>Ga0070671_100000613_pt1 | contig 25484 bp, 18 predicted proteins | sample KBSS73metaG_FD_65341 | JGI IMG/M metagenome (GOLD analysis project Ga0070671, IMG submission 65341) | Switchgrass rhizosphere microbial communities from Kellogg Biological Station, Michigan, USA - KBS S7-3 metaG | ecosystem: Host-associated > Plants > Roots > Rhizosphere > Soil ...
GGCTATCACCCAAGTGCGGATGTTGCATCGGTTGCGACAGAGAAATCCAGAAGTCTGCGTGGTGCAGTAATCCGCAAGGCTTCGCTCACAACAGATGACAGTGCTCCGGTAGGTCTGGCGTTCACAACATATGAATTGCGCTTACCAGGTGAGGACAAGATTCTTGGCACTGACGACGATTGGGTCGCCCGCGACGGTGTCATTATGAAACTAACCGACGTTGCAAAAGGCGGCGTTGGCCGCACGGTATCGGCCGGACTTCTTAACCCCTAGCGACGTAATGTCGTTTCTCGATCGTTTCCGCAAAAAGAGAGAAGACGAACCTTCCCGAATTGCCCGTCTGTCTAAAACAGGCAGAATGACGGACGGCAGGATCATCGATGCGGTCTCGAAAGATGACGGCACGATTACCCAGGTCACCTACAGCTACGAACTCTCTGGCGTTCAATTCGAATCTTCACAGGATCTCAGCACCGCCCAGCAAGGCCGTACACACGAATACTCCCCAGGCAGAAACATCATCGTTCGTTACGATCCGAGAGCACCAGCGAACTCGATCGTCGTCTAACTAGTCCTCATACAACCGTTTATTCTAATTTTGCGCTTTGAGCTTTGTTCCAGATGTAACGTAGACTCTCTCCTCAGTTTAGAGTGAAACTCTAGTTACGACCGCAAACTTCAAAAGACCCTCGTACATCCGTCTGCAAATGTTCACTAAAATCCTGATTGCTAATCGCGGTGAAATTGCTGTTCGAATTATTCGCTCCTGCCGCGAGCTCGGCATTGCAGTTGTAGCCGTCTATTCGGAGGCGGATGTCGCAAGTTTGCACGTGCAGCGCGCTGATGAAGCGATCTGTGTTGGACCAGCGCCTTCAAAGCAAAGTTATCTGAATATCGAGGCGATTGTTGCTGCGGCTAAGTCGACAAATTGTGAGGCCGTGCATCCGGGGTATGGTTTTCTGGCAGAAAATGCGGACTTTGCGCGTGCCGTTAACTCGGCTGGTCTAATGTTTATCGGACCGTCGCCTGAAGCGATGGACGTGATGGGTTCAAAGACGAGTGCGCGAAGGGCAGCCGTGGAAGCCGGAGTTCCGATCGTTCCGGGAACCGTAGAACCCCTGACTTCTTTCGCCGAAAGCAAAACCACTGCGCACAAGTTTGGGTATCCGGTCATGTTGAAGGCGGCGGCTGGTGGCGGTGGCAAGGGAATGAGATTGGTTCAATCGGACGAAGACCTGCTTTCGGCATTTGAAGCTGCACAAGCCGAGGCCGCATCAGCCTTCGGCGATTCGTCGGTTTATTTGGAAAAGGCGGTCGAGCGTCCACGTCATATCGAGATTCAGATCTTTGCCGACTCGCATGGCAACGTGGTCCATTTGGGTGAACGGGAGTGTTCAATCCAACGACGTCATCAGAAAGTTATCGAAGAGTCGCCCTCGCCGATCAACGATCAACAACTTCGCAAACGGATGGGTGAGGCAGCTGTCAAGATAGCCTGTGCGGTTAACTATCTGGGCGCAGGAACGGTCGAATTTCTCGTTGCCGATGCGACTCGCGAGTTCTATTTCCTCGAGATGAACACGCGTCTCCAGGTTGAACATCCGGTGACCGAGCTAGTAACAGGATTCGATCTCGTTCGTGAACAGTTTCAGGTTGCGGATGGAAAATCACTCTCATTTACGCAACGCGATGTTAACTGGCAAGGTCACGCAATCGAGTGTCGCGTGTACGCCGAGGATCCTGAGAACAATTTTTTTCCATCTCCCGGCACCATAACCTACCTGCAGGAGCCTGCTGGCCCAGGCGTTCGCATCGACAGCGGTGTAAAGCTAAATTCCGAAGTTTCCATTCACTACGATCCGATGATTGCAAAGCTCGCGGTGTGGGGCCGTTCACGCCAGGAAGCCATCGAACGTTTACGGCGCGCACTCGATGAATACGATGTCGCTGGAATCACGACGACACTTCCCTTCTTTCGACAGGTTGTTCGCGATGAAGAATTTATTGCGGGCAAACTGGATACGGGGTTCATACCACGATTCAATGAACGCCAATCTATGGTTCATGAATCTTCGAATGTCGAAGACGAGGACATGGCCATACTGGCGGCAGCACTTCAATTCGCGAAACAACAAAAGCAGTCGAACTCGTCAAGCCCGGCCGCCATTAGGAGTCGCTGGAAATTATCTGGACGCAAGGCGGCGCTAAACGCCCGCCAGGCGCTTGGTGAAAACGTTCCTTCAGGTTGGAGGAAGCGATGAAACTAAAGGCGCTGATGGGCGAACGAGAGATAAGCTTGGCGATTGAAGAAGGTGACGGTCGAGTGCGTGCTCTTATCGACGGGCGTTCGTACGATCTGGAAGTTCGTAATTCAGGAAACTCCTACCTATTGTTGAACCAGGGGAAAGTGTTTGAATGCAGGGTCGAGAAGGCAGCTAAATCGGGCGATCATTTTTTGGTAACCTTGAAGCACCGGCGTCACAGCATGACGATCCTGGATCCCAGGCGATTGCGTGCTGATGAAAACTCCGATCGGCACCATCATGGTCCAACCGAGATTGCGGCCCAGATGCCTGGCAAAGTTGTTCGCGTGCTTGTCCAGGCTGGAACGCCTGTGGAAAAAGGGGCCGGCGTTGTCATTGTTGAGGCTATGAAGATGCAAAACGAAATGAAATCGCCGCGCGCGGGTCTTGTCGTTTCAGTGAATGTTGCAGCAGGCGATACGGTCAACTCTGGTGAGGTCTTGGCAACAGTAGGAGATGCGAATGATGCGTGAATACGATGACGCCGTCTCAGACATAACCAACAATTCTTCGAATGAGTCTGGGAATTCTTCTCCCTCGGAAATTCGAGTGCTGCTGTGGGACATAGACGGGACATTGATTCGCTCACTTCGCACTGGTGCATACAAGGAATATACGATTCCGGTTCTCGAAGAAGTGTTTGGCACTTCCGGACGACTCGCACATATGCGCGTGTCAGGAATGACAGATTTACAAATAATCGCCGAGGCCTTGAGTGAAGAAGGTTTCACCCATCACGACGTGCGCGAGAAGATTCACCATCTAAGTGAACGACTTACTAGTGAAGCAAAGAGAGTGACTGGAAGCGGGGAGCCGTTTTTCGAAGTTCTTCCTGGTGTTGCCAATACGCTGCAAATCCTGCAGGAACACCCGCGCTACAAATCAGCGCTACTCACTGGCAACATCGAACCTATGGCTTACTTGAAGATGGAGTTGGTGGGACTCGATCAATTCTTTAAACTGCCTGGTGCATTTGGCGAAGAGTCGCATGAGCGGCGCGATCTACCAGAGCGTGCTGCGGCGCGCATCAACAAACATCTGGGTATCGAACTCGCTCCCGAGCAATTCATTGTGATTGGCGACACACCGAATGACATCGATTGTGCGCGCCATTTTGGCGCGCGCGCGGTAGCGGTTGGTACGGGACGTTTTTATTCAACGGAAGAATTGCTTGCTTGTGAGCCCGATGCGTTTCTGGCTGATCTGTCTGACGCCGATCACGTCGTTCAAACGCTCAATACGCTTTAAATCTCCAGCTAAGTTCGCCAACCAGTACATCGATTTCTGTTTTCTCTGCGTCCTCGGCGTCTCGGTGGTAAACAGTTCGCTTACGAAATTTCACCGCAAGGTCCGCCGAGGTTAGTCAGCGAAAAGTTTCAAATAAGCCAGCACTACAAAAGTTTTTCTACTGACCGGCTTCTAACAACACCTCACTAAATCGTCTCGCGATATCTGCAATCACTGCTGCTTTATCGTGTCCATTAATGATCGTGCGCGCATTCTCGTAGTCAACCGATCCGTCTTTAATGAATTGACTGAGTTTCTTTCCGGTAAACCACCCGTCGATCATTCCCTGGGTTGCAATTTCATAAGCGAGTCCGGGATCCTTCGCACGGTCTGGAGCCGTTAAAAGATCTACGCCGGTCAGATTTTTGGCCTTTGCATAGTTTCGCCGGCCGGTCAGTTGCACAAAACCGCGACCGTGAAATAACGCACCGTCACCGTCTTTAGTGTTTCCCAGCACTTTTCCGACTTTCGTTTGTGGGCCGTAAATTCTGTTGAAGCGCGCAGCCGATCCTATCTCGTCGATTGGTTTGAACGTGTGAGCAGTCTCCCATTTGAAGGTGCCAAGGCAATAAGCGACTTGACGACGACCAGTGTCCGAAGCTTCAAAGCGGTTATCGGTTTCGATTTGGGTGAGTAGAAACTCGAGCGCATCAACGAGGTTCTGAGTCAATGGACCAAAGCGCGTGCGATAACCATCGAAGAATTTCTTCCGATCAAAAGTGAACATGTAGAGGACCTCCGTTTGTGTTGTTGAGAGATGAATGCGAGGGGGATGTTAGATCTCAATTTGAGAGTTTTGATGGTTCAGATTCGATGAAAACCTTTCAATATGTCTCGGGTTTTCAACCGTAAGATCACCGGCCTGCCGTGTGGGCACGTTGTAGGCGACGATGTTTGAAGCAATCGATCGATTAGCCAGCGCATTTTTTCTGGTGCCAACGGCATGTTGACCTTTATTGCCGCATGACAGGCGAGCGATGCGGCAATCTCATCGCGCATCGTATCCCGGGCTGAGCTTTTCTTTTCGGCGTCCACCGTATCCAACAATTCTGACAACATGTTTCGCGCGTCACCTGGCGGTAAATCAGCCGGCGTGGCTTTGATTGCTACCGTTCGTCCCGATAATCGCATTAGCTCGAAGCCATAGTTTTCAAGTTCGGGGGCTAACTGATCGAAGACCGCAGCTTGCGCTGGCGTCAGATCGAAAGTTTCGGGTACAAGCAATTGTTGAGACTCGACTCGCCGCTCAGATTCCAGCGCGCGGTACTTATCAAAAAGAACCCGCTCATGAGCAACGTGCTGATCGATCAGCAATAGGCCGTCGTCATCAGTGGCAATGATGAAACTCTCCTCGAGTTGACCCAGCGGACGAATGTTTCTTGAGAGAGACTCTGGTGTGACTTGATGCGCAAACTTCTCAGCTGAGTTCAATGGCGGAAGAGACGCGGACTTTGGCGCCTCTCGTCCAACTAATATTGTTTTAATTTCATGCTGAGGAGGAGTTACGGAAGCGTCAGTCTTCATTGAATTCGACGTTGCAACCGATTCTGTCCCGCCATTTTCGGAACTGGTCTGGTTGAAAGCGACCGCGCCTTCTTGAATGACAACTGCATTGGTCTCGCCTGGTGATAGTTCATTCGATTCGTCATCAAGCGCTTCCTCTATCGAAGACATCAACGAAGCGAACTCCATCCGTGATTGTCGTTCTTCCGGTGAAGATCGAAATGCATTCTCACCTTCATAGTTGGATGTGGCTGATTGATCAATCGGAGACGTCAGCGGCGCATTACTCGTAGCTGCGGCGGTCGCGCTTTGCAGTTTGTTGTCATACGGATTTGCGCTAGCCTCGCGCTCATCTCGTACGAATCCAGCCGCTGCCAACGCAGCCCTGACTGATTCGCGCACGGCATCCGCCACTGCAGCTGAACGTCGAAAGCGAACTTCCGTTTTCGCGGGGTGGACGTTGACATCAACCTCTTCCAGCGGCGTTTCAATAAATAACAAAGCGGCCGGATATACGCCGTGCGGCAGGATCGATCGATAACCCTCAGACAAGGCACGACCAAGCATTCGGTCTCGCACGAACCTCCGGTTGACAAACAGATACTGTGAATCGCGTGAGGTGCGACGATCGCGTGGCGCTGAAACGTAACCGAGTACACGCGCTAGTTGCGGATGCCCACCATTCACCTCGAGAAGATTATCGAGAAACTCTTCACCAAAAATCTGGTAGGCACGTTCCCGCAGATCCTTCGCGGCGGAAGCTCGCAAGAATTCCCTGCCATTATTTGTAAACGTGAAAGCGATCTCGGGATGCGCTAGCGCATAGTGTGTAACAAGGTTAGTCAGATGAAATGTTTCCGTTGCCTCGGACCGTAGAAATTTCCGTCGAGCCGGAACGTTGAAAAACAGATCACGAACAGCAACCGTCGTCCCTCGCGGATGAGCTGCATCTTTCACGTCGCGCATTCTTCCGCCTTCGATTGTGACCCTGGTTGCTACTGCATCCTCAGTCTTGGTGGTGAGTTCTACCTTTGCCACAGATGCGATTGAAGCCAGGGCTTCGCCGCGAAAGCCGAGGGTACCGATCGCCGCTAGATCGTCAGTCCCACTAATCTTCGACGTCGCATGCCGTTCGAATGCGAGCACTGCATCATCGCGCACCATTCCCTCACCATCATCAGAAACCTTCAAGAGTCGCCTGCCGCCGGCTTCAATTTCGATATTAATTCGAGTTGCACCAGCGTCGATGCTGTTCTCAACGAGTTCTTTCGCGACTGAAGCTGGACGTTCGACTACTTCGCCAGCTGCAATCTGATTTGCTACGTGGTCTGCGAGGACGCGAATCTTGGACATAACAGAATGGGTTTGTGGTCTGGAACTAGTGCTCTGCGCTTTATTTTCTGGATTCTTTCAATAAATGAGGACTAACGGGACTTTAAAGTGTGGTCACAAGAATGAAGTACGAACTACAAAGCACTAAATTCAAATACCCAGCACCCTGACTTCAAAGCTTCACAACCTGGTGCTCATTCGAACCGAGATTGATCGCATTGAAGATCCACTCAATAACATAAGTGCCGTGGCGCGCCAGCAGCGATGTGATGTTGATGTGGCGCTCTTGTAAGTCCTTGTTTGGATACAACTGTTCGAATACTCGTTGAAGCTGCCGGTGAGTCGCTTCGTCACGTGTCATTTGCGTCCGAACGAACCGCGTGCGCAAACCGTCGAGTTGATAATTGATCTTTTTGCGACCCGTCTCGAGCGCGTTGGCGAGAGTTGGGTCAATCGTCTCTAACTCACTTCGCAGGCGATCCAATTCGTCGTTAACTTGTTGCTCGGTCTTCGCGAACAACTTAGAAGTGTTAGCACCGAGATGCTGCTCAACCACTTGCGTGATCACCGGGTCGATGCCATCGAAAAAGTTCTCCAGGGTGAGGTCATATTTCTCGAGCACTCGCCCGGCGTGGCGCTCGATCATTGTCAGACTTGAACGCGGCAGAATCGGCGTTGCTGGACGGCCCAGCACGCGGTAGACCTCAGCTGTCTGCGCAAAGTAAGCAATCTCAGCTGCGCCGCCGTAGTAAGCGATTGTCGGCAACAAATAGTCTTGAACAACCGCACGCAAAGTCACGTTCGGACTGAATCGCTCCGGATGGTCGATAGCTAGTTGAGCGAGTTCGTCAACGGTGTATTCGTCGCTTGATTGCTTTGTCTGGTACTTGCCGTTTTCAGTACGGGATACAGCTCGACGTACGCCTTTCTCGTCGTGCAGAAAAAGTGGAAACGAATTGGCGGTAGCCATGACCTGCGCATGGTAGCCGTCACTTTGAAGTTCATTGCTTCGAGCCTCAACAGCGGTCGCTATCTCCGGGGCTTGTCGAGCGGCGGCCGAATAGATAGGCGCGGCAAGTCTCTTTAAAGCCGGTTCCAACGGGTCAAGCAAAATCAAACCGTACTGTCCCAACAACGAAGTCATCATCGTCGCAAAGCTTTCGACAAAACCTCGTCCAGGTTGAAACGCGTTGCGGACCAAAGCTTTCATGTCATCGGCGAACTCCGAATTCGGCAACAATTCAAACAGTTCGTTCACGACAGAACTTATCGTCTCATCGTTAACGACGAGACCAACGGGTTGGCCTTCGGGGTGCAGACTTGCTGAGACCTCGACTTGCTTGAGTTGGCAGTCACGCCCGATGAACGCCGCATTTGCTACTTCCGCAAAATCGTGATCCTCAGCAGCGATCCAAAACACCGGAACAGCTTTCGTGTTTCTCTGGTTAAGACATCCGGCAAGTTTTACCGCTGAAAGTGCTTTGTAGATCGTGTAGAGAGGTCCCGTGAACAGACCCGCCTGTTGTCCCGAAACAACTGCAACGCAATCAGATTCGCGAAGGAGCTGTAAATTTTTTAGCGTCTCTTCACCAGCACCATATCGCTTATTGCTTGCTTCCAAAGCATCACAGACGGCCGCCCGATCTATGGTGTGGGCAGCCAACACTTCCGGAACTCGCAACTGCAACTCGTGATGGTAGCGAACTGCTGACGGATAGTACTTTCGAAGTGCGATTGGATCTTTTAAATAGTCCAGAAAAAGCCGAGTTTGATGCGGAATGAGTTCGAAGGGAATGGTCCCGACGCGCAGGCCTGACTGTTCGGGAGTGCTATAACAAGCGGGTTCGGCTGTGCTCAAGTTGGTTTCGGCTCCTGCCGACATTCTACGCAGGAATGAAGGAATTGCGAAACTGCGCGATTTCGATCTGTCGGAACGTCCTTCAAAAAGTGGAGCAGTGTTTACGCCGTCACGAATTTCACAGTTACGCAGTTTCGAACTTCAATACTTCGAGGAGTCTCTCAATCTCCGCCCGCTGTTCCTCCCCCGGCATTTGGAGTGGTGCACGTACGTTCCCGCCTTGATAACCCGCCAGGTCCATTGCGAATTTGAGTCCCCCTATGCCAAAGCGAGTTGTCACTGCCAGCGCAAAAGGAGTCAGCTTTTCCTGGAGAGATTCAGCCTGATCGATCTCTCCCGATTCAAACAACCTCATTACGTCAAGACAGATCTCCGGCACTGCGCATCCAACCGCGAGGATTGCTCCAGTTGCTCGTCTCTTCAAGGCGTCGAGAAGTACGGTTCCGTTGCCCGTCATTATTGCAAAATCCGGCTGGCACAACTTCAGTGTTTCGGCCAACCCGTCCATATCATTTGAACTATCTTTCACGCCGACGATGTTTGGGTGCTGACTTAAACGAGCGATCGTTTCTGGCTCGATCTTGATCCCCGTCAATGCCGGCATGCTGTAAAGCATGACCGGAACTTTCGACGCATCGGCCACAGCCGAGTAGTAACTAATCAACGTCGCTTGAGTAATTGCCGTACGATAAAAGTTGGGAGTGATGACCAGAACGGCATCTGCGCCGACTTTTGCACATGCGGCGATCTCACTGATTGTGCCAAGTGTGCTTTGCTGACCAGCGCCGACAATGAATGCGAGTTCTGATGAGACTGCCGCACGTCCAGCTGCAATGACTTCTAAATACTCACGCTCATTTAGATGGACTCGTTCACCTGTCGATCCCAGAAAAATGAAACCTGTGATTCCCTTTTTAGACCAGCGAAGCAGATTCTGCTTCAAGGCAACGAGTTCGAGTTCGCCAGCTGCAGCAAAAGGTGTGGTAGCAGGAAGTAGTAAACCTTTGAGATTTTCAGTCAATGACATCGATTAATCTTCACCATTGAGTCTTGGTGTGGTTTCAACGCGAGTCAATCATAGAGACCGCTCGACATCCAATCAACTCGACGGTCCTACGCCGCAATCTTCTTCGGCGGATCCTTCACGAGCACACCGTCGACAAATCTCATACGCAGCTCAAATTCAAAACTGATTTTCACCTTGTCAGGCGCGATGTCTAGAACAAGCGAAAGATTTTTGATCAAACTTGCCTGGTTACCTTTAAAGGCAAGTTCGATAGTAGCTTTTGCGCCACCCGTGCCCTTGTCGTTGAGTCGAACCTTGAAGGTTAGTGTTCCGCTCTTGAAAGTGAATTGACCTTCCACCATTAGATCATAGGTCAACTGACCATCACTGGTTTGAACAGAAACGACAAAAGTGAGCTTGTTGTTATTATTGAACTGATACGAGCCTTGAATGTTTAAATCGATTGCAGTTGATTTGCCCTGCTCGTGAAGGAGCGTCATCTTTCCGGCAAGCACAAACACCTGACCGTCGGCAGTTGTTTTTTGGATTTGGCCCTCGAACGTCGCTTGAAACTTTTTTTGCGAATGGCCCAGCGAGAGCTCCCACTTTGCGGTCGTCGAATTCCATCGATGCTGCCCTTTGATATTGAATGCGAGCTGGGTTCCGTCTTTGTCGGCAAAATATGCAAAGCCAGCGGAGACAGCTTTCACTGAACCAGCAAACCCGATACTGACGTCAGGCTTGGTTAGATCTCCAGTGACTCTGCTTTGAAAGACCAGTTGACCACTATCTGGATTGACATCCCACTTACCCACGAATTCGATCTGCGCTTTTTTAGGAACTCGCAAAGCAGAAGTATTCAGATCGTTCCGAGTGAATGCGATAAAGCGCAACAGATCGTCAGCCTTGAACTCCTGGACCAGGTTCTTCTCTGCTTTCAACATGGCCACGCCAGTTAGACCTTTTTCGCCCTTGATCTCGGCCTGACTTCCATCTTTCATTTCGATAACTAAGTTGTTGGAGTCTATGGTGAAGTGCAGATCGCCATAGACCGTAATCTTCAATGCGCCGAGGTTACCTTCGGGGGTCAATGTCGGATAAACCAGGTCGTGCGCATCGTCGATTACGATCTGACCCAGGAAAACGCAGGTCTCTGAATCGGCCCCACCGTTTGCGGCCGCGGCAATGGTCGCGGTGAGTTGATTGAATTCATTGAAACCATAGCGAACAGGCACAGGTGCTTGCGCCTTACCATCGATGTCGTAACGCAAAACATTTTCTTTTGGCTCCGTTCCCTGCGCCTCACTTCGCCAACTGCCTTTGACAGTGCGACTGCCATTTGCTGCAAGGACCGCTAACTTTCCATCAGGTTGAAAAACGTGTTTCTGCGTTCCGGAATTGAACTGTAGTTCCTTCATAAACACCTCCAAGTGAATCGTCTTCCTTCGAATCTAAAACGCATATGAGACGCCCGTGTAAGTAGTGCCATGTTTGTGCAACACAGATTGCGGCGAATAGGCGTAACCAATTGAGAGGTTGATATTTTTTCCGCCCAGGCGTCGTAACTCGAACGCGATGCCATAGCCCTCTGCAACGCGATCAATAGTCACTGGCCCAACAAAAGAATCACCGTCATGAACTCGCCCACGATCGTAGAACACTTTTAGATATGCGTTGTTGATCTCAAACGGCAATTGAGATTTCCCAACGCCAAGGCAATCGGTTGTCGCAAGCCTTTCACTTACGGAGCGGCGGCTTAGCAAATGCCACACCACGAGAGCGTTAACTCCTAACTCGAATTGATCAGCCGATAGTTTGCGGCCGATGACTTCACCCTCCTCGAACCCTCGAACAGTCAATGGACCGCCTAGTCGCTGCAATTCAAAAATGGGGGTGCCTCTTGTGCTTGTGCCCATGACTCGGTTGTAGCGCAACAAAATATCTTTTGAAGACGTCAATCCGAATATGAGTTCACTGGTCATCGTCACGTTGATCTTGTTGTAGTCGTAGTCACCGCCGAAGAATCGAAATCCTCGTCGCATTTGACTTTGAACGTTGACACCAAAGACACCACCCTTTCCTGAACTACGAAAGTCGTGACTCAAACCACCAGAGATGTCGAGATTCAGTGTAGTGCTTTGCGTGCGAGCGCGAGGCAAGAGCAACTCATCAATTCCGGTAATCGTCGTTATGAATTGCTGATCCTTCAAATTCACATCTCGAAAAGACAGTGAAGGCGTGACGAGCAGACCGATACGGGTGCGTTTCCGATCGGCGTTGTCGAGACAATCGATGGTTGCGTGATCTAAAAGACTGAATGAGTCATACCCAAAAGAAACCCGCGCAGAGGATCCGGCTTCACGCAAAGCAATCTCTTCGGGAGTGAGGTTGCCAAACCTCGTGTCGTTGTCGCTGAAATACTGAACGTTGACTCCCAGGGACTTTACGTGCCATCCCGCGGTTTCGGCTTCCGCGAACGGCCGGTCAAAATTGAATCTGATCCTTTGGGTTTGTGGTCCACCCGAGTAACTCAGCGTTGCCGCCTCAGCCCATCTTAGAATGTTGGATTCTTCGAAAGCGATTGTGCCCGTGAGCTGTTCTTCGGGTGAGTAACCAGCCCCGACCTTCAGACTCAAAATCTGTTCGGCTCGCAAGTGACGAGAAACCGAATAGATCAGATCGTGATGATCACCTGATGATCGAACATTGCCGACACTCTGGACTGCTTGTTTATCATTACGAAGTACTTCTTGATCGTTCGCTATATCGGCCGTGGTTATAATTGTTCCTGGCCGAGCCGCGAATTCCCGCAGGTGGTCCGCATTTAGTTTGTCACGCACTCGCCGTCGTCTTTCATCAAGCTTCTTTTCGGTTGAAGAACCGTCAAACTCCATTTCCACTGGATTCTTCACCACTTCAATCTCAACGCCCTGAGCGAACTCCAGGTGCGAAATCGAAATAACCCATGGCGCGTTTGGCGTGTTATCGCGAACGCCAACGCGAGGAACGACCAAACCCCATGTGACCTTCGGATCAAAACCATTTAAGTCATAAAGCTTGGCGAGTTCCGACTGAACATTGCCGGCAATCTCTCGACCACTGTTTCGATCGACGAGAGGCTTTCCCTCTGAATTAAGCAGGCCTTTCGTTACAGCTATGTCGAACGCTTTGGCGGCAACGTTCAATAGATCTTTTGTGACCTGGGCCATTGCGTTGTCTGCACTACTGACAGTTGGGTTTGTACGAGCGTCTTCGACGTCTTGTTTAGCGTAAGCAATGCGGATCCGAATACTACCTTCCGGTCGGTTTCGAAACTTTTCATTCGCGTCAGCCAGTTTGAATAACGGAATGTTCGGTAGAGGCGAGGTCTCGCTCCGCGCTGTCTTAATCTCAAATTCTATGGCAACGGGAGGAGCTGCGGTTTCATACTGCAGACAAATTCGCGCAGTGTGGGTTTGAGTCAAGTCGATTGTCTGAGGCGGCGTGAGCAAGCGCGCGGGAAGGTTTATTTGCAAACCGGGTCGAACGGAATCCAAATCCGCAAATTGTAGTTCTAACTGTGGCGGGTCGCCCGCTTGTGGATCCCCTCCTCTACCGACGCCGACTTGAACATGACTGTCAGAAATCATCTGAAAGATTTCGACGATACGAGACTTAAGAATTTCGTCGGCAGGCGTCAGCCTCACGTCTTCCGGTTTGGACACCTCTGACAAAACCCAAACGAGCCGTTGCGGTGCCGAACCGCTTGCCGCTACAGAGATGGCGGTTACCTTGATTTGGATAAACTTTTCCGATGGACTACATGCAAGAAAAGGATCCTGTGCTTTTGCCACAACCGTGAACACAAGAAGAAATGAGATCGCAACCGTGGGCGTGCTGGCAAACAGAAAACCCCAACGTTGTTGGGTGAGAACCGTGTTTCCAACCAACTTCCTTAGTGAGTAAAACATGACGTTACGGCTGCCCGCTCTGATCCTCGACATTTTTCGTGTCCGACTTTTTACGCAGGAGATTTTTGATTCCGAACAGCGATTCCAATGCGTCCTGCCAGAATGGCGCCCCGACGCTCAAGAGCATCACCATAATCGATAGCCCAAAGAGCACTTTAATTCCGTGGGCTAATCGATTGCTCAGTGGTATGCCGTTCCAAACGCCCTGGCCACCCGCAAAGTCATAAACCTGCGATGGACTAATCGGCTTCAAACCCAGGCCTGGTGCTTCGTCCAATGTTTTTTGCAATTGCGTTAGTTCCGCTTTCAACTCTGCGGTCTGGTCTTCCGCTGGATTGATCGACGGTGCCTGGTTCAGTTGCTGTTGGACCAAGTCACGTTTTTGTAAGACCGCGTTTCGCAAGACGTCGTTTGTTGAGATGTTGTGGTAGACCTGAAAAAAGTTAGCGTTCAGTAAACAGACCACGACTATCGACACACAGATCGCGACGCTCTTCATGTGACGCGTGTACCGTTCTTCAAAACCTTGCATCACCGTGTCGAACCATTTCTCTACTTCGACAGCCAGGCTTGGTGATTCGACCTTCACGAGAATCTTTATCAAATCCGCCTTTGATATCGACTCGACCATCGGCCGTTTCATTAAGAAAGACACGCGCCCAAGTTTCTGAAATTCATCTTTGATCTTTTCAACCAATTCGGCCGGAGTTTTCGAAACCAAAGTGTTGCTGTCGATGTAGGCGAATAGATCATTAAGTGAGTCCAAAATCGAACGCGACTTGAGTTTGAAGAATTTCTTGACGACTGATTGGATCGATTGAACGACGAGACTGAGCACTAAAAGCACGATTACCATTGCGATAACCGTGTCGAGAGTTTTTAAGTCCGTCATGGGGAATCTCCTGACGCGGGTTTGAGTTTGCTCGACGAGAATGGAGTTCGAATCACCGCCCCACAAAACTAAAAGTCTTTGTAGAGAGCCAAGTCAGGTACGAGCAAACGATGCGAGGTTAGAGAAAGCGCTTACGAGGGAGCGCTGCGGTCTTACAAATCAGAATACCGACTATCAAAAATATGTCGTCTGACGAGCGACATGTTAGCCTTTTGGTCGCGCATAAGAATACACGATTGCGTCGAAAAGTTTATTGACAATCTTGCAAAACCTAAATATCGTCCGGCCTACTAATTCAACGATCTTGCCGCCTGTTGGAGAGCTCTTCCTCGCCTTCAACTTCTGATTTTCCCGGCACTAAGTCTCGCTCGTTTCCACTCTCGGGAGGAATTGTAATGGCTGCTGGTAATGAATCCGACTACAAACAGGAAGTGCGTTTTGCCGTCGTCATGTATGGCGGAGTTTCTCTTGCCATCTACATTAATGGCGTGGCGCAAGAATTACTAAGACTTGTACGTTCGACGGCGGAACATGGTAAACCGCTCACCGGAACCGAACGCATTTACCGCAAAGTCAGTTTTTATCTTGCCTCTGAACAGGATGGAATCGAGCAAGCTGATGCTGACGACGCGACTTCTCCTCCACCAACGCGCTTCACAGTCGATATCATTTCGGGCACATCTGCCGGCGGCATCAACGGAATTTTTCTCGCGAAAGCACTCGCTAATGGCCAGGACATGGAGCGTCTGAAAGAACTGTGGGTTGAAGAAGGTGACATTGAAACTCTGATTAACGACAAGCGCTCGATTGAAAAGCCTCTCAAGCTGCAGGACCCGCCCACATCACTACTTAACAGCGAGCGAATGTATTTCGAATTGCTGAAGGCATTCGATCTAATGGATGTCAACACCCCTGCTCGAACTGAAAAAGCCGAATCGCCATTGGTTGACGAACTCGATCTCTTCGTAACTTCAACTGATCTGCAGGGAGTAGTTCTGCCAATAAGCTTGTCCGACAGCCTCGTCTATGAAAAGCGTCATCGCAACGTGATGCATTTCGTCTACTCCAAAGAAACAGTAAGCGGCGAGAGTACTCGCAATGATTTTCACGGCAAGTTCAATCCGTTTCTCGCATATGCAGCGCGCTGCACCTCTTCATTCCCGTTTGCTTTCGAGCCAATGGCTTTGAGTGACATCGATCGATTGCTAGGCAAGCTGCCTCAGTATCGCGGGATTCAAACGTTCAAAGCAGACAGCCCGGATTGGGAAAGGTTCTATCACGACTATCGTGACCCACGAGGCGTTTCCACGGTTCCCTTTTATGAACGGCCATTCGGCGATGGCGGATACCTCGATAACAAACCTTTTACTTATGCGACCGAGACCCTGATGAATCGAACGGCAAGCGTACCGGTTGATCGAAAGCTAATTTACGTTGAGCCGTCGCCCGAACATCCCGAAGACGACGTTGAAGCAGAAGGAAAACCTGACGCAATCGATAACGTTCTTTCTGCGCTACTGACCTTGCCACGTTATGAGACCATCCGAGAAGACCTGGAGCGGGTCAACGATCGCAACCGTCTGATCGATCGCGTTAACTCTGTCACGAGTGGCGTCGATCGTGATGAAGACATTGTGAGAAATACCTCGAAAGACTTTTACACCGATGATGCCGACCGTTGGAAAAATCTAGGCGCACTTGTCACGCCTGACGTGCCGGGACAGTTGTGGAGTGCTGAACGTCTCAGCGATAAAGAACAAAGCCAACTGGACTTGATGGATGTTATCAAACGAAAAGGTCGCGCATACGCTGCCTACCATCGACTACGGATCTCAGCAGTGACTGACGAGTTGGCTCAATTGATTACTCGAGTCGCAGGTTTCGATGAAACGTCGGAGTACTCGATCATTATTCGCAGCATGGTTCGCGCGTGGCGAGTTGGGAAATACATTGAATACCGCACGTCTGAAAACAAAGAACAGCCAACTGCTAACCAGTTTCTCTACGAATTTGATCTCGCTTATCCGATTCGCCGGATCAACTACCTACGAAGAAAGGTGGACGCGCTTTACCGTTTCGAAGAAGAAGCGATGACTGTGCTCAACATCCAGGCAAGAAAGTTCGACATGAATTTTGAGAATCTCAATGCGGATTCACAGTTGCGTGAGGCTTTCAGAAATCAAGTGCTTAAATACAAAGCTGATCTCAACGGATTGTTTGTCACTCTTCGATACTCTGCACGTTCACTTCGTTCTCGAAAATCTGCTGAGAAGGCTGCAATAGAAATCAGTCCTCTGAGTAGTCAGGTTGCCACATTGATTGCCGAGATCACACAAGAGGTGAAGAAGCTTTCACCAAACAGCAATTCGAACTCCTTAATCATCGACTACTTTCTTGGTCGGCGCGAGGAAGCAAAACAGCGATCTTACAGAGCGGATTCACCCCAAGATCAATGTATCAAAAGATCCGAGGCATTCCTGACGGCAAATAGCCACATCCGGACCATGTTTGATGCGCTCGGCACCAGTATTTCTAACCAAGTTGTTGAAGTTAAGACCAAAAACGAAGAAAAGATCGACGATCTGTTTACAGCAACCTGCACTCACCCACTCGATCCGGATCCGCAGCTCGACAAGGTGAAATGGATCGCCAGGTATTGCGTTGGTCATTATTACGAACACTACGAAGACTACGATCTACTTACTTATCCAATCCTGTATGACACAGATGTCGGTGAAGCAGACACCATCGACGTCATTCGTGTAAGCCCCGAAGACGCTACACAACTTATCAATGAACGTAAGACGGGCTGTCATAAACTCGCTGGCACTGCGCTCGGACACTTCGGGGCTTTTTTGCAGCAGAGCTGGCGTCAGAACGACATTCTGTGGGGACGTCTTGATGGCGCAGAACGCATCATTTCCGCGTTGTTACCATTTCATCCGCTCAAAGAGCAGCTAATCGGCGAGGCGCACGCAGAAATCATTTGCGAAACGATCGGACCGATGGGTGAAGAAGAAGCGCAAACTCTTTTAGCGGAATCGCTGATGCGAACGCGAACGCGCAAAGCCGAACCTGAGTTGCTCGATAAGTTCATCGCGAACCTGCGTGAGCACAGTAAGGCGGATCCGGTTCTGGAGCAGAAATTGAACTCACTGATCAGCGCTCCTAAACTGAGAGAGTTTTACGTCAGAAGCTTTCCTACACGAAGCAAGGTTGACCCGGAGAATACTCTGCGGTCGATTGCTCGAGCGACAAATGTGATCGGGAAAATCCTGGAGGCACTTTCCGCCAAGCGCAAAGTGGACACAAAGTACGCGCTTTGGATCGCACGCCTCGGCCAGGTGTTCTGGGCACTGGTCGAAGTTGCGGTGCCGCAGAGTTTTGCCAATTTATTCTTCCGTCATTGGCTGAAACTGGTTTACTTCATGGAAGTTTTGCTAATCGCCGGCGGCACGTTGTTGGCCCAACCTCAGATGCAGCAGTTCGGTGTTACAGCTTTTGGTATCACCGCCGGCATCCATCTCGCGGTGATGATCCTCGGGGATCTGATAACGTCGCGCAACCGATGGATCAATGTGATTAAGGCGATGGTTATCGTTGCAGTAGTCGGTTTGGTTGTGCTCGGCGTCTTCACACTGAGTGCAATGCTAGGGATAGAGTCGTCGTGGAACGTCTTGGTTGAGGCAAGACGTTGGATAACAGAGCCTGCTCCTTTTGGTTTCAACACTCGAACATTATTCAGGTTTGGATTGTTGGCGGTTGTTGTGTTGATGTTTCTGGGAGCGATACGAGGAGATGTAAGGGCGCTGTTCAAAAAGCAGGGTGGGCAGCTACGTCGCAATGCTTAGTCGTTCTGACTCGACTGTCTTACAACGTGAGTCTTACACGTGTTGCTGCGTATGAGGCGAAGTCACGCAAGGCCGTCGTCGCAGTAACTTCCGCAACGCTAAAAATCGCATTCGCTTGACTGACATTCAGGTCTCCGCGATGATCCATACGACCCAAAACGGAGACAAGCAATGCCCAACTATCGCTTCATACAACTCGACGTCTTCACCGATAAACCTTTTACCGGAAATCCTCTCGCCGTCTTTCCCGACGCTGAAGGCCTAACTGATGAACAGATGATGCAAATCGCGCGAGAGATGAATCTGTCCGAAACTGTATTCGTTCTTAAGCCCGATCGTGCGGAAGTAATCGACAACCACTCTTCTGCGGCTGATGAAATCGGGTCCAAGCCTGCCGTTTTGCGACGCCTCCGCATCTTTACACCAACGCGAGAGATTCCTTTCGCTGGACATCCGGTAGTCGGAACGTGGAATGGACTTGCCCGCGAAGGAGTGGTCCCACTCCCGGAAACCGGCACCGGGTGGCAGCGTATCTATCACGAAGTTGGCATTGGCGTTTTGCCAGTAGACATTCAATTCAAAGATGGAAAGCCAGTGAAGGTTGTGATGACGCAGGGTCAGTTCGAAATCATTGACGAAATGGACGACTCACACGACCAAGCGGAGTTAGCTCGAGCATTGGGATTGTCGCGCGAGGATCTTGATGAGACTTTACCGATTCAAACCATCAGTACTGGATTAACGTGCCTGGCAGTGCCCGTCAGATCTCTCGCGGACTTGCGTGACTGCAAAGTCAATTCGTCACTGCTAGCTGAAATCTACACGCGACGCGGCGGAACTGGATGTCACGTATTCACACGCGAGACGATCGAGGTGGGCGAATCACGAGCTCATGCCAGGTTCTTTGCGCCAGCCGATAACATCGCTGAAGATCCCGCAACGGGAAGCGCGTGTGGCGCACTGGGCGCATACTTGATTTACCATCAAGGCTTGTCGTTGGAACCGAAAGATGGCCGTTATAACTTTGTAATCGAGCAAGGCGATTTTATGCAGCGACCGAGTCGGATCAGTCTGACCGTGACCGGCGGCAAGAGATCGATAAAAGAAGTGAAGGTTGGTGGTTCGTCTGTGCTGGTGGCGAACGGCGAAGTGATCGTTTAGAGACACGTACTAAGTACAAATCACTACTACAGACACAATTACGATGATGCCATTGGATCTCATAATCATTGGTGCCGGACCTGCCGGACTTTCTGCTGCTGAAGCTGCAGCAAATGAAGGTCTGAATTATCTGGTCATCGAACAAGGCACGATCGCTAACACTATTCGCAAATACCCGATCGGTCGTACGATGTTTTCAACTCCTAATGAAGTGGAGATGCACGAAAACACCTTGAAGCCGATTCGGGAAAAGCCAACGCGCGAAGAACTCTTATCTCATTACATTCACTTCGTTCTTGATCTTGATTTGCACATAAACACCGGCGAAAAAGTCACTGACGTTTCTGGACAAATCTCAGAAGGCTTTCGCGTGACGACAGATCAAGCCGAATATCACGCCTCACGAGTGTTGTTTGCAATCGGTGCGATGGAACGACCGCGTCGACTCGGAATTCCAGGAGAAGATCTGAAGAAGGTGAAAAACGTTTTCGTCGATCCATATCCTTACGTTCGCAAAGACGCGCTAGTTGTTGGCGGTGGTAACAGTGCGGCTGAAGCCGCCTTGTTTTTGTCGGAGGAAGGCGCGCGCACAACGATGGCAATCTGGCGAGAAGACTGGGAAAACCGCGATCCCAAAGCCGGCGCAATGAAACACTGGGTGCGTACGCCCCTTGAGGCCGAGGTGAAAGCAGGCCGTCTTCGCGTCGTGCTTTATCGAAATGTCGATGAGATTCGCGATGACTCAGTTACGCTCACGACTGACACTGGAGAGCAAATCACCATCAACAACGACGTCGTCTTTGTTCTGGTTGGCAGCGATGCAGATCTGACCCTGTTGACTCGCCTCGGAGTTGAAGTGGAAGCTGGAAAAGGTGGGACAATTCCTGTGTACAACCCCGACACTTTTGAAACAAACGTGCCGGGAATTTATGTGGTGGGTCACTTCACGCAGGCACGGCACATCAAGCTGGCGATCGACGTCCCACGGAGAATAGTTCCGCTAATCGCTCAGGGTCTCAAAGAACGGCAGGCAGCACCTTCAGATACTTCAGAACTTACTTCTTCAATGCGTTGACACCCAATTACAAACTCGCTATAAAGTCGACCAGAAAAAGTTATTTACGAATTCGCTTCTTGTCCTTACGTTCAGACGCTCCCGGCAACAGAAACTCAGAGCCGAAAGTGTAGTGCGGGTACTTTCGTCAACGCTGCTTGTTTCACTCATTGGTTTGAACAGTAAGGCTCAAACACCCGCTAGTTTCCCCTAAATCTAAATTACACGCGAAAGAAGTTTTCACTCATAGTGCCCATGATGTTCCGTGTGATCTAACTCAAAACCACTAAGACCATCTGCTCAATCTTCACGAGAGGCTACAGTGCTTTTACAAGGAACCCTAGAGGAATATCCGTTACAAGATCTTCTCACGATTCTTGCTGAGCATCGGGAAACGGGGAGACTAGATGTCACGCTTCCCGCTTCGACTGCGCAGCTATACCTACAAGAAGGGCGGCCGGTTGATTGCTGTTTCGATAGAGCTCATGGCATCGATGCGCTAAATGAGCTGTTGTCTCAAACCGAAGGCATCTTTCGCTTTATCTCCTGCCTTGCTCCACCGAATCTGAATTTTCGCGACGGCAAAAACGATCACGACCTCACGAGCTTGCTCCGAGAGCGCGAGCGACAAGCTAAGCTCGCGAGTGTCATCAGTACTCCGGCCGTAAAGACAAGAGAAACTTCCCGTCCGCGTCCCGCAAGTGGCTTGGCTTCAACGACAGCAGCTGCGTCTCACAATGAGCGAAGATATAAAGGCATCGCGGCCGTGATGGTATTGGCAACGCTCGCAGCTGTGATTGGGTTGAGAGTGGGCGCCGGTATTTCGAACAGCCGCATCAACACAGACACTCAAGTGGAATCACCACGCGCTGTTGCAGCTCCACCAATCACCCTGGCTACACCTGAATCGGAATCCACACTTCAAGCCATTCCAACGACTGTCGAAGAAAACGTGAAGCAGGATGGAAAGCCCGCATTTGTCCCTCAACATTCAATCGAACACAGGAGAGTTGCGGAAGTATCGACTGAACGTAAGGACGGTGATTTGAGCCGCGAGAAGAAAAGTAATGCGAAGGCTGTGTCGATACCCATTGTTCTCCGAATTGAAGATGGCCGGGTTGTCGAAGCTTACCCGGCCGAACACCGTGCTGGTTGGGAAGCTTACGAGGCGACAGCCGTTCGACTAGCCCGTCAACGGCGATTCAATAACAAAACATCCACCGAAACTTTGGTGCTAACGATCACGGGGAATTGAAAAGGATTTATCAATGAAGACGGCAATATTTAGATCTTGCATTTTCTTGTTCATTTCAAGTTTGACTTTAAACGCGCAAGCTCAAAAGCCAACTGCTCTGCTTACGAAAGACCGCGAACAGGACGGCTTCAATGGTGCAGTTCGCCGTGTGAAAGTAGAGACCGCGAAGATAAGTGTTAAAGAAGGGAAACTTGTCGAAGGCCCGAGAGTCGTTCGTGCAGTCACGACTTACGATATTAAAGGAAACAGAATTGATACAGTCGCACATCCAGTAGACGTGAGTCTGCCGTCCGGAAAAGAACAGTATCGGTACGACGACAAGGGCAACATTGTCGAAATGCTCCTGCGTGGAAATGACGGAGCTATCCTAAGTCGCGAGTCATATCAATACGAATTCGACGATGTTGGAAATTGGAAGAAGATGACCGCCTCCGTTGCCACCTATGAAGATGGCAAACTAAGTTTTGAACCTATCGAAGTTACTTACCGGACGTTCACCTACTATTACAACCAACTCATTGAAAAGGTAATTCAATCAACTCCCGCAAAAGCAAATGCTACTGAAAGCGTTCGCTCGCCGACGTCGCCAGCAGGCGACACTGTCGCAGCTAAATCGATTTCGACAAACGTAAGTACGCCTCCTTTCGATCTCACGAAAGACGCCGCCACGTCACCAGAGTCGTCTGTTGCGGAAACGAACAAACCCGCTGAGGTCGCTTCCGCTGTTAGCAAGACAAGTGAGACGAGTGCTCCCGCTCGACCTCCCGTAAAGCATGTTTCAGAAGAAACGCTTAGAGCGGCCGCCATCAGTTTACCGGCTGCCGAGATGCCGACAGTGGGGCAGCTCAAACCGATGTTTAGGAGAGTTGAAGTTCAAGTAGTGATTGATGAGAAAGGTGATGTGACGAGCGCGCGAGGAACTGCACCCGAAGAGATGTTCAACGAAGCAGCAGAGGCGGCAGCACGAAAGGCGAAGTTTGCGCCCGGCAAATTGTCAGATGAATCGAGTCAGATCTTCGGCGTGATCAATTACGAGTTTTCGTCAGGCGCAGCCTCAACCCCGGCAGCAACTTCTGAGTTGAAGCCCGAAGTAAAAATCGACACGACGGCGGCGAAAGAGCCGGACCCTGCTCGAGCAATCGAAGCTAGTGCGAGTAAGACTGCTAATTCCGAACCCGCAGTGGCTGATCCAGCAGCGGACGCTTACAAGCAGGGCGTGGTGCAATTAAATAACAAGGATTACGCGCAGGCTGAGATCACGCTGAAACAATTTGTCTATCGTAATCCGGAAGATGCGTTGGGTTACACCCAACTGGGGTTTGCCTACTTTGGCCAGCAGAAATATGTTGAAGCTTTGGCTGCTTTCAAGATGGCAATAAAGATTCGACCAGACCTGATCGATGCACGCACGTATTATTTCCTCGGGGTCTCGTACAACGCACTGAAGAAATATCCCGACGCATTGAAGGCGTTCAAACAAGGCATCTACGTTCTTCGAGCGGAACTTGCAGAAGCTGGTTCAAATCCGATTCCGGGCGCTCCAAGTTTGTATTTGTTTCACTACAACCTTGGCATCTCATTCCAGAACCTTGGATCGAATCGTGATGCGATAAAGGAATTTCAGCAGGCGGTTAGTCTCGATCCAAACGCAGCCGAACCTCATTTCGGGCTTGCGTTGGTGTACGTCACAACGGGAGATCGAAAGTCAGTGTTAAAGGAGCAGGAAACTCTCAAGTCGCTCAATCCCGAACTCGCAAAGAAAATTGGCGATGTTCTCGCGAGTCGTACCATGTTCATCCCACCAGGTTGTTTGTCTTTTCCGTGTCCCAACAATTGAACGTCTAGTTCTTTGGAAACTGGACTAACAGTCGCAGGTAAGTCACAGCAAGACTTTTTCGGCGCGTCGTAACCGCGTCTGCGATGTTTTCGCTGCGAAGATTTCCTCGCGAAGCATTCTCTGCTGCGCCTGTGTGAGCTTTTCCCACCGACGTTTTGCTTGCGGATTCGTTTTCAGAAGTGCGGCCAATTCTTCGGGTAATTTATCGGATGCTAAATGAATGACTAAGTGAACCTGATCGCCGATTTCCAACTTCGCCTTCTTACAAAGTGGTTCAGGTAAATCAATCCACCAACATTGCCGGTCTTCCCATCGCTTCAAACTGCGCCGACCTAAATCGACTCCATTGATGGTTCCTTCGATGACAGTTGCCTGTTCTATTTTCCAAGGCAGAATCGTTTCGACAGGTATCGTCACAAGCCTGGACAATTGCGGTGTATGTCGAATGACGGTTGAGGTCACTTCTATGTGCTTAGGTTTCGCCATAGTTTGTTTGGAAATGCTCGAATGGAGGAAGTGAGAATAAGTGTGAGTTGTATTTCTTTGTAACTAGCGATCAACGTCTCCGGCTTCGCCTGCTCGATCTCGCCGCGCAACTCCCGTCGCATAGGCGGCCGCCTCAACCTCACGCGCGACCGCTTCTGCCACTCGTTTATCAAATACCGACGGCACGATGTATTCGGGATGTAATTCGGAGTCACTGATGGTGCCCGCTATAGCGTTCGCTGCGGCAATTTTCATTTCTTCATTTATGCGTGAGGCTCGACAGGCAAGTGCGCCGCGAAAAATTCCAGGAAAACAAAGTACGTTATTGATCTGGTTAGGATAATCTGAGCGGCCCGTAGCCATGACCGCCACGTAGGGTGCCGCATCTTCAGGCATGATCTCTGGTGTCGGATTGGCCATCGCAAAGACGATTGGCTGCGGAGCCATATTTTTTACGTCCTCTTCTTTGATCACTCCGGGTACTGAAAGACCCAGGAAAACGTCCGCGCCTTTGATTATGTCGTGGATGGTTCCTTCTTCATTAGCTGGATTTGAATTCTGGGCGTACCAATCTTTGACCCAGTTCATGTTTCCCTTGCGACCTCGATAGAGCGCTCCAGACTGATCACAGCCGATAATATTCTTTACACCCGCTGCCATGATGATTTTCGAGCAGGCGACTCCGGCTGCGCCGACACCGTTAACGACGACTTTGATATCACTCATCTGCTTGCCGACAATCTTTGTCGCGTTGATCAAAGCAGCGAGAACAACGACAGCAGTGCCATGCTGGTCGTCGTGAAAGACCGGGATGTCCAGTTCCTCTTTCAGGCGTTCTTCGATCTCGAAGCAGCGAGGCGCCGAAATATCTTCCAGGTTGATCCCACCGAAAGCGGTGGAGATCGCTTTAACGGTGCGTACGATTTCGTCTGGATCTTTTGTATTGAGACAGATTGGGAAAGCGTCGACACCGGCAAACTCCTTGAACAGCATCGCCTTTCCTTCCATTACCGGCATTGCGGCCGCTGGTCCAATATCGCCGAGGCCCAACACTGCCGTGCCATCAGTGACCACCGCAACAGTGTTCTTCTTGATTGTTAAGGTAAACGCCTTCTCCGGGTCTTTATGTATCGCTTCACAGATTCGAGCAACGCCGGGTGTGTAAGCCATGGACAAATCGGCGCGTGTCTTAAGCGGAACTTTGGACACGACTTCGATTTTGCCACCCAGGTGCATTAGAAACGTCGGGTCAGAAACGTGGACCAGTTCTACACCGTCGACGTCTTTAACGGCTTGGACGATCTGTTCACCATGTTTGGTCGAAGCTGAACTGACCGTAATGTCGCGAATGATGTAGTCGTTTCCGACGCTGACGATGTCGATTGCACCGATGTCTCCTCCGGCACGTCCGATTGCCATTGTCAGTTCGCCGAGGGAGCCGGCTCGCGAAGAAAGTTTGATACGTAGTGTCAAACTATAGCTCGCGGTTGGGGTAGGTTGCATAGTTGAAACCGAGCGATTCTTTTGTGTTGTCTGCAGACTGCAGTACATCGATTTAACGAAAAATCATCGACTGACGCAAGCAACGCATTGTTCGAAGGATTTAGTTTGACAGTTTGTTTGCGATGCGCTTTGCCAACTTCGAATCCAGACCGTTCGCCTTGGTCAACTCGAGACTTTTGAGGCCGAGTAACTCATAAATCTTACGC
>Ga0070671_100000614_pt1 | contig 25456 bp, 28 predicted proteins | sample KBSS73metaG_FD_65341 | JGI IMG/M metagenome (GOLD analysis project Ga0070671, IMG submission 65341) | Switchgrass rhizosphere microbial communities from Kellogg Biological Station, Michigan, USA - KBS S7-3 metaG | ecosystem: Host-associated > Plants > Roots > Rhizosphere > Soil ...
TCTCGTCGAGGCCGGCCACGCCACGCGTGTGGGAGCCGACCGCGTCGCGCAGGCGCGTGACCAGCTCGGCCTCCTTGCGCCGCTCGACTTCGGCTTCGACCGCATGGGCGGCGGCACGGATCTCGGCGTCGCTGGCGTTGACCGGGATGCTGCACCGCGCCTCGACCCGCTCCTGCAGGTACGGGTGCAGCAACGAACGGAGCTCGCTGGCGATCTCCTCGGGCGCCCCGATGATCAGGCGCTCGAAGCCACGATCGCGGAACACGCGGAACACGATGTCGGCGGCGTGACGCAGGTGCTGGTGCACGAGCGCCGACTCGCGGCTCTGGGCCTGCTCCTTGCGGTACGAGTGATCGTCGTCGTCGCCGCGCGGCAGCAGCTCGGTCAGCTCGGTCGACTCGATCAGCTCACCGAGCTCGTAGACGAACACCCGCGCGCGCTGCTTGTCGGCGAGCAGCAAGCCGAACCGCTCGTACTCGTCGACGACGACCTCGAGCTGTCGCACACAGGGACTGTGGTTCACCACCACCTGGTCGCGCACCGGGACCGGCAGCTCGACGACTCGCCAGAAGTCGTGCGCCGAGCACGAGAAGACGGCGAGACCGCGCGTTCTGGATCGGTCGATGCCCGCGCGCACGAGCTCCTGCACCCGCTGCAGATCGGCAGCGACCGAAGGTTCGTCGGCGTGCTTGGCGAGGGCGTCCTTCAACAACGACTCGGCAGAGCGAACGGCGTCCTGGAACCGCACGTGTCGCCCACCGTCGACGTCGAGGTACACACTCGTTACCGGGGCTCCGTCGCCTTTGAAAGCTGCCAGCGAGCGGATGTCGTCCTCGGTGATGGCGACCACGGCACCTCCTTGAGGGGGCTTCTGGTCCTTCGCATGCTACGCCCGACGCCGGGGCTGCGCCTGGGCCCTTGGTCACGAGACGTGGATGTGTCGGACCTTTCCCTGGTCGGAGTCATCGTCGTCCGACACGCCCGTCGCAGATGAACCGTGGATGACCGCGCGACCAACACTGGCCGCGGCCGTCACGATCGTTGCCGCCGCGCCCGGCTCGCGCACCAGGTCCTCGGCCACGTCGAGGAACGCACGCGCGGCGGCGATGAGCTCGATGGCGGCCGCTTGCAGATGCTCGAACCCCTCGCTCGCGTGCTCGCTCATGCTGATGACTCGCTCGCAAGCTCGCTCATGCTGATGACTCGCTCGCAAGCTCGCTCATGTTCCTCACTCCTTGTCGAACCGCACGGCGAGGACGCCGTCGCGCAGGCTGGCGCCGGACACCACCCGCCGGCGCAACGAATCGGGCAGCACCATGGCGCGGCGGTAGGGACCGACGCGCACGAGCAGATCGCCGTCGCGCTGGGCGAGATCGAGGTCGTCGTGATCGGCGCCCGGCAAGGGCAGGCGCAGCACGAGCGCCGGACCGTCGGCGACGACCGTGAACGCCTCACCGTCGTGCAGGCGCCGCTCCGGCGCGGTGTCGCCGTACAGCGCGTCGGCGAAGGCGCGCAGGCGATCGAGACCGACGGGCTCCTCGGGCGCCAACGCCGAACGCAGCACCGGCACCGGGGCGAAGCCCGCCTCGATGCTGGCGAGGTGCTCGGCGTGCGCTTCCTTCCACGCCTTGAACCACGGGTCGACGACCTCCTCGGGCAGCAGGCGGTTGGCCACGACCGCGTCGACCCGGTAGCCGAAGAGGGACAGGTACGTGTGGGTGCGGCGGGCCTCGGCGATCACCACGCGCTCGGGGTTCACGACCAGGCGCACGCTCGTGCGCTCGGGATCGGTGAGCAGCTCCCGCACGCCGTCGAGGCGGTCGTAGAAGCGTTGGGTGGCGGCGAACACCTCGTCGCCGGCCACCGGCAGGTGCGACACGCGCGCCAGCACCGGCCCGACGACCTTGTTCACGGCCCGGCCCATCGGGAACAGCCGCTGCATCGCCCACGACAGCACGTCGGGCAGCGACAGGAGGCGCAGCGTCTCGGCCGTGGGTGCACAGTCGACGACCACGACGTCCCACTCCCCCGAGGACGCGTGCTGACGGATGTCGGCGAGGGCGAACACCTCGTCGAGGCCCGGGATCACCGACAGCTCCTCCGCCTCGACGGCGTCGACGCCGGCCCACGCCAGCACCTCCTGGAGCCACGCCTGGATCTCGGCCCACGAGTCCTCGAGCCGGTCCTGGGCGTCGAGCTGCTGGCCCCAGAGGTGCTCGGTGATCGGGACCGCCAGCGGGCCGAGCTCGACGTCGAGGGCGTCGGCCAGCGAGTGGGCGGGATCGGTGGAGAGGACGATCGTGCGCAACCCGGAGTCGGCGCAGCGCAGCGCCGTGGCCGCCGCCGTGGTGGTCTTCCCGACGCCCCCCTTGCCGGTGTAGAGCAGGACCCGGGAGCGCGCCGTCACCGGACCGAGGCGTCCTCGCAGCGGTGCCGCAGCTCCTCGAGCGCCGTCGTCATGATCTTGCTCTCGGCGCGGCGCTTGATGAAGCCCGGAAGCGGCACGGCCAGCTCGGCCTCGAGGTGGTAGGTGACGTCGGTGCCGCCGCTGGCCCCCGGCTCGAAGAGGTACTCGCCGTCGAGCTTGCGGACGATGTCGCCCTGCTCGAGCACCCACTTCATGCTGCGCGGCGCACCGCTGTGGTCGTACTTGAGCACGTAGCGAGCGCTATGGCCCATCGCGGCGGCGCGGAAGCGCACCCGCAACGGGCGCTCCTCCTCGTCGCGCTCGACGATGGTGACCTCTTTGATGTCCTGCGCCCACTCGGGATACGCCTCGATGTCGAGCGCGGTGGCGTAGACGACGTCGGGTGGTGCCGCGATCGTCGTGCGCTCGGTCGCCTGCTCGGCCATGTGCCGAATCCTTTCACACGCGCGGCGGGAACGTTCCCAGCCGCGCTCCCCACAGGCCGGCGAGGCCCAGGCCGAACACCGGGGCCAGCACCCCGAAGGCCAGGCCGGTGAACGGCCGGGCCGACGCGGTGGCGAGGCCGACCGCGACCTCGACGCCGAACGCGCCGAGGAGCGCCCGCCGGACCGGTGCGGGCGCCGAGCCGGAGAGCCACCACAGGCCCGGCAGCGTGAGCTCGTCGGTACGGCTGCGGGCGGCGGCGCGCAGCAACGTGAGCACGAACGCCAGGCAACCGACCAGGAACAGCGCGAGGTCGACCACCACCGTCACCACCACCAGGGCATCCGCGTCGGTGACCGCGGCGAGGACGGAGAGCACGGTGAACAGCGCCGTCCCGCCGACCGCGGCGCGCACGATGCGCTCGCTCGTCACGACAGCTCCTGGAGGGCCGACCACAGCTGGGCGGCCAGCCCGTCGTAGGAGAACGACGCGACCGCCCGCGCCCGGGCCGCTGCGCCCATGTGCCGCCGTTCGTCGGCGTCGCCGACCAGCCGCGCCAGCGCCCGCCCCACCGCCCCGGCCTCGTGGGGACGATCGACCACGAGGCCGGTGACGCCGTGATCGACCGCGTCACGGACGCCGCCACTCGCCCCCGCCACCGAGGGCACCCCGGCGGCGGCCGCTTCGAGGAACACGATGCCGAACCCCTCCTGCTCGAGGCCGGCCCAGCGGTTGCGGCAGAGCATGGCGAACACGTCGCCGCACGCGTAGGCGGCCGGCAGATCGGCGAACGGGATCCGCCCGAGGAAGGTGACGGCACGGCCCGCCGCGCGGCGCTCGAGGCGAGCCCGGTCACGTCCGGCCCCCACGATGCCGACGTGCACGCCGTCGAGCTGCGTCGCCGCCTCGATCAGCACGTCGAACCCCTTGCGCGGCACGAGACGGCTGATGCCCATGATCAGGACACCGTCGCTCGGCAAGCCCAGGCGAGCGCGAGCGCCACGGCGCTGGTCGTCGTCGAGCGGGTGGAACAGCTCGGTGTCGACGCCCGGAGGCACGATCGTCGCCGGTAGCCGGGTGCCCGCCGCCCGCTCGGCTTCGGCCAACGGGTACGAGCCGGCGGCGATCACGTGGGTCGCGCCGCGCAGCACCTGAGCCAGCACCGCTCGGGCGCCGGGCAGCCGACCGGGCACGGTGATCTCGGCCCCGTGGAGCACGAGCGCGTACGGGACGGCCAGCGACGGACCGAGCCGGCCGACCGGCAGCGCGGGGTCGAGCACCACGAGCTTGGCGCCGACCTCGGCCGCCAGCGCGTCGATCCGGCGCCGCAGGCTCGGCGTGGGCAGCAACACGGGTTCGCGGGTGCGCACGACGCGGAACGGCTGCTCGGCGTCGAACGCCTCGGCGCCGGCTCGCGGCGTCGTGAGCACCGTCACCTCGTCGGGCGGCAGCCGCCGCCACAGCTCCCACAGGTAGGACTGGATGCCGCCGACCTTGGGCGGGAAATCGTTGGTGACGAGCAGGTGGCGGGTCACCGATCCAGCTGCTCCCGCGCCCAGCGGGCGTGCTCGGCGAGCAGCTCGTCGTCACCGGCGGCGTAGCGCTCGAGCGTGCCGAGCACCGCCGGGTCGCCCCGGTCACCGATGTTGCCGAGTGCGACGAGGGCGTTGCGGCGCAACCACCGCGGGTCGCGCTGCGCGATGTACCAGCGCCCGTGACGAGCCAGGAGCTCGTCGTCACCGGCGGCCAACAGGTCGACGAGGGGCACCCACGCGACGTCGTCGGGCGCGTCGTCGGGCGGGTGGCGCCGGTCGGCCGTGCGGTTGGGCGGGCACACGTCCTGGCAGTCGTCGCAGCCGTAGAGCCGACCGCCGAGCGCCTCGCGGTACTCCATCGGGAACGGCCCGCTCGTCTGCACCAGCCACGCCAGGCACCGGCCGGCGTCGATCACCCCCGGTGCCACGATGGCCGCGGTCGGGCAGGCGTCGATGCACCGCGTGCACGAGCCGCAGCCGTCGGCGACCGGGTCCGAGGTGGCCTCGATCGGCGCGTCGGTGACGACCGAGCCGAGCACGAACCACGAGCCCTGGCCCGGCAGCAAGAGGTTGGTGTTCTTCCCGTACCAGCCGAGACCGGCGCGATGGGCGGCCTCGCGGTCGACGAGGGCGTTGTCGTCGCAGAGCACCCGCGCCCGCCAGCCCTCCGCCCGCAGCGCATCGGCGACGACCCCCAACGCCGCCCGCAGCGCGCCGTAGTGATCGGATCGGGCGTAGCGCGCCACGGCGCCCGCCGCCGCAGTCGGCGCTTCGGGATCGGCGTAGCGGTAGCGGCGGGCCCCGACCACCAACGCCTGGGCGCCCGCCAGCGCGAGCGACGGGTCGGTCGACCGCGCCGGGTTGCGGTAGGTGAACTGCATGTCGGCGTTGAGCCCCGCCTGCTTGCGCTCCTCGAGCACCCGGCGGGCGTCGAGGAACGGTTCGGCGGTGGTCACCCCCACGGCGTCGAGGCCCGCCGCGAGCCCGATCGCCCGCAGCTCCTCGACCCCCGGGACGGCACCCACGGCCGTCATGTTCCCATCCGGTCGCCCCAGCCGCGAACCGAACCGCCGCCGTTCCTTGTCGGATCTGCCCGGCTGAGCCGGGCAGATCCGACAAGGAACGAGCCCCCTGGCGCTTCAGCGCCCTCGCAACGGCTCGGTGCGGCGCGGCCGCTCGACCGAGGACAGCGAGGAGCCCGCGCCACGCCACGAGCGCCGGGAGTCGATGTGGACGATCTCGACGTCCGGCGCCGGTGCGGGGGCCGGGGTGATGGCGACCTCGCCGGTGACGTCGTCGGTCGTCGCGCGCGGGGTGGGCCGGGGACGCGGCGGCGGGGTGGGCGAGACCGGCGTGGGCACCGGGGCCACCTCGACGGTGACGACCGTGGCCCGGTGCGCCTTGGCCTTCGTGGCCTTCTTCGCCGGCCGGCTCGCCGCCTTCTTGCGCGCCGCCCGCGGTCGCGACGACGAGGCACCGTCGGTGCTCGCCGCGACCTTGGCCGCCGCCGCCTTCGTGGCCTTGGCCGCCGCCTTGGTGGTCGCCGACGGCTTCGGCGTCGCCGGAGCGTCCGGGGGGCGCTTGGCGCGGCCGCGGACCACGTGACCGAGCTGCGCGCCGAGCCGGTTGCGGCTCGACAGCTCCTCGGTGGCCATGTCGTAGAGCCACTCGGCCTCTTGGTCGCGGCCCCGCGAGGTGTACACGAAGCGCACGACCCAGACGTCGTCGTCGAGCTGATAGGCGGACCAGCACTCGTCGAGCTCCTCGTCGAGCAGCCGCACCCCACGATCGAGGACGTTGCGCCGCACCGAGGAGCCGAGCGGCAGCGACGACAACCCGAAGCGCGGCTTGTCGTAGACGGCCTGGCGGGCTCGGTCGATGACCCGGCCGAGCTCGGCGAACACCGGCGACGCGAACCGCCGGACCCAGTCGAGATCGACGCCCGCTTCGGCGGCGACCTCCTCGATCGTCCAGCCGGACCGGATCCGGTCCTGCATCTCCCGCGGCGTCAGCGCGCTGTCGGGCCGCACCAGCCGCGGCGCTACCGGCTCCTGCGCCGCACGAGGCGTCCGCTCGCGCCCGCGCTCCGCCTCGGCGAGCAGCTTCAGCAGCTTGCCGTCCAACGGCACGACGAAGCGACCGGTCTTCGCCCCCTTGCGGGCGCTCAAGATCAGGCCGTCGAGCTCGGCCGTGAACCCCACGGGGTGCAGCTTCTGCATGGTTGGCGAGCGACGGTACCACCGGCATCCTTCCTGGCCAGGGACGCTGTTGCCGCCGCGTCAGCCGATCCGCCGCCGGTGGCGGAGGGTGGGCACGAGTCCGGCCTGACCGAGGAGGCGCACGGCGCGCGCCTCGGCGACGTCGATCACGACGGCTTCGTCGGGCTCGCGCCCGCAGAGGAACGTGACGACGCAGTCCGTGCACGCGTCGGAGCCCTCGAGCGAGCACGACGCACAGTCGATGGTGAGCACCTCGTTCATGCGCCCATCATGAAGAGGGGGTGAGACAGCTACCGCTCGTCGTACCCGTCGACGACCTCGACCGACTTGCCGGACCCGCACCACCGGCAGACGACGTCCTCCACCCGCTCGCTCAGGACCTGCTCCTCCTCGACGGTGAGCTCGCCCCCGACCGTGAAGTGGTGGAACGCCTTGGTCCGTCGCGTGGTGGTGACGTCGAAGCGGGTGAGGTTGCCGCACGCGGTGCAGCGGTAACGGCTCGGCACGACCGCCGATCGTATGTACCAGGCGCGGCGAGCCCGCGCTTCGCTCGGCAGCCGTGGTCCAGGAGTGGTACGCCTGGTGCCGGTGACCGACCTTCCCTGGATCATCTCGGTGGACGACCACGTGGTCGAGCCGCCGACGGTCTGGACCGACCGCCTGCCGGAACGGCTCCGCGGCCGCGGTCCCCGAGTGGTCCAGGACACCTGCGAGACCCACGGCAACCAGTACACGAAGGGCAAGGGCGGCAAGCTCGTCGACTGGTGGGTCTACGAGGACCTGCTGCGGCCCATCCCCCAGGTGATGGCGTGCGCCGGGTTCCCGCCCGAGGCGCTCACCCTCGAACCGATCCGCTTCGACGAGATCCGGCCCGGCTGCTTCGAGGCCAAGGCGCGGCTCGCCGACATGGACCTCAACCGGACCGAGCGGTCCCTGTGCTTCCCGACGTTCCCTCGCTTCGCCGGGCAGACGTTCCTCGACGCCAAGGACAAGGACCTCGCGCTGCGGTGCGTCCAGGCCTACGACGACTGGATGGTCGACGAGTGGTGCGGCGACGCCAGCGGGCGCTTGATCCCGCTGTGCCTCGTCCCGCTGTGGGACGCGAACCTGGCCGCCGACGAGGTGCGGCGCAACGCGGCCCGCGGCGTGCACGCCGTGGCCTTCACCGAGCTGCCGGCGAACCTCGGCCTGCCGTCGCTCCACGATCGGGACCGGTTCTGGGACCCGTTCCTGCGCGCCTGCGACGAGACCGGCACGACCATCTGCATGCACATCGGGTCAGGCTCGGTCATGCCGAGGACGAGCGCCGACGCCCCGGCCGGGGTCACCACCGCGCTCACCTCGCTCAACGCCTACATGGCCATGGCGGACTGGTTGCTCTCGGGGACGCTCGCCCGCTTCCCCGACCTGAAGATCGCCTTCTCGGAGAGCCAGGTGGGCTGGATGCCGTTCCTGCTCGACCGCCTCGACCGCGTGTTCACGCAGAGCAAGGCGTGGTCCGAGCTCGACCCCGCCCTCGACGAGCTGCCGTCCTCCTACGTGCCCGGCCGCGTCTACGGGTGCTTCTTCGACGACATCGTGGGCATCGAGGCCCGGCACCGGATCGGCATCGGCCAGCTGGTCTTCGAGACGGATTACCCGCACCAGGACACGACGTGGCCCCACACGCCGGCGTTGGTCGCCGAGCTGGCGACCATGGTGCCGCCCGACGAGCTCGAGCGCCTCGTGCGCACCAACGCCATCGAGATGCTCTCCCTCTAGCCCATCGAACACACGTTCGACTACCATGCGCTGCGTGCAGCGCTCCTTCGACGACCTGGGCACCCCGCTCCACGACGTGACCTTCTGCGTGGTCGACCTGGAGACGACCGGCGGCTCGGCCATCGACGGCGGCGTCACCGAGCTGGCGGCGATCAAGCTCCGAGGGGGCCATTGCCTGGGCACGTTCGCCACGCTCGTCAACCCGGGCACGCTCATCCCGCCGGCGATCACGGTGCTCACCGGCATCACGCAGTCCATGGTCCTGCCCGCGCCGCGCCTCGAGCAGGTGCTGCCATCGTTTCTCGAGTTCGTGCGCGGCACCGTGATCGTGGGCCACAACGTGCGCTACGACCTGTCGTTCCTCGGCGCCGGTCTCACACGGCACGGCTATCCCGCGCTCGGCAACCGGTGGGTCGACACGTGCGCGCTCTCTCGGCGCCTCTTCGCCGAGGAGATGCCCAACCACAAGCTCTCCACGCTGGCCGATCGCTTGCGCCTCCCGCACCGGCCCACCCACCGCGCCCTCGACGACGTGCTCGCCACCGGCGACCTCTTGCACGTGCTGCTGGAGCGGGCCGGCTCGCTCGGCGTCCTCGGCCTCGACGACCTGCTCGAGCTGCCGACGGTGAAGGGCCACCCGCAGCTGTCGAAGCTGCGCCTCACCGAGTCGCTCCCCCGCACGCCCGGCGTGTACCTGTTCCGCGACACGGGAGGCCGCGTGCTCTACGTCGGCAAGGCCACCAACCTCCGGTCCCGGGTGCGCTCCTACTTCACCGGCGACGAGCGCCGGAAGGTGGGTCAGCTCCTGCGCGAGACGGTCGCCATCGACCACGTGCCCACGCCGTCGCCGCTCGAAGCCGCCGTGCTCGAGGTCCGTCTCATCCACGAGCACCTGCCACGGTTCAACCGTCAGGCGAAGACGTGGCAGCGCTACGCGTACCTGAAGCTCACGCTCAACGAGCGGTTCCCGCGGTTGTCGGTCGTGCGGTCGGCCAAGGACGACGGCGGCCTCTACCTCGGGCCCCTCGCCAGCACCTCGGCGGCCAAGCACGTGGCCGACGCCATCGAGTGCGCGGTGCCGCTGCGCCGCTGCACGAAGAACCCGCCGCGCACGCCACGGGGCGCCGCGTGCGCACCGGCGCAGCTCGGCGTGAGCACGTGCCCGTGTTCGGGCGCCATCGGCGAGGACGACTACCGCCGCATCGTCGACCTCGTGGTTCGCGGGCTCACCGTCGACCCGCTGGTGCTGCTCGGCCCGCTCACCGACCGCATGCACGCCCTGGCGCGCGCCGAGCGCTTCGAGGAGGCCGCCGACATGCGCGACCGGGCGGCCGCCCTCGCCGCCGCCATCGCCCGCCAGCGCCGGCTCGACGGCCTCCGGCGCGCCGGGCGGGTCGTGCTCGAGCTGCCCGGCGGCATCGGGGTCGAGCTCGACGGCGGGCGCCTCGTCCGGAGCTGGACGGGCGCCGCCCAACCGCTCCCGCTGGAGGACGGCCCGCTGCCGCACCACGCCGCCGACGAGATCGCGTGCATCGCCGGGTGGCTCGACAAGGAGGCGCACCGCGTGCGGGTCGTGTCCTGTGACGGCGAGCTGGCCTCGGCGGTGGCGGCGATCCCGACCCTCCAGCCGCGTGGGTAGGGTCGTCGCTCGTGTTCGCTGCGTTCGTGCTGATCCAGGCCGAGCCGTCGCGCATCGCCGACCTCGCCACCGAGCTGGCCGAGGTCGACGGCGTGGCGGAGGTGTACTCCACCGCCGGTGACGCCGACATCGTCGCCGTCGTGCGCGTGCGCCACCACGACGAGCTGGCCGATGTGGTCACCCGCAAGGTGGCGTGCCTCGACGGGATCGTCGACACGCGCACGCTCGTGGCGTTCCAGGCGTTCGGCCGCCGCGACGTGGCCGCCATACGGGACTTGGGAGACTGATCCGCCGATGGAAGTCAACGCCATGCTCGTGGACGCAGTCGACGAGGCGAACGGGAAGCTGTACGTCCACGGCGGCGGGTGGTCGGTCTGGTGGGCCGAGAGCGTGCCCGCCGTGCTGCCGCGCCTCGGCATCGCCGCGGTGGTGAGCGTGCCGTACACCTCGACCAACGAAGCGCACCCGTTCTCGGTGCACCTGCTCGACGAGGACGGCGGCGTGATCCCGCTCGGGGAGACGACCGACGGCCCGATCCACCGGATCCAGGGCGAGTTCAACGTCGGGCGCCCGCCCGAGCTGCCGGCCGGCGACGAGCAGCCGGTGCCGATCGCCGTCAACCTCGGCGGCATCGTGCTGCCGACGGTGGGGCGCTACTGCTTCGTGGTGGAGGTCGACGGCGTCGAGGAGGCCCGTCTGCCCTTCCGCGTGCTGCTCAGGCCGCGCTGACGGCCTTCGACACCCGGACGAGATCGTCGAGCACGGCGGCCGCCTTGCCCTGATCGATGGCCTCGCCCCCCGCCGCGATCCCGTCGGCGAGGTCGTCGACGACACCCGCCGCCACCAGGCCGGCGGCGGCGTTGAGCAGGACGAGGTCGCGGTGGCCGAGGCGCTCGCCGTCGAGCACGCGCCGGGTCAGGTCGACGTTCACGGACACGTCGCCCCCTCGCACCGCGCTCGGGTCGTCGTGGAGCACGCCGAGGTCGGCCGGGTCGACCGTGTAGCGGCGCAGCTCGCCGTCGCGCAGCTCGATGACCGACGAGGTGGTGAGCGTCGTCAGCTCGTCGAGGCCGTCGTGGCCGTGCACGACCAGCGCCCGTTCCGCTCCGCGGGCGAGCAGCACGCCCGCGGCCTTCTCGGCCATCGCCGGATCGCTCACGCCGAGGACCTGGCGGCGCACGAGCGCGGGGTTCGACAGCGGGCCGAGGAAGTTGAAGACGGTGGGCACCCCGAGCTCGCGGCGGACGGGGCCGGCGTGGCGCATGGCGGGGTGGAAGCGGGGGGCGAAGCAGAAGCCGATGCCTGCCTCCTCGAGGCACCGCACGACGCCGTCGGGCCCGAGCTCGACGGCCACGCCGAGCGCTTCGAGCAGGTCGGCCGAGCTCGACGTGGCGGTGGCCGCCCGCCCGCCGTGCTTGCACACGCGGCCGCCGGCGCCGGCGATCACGAAGCTGGCGATCGTCGAGACGTTGAACGCCGCCACCCGCCGGGTGGGCGAGCCGCCCGAGCCGCACGTGTCCACGGGGTCGATGCCCGCCGGCAGGGTGATCGTCTCGGCGGCCGCCAGCATGGCGTCGACCATGCCCGCGACCTCCGCGACGGTCTCGCCCTTCATCCGCAGCGCGACCACGTAGGCGGCGATCTGGGACGGCGCCGCCAGCCCCTCGAGGATCTCCCCGAGGACGGTTCCGGCCTCGGCCGCGGTCAGGTCGTCGCCCGCCACCAACCGACGGAGGACACCGGGCCAACCCCCCAGCTCCACGAGCGTCATGGCCGGAGACTAGAGGCGCGTGGGTCAGGCGGTGCGGCGGCGCTGGCGGATGATGCGCCGGCGCTCGCGCTCGGTCGCGCCGCCCCAGACGCCTTCCTTCTCCCGGGTGGCCAAGGCGTGCTCGAGGCACGCCTGGCGGACCGAGCAGACCGCGCAGATCCCCTTCGCCTCTTCCGCCTCCTCATCGGTCAGCGGGTAGAAGACCTCCGGGTCGATGCCCCGGCACGCGCCCTTGTCGCGCCAGCTCTGCGTCATGGTGGGGGGATTCGCTTCCGTACTCGTCGGTGGGTGGCCGTGCCGGACCGCCCGGCACGAAACGAGCAGTATTGTCGACCGGACCCGGAGAGTCCATCCAGCGAATTGGTCCGCTGACCAGGGCCTATGCCAGTTGCTCGCCGCCCGTGTGCTCGAGCAGGGCCCGGACCTGGTCGGCCGGATACCGCCGATGACCACCCGGCGTCCGGACCGATGGGATGCGGCCCTTGCGCGCCCAGTCGGTCACCGCTCGCTCCGACACCTGGAACAGCAGTGCGACCTCACGAGTGCGTAGCAGCCGACCTTCGAATCGGGCAGCGCCGCCATCACTGCCGAAAAGCTCTTGTACGAGCGCTTGACGCTCTTCCGCTTTTCCCGGCATAGCCCGAGTCTCACCCCGAGTGACACATGCCACAAGGACGGTCCCGTTCGGGCGGTTTCGCGCGTGGTCAGCCCTTCAGATCGGCGAGGAGCTCGGCGATGGTTTCGGGCGTAAGGGCGGTCGTCTCCTGGTACGCCGGATGGTCGACCGCGAGGGTCACGGGCCCCGCCGCGAAGGCCTCCACCTGCGCCGGATCGAGGTCGAACCGAACGTAGTGGACGGACGCCGTGATCTCCTCCCGCGTGAGCTGCGCGGCGTGGGCGGCCTCCGGGATGGAGCGCACGACGCTGCCGTCGCCGAGACGCAGCTCGACGGCCCGCTCGATGCCGACGAGCTTCGGCAGCCAGTCCATGAGTGCGTCCTTCGACGTGAGCTCGATGAACATCGTGGCCGACAGCTCGCCCGGGCCGGGGATGAGCGGGTTGTAGACGTCGAGCTCGGTCTGGATGGCCTCGTCGGTGAGCATCCGCTCGGCTCGGGCCATCTCCTGGATCTGGAAGCGCACCGTGTCGCGGTTCTCGAACACGAGGGTGACGACCGGGCCCACCCCGATGCGCCGCTTCTTCTTGAGGGCGATGACGCGGTCACGGAACTCGTCGCGCTCGCGCTCGTAGGCGCGCAGGTCGGCGATGTCGTCGAGCGTCAGCTTCGTCGCCATCAGTCGACGTCCTCGATGCCGTACGCCCGCGCCACGAGCTGCATGGGATGGATCGGCTGGCGACCGGTGGCGTCGTTGATGCCGCCGTTGGCGAGGTGGCAGTCGCCGACGACGACCGGCGCATCCTGCGTCTCGATCGTGCGAACGAGCGGTTGGATCACCCGCTGCTGCAGCTCCTGGTTCTCGGCGCGGTAGCCCCACATCCCGTCGATGCCCGAGCACTGGTTGGCGAGCTGGACCTTCGTGCCGGTCAGCTTCATGAGGTCGCGGGACTTCAGGCCGATGTTCTGCGCCTGCAGGTGGCACGGCACGTGGTAGGTGATCGACTCCGGGATCGAGCCCGTGAAGTTCGTGTCGAGCTCGGTGCCGGGCGCCTTGTGCACCCGCATGAGGTACTCGGCGACGTCGTAGGTGTGCTCCTTGACGAGGCGGGTGTCGTCGCCGTCGCCGAGGTGGTCGACGTAGTCGTTCTTGAGCACGTAGCCGCACGTCGGCTGGGGCACGACGATGTCGCGCCCGGCCCGCACCTCGTCGGCGAGGATGCGCACGTTCTTCTCCGCGTACTTGCGGAAGTTGTCGAAGTCCCCCTCGTGCAGGAACGGCGCGCCGCAGCACTTGAGCCCGTCGGCCACCGAGCACTCGATGCCGTTGCGCTCGTAGACCTGCACGGTGGCCTTGCCGACGCCGGTGGCCTGGTACTCGACGAGGCACGTCGGGAACACCGAGACCTTGCCCTGCTGCCCGGTGAGGCGCGGCTTCACGCGCTTGCGGAACCACGATGTGAACCGCTGGCGGGCGTAGGGCGGCAGCACGCGGTCGGCGGCGATGCCGGTGACCTTCTCCATGAGCTTGCGCGGCGCGCTGTTCGGCGCGGCCATCATCCTGTTCATCACGGGTGCGGCGACGACGCCGGCCAGGCCCGCCAGATCGGTGCGCCCGAGGGCGTTGTCGGTGACGCGCACCCGCACCGGCGCGGTGCGCTTCTTCACCGCGGCCGCCCGCAACATCAGCCGCGGGAAGTCGAGCTCCCACTCGTGCGGCGGGATGTACGGGCACTTCACGTAGCAGAGCTTGCACTGGTAGCACTCGTCGACGACCTGGTCCTGCTCGGCCCGGGTCATCTCGTGGACCTTGCCGTCGTGCTCGTCGATGTAGTCGAAGAGCGTCGGGAAGCTCGGGCAGAGGTTCCAGCAGAGCCGACAGCCGTGGCACAGGTCGTAGACCCGGGTCAGCTCGTCGCGGAGGTCGGCGTCGTCGAAGTACGCCGGATGGGTGGGGTCGTACGTGACGGTCATGAAGGGTGCTCCTGGGGGGGTCGAGAGATGGCAACGCCCCCGACGCGGACGCGCCGGGGGCGTGCCGGGGGGCTAGGTCAGGCTCTCGAGGCCCTGGGTGAAGCGGCCGGCGTGCGACTTCTCGGCACGGGCGAGCGTCTCGAACCACTCCGCGGTCTGGTCGAAGCCCTCGTCACGGGCGGTCTTGGCGAAGCCCGGGTACATCTCGGTGTACTCGTAGGTCTCGCCCTCGATGGCCGACTTGAGGTTGTCCTCGGTGGCACCCACGGTCACGCCGGTGACCGGATCGCCGACCTCGGCCAGGAAGTCGAAGTGGCCGAACGCGTGACCGGTCTCGCCCTCGGCGACCGAGCGGAACAGCGCCGCCACGTCGGGGTAGCCCTCGACGTCGGCCTTCTGGGCGAAGTACAGGTAGCGCCGGTTCGCCTGCGACTCGCCGGCGAAGGCTTCCTTCAGGTTGTCGTGGGTCTGGGAACCGTTCAGGCTGGGCACGTTGGCTTCTCTCCTTGGTTTGGATGGGGGTGTAGCGATCGGCAGCGTCGTCGAAGAGCATGGTCAGCGACAGGTGTCGCAGCGCCCGCGGAAGACGACCTCGGCGCTGTCGACGGTGAACCCCTGCTCGGCCCCCGACGGCACGCGCACCTGCCCGAAGGTGGCATAGAGGTCACGCACCTTGCCGCACGAGGTGCACACGAGGTGGTGGTGGGCGTCGACGTTGGGGTCGAACCGGGCGGCGCCGGTACCGAGGTCGAGCGCTTGGATCTCGCCCATCTCGGCGAGGTCGTTCAGCACCTGGTAGACGGTGCGCAGCGACACACTCGGCATCTCGGTGGTGACGACGGCGTGGACCGACTCGGCCGTGGGGTGGGCCTCGTTGTCGACGAGCGCCCGGAACACCGCCTCGCGCTGGGGCGTGACCTTGAGGCCCCGCTCGCGGAAGAGGTGGGTGAGCTCGGTCGGCGTCCGCATGACGCCCACCAGCGTATCGACAATGATTGTTGATTGACAACCCCTGTCGCGATCGTCGCCGTCTAGAGTCCGGTCGTGGGCTTCGACCGTGCCGCTGCCCTGCGCCGGTTGGCGGACGAGCCCTTCGACGTCCTCGTCGTCGGCGGGGGCATCACGGGGGCGGGCGTCGCCCTCGACGCGGTCACGCGTGGGCTGCGCACCGGCCTGGTGGAGCGCCACGACCTCGCCTCGGGCACGTCGTCGAAGTCGTCGAAGCTCGTGCACGGCGGCCTGCGCTACCTGCAGCAGGGCGACGTCCGGCTCGTCTACGAAGCGCTGGCCGAGCGGCAGCGGCTCCGCTACACCGCCCCGCACCTCGTCAAGCTGCTGCCGTTCCTGATCCCCCTGTTCGGCTCGGGCGGGGTCGTGAACCCGAAGCTCAAGCGAGCGATGTCGGCGGCGCTGTGGATGTACGACCTCACCGGCGGGGCGCGCATCGGCAAGCTGCACGAGCGACTCGCGACCGACGAGGCGATGGCGCACTTCCCGACGCTGCAACGCGAACGGGTGGTCGGTGGGTTCCTCTACTACGACGCGCAGACCGATGATGCCCGGCTCACGATGACGGTCGCCCGGACTGCGGCCGATCACGGCGCCGCGGTCGCCAACTACGCCGAGGTCGTCGCGCTGCATCCCGGCGGTGCGACCGTGCGCACCGTCGAAGGCGACGAGCTCGACATCCGGGCGAAGGTCGTCGTGAACGCGGCGGGCGTGTGGAGCGACCGCGTGCGAGCGCTCGACGAGGGCGTCGATCCCGACTCGATCCGGCCCGCCAAGGGCGTGCACATCGCGGTGCCGTGGGACCGCCTCCGCAACGACATCGCCGCCGTGCTGTCGGTGCCCGGCGATCACCGCTCGATCTTCGTCGTGCCCCTCGGCAACCGCACCTACATCGGCACCACCGACACCGACTACGACGGCCCGATCGACGAACCGCGCTGCACCGACGACGACATGCGGTACCTGCTCCAGGCGGTCAACGCGTCCGTCACGTCGACCTTGCACGAAGACGACGTGGTCGCCACCTGGGCCGGGTTGCGGCCGCTCGTGAAGACGGCGACGACGGGGCGCACGGCCGACCTGTCGCGACGGCACCGGGTGCTGCGCTCCCCCAGCGGCCTGGTGTCGGTGACGGGCGGCAAGCTCACGACGTACCGGCGCATGGCCGCCGACACCGTCGACGTCGTGGTGCAGGAGCTCGGCAAGGGCGGGCACTCGGTGACGCGACGCTTGCGCCTGCACGGCGCCGACGGCTTCGCCGCCCTCGACGGCGCGGCGGCGCGCCTGGGGCTGCCGCCCGACGTGCTGCACCACCTGGCCACGCGCCACGGCGGCGACACGCGCGTCGTGGCCGCCATGATCGCGGCCGACGCCTCCATGGGCGAGCCGCTCATCGACGGCTTGCCCTACCTGCGCGCCGAAGCGGTGCACGCCGCGCGCCACGAGCTGGCGCGCACGCTCGACGACGTCCTCGCTCGTCGCATCCCGGGCAAGTGGCTCGACGCCCGCGCCACCGCCGACGCCGCCGAGCGCACGGCGCAGCTGGTGGCGCCCGAGCTCGGGTGGGACGACGCCGAGGTCGGTCGCCGGGTCCAGGCCTACCGCGCGGGCGTCGCCGCGTGAGGTTCGGCCGTCAAGCGGAGATCACGCCGGCGTTCCTGAACGCGCTCGGGCGCGCCTGCACGACCGTCGTCACCGACGAGGAGTCCCTCGTCGACGCCAGCCGGGATTGGTGGCCGCTCGGCATCCAGTGGCAGTACGACGATGTCGTGGCGGCGCGGGCCGCCGCCGTCGCGGCGCCGTCGTCGTCGCAGGAGGTCGCCGACGTGCTGCGCGTCTGCAGCGCGTACCGCGTGCCCGTCACGACCGCCGGCGGACGGAGCGGCGTGAACGGCGGCAGCGTGCCCGTCTTCGGCGGCGTCGTCCTCGATACGACCGGCCTCGCCGGCATCGTCGATGTCGACACCGTGTCCCTCACGGTCGACGTGCTCCCCGGTACGAATGGCGGCGCGTTCGAGCGCGAGCTGCGCGATCGCCATGGGCTCACGTGCGGGCACTGGCCCCAGTCGATCGACATCTCGACGGTGGGTGGCTGGCTCGCGTGCCGTGGCGCCGGACAGCTCTCGACCCGCTACGGCAAGATCGAGGACATCGTGGTCGGCCTCGAGGTCGCGCTGGCGGACGGCACGTTGCTGCGCACCGGCGGCGCGCCGCGCGCGGCCGTCGGGCCCGATCTCACGCAGCTCTTCGTCGGTTCGGAGGGGATGCTCGGCGTCATCACCGGGGCGCGGCTGCGCGCCCACCCGGCCCCGCCGACCGAGTGGCACGCCGCATGGGGGTTCGCATCCTTCGACGCCGGTCTCCAGGCGTGCCGGCGCATCCTGCAACGGGGCGCCACGCCCGCCGTGCTGCGGCTCTACGACGCCGTCGAGGGCGACCGCAACTTCCAGACCGGCACGCACCACGTGCTCCTCGTCCTCGACGAGGGTGACGAGCACGTCGTGCAAGCCACGTCCGCCGTGGTCAACGAGGAGTGCGCCAAGGCCACCCGCCTCGACGACGTCCTCGTGCCGCGATGGATGGAGCACCGCAACGACGTGAGCGCGCTGCACCATCTGACCGAGCAGGGCTTCGTCGTCGACACGATGGAGGTCGCCGCACCGTGGGCGGCGTTGAGCACGATCTACGCTCGCTGCCTCACCGCGCTCCGGGAGATCGACGGGATGGTCGCTGCCTCCGCTCACCAGTCGCACGCGTACACGGATGGTGCATGCCTCTACTTCACGTTCGCCGGCCTACCCGAGCGCGGCGACCGCGAGTCGTTCTACGTCGGCGCGTGGGACGCCGCCCAACGCGCTGCGCTCGATGCCGGCGCGTCGCTGTCGCACCACCACGGCGTGGGCCTCAACCGGGCCCGGTTCATGCGGGACGCGCTCGGCGCGCGAGGCATGGTGCTGCTCCAGTCGCTCAAGGACGCCCTCGACCCGGTGGGCGTGCTGAACCCCGGGAAGCTGGGCCTCTCGTCGCCGTTCGGCGAGGTGCGATGGCCGTGACGTTGCTCAACCGGCTGGCCGTCGTGAAGGGCGCGGCGGTCGCCATCGTCATCTGCCTGCCGCTCGCACTGGTGTCCAACGTGATCCACGACCACAACCGCGACTCGGCGTTGCTCCCGCTGCTGTTCGTCGCGGTCGCCGTCGGCTTCGGCATCGCCGGGTTCGTGGCCGCGCGGGCCGAGGGCGACGCCCCGTACTCCAACGGCGCGTTCGCGGCACTGCTCGGCTTCGTGATCATCCAAGGGGTCGCCGTCGTCGTGCGCGTCGCCGGCGGGAAGCCGCTGCACATCGGTGCGATCGTCGGCGCCGCGCTCATCGCCTACGCGGCAGGGATCCTCGGCGCCGCGGTGGCGGGGAAGACATGACCGCACTCGTCATCGATGTCGGGACGAGCGGGGTGCGCGCCGCCGTGGTGCGCGACGACGCGTCGGTCGCGGTCGTGCAGCACCAGCCCCTGCTTCCGAACACCCCCTTCCCGGGGCTCGTGGAGATCGACGCCGTCGAGCTGGGGCGCGTCGCGCTCGACCTCGCCCGGCGGGTGCTGGCCGAGGGCGGCCCGGTCGACGTCGTCGGGGTCACCAACCAGCGGGCGTCCACGATCGTGTGGGACCGCGCCACCGGCGAGCCGATCGGCCCCGGGCTCGGGTGGCAGGACCTGCGCACGATCGGCGAGTGCCTCACCTTGCAGGCCGAAGGCATCCGCGTCGCGCCGAACGCGTCGGCCACCAAGCTCGCCAACCTGCTCGACCAGACCGACCGGACGCGCGACCTGTGCTTCGGCACCATCGACACGTGGATCGTGTGGCTGCTCACCGAAGGCGCGGTCCACGTCACCGACCTCTCGAACGCGGCGGTGACGGGGTTGGTGACGAGCGACGGCTCGGCGTGGTCAGAACCGATCCTCGAGCGTCTGAACATCCCGCCGTCGGTGCTGCCCGCGATCGTCGACTCCACCGGGATCGTCGGCGCCGCCACCGCGCTGCAGGGTGCCCCGCCGATCGCCGGCATCGCGGGTGACCAGCAGGCGTCGCTCATCGGACAGTCGTGCGTGCGCCCCGGCCTCGCCAAGGCCACCTTCGGGACCGGCGGCATGCTCGACGTCTGCCTCGGGCCGCGTCCGGCCTTCGCCGTGCGCGGCGACGGCGGCTGCTTCCCGATCGTGTGCTGGAAGCGCGGCGCCGACGTCGTGTGGGGCGTCGAAGCGGTGATGCTGACGGCCGGCTCGAACGTGGAGTGGTTGCGTGACGACCTCGGCATCATCGAGTCCGCCGAAGCGTCCGACGCGGTGGCCGCGCAGTGCGCCGACACCGAGGGCGTCGTGTACGTGCCGGCGCTGCTCGGTCTCGGCACCCCGCACTGGGACCACGGCGCGCGGGCCACGTTGCTCGGCCTCACCCGCGGCTCGGGCCGGCCGCAGATCGTGCGCGCCGTGCTCGAGGGCATCGCCCAGCGCGGCGCCGACCTGTTGGAAGCGGCCGAAGCCGACGGTCGCGCGGCGATCGCGTCGTTGCGGGTCGACGGGGGCATGACCGCCAACGCCACGTTCGTGCAGTCGCTCGCCGACGCGACGCAGCGACCGATCGAGGTCGCGCCGGTGACCGAGGCGACGACGCTCGGCGCCGCCTACCTCGCCGGACTCGCGATCGGCACGTGGGCGGGCTGGGACGACATCGCCGCCGCGTGGGCGCCGCGCGCGGTCGTCGAACCGGCACGCGTCCTCGATCGCGACCGATGGGCCGAGGCGAAGCGCCGCGCCGGTGGCTGGTACCCCGAGCTCTCGGCCCTCGACTTCTGATGCTCGGCCGCCGCCGCATCGACTTCGAGTCGCTCGACGACGAGAGCTACGTCATCGGCGCGTACCACTACCTGCTCGAGATGCGGCCCGACGAGAGCGGCCTGCGCAACTACGTCGAGCACCTCCGCAACGGCACCCGCACCCGGCGGACGATGTGCTCGGAGATGCGCGGCCTCGACGACTGGTGGTTGCAGCGCATCCTCCATCCCGAGATCGCCTTGCACCTCAGCCGCAAGCTGTGGGTGCAGCAGCTCCCCCGGGCGGCGCGCATCCTCGACCTCGGCGGAACCGACCAGCACTCCGCCAACGGCGCGCTGGTGGCGCTCGGGTATCCGTACCCGTTCGAGGACCTGACGATCGTCGACCTGCCGCCGGCGGATCGTCACGACCTGTACGGCGCCACCCACGGGCGAGGCCGCGTGCAGACCCCGCTCGGTCCGGCGGAGTACGTCGACCGCTCGATGACCGACCTCTCGCCGTTCGCCGACGCGTCGTACGACATGGTGTTCAGCGGGCAGTCGATCGAGCACGTCAGCGAGGACGACGGCGACGTGATGCTGCGGGAGGCGTTCCGTGTGCTGCGACCCGGGGGCCACCTCTGCCTCGACACGCCGAACCGAGCGGCCACCGAGCTGCAGCTCGGCGACGGCCTGTCGAACCCCGATCACGAGCTCGAGTACACCCACGCGCAGCTGTCGGAGAAGCTCGAGCGCGCCGGCTTCGTGATCGAGCTGGAGCGCGGCCTGAACCTCGTCGCCGGCGCGTTCGAGAGCGGCGTGTTCTCGACCGAGGAGCTGGCCCGCCACGTCGGCGTGTTCTCGGACATCGAACGCAGCTACGTCCTCGCCTACGTGTGCCGGCGGCCATGAGCTTGCACGAGTACCGCTTCCGCAGCGACTGGTTCATCCCGGCGCCGGTCGACCGCGTGTACGACGCGCTGGAGGACCTCGCCTGTTACCCGCGTTGGTGGCGCGAGGTGAAGGAGGCGGAGCCGCTGAGCGAAGGTGCGTGTCTGCTGACGTGCCGCGCCACGTTGCCCTACGACCTCGTGTTCACCACCACCCAAGCGCGCCGCGATCGCGATGCCGGGGTGTTGGAAGCGCGGATGACCGGTGACCTCGACGGCTTCTCTCGGTGGACGATCCGCCGGTCGGGCACGGGCACCCTCGCCGTGTTCGAGGAGGAGGTGGAAGCGACCAAGCGCTTGCTGCGCTTCCTCGCCCCGGTGGCCCGGCCGGTGTTCCGCCTCAACCACTGGCTGATGATGCACCACGGCCGAAGCGGGCTGCGGGAGTACCTCTCACCCGGTCAGTAGGAGCTTCGACGCGACGATCACGCCGACGACGATGATCAGGACGCGCAACGTGGCCGGCGGCAGGCGCCGCCCGTAGGTGGCGCCCAGCTGCCCGCCGGCGATGGCGCCGACGGCGAGGATGGCGGCCGCGCCGTAGACGATGTGGCCGAACACGACGAACAGCACGGCGGCGATGCCGTTGACGAGCGCGGCCAGCACGTTCTTCAAGCCGTTGAGCCGCTGCAGGTCGTCGACGACGAAGATCGACAGCAGCGCCATGAGGATGACGCCCTGGGCCGCCCCGAAGTAGCCGCCGTACACGCCGGTGGCGAAGACGGTGAGGGCCAGGCCGTGACCTCGGTGGCCGCGCGCCGCCAGCAGGTCGCGCAGCCGGGGTTGGAGGGCGACCAGCGCGCACGCGACCAGGATCAGGACGGGCACGACGCGCTCGAACACCGAGCCGGGCAGCGTGAGGAGCAGCACGGCACCGGTGGTGCCGCCGAGCAGCGACGCCAGGCCGAGCGTGCGCACGCGGTGGCCCTGGCCGACGAGCTCGCGCCGGTAGCCGACGGCGCCGCTGATCGAGCCGGGCACCAGGCCCAGCGTGTTCGTGACGTTGGCGACCACCGGGCTGTACCCGGCGGCGAGGAGCGTCGGGAACGTGATGAGCGACCCCGAGCCGACGACCGTGTTGATGGTCCCAGCAGCGGTCCCGGCGGCCAGGATCCCGAGGGCGGACAGGGGCGTGATGGGCGCCATCAAATCACACGCGTGTAACTGTCACACCCCCTACGGCATCATGGGTGGCGTGAGGTCCCTGGAGGTGGCGGCAGAACGGCTGGCGGCGCTGCTCACCGGCTCGGCCACGGCGCTGTCGGAGCCGAGCGGCCGGTCCGACCTGGAGTTCCTCGGCGAGCCCCTCGTCCGGCCCCTCACCCGGGCCGCGGCACCGGCCGACGTGTGGGCGATCGACGGCGGGCAGGCGCTCGTGGCCGATGCCCGGTGCGTCCAGCTCCTCGTCACCCGGGCGGCGCGGGTCCGCTACCAGGCCGGGGCGTGCGTGCTCGAGGACGAGGGCGAGCTGCGAGCCACCGTGCTGAAGCCGGGCGACGCCGTCGACGTCAACCTGCTACGCGATCAGGACGAATGGGCGGCCGTCGAGCAGTCGGTGGACGAGGCCGAACCGGGCGCGCTGGTGCTCGTCGACGGCGACCTCCAGCCGGACTGGCGGGTGCCGTCGACGTTCGTGGCCGGCCTGCTGGCGGCCGCCGCCGAGCGAGGCATCATCCTCGCCGGCATCACCAAGCACTCGTCGCTGGCCCGCGGCGGCGCCCCGCTGCTCGGGTGGCTCGAGCGCGAGGCGGAGACGTTGCTCGGCGAGCGCACCCTGTGGTGGGCACCCGTCGCCCGCACTCGCAGCGACGTCGGCGGCTTCCAGGTGGTGGCGGCCCGGCTCGATCCCGACGCTCGCTTCGCCTTCCGCGTCGACGTGCCGCTCGGCATCGATCCCGAGCCGGTGCTCGCCTCGCTGTCGGCGCTGTGCGACGACGCTGCCTTCCCCGGCTACCCGTATCCCCTCTCCGTGGCCGACCGGCTCGCCTCCTGCCCCGGGTGGCTCCGCGCCGACCTCCGCCGCCAGCTCGACGACCTGTTCGACCGCGCCGGCGTCCCGTTGGAGGTGCGCGAGCGCGCCTTCGCCGACCGCCACGACCTGATGGAGCGTGCGTGAGCATGAGCGAGCGAAGCGAGTCGAAGGGCCGGCTGTTCGGCAAGAACGTGCTCGACGGCGTGTTCCGCGCCGCACCCGACGAGGACCTGTTCCTCGGCGAGCTGCTGGTGGCGGTCGACGAGCAGACCGGGCGCCGCTACCTGTTCCGCGTGGTCGACGTGTCCTACGGCTCCGAGCACCGGGAGCCGGGGTGGGCCGAGCGGGTCGCCGGCACGCTCCTCGCCGACGACGCCCGCGGCGTTACCGGCGCCCATCCCCTCCACGAGCAGGCCCGCCGCACCTACCGCGTGGCCGACTGCCGGTGCCTCGGCTACCTCACCCCGGCCGACCCGATGGGCCGCCAGGAGTTCCGCAAGCCCAAGAGCCTGCCCACGCAGTTCTCCAAGGTGCTCGCGCCGGAGGCCGCCGACTTCGAGTTCCTGCGCACGAAGATGGGCGATCTCCCCGTCGGTCACCTGCGCAGCGGGGAGACGATCGTCGACTTCGAGGTCGGGATCCCCGGGCGCAGCCTGGCCAGCCACGTCGGCATCTTCGCCACCACGGGCATGGGCAAGTCGAACCTGATGAAGGTCCTCGCCGGCGGGGTGCTCCAGGCGGGCGGGCGCTACGGGCTGCTCCTGGTCGACCCGCACGGCGAGTACCGCACCGAGCTGCCGCGCCACCCGTGGGCCGCGGATCGGCTGCGCACCTACGCCGCCCGCCCGTTGCCGAACACGTCCACGTTGCGCATCTCGCTGGCCGAGCTGTCGGTCGACGATCTGCGCACCGCGTACGACTGGAGCCGCCCGCAGGAGGAGGCGCTGTTCGAGCTGGAGCGCCACTACGGCGGTGACGGCCTGGCGTGGTTGCTCGCGTTCGCCCAGGTCGACGATCTGCCCGGGTTCCGCGACGTCGAGCTCGGCGGTCGCATCGCGTTGAACACCCTGCAGGTCGTGCACCGGCGGGCGCGTCGCATCGTCGAGCTGCAATGCGTGTCGGCCGACCCGAAGGTGTCCGTCGGAGGCGCCGTGCTGCGCGACCTCGAGGAGGGCCGCGTGGTGCTCGTCGACGTGAGCGGCCTCGGGTCGACGGAGGAGGTGCTGGTCGCTTCGTTCCTCACCCGCAAGATCCTCGAGCGGTGGTCCGCCGCGTACCTCGACGATCCCGAGCGCCACGAGCAGCTGCCGGTCGTGGCCGTCGTGCTCGAGGAGGCCCAACGGGTGCTGTCGAAGTCGAGCGACCGCGAGTCCAACGTCTTCCCGCGTCTCGCCCGCGAGGGCCGCAAGTTCAAGGTCGGGCTGTGCGCCATCACCCAGCAGCCGAAGCTGCTCGACGACGAGCTGCTGTCGCAGTTCAACACGTTCTTCGTGCTCGGGCTGGCCGACGAGAAGGACCGCAACATCCTGCGGGGATCGTCGAAGCAGGACCTGTCGGCGTCGGCCGGCGAGATCCAGACCCTCATGCCCGGCGAGTGCCTGATCGCCAACCTCGAGGCGCCGTTCGCGGTGCCGGCCCGTGTCGCGTTCTGGGACGACCTCGTGCGCACGGTCGAGCCTCCGCCCGCGGCGCGCGCCGTCGCGCCGCCCAACGTCGCGGCGCTGGTGGACTGACATGAAGGTCGCGGCGCTCGGGGACGCCCACCTGGGTCGGGCCTACCTGTCGGTCACCGACCCGGCCACCGGCGTCAACCGACGCGAGCTCGACTTCGAGGAGTCGTTCACGGCGGCCGCCGACATCGCCCTCGCCGAGTCGCCCGACCTGCTGGTGTGGCTCGGCGACGTGTTCGACCACCCCCGGCCGACCTACCGATCGTTCCGCGTCGCGCAGCGGGCGCTGCTGAAGATCCGCGAGCACGGCGTGCCGCTCGTCGTCATCAGCGGCAACCACGACACACCGCGGTTGCCGGGCACCGGCAGCCCGTACTCGGCGCTGGGCGACATGTTCCCCGACGTGATGTTCGCCACCCGGCTGTCGTACGCGTCGTTCGACCTGCCCGGCCTGCGCGTGCACTGCATCCCGCAGATGCTCACGGTCGACGCCACGCTCGAGGCGCTCGACCACGCCGACAAGGAGCGATCGCTCGACCGGTCGAACCTCCTGCTGACCCACCCCCGAGTCACCCAGGTCGAGCCCCGCTACGCCGACATCAACGAGATCGAGGTCGACGCCGGGCGCATCAAGGCCGATCTCGTGCTCCTCGGCCACTACCACTTCCACACCCGGGTGATGGAA
>Ga0070671_100000616_pt1 | contig 25441 bp, 26 predicted proteins | sample KBSS73metaG_FD_65341 | JGI IMG/M metagenome (GOLD analysis project Ga0070671, IMG submission 65341) | Switchgrass rhizosphere microbial communities from Kellogg Biological Station, Michigan, USA - KBS S7-3 metaG | ecosystem: Host-associated > Plants > Roots > Rhizosphere > Soil ...
GTGATCGCGGTGCCGACCGGGGTGAAGATCTTCTCCTGGATCGCCACGATGTGGGGCGGCTCGATCGAGTTCAAGACGCCCATGCTGTGGGCGGTCGGGTTCATCTTCCTGTTCACCCTCGGCGGCGTCACCGGCGTCGTGCTCGCCAATGCCGGCGTCGATCGCTCGCTGCAGGACACCTACTACGTCGTGGCGCACTTCCACTACGTGCTTTCGCTTGGAGCGGTGTTCGCCATCTTCGGCGCCTGGTACTACTGGTTCCCGAAGATTTCCGGCTATCTCTACAGCGAGCCGGTCGGCAAGCTGCACTTCTGGCTGACGTTCATCGGCGTCAATCTCGTCTTCTTCCCGCAGCACTTCCTCGGCCTCGCCGGCATGCCGCGCCGCGTCGCCGACTATCCGGACGCGTTCTCCGATTGGAACTATATTTCCTCGATCGGCTCGTACATTTCCGGGCTCGGCGTGCTGGTGTTCTTCTTCGGCGTGGCGCAGGCCTTCATGCGCAAGGAGCGCGCCGGCGCCAATCCGTGGGGGCCGGGTGCGACGACGTTGGAATGGACGCTGCCGTCGCCGCCACCGTTCCATCAGTTTGACACGCTGCCGCTGATCCGATGAGCCTTACCCTCACGCGCGTCGAGCCCAGCATCGCGGGTGTCGGCGACTACATCGAGTTGCTGAAGCCGCGGGTGATGTCGCTCGTGGTGTTCACCGCCTTTGTCGGTCTCCTGATCGCACCCGGCCAGGTGCATCCGATGGTCGGCTTCACCGCGCTTCTTTGCATCGCGGTCGGCGCCGGCGCCGCGGGCGCGCTGAACATGTGGTACGACGCCGACATCGATGCGCGGATGACGCGCACCGCGGCGCGACCCATTCCGGCCGGACGGGTGGCGCCCGGCGAAGCGCTCGCCTTTGGCGTGATGCTGGCGGTCGGCTCGGTGGTCGTGCTGGGTCTTCTGGTCAATGTGATCGCCGCCGCACTGCTCGCGGTGACCATCGCCTTCTATGTCGGCGTCTACACGATGTGGCTCAAGCGCCGGACGCCGCAGAACATCGTCATCGGTGGCGCCGCCGGCGCGCTGCCGCCGGTGATCGGCTGGGTGGCGGCGACCGGCAGCTTGGCGGTCGAGCCGGTCCTCCTCTTCGCCATCATCTTCTTCTGGACGCCACCGCATTTCTGGGCGTTGTCGCTCTACCGCACCGAGGATTACACCCGCGCCGGAATCCCCATGCTCCCGGTGGTTGCCGGCGCGCGCGAGACGCGGCGGCAGATCGTGCTCTACACGCTGCTCCTGGCGCCGCTGGGCGTGGCGCCTTGGCTCCTTGGCTATGCCGGCTTGAGTTATGGGGTCGTGGCGCTCGCGACCGGCGCCGTCATGATCGCGCTGGCGCTACGGGTGCGCGCCGAGGAAGAGGGCACGCACACCGCGAGCAAACAGCTCTTCGGTTTCTCGATCCTCTATCTGTTCCTGCTGTTCGCCATGTTGCTGGGCGATCACCTCGCGGGAGGGCTACTCGCCCACGGCGCAGCATGACGATGATGAACGGAGTGGTGAGCGGCGCGATGAACGAGCCGAAACCGGAGCCTGGCATCAAGCTGACCGAGCAGCAGCAGCGCGCGCGGCGCGCCCGCTCGGTCGCCATCGCCGTGTCGCTCGGCGTGCTCGTCGTTCTGTTCTACATCATGACCCTGGTCAAAGGACCGGGCGTGTTGGTGCGGCCATTGTAGGACCGACGGGATGCCTGGACCTGCCAACCGACGAGAGCAAGGGCACGCGGGCCATCGCGACCTCTTGGTCGGATTCCTCTGCGGCGGCATGGTTGCGGTCATGATCGGCGCGTCGTACGCGGCCGTGCCGTTCTACAGCTGGTTCTGCCGCACCACCGGCTACGGCGGCACCACGCAGGTTGCGACGGCGGCTCCGGCACAGACCTCGGATCGCACCATCACCGTGCGCTTCGATTCAAACGTCGCCGCCGGACTGCCGTGGCGCTTCGAGCCGGAACGCCGCAGCATCGACGTCAAGCTCGGCCAGGTGGTTACGATCTACTACGCGGTCACCAACGAGGCGGCGCGCCCCACCACCGGGCAGGCCGGCTACAATGTCAGCCCGCCGACCGCCGGCATCTACTTCGAGAAGATCAACTGCTTCTGCTTCACCGAACAGACCATGAAGCCGGGCGAGAAGCGCGACATGGCGGTCGTTTTCTACGTCGACCCCAAGCTCGCCGCCGATTCCGAGCAGGACGGTCTCAACCTGATCACTCTCTCCTACACCTTCTATCCGGTGCGTCCCGCTCTCGCTCCTGCGCATGCGGGCGCCGAAACGGATCAGGCGGTGGCGGGGAGCACGGCGCCGGAGAAATCCGGCCGGATTTGAGTTAGGCAACAGGGCGGTGCGGCTGGTAAGGGCCGCCGCGCCGAGGAGATGACGACGATGGCCAATGTTGCGCATGCCAAGCCGAACCATGACTACCACTTGGTCAATCCAAGTCCCTGGCCCGTGGTCGGCTCCATTTCCGGCTTCATCGCCGCCGTCGGCCTGATCCTGTGGATGCACCACATCGTCGCCTATGCGCCGCTGATCCTTGGCATCGGCGCGATCGGCATCGCCTACACCATGATCGGCTGGTGGCGCGACGTGATCCACGAGGCCGAAGTCGCCGGCGACCACACCCGCGTGGTGCAGATTTCGCACCGCTACGGAATGATCCTGTTCATCGCCTCGGAGGTGATGTTCTTCGTCGCCTGGTTCTGGGCCTATTTCAATACCGCGTTGTTTCCTGATGAGGCGCGGGACATCGCGCGCATTGCGGCGACTGGCGGGGTGTGGCCGCCGAAAGACATTGCGACATTCGATCCCTGGCATCTGCCGCTGCTCAACACGCTGATCCTGCTCACTTCGGGCACGACGGTCACCTGGGCTCACCATGCGCTGCTCGAGAACAACCGCAAGGGATTGATCTGGGGGCTGGTTTGCACCATCGCGCTCGGCATTACCTTCACCTGCGTGCAAGCCTACGAGTACGCGCATGCCGCCTTTCACTATTCGGGCAACATCTACGGCGCCACATTCTTCATGGCGACCGGGTTCCACGGCGCCCACGTCATCATCGGCTCTATCTTTCTGATCGTATGCCTGTTCCGGGCGATGGCCGGGCAGTTCAAGCCGACGCAGCACCTCGGCTTCGAGTTTGCCGCCTGGTACTGGCACTTTGTCGACGTGGTCTGGTTGTTCCTGTTCGCCTGCATCTACGTCTGGGGCGCCGGCGCTCACATTGAGTAGCGCGCGTTCAGGTACCTAACTGGATCGGACGCTGATCCGACCGCTGGCGCCTGGCCGTCCGCTTCCGCCGCTTTTCGCGGACGCGGGATGAAGGCTGGGTGCTCGACACCAGGTTCCGGTGGTGCGGTCGCACGCGGCCCGGACGAGAACGCGTTCATGACGGAAAAGCCGGCCGACTCACTTTCCGGATCGATTCGCGCCGGGTTGGCGTGCGTCTGTCCGCGATGCGGCAAGGGCAAACTGTTCCAGGGTTTTCTGACTCTGCGGCCGCGATGCGACATTTGTGGTCTCGACTACGGCTTCGCCGATTCCGGCGACGGTCCTGCGGTCTTCATCATGTTCCTGGCCGGCTTCATCGTTGTCGGTGCCGCGCTGGTGACCGAGGTGGTCTATAGGCCGCCGTTCTGGGTGCACGCGATGCTGTGGCTGCCGTTGATCCTCATTGTGACGCTCGGGCCGTTGCGGCCGATGAAGGGACTGATGATCGCCTTGCAGTACCATCACAAGGCCGCGGAGGGGCGCTTCGGCGGGGAGGGGCCTTGAGCGCCCAAGCGAGGAAGCCGCGACCGTGGCGCGGTCTGCTCATCCCTGCCGTGGTCCTTTTTGCCCTCCTCGTAGGCCTCGGTGCTTGGCAAATTCAGCGCAAGACCTGGAAGGAGGGCTTGATCGCCGTACTGAACGAGCGGCTCGCGGCGCCGCCTTCGGCGCTGCCGCTGCCGGGCATGTGGCCGAGCCTCGATCAGGCAAATGATGAATATCGGCGCGTCAAATTCAGCGCCGCGTTCGATCAAGGCCGGGAGGCTTTGGTCTACGCGGCTGCATCGGCCTTCCGGCCGGATGCATCCGGTCCCGGGTATTGGGTCTTTACGCCGGCGCACCTCGCGGACGGCGGGTTTGTCATAGTCAACCGCGGCTTCGTGCCGGAAGCCAAGCGGGACGCCGCAACGCGCGCCGTCGGCGAGATCGGTGGCCCGGTCGAGATCGCAGGCGTCATGCGATGGCCCGAGCAGCGCGGGTGGTTTTCACCGGCCGACTCTCCGAACGGCAATCTGTGGTTCACCCGCGATCCGCGCGCCATTGCCGCAGCCAAGGGCCTTCCTGCGGTCGCGCCGTTCTACGTGGAGCAGGAATCACCGGTGCCGCCCGGGGGGCTGCCGCAGCCCGGCAAGCTCGTCCCGAAACTGCGCAATGAGCACCTGCAATACGCGCTGACGTGGTTCGGCCTCGCGATAGTCCTTGTGGTCGCTTTTGGCGTCTGGGCGTTCAATTCGGGCGGTGAAGAAAGCCGCGGGAAGGCCCCGCAGCAACCCTGAAGGCCTTCGACGTTTTCTTGTGAAAGTGCCGGCTTTTCTATTAGTGTGCCCGCTTCCGGATGCGGCGGTTAATCGCCGCGCGCGAGAAACGTGTAGCAAATTCAATATCTTAGCCGGCAGTTCGTTGCCGCCGGCCATTGGGAAACGCCGGCGGTCACAGGAATCGACGTGCGCCATATTTCGACCAGGGGGGAAGCACCAGCGCTCGGCTTCGCCGAGGCCATGCTCGCGGGCCTTGCCCGCGACGGCGGCCTTTACGTGCCGGAAAGCTGGCCGCGGCTCGAACCGCAGGAGATTCTGGCCTTCACGGGTAGGCCCTATGCCGAAGTCGCCGCGGAGGTGGCCCGGCGCTTCGTCGGCGACTCCATCAATGAGAGCGATCTCGCCAGGATGGCGCGCGAGGCCTACGGCACGTTCCGCCATCCCGCGATTGCCCCGATCGCGCAGCTTGGCGTGAATACCTTCGCGCTCGAGCTTTTCCATGGGCCGACGCTCGCGTTCAAGGACTTGGCGATGCAGCTTCTGGCGCGGCTGATGGACCACGTGCTCGCCGCGCGCGGGGAACGCCGCACCATCGTGGTCGCGACGTCCGGCGATACCGGCGGCGCCGCCGCCGAAGCGTTTCGCGACCGCGACCATGTCGACCTGATCGTTCTGTTCCCTGACGGCCGCATCTCCGACGTGCAACGGCGCATGATCACGACGGTCGGGGCGGCGAACGTCCACGCGGTCGCCATCGCCGGCACTTTCGACGATTGCCAGGCGATCGTGAAGGGCATGTTCAACAATCACGCCTTTCGCGACCGCGTTTCTCTGTCTGGCGTCAATTCGATCAATTGGGCGCGGATCGTGGCGCAGGCCGTGTACTATTTCACCGCCGCCGTGTCGCTGGGCGCGCCGCACCGGAAAGTCGCCTTTACCGTGCCGACCGGGAATTTCGGCGACGTCTTCGCCGGCTACGTCGCCGCGCGCATGGGACTGCCGGTGGACCGGCTGGTCATCGCGACCAACGTCAACGACATTCTGGCGCGGACGCTCGCCGCCGGAACGTATGAGCCGCGCGGCGTGGTACCGACGACTTCGCCGTCGATGGACATCCAGGTTTCGTCGAATTTCGAACGGCTGCTGTTCGACGCGTATCGCCGCGACGGCAGCGCCGTCAGGGCCTTGATGGCGTCGCAGGCGCAATCCGGGCGGTTCACGCTGGCAGCTTCCGCCTTGTCGGAAATTCGGGCGCTGTTCGCCGCCGGTCGCGCCGACGAGGACGAGGTCGCCGCGACCATCCGCACCGTGCTGCGCGAAACCGGCCGCTTCGTCGATCCGCACACGGCGGTCGGCATTGCCGTCGCCGAGAAGGAGCCGCGCGACCCGGCGGTGCCGATGGTGGTGCTGTCGACGGCGCATCCGGCCAAGTTTCCCGATGCGGTCGAGGCGGCCTGCGGCCATCGGCCTTCGCTCCCGGAATGGCTTTCGGATATCGATCGCCGCCCGGAGCGCGTCACGTTATTGCCGGCGGATCAGGATGCGGTCGAGCGCTTCGTCCTGGCGACGAGCCGCGCAGTGCAAAAAGGAGCGGCGGCATGAGCGTCGAGGTCACGAAACTTCAGTCCGGCATCAACGTGATAACCGATGCCATGCCGCATCTGGAATCGGCCTCGCTTGGCGTCTGGGTCAATTCCGGCAACCGCGATGAGGGCGGCGACGAAAACGGCATCTCGCACTTTCTCGAGCACATGGCCTTCAAGGGGACGCGGCGGCGCACAGCGCGCCAGATCGCCGAAGAGATCGAGGCCGTGGGCGGCGATCTCAACGCCGCGACCGGGGCCGAGAGCACGGCCTATTATGCGCGTGTGCTCAAAGCCGACGTGCCGCTGGCGCTCGACGTTCTTGCCGACATCCTTTCCGAGCCGGCCTTCGACCGCGACGAACTGCTGCGCGAGCAGAATGTCATCATTCAGGAAATCGGCGCGGTCGCCGACACCCCGGATGATCTCATCTTCGAGCATCTGCAGGGCACCGCTTTTCCCGACCAGCCGCTCGGCCGCTCGATTCTCGGCACGCCGAAGACCGTGCGCTCGTTCGATCGCGGCAAATTGTGCGAGCACCTTGCCCGGCACTACCGGGCGCCGGACATCGTCGTGGCTGCGGCCGGGGCGGTCGATCACCAGGCGGTACTTGCCGACGTGGAAAAGCGTTTCGCGAGCTTCAACGGCCCTGAAGGTCCGACGCCGGAGCCGGCACGTTTCGGAGGCGGCACGCATGTCGAGAAACGGGAGCTCGAGCAGGTGCACATCGCACTCGCGCTCGCGGGCGTATCGCAGAACGACCCCACGCTGTATAGCCTGCAGGTCTTCAACAACATCCTCGGCGGGGGAATGTCGTCACGCCTGTTCCAGGAGGCGCGGGAAAAGCGCGGCCTTTGCTACTCGATCTACTCCTTCCATGTGCCGTACAGCGACGTCGGCATGTTCGGCCTCTATGCCGGCACTGACGCCGCCGACACATCGGAACTGATGCGTCTCATCGTTGATGCGGTCACGGACTGCGCCGAGACGATTTCCGAGCAGGAGGTCGCGCGTGCGAAGGCGCAGATGAAGGCCGGACTGCTGATGGCGTTGGAAAGCTCCGGTGCGCGCGTGGAGCAGCTCGCCCGGCAGATGATCGCCTGGGGCCGTCCGATCCGGCTGGAAGAGCTGGTGGCCAAGGTCGAGGCGGTGACGGTTGCGAGCGCGCGTGCGGCCGGGCGGGCGCTCATGGAGCGCGGCAAGCTGGCGACCGCCGTGCTTGGGCTCGGCTCGGGCCTGGAAAGCGCCGCCGCCATCGCCGAGACCCTCACGCGCCGGGCGGCATGATGTGGAAGCTCAGATGAGTGACTGCGCTCATCGCCGCTCAAGTGGCCGTGCGGTTCGTCATGCGTTCGCCGTTCGGGTAGAGCTTGCGCCGGAAGGCGCGTACAGCGGATAAGCACGGCCGCCCATGGCGTTCTTTCGCACCATCAATTTCTCCGAGCCGCTGCCGTCGATCGTCGGGGAAGGTGTCGCGCTGCGTACGCCGCAGACGACCGACTACAACGATTGGGCGGCGCTGCGCGAACAAAGCCGTGAGTTTCTCACGCCGTGGGAGCCGACTTGGCCGGCGGACGATCTCAGCCGCAGCGCATTCCGGCGCCGGATCAGGCGGTATGCCGAGGATCTGCGCACCGACCAGGGCTATGCCTTCCTCATCTTTCGCAATTCGGACGACGCGATCGTCGGCGGGTTGACGCTCGCCAACATCCGCCGCGGGGTCGCGCAGGCCGGCAGCCTCGGCTACTGGATGGGCCTGCCGTTCATCCGCCGCGGCTACATGACGGCAGCGGTGCGCGCCGCCATCCCATTCGCCTTCAACACGCTCCGGCTTCATCGCCTGGAAGCGGCCTGCATTCCCAGCAATGCCGGGTCGATCCGCCTGCTCGAAAACACCGGCTTCATACGCGAGGGTTATGCACGCGAATATCTGTGCATCAACGGCATCTGGCAGGACCATCTGCTCTATGGCCGGTTGAAGGATTCGAGGCCCTGACCAAGTGCCTTGCGGTCACGGAGTCGCAGGGGAAGGGCGGGCCTTGGGATGGCCACCGTTGTTTTGCTATACTCTTGGACATCGCGCGTAATCTGGCGATGAATCCGGGGGAATGCTGGGAAACCTCCATTTGATGGCTTGGCGCGCCCGTATCTCGCTCGCGGCGGCGCTGTTGCTGGTGGGTCTCGCCGGCGGATGTTCGGTCGCCGGCCTCGGCGCGGCGAATGCTCCGGGCGGTGACGAGTCCTCCCCCACGGTGCTTGGTTTCTCCGCCGAGTCGTCGCCGAAATCGCCGCAGCCGGTGGTCCGCGCGCAAGCGGACGTGACTTGCCCGCCGGTCGAAATTCGCGAAGGCGCCTCTACCTTGACCGTCGGCCCCTCGGGCGAAAACACGACGATGTCGCTGAAATACCAGGGCTCCTTTGTGCGTGCCGCGCGCGATTGCAGCGTGGTCGGCAGCGACATGGTGATCAAGGTCGGCGTGCAGGGGCGCATTGTCATCGGACCGGCCGGCGGCCCCGGAGAGGTGAAGGTGCCGGTGCGGATCGCGGTGGTCCAGGAGGCTCCGGGCGGCTTCAAGCCGATCACGACGAAACTCGTTCGCATCCCGGTCACGGTCCCGCCCGGCCAAGGCAACGTGGTGTTCAGCCACGTCGAACCGGGAATGACCTTCCCGCTGCCGACGCCGTCATCCGTGCTTGATGAATACATCGTCTACGTCGGCTTCGACGCGCTCGCCACTGAGCCGCAGGACGCGGCGAAACCAAAGCCCAAGCCGAAAGCCAAGCCGGCACCGCCAAAGGCCGATAGCAGCCAGTGATCGCGGCGGGTTTTTTGCACCGCGTGGCGGCGGGGAACGGCTTCCGGCGAAGGGCTACCAGCCGCGCAGTTCGATGATGGTGCTGGTCAGCGCGCGCATGTCCGCAATCACCGTGCGGGCGCCGGCGGCCATGAGTTCCGGCACCATCCGGCCGCCGGCATGCGGCGAGCCGATGAACCCGATCGGTGTCATGCCGGCGGCCTTGGCCGCGGCGATGCCGGCGACCGAATCCTCGACAACGATGCATTCTGCGGGATCGGCTTCGAGTTTGGCAGCGGCGGCCAGGAACAGATCCGGTGCCGGCTTGCCATCGGCGACGTGACTTGCGGAGAACAGTCGCGATTCGAAGAAGCGCAGAAGGCCGGTGACTTCGAGGCTTGTGCGGATGCGGTCCATGGCCGAGGAGGACGCGACGGCCTTCGGTCCCCTGATCCAGGTCAGGGCATGGGCGGCGTGAGGAATGGGCTGAAGTTCGGCACGGAAGCGCCGTAGCGTCTCAGCCGCGACAGTCGCGGCGAAGTTGGGCGGCAGACTTCGCTTCGCTTGTTTTTCGACGGCGGCAAAGATGTCCGCGGTCCGGCGTCCATGAAACTGCCGGGCCACGATCTCAGGGGCCAGCGTTATGCCGACCCGGCTGAAAGCCGAGGCGAGCACCACGCTGGCGATCGGTTCACTGTCTACTAGAACGCCATTGCAATCGAAGATGACCACGGGTCCCTCCGATGCTCGGGCCAACGTGAGGCGGGCGGTTATCTGTTCAGCGAATCACGCGGGCGAGAATATCGTCGGGCCGCGGTAAGCAAAGACCGTGGCGGCAATGGTCCGAAATTATGCACAGGAACGAAATTGGCGCGTTCCCGGCCTTGACACGCACTCAGCGGTGCCGTGACGGAAGCCTTGGCCTCAGTTGAATCTTTTTCTGAGGTCGGCGATGCCGCGGGCGAGGAGATCGTCGGCAATCTTGCCTTTGGTCGCCGTGGAAAGGATCTTTTCCGCGGCGGCGACGGCGGCATCGGCGGCGGCCGAACGCACCTCGGCGAGCGCCTGCGCTTCGGCCTGGGCAATCTTGGTTTCGGCCATCTTGGTGCGGCGCGTGACAAAATCTTCCATTCTCGCCTTGCCTTCGGCGGCCAGCCGTTCGGCTTCGACGTTGGCGCTAGCGATGATGGCCTCGGCCTCGCGGTCGGCTTCCCCGTGCTTACGCTGATACTCGGCGAGCAGCGCCTGCGCCTCTTCCCGCAGCCGGCGTGCTTCGTCGAGCTCGGTCTTGATGCGCGCCTGGCGTTGATCGATGCCGTCGATCACCCGGCGATGCGCGCCGAGGTAGACGAGAAGACCGAGAAAGATCACGAAAGCGATAGCGACCCAGGCTTCAGCTTCAAGCATCAGCACAACCCTATTGCTTGATTACGTCGCCGACCGCCGCGCTGACCTCCGGCGCAGAGGGCGCCTTGCCGATCAGGCGTTCGACGATGGCTGTCGCAGTATCCGCTGCGATCGCGCGCACATTGGCCATGGCGGCAGTGCGGGTCGCGGCGATCGATCGCTCCGCCGCCGCCAGCTTTTCGTGGAGCTGGCCCTCGAGGTGCTTCTGCGATTCCTGCGCCTCCGCGACCTGTCGCTCGCGGGTCGCATTGGCGATCGACTGGGCGCGGGCCCGGGCATCGGCGAGCGCTTTCTCGTAGGCGGCATTGGCGGCTTCCGACTGCTCCTTGAAGCCTTGCGCCGCCTTGAGGTCGTCAGCAATGCGCCGGCCGCGTTCGGCGATGATCGCCCCGATGCGCGGCAACGCGATCCTGGACATCAGCACGTAGAGGAGAATGAAGGTCAGCACGAGCCAAACGACCTGCGACGGGAAATGCTCCCTCTGGAACGGTGGGAAAACGCTGTGTCCAGCGGGCGCTTCGGTATGGGCGCTCGATTCGGCCATGATGAGCGTCAGAGCCCGAACAGAAGAAGGAGCGCGATCAGCAGCGAGAAAATGCCCAGTGCTTCGGTGATGGCGAAGCCGAAAATCAGATTGCCGAATTGCCCCTGCGCCGCGGACGGATTACGCAGTGCGGCCGCCAGATAGTTGCCGAAGATGATGCCGACGCCGACGCCGGCGCCGCCCATGCCGATACAGGCAATGCCGGCTCCGATGTATTTCGCCGCGGTCGGATCCATGAGAACGCTCCTTTCAAGATCCTCCCGCCTTTCCCCGCGAGCGGGGCAGCGCCGGGAGGGGGCCGTCAGTGGCCCGGGTGTATCGCATCGTTGAGATAGATGCAGGTGAGAATGGCAAAGACGTAGGCTTGCAGGAAGGCGACCAGGAACTCGAGCGCCGTGAGCATGATGACGAGAATGAGCGGCAAGGCCGCGCCAAGCCAGCCGAGGATGCCGAACCCGGCGAGCATGATGACGAAGCCGGCGAAGACCTGAAGCGTGATATGCCCGGCCAGCATATTGGCGAACAAGCGCACGCTGTGGGAGACCGGGCGCGAAACGAACGACAGCACCTCGATCACCACGATCGCCGGCAGGATATAGACCGGCACGCCGCTCGGGACGAAGAGCTTGAGGAAGCGCAGTCCATTCCTCCAGAAGCCGTAGATGACGACGATGAAGAACACCAGCAACGCGAGGATCGAGGTGATGATCAACTGGCTCGTCACGGTGAAGGAATAGGGGATCAAGCCGATCACGTTGGCGAACAGCACGAACATGAACAGCGTGAATACGAAGGGGAAGAACTTCATTCCCTCCGTGCCGGCCGAGCTGCGCACCGTATTGGCCACGAATTCGTACGACATCTCGGCGATCGACTGCAGCCGGCCTGGGATCACCGCGCGCGGCGCCGTCGCGCCGATAAGGAGCGCCGAGACCAAGGCGATGATGACCAGCATGAACAGGGCTGAATTTGTAAAATAGATCTCATAGTTGCCGATATGGAACAGCGGCACGAGATTGTGGATCTGAAACTGATGGATCGGATCGACAGTCATGAGGTCATCGCCGCTGGGCGCCGCACTTCAAGATCAGGCCTAAGATCACTGTTGCCGACTTCCCGACGTACCGTTTCCTTGAGTCCTGCCGGGGACGACTCCCGCGGAGCGCATAACGTTGAGTACGCCCGCCACGAAGCCGAGCAAAAGGAATACAATGAACCCCCAAGGCGAGATGCCGAGCAGGCGATCTATGAGCCAGCCAAGACCGGCCCCAACCAGCACGCCACCAACGAGTTCGCTGGAGAGCCGAAAGCCCCTGGCGTAGCCGGATGCAGTCGCTGCCCGATCCACACCGGCGTCGTCGGTAGGCTCCTTCGCACCTTCGCGCGCAAGACCTTCACCGAGACGCTGGAGTCTCGCGGAGAGAGCGGCCTCATCGGTTCGTGCCTTTCCGCGGTCGCCATTCTCGCGCGTGCCGTTGCTCATCGCCTCGACACCCGCGGCATGGCCGTAAACGCGGATCGGCCTCCCGCTGAAGCCACGCGGACCATACTGATTGGGTTCCGCCAAGTCAAGAAACGGTCACCATTCCTAATGCATTGAAACAACGATAGATATGGACCGTCCGGGCAGGCTTGTCGAGGCGCGATTGTGCACTGCGAAGCCCTCATCCATACGTTCTTGCTGCTGCCTTTGCGCTTCCTCTGCGGTGCTGCCGGTCCGCTTATATCTCCGGCGAGGAGACGACCATGATCAACAAAGCCTTTGCCGCCCTCATTGCCGGCTTCTGTCTGGCGGCGCCGGCGCTGCCTGCCTGGGCCGCTGAGGCGACGCCCGAAAGCGAAGAAGGCCGTTACACCTTCAGCAAAATCGCCGACGGATTCATCCGGCTCGACATGCAGACGGGCGAAGTATCGACCTGCAGCCAGCGGACCGTGGGCTGGGCCTGTCAGGCAGTGCCCGAGGACCGGGCAGTGCTCGAGAACGAGATCGCGCATTTGCGCACCGAGAATGCGCTGCTCAAGCGGGATCTCATCTCCCGGGGGCTGCCGTTGCCGCACGGTACGATGCCCGAGCCGCCAGTGGCGCGGGAGGACGGGCGCGGACCGCGCCGGGACGGCGGCTCGGATTTCGAGCGCATGATGGCGTTCATGGGCAGGCTCTGGAATCGGCTGGTCGAGGCGATCGCCCAGGCGGAAAAACAAGTGTTGAACAAAAGCTAGGAGCAGGCGGGCCGTGACCGGTTTGTCGTCCATTCACAGCGTGCCGGTGGAGCAAATTGCGACTGCCACCCTGTCGGTGGAGACGGCTGGCGAAGGCTTTTTTGAGATTACGCGTGACGTCGCGCGCTTCCTGAAAAAGATCAATGCCCGCGATGGCGTGCTGTTCCTCTATCTGCGGCACACCTCGGCTTCGCTCGTCATCCAGGAGAATGCCGATCCCGATGTGCGCACCGATCTCGTGACCGCCCTCAAGCGCGTTGCGCCGGCGAATGCCGGCTGGGTTCACGAGGTGGAAGGGCCGGACGACATGCCGGCGCATATCAAGTCGATGCTCAATGGTCTGTCGCTGCACGTGCCGGTCGCCGACGGCGTGGTGGCGCTCGGCACCTGGCAGGGTATTTACGTTGCCGAGCACCGGACACAGCCGCACCGGCGCGAGGTGGTGCTGCAGTTCCTCGGCTCTTGCGCAAAGGGCTGAGACGGGCCAGCATTCCAGGAATATCGGCAGATTTTTTTCACAGGAGCTTGGAATGGTCCAAAGACAGATGGCGCGTCGCCTCGTGCACGCGTCGGCGCTGCTGTCCAGCCTCGCACTGGCTCTGTTGACCGCGGCTGCCCGCGCCGAGGGCCCGAAGCTCGATGTCGAAAGCTATCTCATTCCCTCCGCCGATCCGGGCATTCAGCTCTACATCCGCAACAAACATCCGGCCGGCGTCACCAGTTTTCCGGCGGACAAGATTCTTCTCTACGTCCATGGTGCCACGTATCCCGCCGAGACGGCGTTCGATCTCCCGCTGAACGGCCTGTCGATGATGGACTACGTCGCCCAGCAGGGCTGGGACGTTTATCTCGTCGATGTGCGCGGCTATGGCGGCTCCACGCGGCCGCCGGAAATGGACAAGCCGGCAGCGGAGAACGGCCCCATTGTCGACACGCCGGTCGCCGCCAAAGACGTCGGCACGGCGGTCGATCACATTCTGCAGAAGCGCGGTGTCGCCAAGATCAACCTCATGGGCTGGTCCTGGGGCACGGCGATCATGGGCATGTACACGACCGAGCACAACGATCGCGTGAATCGGCTGGTGCTCTATGCCCCTCTGTGGATCTTCACCACGCGGCCGCTCATCGGCGGCAGCGGCGCGCTGGGCGCCTACCGCACGGTCACGAAAGATGCCGCGAGGCAGCGGTGGCTGAACGGCGTTCCCGAGAACAAGAAAGCCGACCTCATTCCGGCCGGCTGGTTCGAACAATGGGCAGACGCGACCTGGCAGACCGATCCGGTGGGCTCAAAACAGACACCACCCGTGATAAGGGCGCCGAACGGCGTGCTGCAGGATCTGCGCACCTATTGGACGGCCGGCAAGGCGCACTATGACCCGGCCGATATCCACGTTCCGACGCTGATCATCCACGCCGAGTGGGATGCCGATCTGCCCAGCGATCAGGCACAAGCCTATTTCGCCAAATTGACGAATGCACCCTACAAGCGTTTCGTGGAGCTCGGCGAAGGCACACACTCCATCATCATGGAGAAGAACCGGATGCAGTTCTTCCGGGAAATCATGAATTTTCTCAACGAGCCTGATGCACTGAGTTTGAACTAGCCCGGCGCCAACCGCGCGCCGCGGCCGACCGGGCCATGCCGTGAGCGAGGCTCAATCCTACCGCCTCCTGATCGCGGACGATCATCCGTTGTTCCGCGGCGCTTTGCGCGAAGCCGTCACTGGATTGTTCAGAGAAGTCGATATCGCCGAAGCCGGCACGTTCGAGGAGGTCACCGAACTCGCCGAGCGCGGCGGCGATGTCGATCTCATCCTGCTCGACCTGAGCATGCCGGGCGTGCGCGGATTTTCGGGACTGATGTATTTGCGCGCGCAATATCCAAGCCTGCCGGTCGTGGTGGTTTCGGCCAACGACGATCCGGCCGTGATCCGCCGCTGCATGGAATTCGGTGCTTCCGGGTTCATCCCGAAAACGCTCGGCATCGACGCATTGCGCCAAGCCGTCACCCGCGTGCTGCAGGGCGAGGTCTGGACTCCGCCCGACGTCGATCTGGCGCGCCAATCCGACGCCGAGACCGCGGCGATGATCGCCCGCCTGGCGACACTGACGCCGCAGCAGGTCCGCGTCCTGATGATGCTGTCCGGGGGGCTCCTCAACAAGCAGATCGCTTACGAGCTCGGCGTCTCCGAGGCAACGGTCAAGGCCCACGTCTCCGCCATCCTGCAGAAGCTCGGTGTCGAGAGCCGCACCCAGGCGGTGATCGCCGCCGGCAAGATCGAGGCCGGCCAGTGGCCGCAGACCTTTCCTCCCGCGCGGTAGCGGGAAGGATCGCGATTACTCCGCGGCCACGCGCTGCACCCGCCATTGCGTGATCAGCGCGCGCAACGACGCGGGCTTGATCGGCTTGTTGAGGACGTGCACGCCGGCGGCCCGGGCTTCTTCGCGCACGCGGGCGGAGCGGTCGGCCGTGATCAGGATCGCCGGAAGGTCGCGTTGCAGGCGGCTGCGGAGCGCGGCGATCGCCTCGACGCCGTTGCCGCCGTCGAGATGGTAGTCGACCAGCAGCCCGTCGAGCTCGCCGTCGTTCGTGTCGAGCGCGGCGAGTGCGCCGGCGAGGTCCGCGGCCTTGAGCACCCGGCAGCTCCAGCCGCCGAGCAGAGTCTCCATGCCGTCGAGAATGGCCGGCTCGTTGTCGATGCAGAGGATGACGGTCCCGGCAAGACGGCCGGCGGCGATCTTCGGCGCCGTGGGCACGGCCGCTGCCGCCACAGCGGCGGTCGCACGCGGCACTTCGACAGAGAAACGCGAGCCGCGGCCGACACTCGATTTCAGTGCGACCTCGCAGCCGAGTACGCGGGCGATGCGCTCGACGATCGACAGCCCGAGGCCGACGCCGCGGGCGACGCGCGCGCCCTGGTCGAGGCGATGGAATTCCTTGAACACGGCGCGGCGCTTCGCCTGCGGAATACCGATGCCGGTATCGCAGACGTCGATGCGCAGGTCCGCGCCGCGGCGCCGGCAACCGACTAGAACGCGGCCAGCGGGCGTGTATTTGATGGCGTTCGAAACGAGGTTCTGCAGCAGCCGCCGCAGCAACGCCCGGTCGGAGTGCACAGTGATCGAGCACGGCACGAAGACAAGGTCGAGCCGTTTCTCGCGCGCGAGCGGCGCGAATTCCACTTCCAGCCGCTGCATCAGTTCATCGATACGGAAATCGGTCATCTCCGGCTTCATCGCGCCGGTATCCAACCGCGAAATGTCTAACAGCGCGGCAAATATCTCCTCGACCGCTTCAAGCGAGGCGTCGACATTGCGAACGAGCTCCCCGTCCTCGCCGGCGCGCTGGCGTTCGATCAGGCTGGTGACGTAGAGCCGCGCGGCATTGAGCGGCTGCAGGATGTCGTGACTCGCGGCGGCAATGAAGCGCGTCTTGGAGACGTTGGCGTCGTCGGCTTCGGCCTTGGCGCGTTCGAGCTCGGTGTTGAGCCGCGTCAGCTCGCCGGTGCGTTCGCGCACGCGCCGCTCCAAAGTCGCATTGGCGCGCTCCAGCGCCTCCGCCGCCTGCACGCTCGGCGTAATGTCGGTGAAGGTCATGACCAGGCCGGCGTCGGGCATGCGGTTCGCGCGTACTTCGATCACCAGTTCGCGCTCGGGGAACCGCTCGAGGAACGGCTCGGCTTCCGAGGTGTATCCGGCGACGCGGTCGGCGACCTGCCGGTCGAGATCTTTCGCGTCGCGCGCGCTTTGCTGGGCGATATGGCGAAGGATTTCGTCGAGCGCGATGCCGATGCGCGTGAGCCCGTGCGGCAGATCAAAAATCTCGCCGAACTGCCGGTTCCAGCAAACGAGCGTGAGCTCCTTGTCGAACACGGCGATCCCCTGCCGCACGTGATCGAGGGCGGTCTGCAGGATTTCGCGGTTGTAGTGGATCGCGGCATTGGCATCGTCGAGCAGCTTGAGCGCGGCCTTGGTCGAGACCGTGCGCTGGCGCAGCAGCAGCGAGAGCACCAGGCGTGACGACGCCGCGCCGATCGCCGACGCCAGGAGATATTCGCCGTATTGCAGCAGCTGGAAATCCGCTTCGGCCTGCGGCTCGAGCGTGATTCGGCGCGAGGCGGCGAAGCTCGCGAACGATTCGCGCGTGCGCTCCTCGCCGAGGTAGCGGGCGATGGTCACGGTGAGTTCTTCGATGGTGACCGATGCGCGCCGCAGCCGGAAGCTCGGCGCCATCGGCGCAAGCGTCGAGGGCACGAACACGTCGGCCTGTACGCGCTCGATCGCGGTCGGCCGCCGCGCCAAAGAGCAGCCGATGTAGAGGGCGATGTTGACGGCGAGGCTGAGAACGACGCCGTGAACGAGCGGCGGCAGGTCGAGCCCGAACAAGGCCTGCGGCCGTAGCAGGACAACGCCGAACGGCCCCTCCGCCAGGATGCGCGCGCCAAGGATGCCGGCATCGGAGACGCTCGGCAGCAGCAAGGTATAGCCCCATACCAGGATGCCGGCCGTCATGCCGGCGATGGCGCCGGCGGCGGTGCCGCGCCGCCAGATCAAGCCGCCGAAGAAGGCGGGGGCGAACTGGGCGATCGCTGCAAATGAGAGGAGGCCGATCGAGGCAAGCTGGGCGGCGCCGGCGGAACGGTAATAGACATAGGCGAGGAGGAGGATGGCAAAGATCGCGATGCGGCGCACGGTGAGCAGCTGCGCTCCGGCCCCGCTCGGTGCGCCGGCTCGCGTCGCCCCGCGTTTGAGCGCCAGCGGCATCACGATGTCGTTCGACACCATGATCGCGAGCGCAACCGATTCGACGATCACCATCGCGGTCGCCGCCGAAAGACCGCCGATGAAGGCGATGAGGGCGAAGAGTTCGGCATGCGCCTTGAGCGGCAGCCCGAGCACGAACATGTCGCCGTCCATGCCGCCCGCGGGGAACGCCAGCAGGCCCGCCGTCGCGATCGGCACCACGAACAGATTGATGAGGACGAGGTAAAGCGGGAACAGCCAGGCGGCGCGGCGGATTTCAGCCTCGCTGTGGTTCTCGACGACGGCGACGTGGAACTGCCGCGGCAGCAGCACGATGGCGAAGAAAGACAACGCCGTCATGGCACAGGCGGTGGTAAGCGGCGGCGGGTGCGTCAGCATCGCGGCGGCCTGCGGCTGCTGCAGCGCGCGTGCGAACAGCGCCAGCGGCCCAGGGAACATGACGAAGGTCACGAAGATGCCGACGGCGAGAAAAGCCACGAGCTTGACGACCGACTCGGTGGCGATCGCCACCATCAATCCGTCCTGATGCTCGGTGGCGTCGATATGCCGGGTACCGAACAGCACCGCAAAGGCTGCCATCAGCAGCGCCACGAACAGGGCGATGTCGCCGAGCAGTGGCTGCGCCGCGCCGCTCCCCCCGGAAGCCTGCGCGAGGATGGTGCTCACCGACGACGACACGGCTTTGAGCTGCAGCGCGATGTAGGGGACCATGCCGACGATCGCGATGAGCGCCACGGTAGCCGCGACGGCCTGGCTCTTGCCGTAGCGCGCGGCGATGAAGTCCGCGATCGAGGTGATGTTCTGGCTTTTGGCGAGCCGCACGATGCGGATGATGAGCGGGTAGCCGAGGCCGACCATGAGGATCGGCCCGACATAGATGGCGAAGAAGTCGAACCCGTTGCGCGAGGCGAGGCCAACCGAGCCGAAGAAGGTCCACGACGTGCAATAGATGGCGAGGGTGAGCGGATAGATCAGCAGCCGTGAGCGGCTGCCGCGTGCGAGCTCACGCCTGCGGTCGCCATAGCTCGCCACCAGGAACAGAAAGCCGATATAGGCGAGCGCAATGATGACAACGATCCAGCCCTGCAGGAGCATGGCGTTTCCCGATCGATCCCGGCGCCCCGAGCAGCCTTAGCGGCCCTATTTCGAACAGGTCACCACGTTTTTCCGGGGCTGTCCATCGGCTGCGGCGGCCCGGTGCGAGCAACCAAATACCGCCGCCACGCCGTTTCAAGAAACAATCTAATGGCCGCGCCGCAGCCCGCTACCTCAATCTGCATGTGCATGGTGTTAGCTTGCAGCGTCCAACCGATTCGCGCGGCGTGCGGGTGGAATTGCGATGAGCGAAATCTTCGTTGTCGACGACGATCCCTCGGTGGGCGCCGCGCTGTCGATCATTCTGCGCAGCGCGGGATTTGAGATCACGAGCTTTGTGGAAGGTGATGCGTTCCTCACGGCTGCGCGCTCGCGTACGCCCGAATGCATTCTGCTCGACGTCCACCTATCAAACTGCTCCGGGCTGGAGCTGCTCCGGCAGCTCGACGCCCGGCGCTATCCAGCGCCAATCCTGATCATTTCCGGCAGCGGCGATATCCCCACGGCAGTCGACGCCATCCGCAACGGCGCACTCGACTTCATCGAAAAGCCCTTCAACGCTTCATCGTTGGTGGCGCGCGTGCGCGAGGTGATCAGCGCCTGGCAAAACCGCAATCGCGAGGATGACCTCCTGGCGCACAGCTTTCCCGGAAACGACCGTCTCACCGCGCGCGAGCGTGAAGTGCTCAAACAGATCGCGCAGGGTGCTTCCAACAAGGAGGCGAGCCGCGAACTCGGGATCAGCCCGCGCACGGTCGAGGTGCATCGGGCGCGGATCATGGAAAAGCTCGGCGCCAAAAATGTTGCCGACCTCATGCGCATCGTATTGAGTGGCGGCGGTGGCCATGGATCCGGGCGTGGGCCGGCTGCGCTGCCGCGGCAATGATGCGCTTCCGGAAAGTGCGGGCGGCCGCTGCGGCGACGTCATTCCGCTGCCAGGGCGCGCTCCTTGAGCGGCAATCCCAACCGCTGCCAAACGTCGACCAGGGCTTCGGCCAGAGCGTCGATGAGCGCGTCGTCGTGATACGGGCTCGGCGTGATGCGTAGCCGCTCCGTCCCCCGCGGCACCGTCGGATAGTTGATCGGTTGAATGTAGATGCCGTGCTCGGAAAGGAGGAGATCGCTCGCCTGCTTGCAGCGCTCGGGGTCGCCGACGAAAACCGGCACGATATGTGTCGGGCTCGCCATCACCGGCAGCGCGGCGGCTGCCAGCACGGCTTTGGTGCGGGCGGCGCGATCCTGGTGCCGCTCGCGCTCCCACTGCGACGTCTTGAGGTGACGGATCGCCGCGGCAGCCGCGGCGCATACCGCCGGCGGCAGCGCCGTCGTGAAGATAAAACCGGGGGCGTAAGAGCGCACCGTGTCAATCACCATGCTCGAGCCGGCGATGTAGCCGCCGAGGCAGCCGAATGCCTTGGCGAGCGTGCCTTCGATCACGTCGATGCGGCTCATGGCGCCGTCGCGCTCGCTGATGCCGCCGCCGCGTGGCCCATACATGCCGACCGCGTGCACTTCATCGACATAGGTCATCGCCCCGTAGCGTTCGGCGAGATCGCAGATGCGGTTCACCGGGGCGACATCGCCGTCCATGGAATAGAGGCTCTCGAACACGATGAGCTTCGGCCGGCTCGGATCGGCACCGGCGAGCAACTGTTCGAGGTGCGCCATATCGTTGTGGCGGAAAATCTGCTTTTCGCAGTGCGCTTGGCGCACGCCTTCGATCATCGAATTGTGGTTCCACGCATCCGACAGGATGAGGCAGTTCGGCATCTGCTTGGCGAGCGTGGAGATGCCGGTCTCGTTGGAGATGTAGCCCGACGTAAAGACGAGTGCGGCTTCCTTGCGGTGCAGGTCGGCAAGCTCACGCTCGAGGTCGACAAGCGGATGATTGGTGCCGGCGATATTGCGGGTGCCGCCGGCGCCGGTTCCCATGCGCGTTGCGGTCTCGACCATGGCGCCGACCACCTTCGGGTGCTGGCCCATGCCGAGGTAGTCGTTCGAGCACCAGATCACGACGTTGCGCGGGCCGTCCGGCGAATGCCACACCGCATGTGGGAAACTTCCGGCGATCCGTTCGAGATCGGCAAAAACCCGGTAGCGCCGCTCGTCCCGCAGGCGGGCCAGAGCGGCGGTAAAATAACTCCTGTAGTCCATCGCTTCCCCGCCCTCCCGGAGCTGGCAGCGTCCGGGGAGGCCTTTTTAGAGGGGTTCCAAGCGGGTTGTCGAGGCGGTCTTGGGTGCAAAATCGTCGCGCCGGGTGGCGCGGATGACGGGGCGTGCCGCTGTCGTAAACGCTTCGTTTCCTCCCGGTTCAGGCCATGTGCAGCGGCGCCTTCATCTGCACGGTCCGCGCTGGCCGCCGAAGGTAGGTCGTGGCGAACGCATAGCGGTACCAGCGCAGGTAGGCCGGCAACCAGCGGATCACCTGGAAGCGGCTCGTGCCGTGGGCGCGCTCGAACCATCGCGCCGGAACCTCGCCCACGCGCCAGCCGAGCCGGTGGCATTTCACCAGAAGCTCGATGCTGTAACAGAAACCCCGGTCCGACTCGACGACGATGCCGTCCATCACCCGCCGCGAGAACAGGCGGAAGCCGTTGCTCGCGTCTCGCGTCGGCAGACGCGCGAGGTGAAAAAGCGAGAAATTGCCGGCGCGCACCAGCGCCGCCTTGAGCCACGGGCATCCAGTCATGCTCCCGCCGGGGATGAAGCGGCTGGCGCAGACGATGTCGCACCCGGCCTCCGCGCGCGCGACCATCGCATCGAGAATGCCGGCGTTGTAGTCGTCGTCGGCCGGCAGGACGACTGCGAACGCCGCTTTGCTGGCCGCAAATCCCGACAGCACCGCGCCATGGGCGCCGCGCCCGCTGTTGCGCACGAAAGAGATCGCAAGAGCACCGAGCGAGGCGCGATTGTTGCGGATCGCCGGCAACGTGTCGTCGTCGTCGCGGTCGTAGCAGATCAGGACACGCGCCGGCGACTTTACCGCCCGCACAATCGACTGCAGCGTCTGCAGAATGTTGGCGCCTTCGTTGTAGACCGGAATGATGATGTCGAGGCGCGCCGGCGTGACCGCATTCATCGGATGACGTTGGCGCCGTTGAGATGGCCCCAGACGTCGAATACCGTCTTCCCTTTGAAGTCGGCGTCGCGGTAGGCGGCGTGCGGAGCGCACAGAATCAGCAGATCGCTCCCGGCAATCACGTCGTCGAGCGGCCGCAGGTCTGGGTCGGTGGTCACGAACGGGTCGGTGGTGAGCACTGCCCGCGCCTGCCCGTTCAGCACCTTCTTGAACTTGTAGCTGAGCGAGGCGCGGATATCGTCGCTTTCCGCCTTGAAGGCCATGCCGAGCAAGCCGATGGTGATGCCGGCAAGGTCGTAGCGGCGCTTGATGTCGTCAACGACGTGCAGCACGAGCCCTTCATTGATCAGCAGCGCGGCATGGCCGAGGCCGAACTGGTTGCGGGCGAAGGCGCTGAGCTGCATCGTGTCCTTGACCAGGCACGGGCCGGCGGCGAAACCCGGCCGCGGCATGCCTTTGAGGCGCGGATAATTGTGCGTCATCGCCTTGAGCACGCGCTGGTAGTCGACGCCGGCTGATTTGGCGACCAGATAAAACTCATTGGTGGCGGCGAATTCGATGTAACGGTAGGCATTGCTGAACAGCTTGGCGAACTCCGCCTCCATCGGCGAAACCACCACCACCTCCGGCGCGATGCGTTCGAACAATGCTGCCGCTTCGCGCTCGGCGTCGGGCGTGGTGCCGCTGACGATCTGCGGCATGTCACGCAATTCCTTGAGACCGTTGCCCTGAACCACGCGCTCCGGGCAGAACGCTACCTTTAGGCTGCGGCCTCTGGTCTTGAGATAGGACGCGAGCCAATCGGTGGTGCCGGGAAACACGGTCGAGCGCAGCACGACCAGCTGGCCGTCGGCGAGCGTCGGCAGCAGGGCGTCGACGCAGTCCTGCACGACCTTGCGGACCGGATTGAGGAACTCGTCCACCGGCGTGCCGATGGTGATGATGACCGGGCCGCCGGTCGAGATGCGGTCCGGCGCGTGCGTGAAGACGAGGCGCCGGTTGACCAGCGCCTTGCTCAGCACATTCTCTGCGCCATGCTCGATGAACGGCAGCCGGCCGGCGTGCAGCGCTTCCAGGCTGTCCTTGTTGAGATCGTTGACGTTGACCCGCAGGCCGGCTTCCACCAGGGCAAGCACCAGCGGCACGCCGACATGGCCGGCGCCGCCGACAATGGTCACATCGGCGTTCTCAACGGTCGTCGGCGCGTCCGCGGCGCCGATGTTCGGCCGCACGGTCATGGGAGCTTTTCGCCGCTGGTCAGCACGAAGGGTCGGAACGGCCGCATGATCGAAAGCTCGAAGAGGGTGCCATCGATGAAATTATAGATCGGCAGCAGCGTCCGTGTCGCCTGCGAGGCGACGTAGCGGTAGGCGAGCCCGGCCAGGTAGTCGGTTTGCACCCGGAAACCCTCATTGCGGAAGATTTGGGCGACCTCACTGGCCAGGATCGGCCGCTCATTCTCGGTGACCCCGACTGGACTGTAGAAGGGCGAGGCGCGATCGCGATAGAGCCACATGAACGGGTTCATGCGGTTGGGGTCGAAGGCGACGAAACGGCCGCCGGGCTTGAGGATGCGGCGGACCTCGGCGGCGACCCGCCGCGGATCGGGAAAATGGTGCACTAGGCCGCTGAGCAGAACGCCGTCGAAGCTTTCGGCGCCGAACGGCAGGTTTTCCGCATCGCCCTCCATCAATTCCAGCCCGGGATACTTGCTGCGGCCCAGCGCCACCAATTTGGGACTGATGTCGAGGCCGACGCCCGCATACCCCGCACGGCGTAGCAGTTCGGTGAATACGCCCGACCCGCAGCCGAGGTCGGCGACGCGTGCACCGCGCGGCAGGCCGCTCAACCGCACGAAGGCGGAGATCAGCCGCGCGCTCGCCTCCGGTGTGAACACGTCATATTCGTCGCTTGACGCATGGGCGTCGAAAAATGCGATCTCCTTCTGCTTGTCCTGGACGCTGCCGATGCTCATGGCGTTGCCTGGATGATCCGCGGCACCGGTAGCGGCGTGATCAATTCGCCGCGGAAGCCCTTGGCCTTGAGCTTGGGCGCAAGCTCGTCGGCGATGTGCCAGGAGAAGATCACGGCGTAGTCCGGCTGCTCGGTATAGAGCCGCGCCTCGTCGACGACTGGGATCTGGGTGCCGGGCATGTATCGCCCGATCTTCAGCGAGCCGGGAATTTCGCAGACATAGTCGATGATCGCTTCATCGAGCCCGACGTAGTTCACGAGCGTGCTCGCCCGCGATGGCGCGCTGATGCCGGCGATACGGGCGCCCTTTTCCTTGAGATCGCGCAGCATCGCCAGAAGGCGAAGCTTCGACAGCAGCACGTCGCGCCGGAATGACGCCAGGCGACTGACCATGGCGTCGCCGCGCGGCTCGTCCGCAAGCATCGCGCCCACTCCGTCCCGCACTTGCTGCGTGCCGCGCCGCGCCGCGTAGACACGGATCGAGCCGCCGTGGCTCGGGATCGGACGCGCATGAAACACTTCGAGGCCGTGCATCTCCAGCAAATGTTTGAGGCTCGCCAGCGAATAGTAGCGCAGATGCTCGTGATAGATCGTGTCGTATTGCAGCGTATCGAGCAGGCCGATCAGATAATGCGATTCGGAAATGAAAACGCCGTCAGGTCGCAGCATTGCCACGATGGCATCGACGATCGCATGCACGTCCTCGATATGGGCGAAGCAGTTTGCCGCGGTGACCAAGGCGGCCGGACCATGTTCGCGCGCGACTTCGCGCGCCGCCTCGGGGCCGAAATAGCGCCTAAGGGTCGGAATGCCGCGCTTGTCGGCAATCGCGCCGACATCCGTCGGCTCGATGCCGAGCACGCGGTGGCCGGCGTCCTTGAAGTTCGACAGCAGCGTGCCGTCGTTGGAGCCGATGTCGACCACGAGATCGTCCTTGCCGAGCCCCAGCATCGCTGCGGATTCGCGGGCGAGATCGGCGAAATTATCGCGCAAGAGCCGCGTGGTGCCGCTGGTGTAGGGATAGTCGGGCGGAAAGATGATGACCGGATCGACCGCGAGCCCAAGCTGCACCAGCTCGCAGCTACGGCAGTAGAGCAGGTTGGTCGGGAACCAGGGCTGCTGCCGCGGCACGACGCCGATCGGCACCATCTGGTTGACCGGCGGCATATAGCCGAGCGAAAGCACCTCATCGAGCGGGGCGTGGCCGCAGACCTGACAGGATTCGACCGGGACGCTGGCGCCGGTGCCTGACGCGCGCGCGACTTTCATAGGACGCAAAACGTGGTCTCCGTGTCGTCGCGGTCAGATTTTGGGCGCGAGATCGGCGTTGCGCCAGTACCAGTCGAGCGTCGGCCGAAGGCCTTCGTCGAGCGGCACGCGTGGCTTATAGCCCAGCCCGGC
>Ga0070671_100000618_pt1 | contig 25437 bp, 18 predicted proteins | sample KBSS73metaG_FD_65341 | JGI IMG/M metagenome (GOLD analysis project Ga0070671, IMG submission 65341) | Switchgrass rhizosphere microbial communities from Kellogg Biological Station, Michigan, USA - KBS S7-3 metaG | ecosystem: Host-associated > Plants > Roots > Rhizosphere > Soil ...
AAGAAGACCGAGGCGCAGCTCGCGGCCGCCTTCGACTCCGCGCACGGCGGGTTCGGCGGGGCGCCCAAGTTCCCGCGCAGCCACGTGCTCTCGCTGCTGCTGCGCGCGTGGAAGCGGTCCGGCAACCCCGCCTCGCTCGCGCAGGTCGAGAAGACGCTCCTCGAGATGGACAAGGGAGGGATCCACGACCAGATCGGCGGCGGCTTCCACCGCTACTCCGTGGACGACCAGTGGCTCGTGTCCCATTTCGAGAAGATGCTCTACGACCAGGCGATCCTCGCGCGCACCTACCTCGACGCGTACCGCGCGACGGGCAAGCCGGAGTACGCGAGAGTCGCGCGCGACATCTTCGACTACGTCCTGCGCGACATGCGCGCCCCGGAGGGGGGCTTCTACAGCGCCGAGGACGCGGACAGCGAGGGCGTGGAAGGGAAGTTCTACGTCTGGACGCCGGCCGACCTGAAGAAGGCCCTCGGCGAGGACGACGCGGCGCTCGTCGCCCGCGTCTACGGCGTGACGGAGGCCGGCAACTTCGAGCACGGCTGGAGCATCCTGCACCTCGATCCCGACGCGAAGCCCCTCTCGAAGGAGATCGAGGCGCGCCTCGCCAAGGCGCGCGCGGTCCTCCTCGCGGAGCGCAGCAAGCGCATCCGCCCGCACCTCGACGACAAGGTCCTTGCGGACTGGAACGGGCTCATGATCGGCGCGCTCGCCGACGGCGCCTCGGCGCTCGGCGAGCCGCGCTACGCGCAGGCGGCGGCGCGCGCCGCGGACTTCATCCTCACGACGATGCGGAGCAAGGACGGACGCCTGCTCCACACCTGGCGGCAGGGAGAGGCCAAGGTCCCCGGATTCCTCGAGGACCACGCGTTCCTCGGCAACGGGCTCGTGGACCTCTACGAGGCGACGTTCGATCCCCGCTGGCTCAAGGAGGCGAAGACGCTCGCCGCGGCGCTCGACGGCTTCCGCGACGAGAAGGGGGGCGGGTGGTTCCTCACGGGCGGCGCGCACGAGAAGCTGCTCTCGCGGCCCAAGGAGCTGTACGACGGCGCGCTCATGTCGGGGAACTCGATGGCGACCCTCTTCCTGCTGCGGCTGGGGCATCTCACCGCGTCCGCCCCGCTCGAAGAGCAGGCGCGGCGGACGCTCGCGGCATTCGGCGAAGAGATCTCGTCGCGCCCGACCGCGTACACGCACATGCTCATCGCGCTCGATTTCGAGCTCGGACCCAAACAGGAGATCGTGATCGCGGGCGAAAGCGCCGATCCGGGAACGGCCGCGCTCCTGGGCGAGGTGCGCAAGCGCTTCCTCCCGCGCTCCGTCGTCACGCTGCGTCCCTCGGGCGCGGCGGGCGACGCGGTCGCCGCGCTCATCCCGTACGCCAAGGAGCAGGTCGCGCGGGCCGGCAGCCCGACGGCGTACGTCTGCGAGGGCTACGCGTGCAAGCTCCCCGTCACCGAGCCCGCGAAGCTGGCCGCGCTGCTCGATGCGCCTCCGAAGGCGGCAGGTCCCGCGAAGGCGGAGAAAGCCGTCGAGGCCGCGGGCGGCGAGAAGCCGGGGAAGTAGGTGGGCGGGAAGCGGACTCCCGGAGTCCGCGGCGTCGCCGCGGTTGCGCGGCCCTGCGAGGCGGCGCGCGAGGCGGCGCGGCGATGGACGGCCCGGCGATGGAGGCATCGGACCAGCGCCGGACCGGCACAGGGGCCGTGCGCGCGTGCAGCGCCGGGCGTGGTCCTCCTAGACAGCCAGAAGGTCGGAGTACGAACGCGGCTCGAGGTCGGCGTCCGCGATGCCGAGCCGCGCGCGCCACTCCGCGGCCTGCGCCTCGAGGACGGCCCGCTCGGGCGCTCCGCCGCGGCTCTGGGCCTCGATCTCGACGAACGTGCCGAGCCCCTCGACCTGGTCGAGATGGAACTTCACGTTGGCGATGAAGAGGATCTCGCGCCGCTTGCGCACCTGGACGCGGACCGCAAGCGCCGCCTCGAGCAGCTCGCGCAGGGGGCCGGAGGACTCCGGATCGATCTCGGTCATGCGCACCTCGCAGGGCTTCGCGCCCGGCTCGTCGGGGCGCTCGTAGGCGATGAGCGCGTTCTCGATCGAGCCCTCGCGCACCTTGAGGCGTCCACGCGGCACGACAAAGTAGGTGTCCGTCTGCGCGTCCGCCCCGCGCGCGTCCGCGCCCGCCCGCATCAGGATGGCGCGCACCTCGTCGAGGCGCGCGCAGCGGGCCTTGAGCTCGACGTTGAACCGGTCGGTCGGGTGCGCCTCGGCGGGAACGTCCAGGGTCAGCCGATCGCCTTCTTGCGGAGCGACTCGTACGAGACGCCCTCGCCGAGATCGTCCGACACGGGGAGCCCGAGCGTCGTCCATCCGGGCTGGGCGATGCGGCCCATCATGTCCTTCGCGCCGCTGAACCCGCCGGCGACGTTCGCGAGGTCCGTGTAGCCGGCCTGATCGAGGACCTGGCAGGCCGCCTCGCTGCGCTTGCCGGAGGCGCATCCGACGAAGAGCGTCGTGTCCTTCGGCAGGACCTTGTCCGCGACGGCGAGGAACTCCTGGTTGAAGGCCATCCCTCCGGGGCCGGCAACCGCAATGGGGATGTTGATCGCGCCGGCGGGGTGGCCGGCGGCGAACTCACCCTGGGACCGGACGTCGAGATAGACGGCCTTGGGATTCTCGGCGAGCGACTTCGCCGCCGCCTCGGTGGTGACTGTCTTGTAGGACATGGATGTTTTGGGTCCTTTCCCGGCGCGCGACGGCGCGCCGCGCCGTCCAGTGTCCCCGCGAAGGCGCGCGCGCGTCAACCGCGCCAAGCCCTCACGCCCCAAGGCCGCCGCCGCTGCGCATCGGTGTGCTAATCTCGGCGGCCTCATGAAGCGGAAAAGCGCCACGAAGGCCAGGGTCCCGCGCAAGCTCAAAGGGGAGGGCGCGGCCGCACGCTCGCACCCCGTGGTGCGCGTCTTTTCGGGGAAGCTGCCGCGCGAGAAACGCAAGGAGACGCTCCTCGAGCCCGGCGAGCCCGCCGAAGCGGGGCCGATCGGGCGCGGCGCCCGGGGCGCCGTGAGGTTCGCGGCGCCGCTCACCGCCGAGCAGACGCGCCGACGCCTGCGCGCGATCGCGACGTCGCCGTCCTACCTGCGCGCTTACGAGGACGTCGACTTCCTCAAGCAGCCGGAGCTGCGTCCGGTCCGCCTGCAGCTCGAGCTCCTCAAGCCCGAGATGATCCTCCAGAAGGAGAATGTGCGGTCCACCATCGTGGTCTTCGGCGGCACGCGGATCGTCGCGCGGCGCGAAGCGCAGGCCAAGGTGGACGCGCTCGAGGCGCGCTCGCGGACGAAACCGAAGGACCCCGAGATCGCGCGCCAGCTCGGGGTCGCCCGGCGCGTCCTCGACAAGTCGCGCTACTACGACGAGGCGCGACAGTTCGGCCGTCTCGTCTCCATGGCCGGGCAGAACGGCGGCAGCGCCGACTACGTGATCGTCACGGGCGGGGGCCCGGGCGTGATGGAGGCCGCGAACCGCGGCGCCTACGATGTCGGCGCCAAGAGCATCGGCATGAACATCACCCTCCCGCACGAGCAGTACCCGAATCCGTACATCACGCCGGAGCTCTGCTTCCAGTTCCACTACTTCGCGATCCGCAAGATGCACCTCCTGCTGCGCGCGAAGGCGCTCGTCGCGTTCCCCGGCGGGTTCGGGACGCTCGACGAGCTCTTCGAGACGCTGACCCTGGTCCAGACGCTCAAGGTCAAGCCGCTGCCGGTGCTTCTGTTCGGGCGCGAGTTCTGGAACGGCGTCGTCAAGTTCCAGTACCTCGTCGACGAGGGTGTGATCGACCCGCAGGACGCGGGGCTCTTCTCCATGGTCGAGACCGCGGAGGAAGCTTGGCGGAAGATCTGCGATTTCTACGGACACCAGCCGAAGGGACGCTAGACCAGCAGCCGCCGCAGGCGCGCGTCATTGAGGGCGCGCAGCACGAGGGACGTCCCCGCTACTGGCTCACGCGCTTCCTGATTCTGCGGCTCCTGGGCCTCGTCTACCTCGTCGCCTTCCTCGGCCTCGCCTTCCAGGCGCGCCCGCTCATCGGCCATCACGGACTCCTCCCCGCGGACCTCTACCTGGAGAGGGTCGCGGACCACTTCGGCACGCGCACGGACGGCTTCCTCCAGGTGCCGAGCCTCTTCTGGATCGGGATCTCGGACACGGCCCTCACGGCTCTCGCATGGACGGGCGTGGGGCTCTCGCTCCTCCTGCTCGCCGGCTTCGCGAACGGGCTCCATCTCATCGTGCTCTGGGCGCTCTACATGTCGTTCCTGCACATCGGCCAGGACTGGTACGGCTACGGATGGGAGATCCAGCTCCTCGAGACCGGGTTCCTGTCGATCTTCTTCGTGCCGCTGCTCGACCCGCGCCCCTTCCCGAAGCGTCCCCCGCCGGTCGCGCTCATCTGGCTCTACCGCTGGCTCATCTTCCGGATCATGCTCGGCGCGGCGCTCATCAAGCTGCGCGGCGATCCGTGCTGGCGCGATCTCACGTGCCTGTACTACCACTACGAGACGCAGCCGATCCCCAACCCGCTCAGCCGGTACATCCATTTCATGCCGCACTGGTTCCACAAGGGCGGCGTCCTCTACAACTATCTGGCCGAGCTGGTCGCGCCCTGGTGGATCTGGGGCGACGGAATCCCCGCGGCGATGCGGTGGACCGGGGAAACCGCGTCCGCGGTCGCGCGGGGGTCGCGGCTCGTGCGCCACGCGGCGGGCGGGATCATGCTGCTCCTGCAGGTGACCCTCATCCTGAGCGGCAACCTCTCGTTCCTCAACTACTTGACGATCGTCCCGATCCTGGCCTGCTTCGACGACTCGCTCCTGCGCCGCGTCCTCCCGAAGCGGCTCGTCGCGCGCGCGGACCGCGCCGCCGCCGAGGGCGTCGCATCGCCGGTCCAGCGCGCCGCGGCGATCCTCCTCGTCGCACTGGTCGCGTACCTCTCGATCGCGCCGGTGCAGAACCTCATCTCCCGCGAGCAGGCGATGAACACGTCCTTCGACCGGCTGGACCTCGTCAACACCTACGGCGCCTTCGGCAGCGTCGGCGAGGAGCGCTACCAGCTCGTCTTCGAGGGGACGAGCGACGCCGTCCTCACGGACGCGACCGTCTGGAAGGAGTATCCGTACAAGTACCAGCCCGGGGACGTGATGCGGCGCCCCCCCGTCGTCGCCCCCTACCAGCCGCGCCTCGACTGGGCGGTCTGGTTCGCGGCGATGTCCAGCTACGAGCGCTATCCCTGGACACTCCACGTCCTGTGGAAGCTCCTCCACAACGATCCCGGCATGCTGAGCCTCATGGGAGGGAATCCCTTCCGAGGCGCCCCGCCGCGCTTCGTGCGCGCGCGGATCTACCGCTACGCGTTCGCCCCGATCGGGAATCCCGAGGGCGCGTGGTGGCGGCGCGAGTTCCTGCGCGAGTGGCTCCCGCCGCTCTCGGCCGACAATCCGCAGCTACGCGAATTCCTCCGGAGGGAAGGGTGGATTTCCGAAGGGGAAACGCCGCCCGAGGGAGGTCCCTAAGGGCTCGCCCTATAGGGCTCTACCCCGGAAGGCGCCGGGCGAGGACGATCGTCATGTCGTCCCCCTGGGGCGCGCCCGTGGCGAACGCCATGACCTGCTCGACGATGATCTCGATGAGGCGTGCCATCGGCTCGTGCTGATGGGCGCGCAGGATCTCGACGACGCGCGCGTCGCCGAACATCTCCTCGTCGGCCCTTGCGTACTCGAAGATGCCGTCGGTCATGAGCGCGAAGATGTCGCCGGTCGCCAATTCCCGGACAAGGGGCTTCTTCATCTTCATGCCCGCCATGAAGCCCATCGGCACGGTCGTGGACCCTAGCGAGTCGCAGGCGCCGTCAGCGGCTTTGAAATGGAGGAGCGGCCCCTGGCCTCCCGCGTGATAGGTGATCGTGTGCGCGGCGGAATCGAGGACGCCCATGAACGCGGTCACGAAGCGGTTGTCGGCGAGATCGTTCGAGAGCTGGTCGTTGATGTGGCGGTAGCAGGCGTCGAGATCGGCCCCCAGGCGCAGCGCGACGCGCAGCATCGCGCGGACCTGGGTCACGCTGAGCGCGGGGCCGATCCCGTGCCCCGTCGCGTCGCCGAGGAGGAGCATCGCGCGTCCGCCTTCGAGCCCCACGACGTCGTAGATGTCCCCTCCGGTCTGGTCGGCGGGACGGCTCCAGCCCGCGACGTCGTAGCCGGGGATGACGGGCATCTTCTTCGGGAAGACGCGCATCTGGATGTCGCGGGCCACGGCGATCTCGCGCTCCATCCGCTCCTTGACCAAAAGGTCGGTGAGCATGCGCGCGCGCTGGAGCGCGACCGCGCACTGGGCGGCGAGCGCCGTCGCGACCCGCTCGTCCTCGGCGGCGAACACCCCGTTGTTCTTGTTGAGGACCTGCATGACGCCCACGAGCGTGTCGTCGTGGCCGATCAGCGGGACGGTGAGGAGGCAACGCGTCCGGTAGCCGGTCCTCTTGTCGATGTCGGGGTTGAAGCGCGCGTCGGCGTAGGCGTCGGGGACGTTGACGAGCGCGCGCTTCTGCACGACCTCGCCGACGATCCCGCGGTCGGCCGAGAATCGGATCTCCTCGGTCCCCGTGGCGACCTTCGAGACGAGCTCGTGCGTCGCCGCGTCGTAGAGGAAGACCGAGCCGCGGTCGGCGTCGAGGACGGCGCGCGCGGCGTCGATCGCGGCGGTGAGCAGGACGGGCAGCTCCACCGACGTCGCGAGCTGGCGCGTCACTTCGAGGATTCGCTCGAGGGCCTCGGCGGAGAGGTGCGATCTCTGGTCGGCGCTCATGGGCGGCCTTTCACGGTCGACGGCACCCCTTCCAGCAGCGTCGTCATCATCGGAGCGTAGAAGCACCAGTAGAAGGAGTCCTCTGACGGGTAGAGCTTGGTCCCCTCGAGCCAGTTGCGCAAGGCCGGATATCCGGCGAGGGGGATCGGCGTGTCGCGCAGGGGATTGTCGGCGAAATCGCCCGCGAAGTAGTAGGCGGGCCCCAGGCCGGGCGCGGTCCGCCGCGTGACAGCGGCGAACGTCACGGGCAGGCCGCGCGCCTGCAGGCGCACGTAGCCGGCGGGAAGCGTGTGCCACCGGAAGGTGGCGAGCATCGTCGTGTCCTTCTCGACGCCCACGATGTCGAACCAGTAGGGATACGAAATCTCGTTGCGCGCGTCCGCGAGGAGCGCGCCCGCGGCGTCCTCCTTGTGGAGCGTGAGGCCGATCGGCTCGACCTGCAGGTTCGTCTGGAGGACCTCGCAGTGGGCGTCGTCCTGCATGAGGACGTAGCCGGGGCCGGTGAACTCCCACGGCTTCTTCCACTCGCGCTCGTAGTCGCGGCGCATCCACTGCGGCACCTCGCTCGCGTCGTCGAGGTGCGCGAAGAAGCGGCCGATCCAGCGCGTCCAGTGGACGCCGAGCGCCGCCTCGAGCGTCGCGCGCGCCTCGCCGCCCGTGGGGCTGCCGAGCGTGTTGAACTCCGCGATGAGCGTCTTGCCCGCGCGGACCGCCGCGGCGGCCGCCTCGGCCTCGGCGGGCTCGCAGCCGCCGTAGATCCTGGGGCTGCGCTCGAGGGCCGCCTTCATGGGCTCGCCCGAGAGAAGATCGTCGTGGTAGACGCCGTAGGTGTCGGCGAGATAGACGAGATCGGCGCGCACCGCGCGCGCGCTCGTGAGCTCGGTCGTGTGCTCGGGCGGGTCGCCGGGCTTGGGGCCGGGGAAGGCGCCTAGATAGTCCCGGTCGGTCACGTAGCGCCCGCCCTCCGGGCGGCGGATCTTGAGGTGGCGCAGCAGCCAGAAGAGCGAGCGGTGCTCGATCCGGTTCTCGTACGGGACGGTCTTGTCGACGACGACGATGTCGAGCGTCCGCTCGGGGCGCGCGATCCAGAATCCCCACGGCAGAAGAAAGACCAGGCCGACGAGCAGGAAGGGCCACGACCATCGGAGCGTCTTCACGCCCGAGGCTCCCGCCCGCGCTTCAAACGCTTCTCCCCGCTGCGGCGGCGGATTCTCGCATGGCGGCGCGCGCTCCTACGGGAGGAATTTCGACGGGTCCTTCAGCTTCTTCGGAAGGTACTCCTCGAGGACGTAGTTGAGCCCCCACTTGGCGAGCGCCTGCTGCTCGGCGCGGACCTCCATCTTGAGGAGCATCTCCATCGCCCGGGCCCACGGCTTGTGGATCTGGAAGAAGGGATCGTTCTTGAGGGCGTCCTTCGCGCGCTTCACGTCGACGTCCTTGAGCGGGTGCGTCGGCAGCTTGTACTCGACGATGTCCTGGGGCGTCACGCCGAGGAAGGTCGCCTGCGGCACGCAGAAGAACTGGTTGATGTGGGCCGCGTTGCCGGATCCCACCTTCAGCGTGCGGTAGATGTTCGAGATCCCGTAGGGGTCGCAGTCCACGAACGCGTAGACGGGGATCCCCGCCTGGTCGGAGAGGCGCCGCACGAACCGGCGTGTGGCGCGTGTCGGCACGCCCGCCATCGAGACGAGGATGCAGTTCGCCTTCTCCCAGTACTTATGGGACTGCAGGCGTTGGAACATGCCGCCCGTCTCGATGCAGAGGACGAACTTCGCCTTGGTCTCGAAGGTCAGGTGCTCGACGAGGCTGGGGATCGAGTAGGCGCCCGACCCGAACTTCGTGCAGTCGATCCGCTCGACCTTCCCCGTCTCGAGATCGGGATCGTTGACGATGAGGCGCCCGGCGACGGCCCCGCCGTGCTCGTCGGGGATGAACCGGAGCTGCTCGCGGGAGACGCCGTCCATCGCGAACATGGCCTCGATGTCGTCCATGACCGTGTCCGACTCGCTCTGCTCGTCGAACTTCGCGTCGGTCCAGTTCTTGGACTGGTAGTAGGCGTCTCTCTTCGTCGCGAAGTCGTTGGTCTCCACGAGCTGCTTGGAGAGGGACATCATCTTGAGCGACTGCGCGAAGGTCTTGACCGTGTTCACGGTCAGCGTCCGGATCGACTTGCCCTTGCCGATCTCGAAGTAGCCCTTCTTCACGTCGTAGCGCACGTTCGCGAGCGACCGGATCGGGAACCGGATCTCGGGCTTCCCGTGCTTGTCGATCTTGGTGTGGATGTCCGAGGCCGCGCTCTTGATCGACTTCAAGGTCACGGCGTCGAGCCTCTTCTTTTCGCTGGCAGCGTCCTTCATGGCTCTCCTCGCGGGGAGATATTACCGGAAGGTGCCCTACAATCCCATCGAGAGAGGGCCTTCATGCCACGAGAGATCGCTCCGGGGTTCATCGAGGAGCGCGATCCGCGCTCGGGAGAGACGTACCTGCAGGTTCCCGTGCGCGGGGAGCTGCTCATCGACTTCCCGATGTTCAACAAGGGGACCGCGTTCACCCAGGAAGAGCGCGACGCGCTCGGCCTGGGGGGACTCCTTCCGCCGCGCGTGGTCAGCATGGAGCAGCAGGTCGCGCGCGTCGTCGACAACTACGCGCGCAAGACGACCGACCTCGAGCGCTACATCCACCTCATCTCGCTCCTCGACCGCAACGAGACGCTCTTCTACCGGGTCCTCGTGGACCGTCTGGAGGAGCTGCTGCCGATCGTCTACACGCCGACCGTCGGCTTGGCGTGCCAGCAGTTCGCGCGGATCTTCCGGCGCTCGCGAGGCATCTACCTCACGCCCGGTGACGCCGGCCGCATCGACGAGATCCTCGGGCACTGGCCCTTCAGCGACGTGCGCGTGATCGTCGTCACCGACGGCCAGCGCGTGCTCGGGCTCGGGGACCTCGGCGCGAACAGCATGGGGATCCCTATCGGCAAGCTCTCGCTCTACGTCGCCGGTGCGGGGATCCATCCGGGACAGACGCTGCCGGTATGCCTCGACGTGGGGACCGACAACGAGCCGCTCCGCGAAGACCCGCTCTATCTCGGCACGCCGCGCCCGCGCGCCTCCGGGCCGGAGTACGACGGCCTCGTCGAAGCGTTCGTCGCGGCCGCCCTGAAGCGCTGGCCGCGCGCCCTGATCCAGTTCGAGGACTTCGGGATCCGCAACGCGTTCCGGCTGCTCGACGTCTACCGCGACCGCGTCCGCTGCTTCAACGACGACATCCAGGGGACGGGCGCGGTGGCGCTCGCGGGAGTGCTCGCAGGCCTGCGTGCCGTCGATGGCGGCGCCGGTCCCGCGGGCCGCGGGGCCGGATCCGGGGATCTGGCCGGACAGCGCGTCGTCATCGCGGGGGCGGGGAGCGCGGGGATAGGGATCGCGCGCGCGCTCGAAGGGGCGCAGACGTGGGTCCTGGATTCGAAGGGCCTCCTCACTGCCGATCGCCGGGACTCGCTCCTCGAGTTCCAGAGGCCGTGGGCGCGCGCCGAGGCGCCGGGAACGCTGGTGGAGATCGCGAAGCGCGTGCGTCCGACCGTCCTCATCGGCGTCGCGGGCCGGCCGGGTCTCTTCTCGCGGGAAGTGATCGAGGCGATGGACGGCCCGCGTCCCCTCGTCTTCCCGCTGTCGAACCCCACCTCGCAGTCGGAGTGCACGCCCGAGCAGGCGCGCGCGTGGACCGGCGGGCGCGCCCTCGTGGCGACCGGTAGCCCCTTCCCGGACACCGCGCAGTGCAACAACATGTACATCTTCCCGGGGATCGGGCTCGGCGCCGCGTGCTCGGGCGCCTCGCGCATCACGAACCGGATGTTCGCCGCCGCCGCGCGCGTCCTCGTCGCGATGACGCCGGAAGGTGCGCTCTATCCGCGCCTCAGCGAGGTCCGCAAGATCTCGGCCGCGATCGCGCTCGAGGTCGGCAAGGAGGCCTTCGCAGCCGGGCTCGCCGAGCCGATTGCTGACGACGCGCTGCGCGCGCGGATCGCCGAGACGATGTGGGAGCCGCGCTACCTGCCCTACCGCGCGGGCCCGAATGCGCTCACGCGCGCCCAGGCCCTCCGCCACGGCGTGTGACCGCGGCGAGGCCGCCCGACCCTACTTCTCCGGCTTCAGCACCACGACCCCGAGCGGGGGGAGCGTCAGCGGCACCGAGTAAGGGCGTCCGTGGTGGGGGCGTGCCTGCGCCTCGACGCCGCCGAAGTTCCCCTGGCCGCTGCCGCCATAGAGCGTCGCGTCGCTGTTGAGCGCCTCGCGCCAGCGCCCTCCGTGCGGCAGGCCGATCCTATAGTGGTGGCGCGGAACCGGGGTGAAGTTGCACGCGACCGCGACGGGCGCGCCGGGGTCGAGTCCGCGGCGCAGGAACGCGATGACGCTCATGGCGCGGTCGGCGCAGTCGATCCACTCGAAGCCCGCGGACCGGAAATCGACCTCGTGCAGCGCGGGCTCGGTGCGGTAGAAATCGTTGACGTCCTTGACCCAGCGCTGGAGCCCCTCGTGCGGGGGGTATTTCAGAAGATGCCAGTCGAGGCTCAGATCGTGGTTCCACTCGCGCCACTGACCGATCTCGTCCCCCATGAAGAGGAGCTTCTTGCCGGGGTGCGCGTACATGTAGCCGTAGAGGAGGCGCAGGTTCGCGAACTTCTGCCAGACGTCCCCCGGCATCTTCGCGATCATCGCCTTCTTGAGATGGACGACCTCGTCGTGCGAGAAGGGAAGGACGAAGTTCTCGGAGAAGGCGTAGAGCAGGCTGAACGTGATGTTGTTGTGGTGGTAGGCGCGGTGGATGGGATCCTTGGACATGTAGTCGAGCATGTCGTGCATCCACCCCATGTTCCACTTCATCCCGAACCCGAGCCCGCCCAGATAGACGGGCCGCGACACCATCGGCCACGACGTGGACTCTTCGGCGATCGTCACGACGTCCGGATACTCGGCGTAGACCCTTTCGTTGAAGCGCCGCACGAAGGCGATCGCTTCGAGGTTCTCGCGCCCGCCGTGACGGTTGGGGGTCCACTCGCCGGGCTTGCGGCCGTAGTCGAGGTAGATCATGGACGCCACCGCGTCCACCCGCAGCGCGTCGATGTGGTACTTGTCGAGCCAGAAAAGGGCGCTCGAGATCAGGAAGTTGCTGACCTCCCACCGTCCGTAGTTGAAGATGTAGGTGCCCCAGTCGCGGTGCTCGCGCTGGAGCGGGTCGGAGTGCTCGTACAGGTGCGTCCCGTCGAAGTAGCCGAGGCCGTGCTCGTCGGAGGGGAAGTGCGCGGGGACCCAATCGAGGATGACGCCGATCCCGTTCCTGTGCAGCGCGTCGATCAGGAACATCAGGTCCTGCGGGGCTCCGTAGCGGCTCGTCGGGGCGAAGTAGCCCACGGTCTGGTAGCCCCAGGATCCGCCGAAGGGGTGCTCCGTGAGCGGCAGGAACTCGACGTGCGTGAAGCCCATCTCCTTCACGTAGGCCGTGAGCCGCGCGGCCGCCTCGCGGTAGGTGAGCGAGCGGTTGCCTTCCTCGGGGACGCGCATCCACGATCCGAGATGGACCTCGTAGATCGACATGGGCGCGTCCTGCGCCTGGGCCGCGCCGCGCCGCGACATCCATCCCGCGTCGCCCCACTCGAAGCCCGAAAGATCCCAGACCTTGGACGCCGTGCGCGGAGTCACCTCGGCGGCGAAGGCGTAGGGGTCCGCCTTCTCGACACGGTAGCCCGCATGCTTCGACGCGATCGCGTACTTGTAGAGCGCGCCCTGACGGAGATCCGGGACGAAGGCCTCCCAGACCCCGGAGCTCCCCTGGAGCTGCATCGGGTGCGCGCCGTCGCTCCATCCGTTGAAATCGCCGATGACGGAGACGCGCTCCGCGTTCGGCGCCCAGACCGCGAAGTAGACGCCCGTCTTCCCCTCGTGCGTCGCGAGGTGGGCGCCCATCTTCTCGTAGCTGCGGAAGTGCGACCCCTGCGAGAGCAGATGCAGGTCGAACTCGGTCAGGAACGGCTTGGGAGGAACGGACGGCATGCCGCCGCCATCTTAGTGTCGGAGGCGCGCCCGGCCAACCTGCCGCCGCGGGCTCGCAGGCGGCTCAGGGACGGGCGAAGGCTTCCATGGCGCGCCTGGAGAACCGCACGCGCACCCACCAGAAGACCATGAGGAAGACGATCAGGAAGACCGGCGCGGAGAGAAGGAGGGGCCGGCGCAGGGCCTCGGGGAACACCTGCTGCTGTCCCAGGAAGAAGGATCCGGCCGCCACGAACATGGCGAGGCCCATGCGGACGAGGTGGCGCGCGATGCGGCGCGCGCCGAACACGCCGCCGCGCACCAGCATGCGCACGTCCCCCGCCGCCAGGAGAAGAGCCAGGGAGCCGAAAATGAAGTAGGCCGCCGCGGGATAGCCGTTCTGCGATCCCGGCGGTCGTTTCGCTGCCTCGAAGCCGTAGTACACGAGGCACGCGCCGACCCCCAAGGGGACGAGCAAGGCCACGAGATCGGCGGCGCCCGCTTTTCCGGTTCGGTTGCGTGCCGTCCACCAGGCCGTCGCCACCAGATAGGTCGTGAGGACGCCCATCATGCCGTTCAGAGTCTGATGCTTCACGAACCCGATGTACGCCCCGCTGATCGCCAGGGCGAGCATCGAGACGACGAACACGTTGCCGCTACTCCGATGCCGGCGGGAGCCTTTCCGGAAGATCGCGGCCGCCGTGCCGGACACCAGGGCCAGCGAGCCGGCCCCGATGTGAAGGAGGAACAGGGGGGAAAGGGCGTTCTTCATGTCCTCACGGCGCCTCCGGAGTGTGTAACGAAGGAGGCATCGCGAGGGTTTCGCGGGAGAGCCCGGGGGCGCTGAGGGAATCCTACGAGAGCCTCAGGGCGCCTGTGCCCCGCGTCCTTCCAGGACATCGAACGCGGCCTCGAGCGCTGCGTGATCCCCTACGAGCACGAGGACGTCCCCTGTCAGGATCGCGAAGTCGGCGTGCGGGCTCACGCTGGGCTTTCCGTCGCGGACGACCGCGATGATCATGGTGCGCGTCCTCGAGTGCAGGGCGGTGTCGCGGATGGTCCTCCCCGCGGCGAATGACCCGGGGGAGACCAGGAACGATCCGGTCGTTCCGGCTGCGAAGAGCGCCGCGGCCCTCTCCAGCGACCCGCCTCCGGGAAGCTCTCCCTCGCGCAGGAATTCGTAGCTCTCGCTGCGCAGCAGCAGCTCCTGGCTCCGGACGACGTTCGAAGGAACGTGCAGTCGTCGCAGGACCCGCGCGAAGATCGCAATGGACGTCTCGAACTCCTCCGGGATGACCTCGTCCGCGCCCAGACGGCGCAGCTCGGCGACCTGCGCGGCCAGCCGCGTCCTCACGATGATGGTCGCGGTCGGTGAGAGATGGCGCACCAGGCTCACTCCGCGCCGGTCCGAGTCCGGATCCGCGACGGCGAAGACCACCACCGACGCCCTCTCGACGCCGCAGTGATGAAGCGTCTCCGCGCGGGTCGCATCCCCGTGGATGAGCCTCTCCTCCCCCTCGAGGCGGGCGCGCGCGATGACGGAGGCGTCGAGATCGATCGCGACATACGGAATCCCGACGGTTTTGAGGACGCGCGCGACGTTACGCCCGTTCAGGCCGTAGCCCACGATGATGACGTGGCCGGAGAGCTGCGGTTCCGCCGAGCCCCCCGCCGGGGAAGGCCTCTCCCTGAAGAGGCGCGCGATCCGCACGCCTGCTTCCGGCGCGACGCGCACCAGGAACGGCGTCGCGCCGAGCGTCACGATCGCGGCCGCGAGGAAGGATTGGTACGAGGACGCCGTGATCAATCCGAGTCCGTGGGCGAGGCGCCCGATCACGAACGAGAACTCTCCGATCTGGGCCAGACCCAGGCCCACGATGACCGAGACCCGCAGGGGGTATCCGAGCAACCGGACCACCAGAGCCGCGATCGTCGCCTTGAGCGCCACGACGCCGAGCGACAGTCCGGTCACGAAGATCGGGTGAGCCGCCACGAAGCGCAGGTCGAGGAGCATGCCGATGCTCACGAAGAACAGGCTGTTGAAGAGGTCGCGGAAGGGAAGGATCTCGGCGACCACCTGGTGGGAATGCTCGGACTCGCTGATGAGGATGCCGGCGAGAAACGCCCCGAGCGCCGCGGAGAGCCCCAGCGCGGAGGATGCGGCCGCGGATCCCAGACAGACGAAGACGGCGCCGATCACCAGGAGCTCGCGGACGCCGCTCCGCACGACGAGCGCGAGCGCACGCGGCATGAGGTAGCGCGCCGTGACGAACGCGACGACGGCCGCGGCGAGGCCGAGCAGGAGGCTCGGCGCCGCTCCGAGTGCCGTGTCGCCGCCGGCGAGCGCCGGGATGACGGCGATCGCCGGAACCATCGCGAAGTCCTGGAAGAGAAGGATCCCCGTCATGATCCTCCCGGCGGGGGAAGCCGCCTCGCGGCGCTCCGCGAGGAGCCGGAAGACCATCGCCGTGGAGGAGAGGGCGACCATCCCCCCCAGAACGATCGCGGGCGCCGGCGGCGACGTGATCAGGGCCAGGGCGACCGCCGCCCCCGTCGTGAGGAGCACCTGAAGCGCGCCGCCGAAGAAGGCGCGCCGGTACTCCTTGAGCCAGCCGATCGAGAACTCGAGGCCGATGACGAAGAGCAGGAGGCTCACCCCGACGTCGGCGAGCTCTTCGACGTGGTGGGTGTTTCCGATCGCCCGCAGGCCGAAGGGGCCGATCAGCATCCCCGTGAGCATGAAGCCGAGCGTCGCGGGGAGACGCAGGGGACGGCTGAGGAGCAGCACGCCGAGCGCCGCGCCGAGCACGACGATCAGGTCCGTCAGAAGACTGTCGGGAGCCGGCATCCCGTCACGGTCCTTCGAGCTGGACGAGGAATTCGGAGGCGTATCCCCCCGCGTGCGCGATCCAGAGGTCTTCCGGCCCCGGGAGCATCTCGGTGATCGTGAGCGCGTGCGGGGCGGCTGCCGGAAGGCCCGGTCCCTGGCTCGGGGCAGGCTCCGCGGAGGCGTGGAGCCCCTCGATGATCCGCATCAGGTGCTCGGCGAAGAGCGGGGATTCGAGGTCCAGATAGCGCGGCTTCGGCTCACGGGTGGTATGGGCGAAGACGTGACGGGGAAGACCATGACGGCGGCGCCAGCGCCCGATCTCGAGGAAGAACTCGGCATCTCTCGCTCCGGAGCCCGCGCCGGGCGAACGCCGTGTCGCCGTCGCGGACTCCGGCCATTCGTCCGGAGGGAACACCCAGCGCTCCCGGAACAGCACCATGTTCCCGCTCACGATGCGCGGCCAGCGTAGGATTCCCTCCGTCTCGAACCCTGGGAAGTAGCCGAGCGGCTGGAACCCCTGCTGCCCGATGGCGACGAGGAAGGAGATGATCCCCGTGGGGTTCACGCCGCTGGTGATGACGGGGACGACCTCGACATCGCGGCGGCTCCAGGTAAGGACGAAGCGGCCTGCGCTGCGATCGAGCCGCACGCGCAGCTCGCTCAACGGGATCACGTCGGCCCCCTGTGTCGCCTTTTCGCCCGGCAGCTCGATCTCGTGACGGAAGAGAGTGGGACGAAGCCCCGCGTTCGCCGTACGGGCGCGATGGTTGTAGGTGATCTCGGCGACGACGGCTCCCGGACGCTCCAGGGACGACCATCCGCGCCTCAGCTCCCGGACGATCGGCTGGACCGCCTCCGGATCGCCGCCGCCGTGCAGGCGGTGGAACCGCGCGAGCGCGAGGCCGACGCCGGGGAAGAGCGCGCCGAGCACGAGCCGGTAGCGCCCCGCATCGATGTCCCGGATCTCCCGCGCGGCGATCTGGAAGAGCACCCCCGCGGACCACCGGGGCTCGGGGGCGTCGGCGGTCAAGGCGCGCACCTCGTCCTCTTCGAGAAGGATCTCGCCGCCGCGCGGGGTCGCGCGCGCGCGGCTCGCGAAGTGGTCCCGCACGCGTCGCATCACGGCGGCGGCCTCCTCCACGCCGGTTCCCGGGCGCGCGAGCCCTGACGGATCGGGAAACGCGGCGGGCCTCTCGATCGCCTGCGGCTCGAGGAGGCCGTGATAGAGATCGAGGAAGGGGATGTCGCGATCCGCCGGGTACTTTTCGAGAAAGCGCGATGCGAGCGAGCGCTCGTACATCGGAGCCGGATAGATCGCGGAGAAGAGGCGGACGTAGCTGCGAAGGGGGCGGCGGATCTCGTCGAGGACCCGCAGCGGCAGGATCACATGGAGCGACGAGGCGGCGTCGACGCGGAAGAACTCGTCCTGCTTCAGGGGCCTGACGTGAGGAAGGCGCTCCAGGGACGCACCGATGTCCGCCATGACCCTGTCGCGCTCCCGAGGCTCGAGCGCGGGGATCCGGTCCACCAGGTCCTCCATGCTCTCCAGCTCGGGAATCCAGGAGGCCTCACACCCCGCCGCGCGGCACGCGCCGGCCAGTGTCCGGAGCGGACGCGGCTCGTTGTAGGGGATCTCGACCTCGGCAATGAGGATGCCGCGATCCACGAGACCGCGATAGAAGGGCTCTATCTCAGCGGATCCGAGACCGAAGCGTTCGGCCACGGCGTCGATGAGCCGCGCCGCCGGAAGCGCGTCGCGAGCCGCCGTCTCGAGGAAGGCGCGCATCACCGGGTGCTCCTTGACGCGGGAGAGGATCTCCTCGTCCCCCGGGTTGCGCGGCGATGCCGGCTTCCAGAACGTCAGGCCCTCGCCCTCCTCGCGGAGCGTGGGGTTGGGACGAGGGACGATCGCCGGCTCGGCTTCGCGGGACGACGCGAGACAGGCGACGACCTTGCTCGCTTCGTAGATGTTGAGGAGGGCGTCGATCCGCGCGATTCCGGGACTCCCTTCGACCGAGGTCCGTTCCCCCTGAGCGAGCGCCGTGGCCGTCGCGCAGAAAAGCGCGTTGGGGCTGGTCTTGGTCGCGAAGCGCGCGAGATACGCCGCGGCCTTGGACGCGGCCAGACGCTCCCCGTGATTCCATCCATCCGGATCGCGCTCCGCCAGGGCGCGGAGCTGACGCGCGAGCGATCGGCTGGCGAGGGCGACTCCCTCCGCGAACAAGCCGTCCCGGACGATTCCCGAGAGCGCCGCTCGCGCGCCGCGAAGATCGGCGTCGAATGCTTCGCGGTACTTCCGGCGCAGGTCGATCAGGCGATCGAGAGAGGAAGCGTAGCGAGCGAGCGGGTCCATGAATCCCGCAGCGCCGCCGGCGGACCGGGCGTGCGCCGCGTGCGCGCGGTCCTCATCGCTTGGCGGACGCGCGTTGTGGACGTCGCGCCGCAGCCTCAGCAGCGCGAGCCTGATCCGTGTCGCGGCTTCTCCGCCTGCCGGATCCGGAGGACCTGCGGCGGCGTGGAGGGCCTCCTCCAGCGCGCCGGACTCGGCGGCCATCGTCCCTTCGTGCGCGAGAAGGTCGGCCAGCGCCGCCGCCGCCCGCCCGGCGCGCAGCGGCGCGAGCGCCGCGAAGGGAAGCGTCGAGATCCGGAGCAGGAGAAAGGCGCTCAGACCGGCCGGCCTTTCTCGCCCGTGATCCGCAGGCCCATGTGCCGGTCGGGCTTTCTGTAGCGCACGAAGAAGAGCGCTTCGAGAGACCGGTCCTTTCGAAGATCGAATGCGAGCGGCGCCCCCACGTCGCGCAGGATCGCATCATGCGCTTCGCGAGGGGCGAAGACCCGGACTTCGAGGTCTCTCGCCGGCTTCACGCGGGCCGACATCGCTCACGTCGCGACATCATTGGGAGGGGCAGCCCTCGCCGTGCGACGTCACGAGGTTCCCGTGGATCCGATCGGGTCCGGCGTCGTCTCCACCTGTCCGTCCTCGTAGAGCCGGGTGAGGAAGTACCGGAGAATGGCTTCGGGCGTCGCATCGATGCCCAGACGATTACTGTGCATGTGCGTCAACGACCATGCCAGATAGGGAAGCTCGACCGGAATCCGACCCGCAGCGTGAGCCACGAGCAGCTCGTCGACGACGGGCCGCGTCGCCTCGAGGCACGCGTTCGCGATGCGCGCGGCCTCGGAGCCGCCCCATGCCTCGTCCCGGTCGCCTTCGCGGTCGAGTAGCGCCACGAGCCCGGGCTTGAGCTCCTGGTACCGCTTCTCGAGCACCACGAAGTCGTCGGGTTTCCAGTACCCGCCGTCGACGACCCATTGGTAGCCGAACCGATAGAACGCCAGGCGATGCGCGCGGTCGAAGCGCATCAGGTCGAGGAAGCGCTCGGTCATCACGATGCTGTACTCGCGCCGCGACTTGCCGAGCCCGCCCTTAGACTCGACGTCGATCAGGTCCAGACAGGCGAGGGTATCGTGGAGGAAGATCGACTCGCAGAGCGCCATGCCCTCCTCTCCGCCGTAGCGCTCGTATTCACGCTGGTACTCCGCGAACTCGACCTCACCCACGAGCCCGCTCTCCCTCAAGGGGCGGAGACGCGTGGCGACCATGTCACGGACGGGGCCGTCGACCCAGTCGGGGCGCCCGAGCACGCGGAACCGAAGCTGCCAGTCGGGCACGTTGTAGCGGGCGAAGAAGAGCGAGTCCAGCTCGGGAGCGTCGCGAACCGCGCCGACCAGGGGGGTTACGAAGGTCCGAAGGACCTCCTCGTGCCGTTCCTGGGGGGAGAACATCAGGGTGTAGAGGCAGCGTTGAGGCTTCATGGGCGCTTTCCTGGGGAACGGGGTGAAGGGGGCAACGGGGTGACCTCAGAGAATGTCCCCGCCGTTTCAGGACGGTAGAGGCCGGGAAAGGGGAGTCGGGCCCCTTTCCCGACGAGGACCCTACCTGACCGGCGCGCAGTCGACCGTCAAAGGCGGACGACACGCGCACGTGCAATGGGGCGAAGTGCTCGAGGAGGTCGAGCAGCCGCCGGCCTTCTCACGGCTCTCGATCTCCTGCACCTCGAGGTTCAAGCCCACTGTCAACCGTTCCTTCATGGCTCCTCCTTGGGGGAAGGCCCACGACCGGGGCACCCGGCCGTTCGGGCGTGACCGGGAACTTTTATCCCGTGGAAGGCGTGCTGTCAATCGCCAATCGATTAGGAATCCCTCGTCGTTCCGCCACTTTCTGACGAACTCGACAGGTTATCGCGAAGCGCCCACGGCCCTCGGGTCCTGAATCCTGGGTGGTTCTTCGAGCCACGGAGGCGGCGCGGTGACAATCACGGTGACGAAAAGGTCTTGACTGGGTGTTCAGTCATCGTATATTGCGTTTGTCATGAATCGCATTGTCTTCGCCTGCTGCTGCACTTGTTGTTGTCCGGGCCTGGGTCTCGTCCCTGCCCGGCGCGGTCATTCGGAGGTCGTGAACTAGAACCGAATCCCAGCGACGCCAGCAGCGACGACGGCCCAGACCTCCTCGAGGATCTGGGCCGTTTCGTTTTTGGGGCCGCTACGGAGCGACGAGCGATGCCGGCTATGCGCAATGAAAGGCGTTGGACCCGCACGGAGCGGCCGGACCGTCGTGAAGGTCAGCCCGCCCAGGGGCTCCCGGACGCCGGCCTGCCCGCGCAGTCCGGGCTCTACCCGCTTTTCGTGAAGCTCCAGGGGCGCCGCGCCCTCGTCGTCGGGGGCGGCCCCATCGGATACCAGAAGACGGTCGAGCTGCTGCGCAGCGGAGCGCGCGTCCACGCCGTCGCGACGCACTGGGCGCCGGACTTCGCGTCGCTCGACGGGAACCCCCTCCTGTCGCGCAGCACGCGTCCCTTCGAGCCGTCCGACGTGGACGGCGTCCTCATTGCAATCGCGGCGACCGGCGACGAAGCCGTGCAGGAATCCGTCTGGCGGCGCGCCGAGGAGCTGGGCGTCCTGTGCAACGTCGTGGACGTCCCCGAGCGCTGCCACTTCTACGTACCGGCGAGCCTGCGGCGCGGATCGCTCACCGTCTCCGTCTCCACCGAAGGGAAGAGCCCGCTGCTGGCGGCCGCGCTGCGCGACCGCCTCGCCGCGCGCATCGCCCCGCACGCGGGCGAGGGCCTCGAGCGACTCGCAGAGGCGCGCCTCATCGTCCGCAAGCGTCACCCTCGGGAGCAGGCGGCGCGCCGCGCGGCGCTGGCGCGGCTCCTCTCGCCCTGTGCCGTTGACGATCTTTTGGAAGGACGTCTCGACGATTTCGAGACGCATTGGAAGAAATGGACCTCGTCGCTCTCGGACTGAGCCTGCGGAGCGGTTCGCTCCCGGGGCTCGAAACGCTTCCGGCGGACGCGCGTCTCGCGCGCGCCGAGGAGCGCATGCGCGCCCTTCCGGGCGTGCGTGAATCGGTCCGGCTGGCGACGGGTGATCGCGCACTGCTCCTCCTGGGCGTTTCGTATCCCCTTCGAAACGCCCCTTCCGACCCTGAGGCCGGGTCCGCCGCGGCGGCGTCGCACCGTCACGTCGGCCCGGCCCACACTTTGGAAGACGCGCGTCTCATCCTGGCGGAAGAGGCCGGGATCGCGGATGAGGACAGGAACCGCGTCACGGCGCTCGCCGGCGCGGACGCGTTCGGCCACGTCGTGCGGCTCGTATGCGGGCTGGAATCCCCCGTTGCTGAAGACACGGACCTTCTGGATCGGCTCCGGGCCGCGTACGCCGAGGCCGTCGAGCGCGGCGCTGCGGGGCGGATCCTGGGCGGCGCGATGCACCGGGTCTTCCGGGCGGCGCGACGGATCGGCGCGCGCCAGGCCGGGCCGGCGTCGCGGCCGTCTGCACTGCGGCCCGAGGCGATGGTCGAAGAGGAGACGCGCCGCTGGGTCGAGTGGATGCGCGAGCGCGGCGCGGCGCGCAGGCTCGTGCGCCTCGGCCGCATGCTGGAGGTCCCGGCCGCGTCCTCAGGGAACGCACCGGCCGTCACCGGACGGGCCGACGGCTCGCGCGAGAGCTTCCGGGTTGCGCTTCTCAAGGCGTTCACCGCGATGGCGGCGGAGGCCCGCGACGAGGACGAGGCGTCCGCGCAGCTCGCGCTCTTCGAAGAGGCGCTGCGCCGTGCGGGGACCGCGGAGGCGGAGGATCCGGTTCGCAGGGATGCGCGCGCGGCGCGGCGTCCTGCCGCCGGAACCGTGAGCCTCGTCGGCGCGGGGCCCGGGGCCGGAGGCCTCCTGACGCTCGAGGGAGCGCGCCGGCTCGCGGAAGCGGACGTCGTCTACCACGACGCGCTCTCGGGCGACGAGGTGCTCGCGCACTGCCGGCCCGGCGCGCGTCTCGTCCCCGTCGGCAAGCGGCGCGGTCGCGCGAGCGCGACACAGACGGAGATCGAAGCGGCTCTCGTGCGCGACGCCAAGGCCGGGCTCGCGGTCGTGCGGCTCAAGGGGGGCGACCCGTTCGTCTTCGGGCGCGGCGGCGAAGAGGGTCTCGCGCTCTCGCGCGCGGGCGTGCCCTTCACGGTGGTTCCCGGAGTCAGCTCGGGGATCGCGGCGCCGGCCCTCGCGGGGATTCCCCTCACGCACCGGGGGATCGCCAGCTCCGCGGCGTTCGTGACCGCGCACGACCTGGCCGAAGGGCCGCAGGGCGAGGCGCGGCGCGCGCGTCTGGCGCACCTGGCGCGCGGCGCGGAGACGCTCGTCGTCTTCATGGCGGGGGCCGAGATCCCGCGCGTGCGCCGCACGCTCCTGGAAGCGGGTCTCGACGCCGCGACGCCGGCCGCTCTCATCGAGAGCGGAGCGAGCGCGGATCAGAAGGTGGCGATCGGCACCCTGGACGGTCTGGAGACGCTCGCGGAAGGACTGACCGGAGGCCCGGCCCTGGTGGTCGTCGGTCGGACCGTGGACCTCGCGCAGGTCCTGGAACAAGGAAATCGATGGACGGCGCAGGCAGCCGGGCGACTTGCAACCAAGGCGCCCGCGGCGCCGGAAACGACCGTCACGGAGATGAGTCCGGGGCGTGCGCGACACGACAGAAGGAGAGCCGGATGAGTCATCGGGACGAAACAACGGACGCCAGCGAGGGATCCACGAACGGGGCTGGCGCGGCGAACGGTAACGGCGCTTCGATCATCCGCCTCGCCAACGGTCACGGCATCACGATCGGTCACGTCAACGGCGCGAACGGTCACGCGGGGACCAACGGCCATGCCGGCACGAACGGCCACGCCGGGACGAACGGCAGCGCCGGAACGAATGGCCACGCCAACGGCCCTGCCAACGGCTATGTCAACGGACGTCCTGAAGGGCCGCACCTGATCGACGCGCACGGCGGCACGCTGGTCTCGCTCTTCGCCTCGCCCGACGAGGCCGGGGCACTCGAGCAGGAGGCGGAGAATCTCCCGTCGATCGCGCTGGGGCCGCGCCGCCAGGCGGACCTCGAGCTTCTCGCGAACGGTGCCTACAGCCCGCTCCGCGGCTTCATGGACAAGGCGGACTTCGACTCCGTCCTCGACCGCTCGCGGCTCGCGTCGGGGGTCGTCTGGACCATCCCGATCACTCTGGACGTGGACGAAGCCGCCGCCGCCCCCCTGGCGCCCGGCGACCGCGTCGCGCTGCGGGACCTGGGCGGCAGACTCCTCGCCGTCCTCGACCTGCAGGAGAAGTACCTCTACGACCGCGACCATTACGCGCGCGCCGTCTTCGGCACCACCGAGACGGCCCACCCCGGCGTCCAGAAGATCCACGATCAGGGCGACTGGCTGCTCGGTGGACCCATCACGCTCGTCCGACGTCCCGAGACGATCGAGTTCCCCGCCTACCATCTCGACCCCGTCCAGACGCGCGCCCTCATCCGCGAGAGGGGATGGCGCACCGTCGTCGGCTTCCAGACGCGCAATCCGATCCATCGCGCGCACGAATTCATCCTCAAGTCCGCTCTCGAGATCTTCGACGCGCTCATGATCCAGCCCCTCGTCGGCGAGACGCGGCCGGAGGACATCCCCGCCGCCGTGCGCCTGCGCTGCTACGAGGTCCTGATCGATGCCTACTACCCGAAGGACCGCACCTTCCTGACGGTGCTCCCGGCGGTCATGCGCTTCGCGGGTCCGCGCGAGGCGGTCTTCCACGCGCTTATCCGCAAGAACTACGGCTGCACGCACTTCATCGTCGGGCGCGACCACGCGGGCGTGGGCAACTACTACGGGACGTACGACGCCCAGAAGATCTTCGACCGCTTCACTCCCGATGAGATCGGCATCCAGCCCCTCCGCTTCGAGCACACCTTCTACTGCAACGTGTGCCAGGGGATGGCGTCGTTCAAGACCTGCCCGCATCCCACGGACAAGCACCTCACGCTGTCGGGAACCCGAGTGCGCGAGATGCTCGCCCAGAAGGAGACCCCCCCCGCCGAGTTCACCCGGCCCGAGGTCGCCCGCATCCTCATGGAGATGTCCGGAGGCCGCGCGTAGCGGGCAGTCCGCCCGCGCCGGCAGAGAAGGTGACGTCATGGCCCAGGTAAGACACGATCCTCCCGAGAAGAGGCACGTCCCCGCCGTCCCCGCGCCGCTGCCGGAGAATCCGGAGCTCCCCCGCGAGATCGCGCTGGAGATCGACAACTTCGAGGCCGAGGTTGCGCGGTTCGTCTCGGGCGAGCTGTCGCCCGAAAGGTTCCGGTCGTTCCGCCTCGCGCACGGGGTCTACGGACAGCGCCAGGCGGGGGTGCAGATGGTGCGCGTCAAGATCCCGACCGGCGCTCTCACCGGGGCGCAGATGCTGCGTCTCGCGGACATCGGCGAATCGTTCTCGCCGACGGGGCTGCTCCATCTCACCACACGGCAGGACGTGCAGTACCACTACGTGCCGCTGGGCCGCGTGCCGCACATGCTGCGGCTGCTCGCGGAGGTGGGCCTCACCTCGCGCGAGGCGTGCGGGAACAGCGTGCGCAACGTGACCTCGTGCCCGGTGAGCGGTTTCATCGCGGACGAGCTCTTCGACGTCCAGCCCTACGCGTTCGCCACCTACGCGTATCTCGTGCGCAATCCGTTCTGCCAGCAGCTCGCGCGCAAGTTCAAGATCGCTTTTTCCGCCTGTCCCGAGGACTGCGCCTCGACCGCCATCCACGACATCGGGCTCGTCGGGCGCATCGAGAGCTTCGAGGGAACGCCCCGCTACGGCTTCAAGATTGTCGTGGGCGGCGGCCTGGGCGCGACGCCCTTCGTCGCGCGCGTCCTGTCGGAGTTCACCCCCGTCGAGGAGCTCCTGCCCACGGTCAAGGGCATCCTCCAGGTCTTCTCCGCGCACGGGAACCGGCGCAACAAGATGAGGGCGCGCCTCAAGTTCGTCGTCCACAAGCACGGGATCGAATCGTTCCGCGCCGAGGTGGCCGCCGCCGTCGCCGCCCAGACCGCCGAGGAGCGCGAGGAGGCGGACCTCTTCGCCCACGTCCCCGACAGGTATCTGACCCTCCTGGCACGCCACCTCGGAATCGCGGGACACGAAGATCCTGCGGGAAAGAACGGGAAGGACCATCGGAACGGGAATGGGAACGGACACGTCAACGGAAACGGGAAATCGAACGGGCACGCCGGCGGGAACGGGCACGCCGGGGAGAACGGCCACGCCGCGCACGCCGACCCCGCGGACGCGGACCCCGTGTTCCTGCGATGGCAGTCCACCAACGTCCGGCGGCACCACGATCCCGCGCGCGCGGTCGTGACGCTCTCGTTCCCGCTCGGGGATGTCG
>Ga0070671_100000621_pt1 | contig 25311 bp, 19 predicted proteins | sample KBSS73metaG_FD_65341 | JGI IMG/M metagenome (GOLD analysis project Ga0070671, IMG submission 65341) | Switchgrass rhizosphere microbial communities from Kellogg Biological Station, Michigan, USA - KBS S7-3 metaG | ecosystem: Host-associated > Plants > Roots > Rhizosphere > Soil ...
GCAAGCCGCCGCTCCTGCGCCGCTTGAATAAGATCGTCCATTCCAACACGGGCGATTCCGGCGACCCGAGTGGCCTCCGGATCAGCGTTGGGCGGAACCCCAAAATCGATCAAGAGCGGTGTCCGAACACCCGCCGCCTCAGCGATGTTCGTCAGCGCGGTCCCATTGAGCACCGGCTCGCCGCCGCCTGCGGCAAGGACTAGAGCCCCGAGATCCGTTGGGCTCTCGCGAAACCCATCTAGCGAGATCGCCCGACCGCCAACCGTCTCGGCAAACTCTTCGGCAGCCTGCAGCGTGCGATTCACTACGAGAAGCGGTATCCCCGCACGGTGCAGAATCATCCCGCAGCGCCGCGTCATGGGCGAAACCCCGACCAAAGCCACCCTGACCGGTTTACCGTCTACATGCCTGATGACCCGATCCGCGGCGAGATCGGCCAGCGACGGCGAACGCACGTTGGCTTCGAGCCGGTGCACCCGGTTCGCCATGCTCAATGCTTCGCCCAGAAGCTTGTTCAATACGGGGCCGCACACCTGGGCACCGCGGGCTGCCTCCCACGCGAGCCGGATCTGGGCAGCGATTTCCTGCTCGCCGGCCTGCGCAGAATCGAGGCCGCAGGCAACGAGGAAAAGATGCTCGACGGCCGCTTCGCCGGTCCAAGCGCGGAGTATGCGCGTAGCCTCGCCAGGCTTCGGCTCGCGGCCTATGAGCGCGCGGAAAACCTCGCCTCGGGCATCGCCAGCTGGCACGCCATCAGCGGTCGCGTAGAGAACCTCGACGCGATTGCAGGTGCCAACGTAGAAGACCTCGGACACGCCGAGACCGTCCCGCAATGCCGGGAGGCGCACAGCCACCTCCGTTTTGGGGACGGAAAATCGAGCGACCTCATCGACACCCGCGTGTCGATAGGACAGACCCACCACGCCAATCTGGTGCATGGTCCAAGCAGACCACGCCCGGTAGGCGGGTGTGTCATTGAACGGTCACGGCCTCAGGACAAGGCCCTCAGTTTGGCTACCGCCGGGCTACCGCCGGCTGTTACGTACGAGACTCATCAACAGGATGCCGGCCAAAAATCCGGCCCCCAACGCCCAGGCGCTAGCCATGTATGGCTGTGCCTCGACCCGTTGCTGCAGGTCGTCGATCTGGGTGCTGGCCCAGTCCCGCGCCTGCTGCGCTCGGGCGCGCGCTGCACTCGCAGCAGCGTCCTTCGCTGCCCGGAGGTGCTCTTTCACCTGTTCGGCGTCCGCTCCGCCGGCCCCTAGATCCCCGTTCTTCGCATTCATTCTGCGCGTCCTCCACCGTCCAGCCACGACCAATGCCGATCAACGCTGCGGCCGATTCAAGGTTCCAACGGCGCTGCGAATCAGCTCTCGTCCTGCCAAGCGAACCCATCTCGGCTGATCAAAGCGCTCGATGCCGCAGGCCCCCAGCTCCCCGCGACGTACGACTTGATGCGCTCATCGTGTCGGGCCCAACCCTCACGAATAGGATCGATCCAGCGCCACGCCGCATCCAGCTCGTCCCGACGCATGAACAGCGTGAGATTGCCCTTCACCACGTCCATGATCAGCCGCTCATAGGCGTCCACCGGCTTTTCCTTGAAGGACCCGGCAAGGTCCAACGCCAGGTTCACAGGCGCCAGCCGCATGACGTCGCCAGGCTTCTTGGCCAGGATCGTAAGCGTAATGCTCTCCTGAGGTTGCAGCCGGATGACGAGCCGATTGGGCGACCGATCGCTGCTGCCCGCCCCCTCGAATATCGAGTGTGGTACGTCTTCGAACGTAACGACGATCTCAGTCACACGGTCCTGCAAGCGCTTGCCCGTCCGCAGGTAAAACGGCACGCCAGCCCAGCGCCAGGTGTCGATCTCAGCCTTGAGCGCGACGAATGTCTCAGTCGTGCTCTCTGCTGGCACCCCTGCCTCATCCAGGTAACCGGGAACCGCTTGGCCGTTCACAGCCCCGGCCTTGTAGTGCGCACGCACCGTTTTGGTCTGAACATCGCGGTCAAGGATCGGACGCAGTGCCCGAAGCACTTTCAGCTTCTCGTCGCGCACGGCATCCGGATCGCTGGTGGCCGGCGGTTCCATCGCGAGGATGCAGACGAGTTGCAACAGGTGACTTTGCACCATATCGCGCAGCGCGCCGGTCTGGTCGTAGAACTGCCCGCGTCCCTCGACGCCCAGCTGCTCGGCTACAGTGATTTGCACGTGGCGTATGCGCCCACGTCGCCACAGTGGCTCGAACAAGGTGTTGCCGAAACGGAGCGCAATCAGGTTCTGCACCGTCTCTTTGCCGAGATAGTGGTCGATGCGGTAGATCTGATGCTCCGCGAACATAGCCCCAACACTGCGGTTGATGGCTTCCGCCGACGTACGGTCATGGCCCAGGGGCTTCTCCAGCACCACGCGCGACTTGGGCGTCACGAGCCCCGCCGCGGCGAGGTTGTCGCACGTAAGTGTGAACAGGCTGGGCGCCGTCGAAAGAAAAATGACGCGAACGACGTCGTCGCGACCCGCGAGTACGGCTGAAAGCTTCTTGAAATCCTGAGGCTGGGTCGCGTCAATGGTGAGGTAGTCCACGAGTGCCGCAAACGATTTCCAGCGCTCGGCGGAAAATTCCTCCACGCGCAAATACTTGCGACAGGTCTCCTCGATCTGGGCAAGATAGGTGTCGCGGCTCTGGCTGGTTCTGGCCAACGCCAGCACGCGCGAGCCCGCTACGATCTGTCCGGCCAGGTGTCTTCGATACAGCGCCGGCACGAGCTTGCGCAGGGCAAGATCGCCGGTCGCTCCGAACAGCAGCATGTCGAACGGGGTAGCCGCCGGCTGGTCGTTCGCCTGGCCCAATTGGGCCCGAAGTTTCTGCACGCTTTCAAACCTCCGCAGGAATCCTTGTAAGCTCACACACTATCCGCAGCATTCTGTTACGACGGTGGAAATTTTTTCATGTCCGCAGCCACACAGCGCCTCAATCCAATCGTAAGCGAAGTCACCGCGCGCATCCGAGATCGCAGTCGCAGGGAGCGATCAGACTACCTCGGCCGCATGCAGGCAGAGACGGCCTCGGCGAGCACGCGCTCGAGACTGTCGTGCGGCAATCTGGCACACGGTTTCGCCGCTTCCATTCCGGCGGACAAGGACGCGCTGAAGCAGCTTCGGTGGCCGAACCTGGCCATCGTGACGGCTTACAACGACATGTTGTCTGCGCACCAACCTTTCGAAAGCTATCCAGGTCTGATCCGTACCGCCGCGCGCGAAGCGGGTGCAACGGCCCAGGTTGCGGGCGGCGTACCGGCCATGTGTGACGGCGTCACCCAGGGCCAGTCCGGCATGGAATTGTCGCTTTTCAGCCGCGATGTGATCGCGATGTCCACCGGCATCGCGCTGTCCCACGGCATGTTCGATGGCACGCTGTGCCTCGGCGTGTGCGACAAGATTGTACCCGGTCTGCTCATCGGTGCGCTCGCATTTGGCCATCTGCCCACGCTCTTCGTCCCGGCCGGCCCCATGCCCTCGGGCCTGGCCAACAAGGAGAAGGCGCGCATCCGCCAGCTGTTTGCCGAAGGCAAGGCGAGCCGCGAAGCCCTGCTTCAGTGCGAAGCGGACAGCTATCATTCCGCCGGCACATGCACGTTCTATGGCACGGCCAACAGCAACCAGATGCTGATGGAGGTCATGGGCCTGCACATGCCTGGCAGCGCCTTCGTCAATCCCAACACGCCGTTGCGTGACTTGCTGACCGCGGCGGCGACCCGCCGCGCCGCCAAAATCACCGCTCTCGGCGATGAGTATGTGTCTCTCGCTCAGATCGTCAGCGAAGAGGCTGTCGTGAATGCGATCGTCGGGCTCCTCGCAACCGGCGGCTCGACCAACCACACACTACATCTCGTCGCGATGGCCCGCGCGGCCGGGATCATCATCGATTGGAATGATTTCAGCGAGCTATCCGATGCAGTGCCGCTCCTCGCCCGGATCTATCCGAACGGCAGCGCCGATGTGAACCATTTCCATGCTGCCGGTGGAATGGGGTTCCTGATTCGCGAGCTGCTGCAGGCAGGTTTGATGCATGAGGATGTGCAGACCGTCGTCGGCCGCGGACTGCGTGCCTACACCCAGGAGCCGTGGCTGTCTCCTGCAGGACTCGCCTGGCGCGAGGCGCCGGCGCAGAGCGGCGATCCAAGTGTTTTGCGGCCCGCGAGCGATCCGTTCAGCGCTGATGGCGGTCTGAAGCTGCTGCGTGGCAACCTGGGGCGCTCGGTCATCAAGGTATCCGCCGTCAAGGGCGAACATCGCGTCGTCGAGGCACCGGCGCGCGTGTTTGATTCGCAGGATGATGTGATCACTGCTTTCAAGACTGGCGAGCTCGCGCGTGATGTAGTTGTCGTGGTTCGACACCAAGGCCCGCGAGCAAATGGAATGCCGGAGCTCCACAAACTGACACCCGCGCTGACCTCGCTGCAGAGCAAGGGCTTCAAGGTTGCTCTGATCACGGATGGGAGGATGTCAGGGGCTTCCGGCGCCGTGCCAGCCGCGATTCACGTGACCCCCGAATGTCTCAGCGGCGGTCCTCTTGGGAAGATCAGGGACGGCGATGTAGTGCGGCTCGATAGTTTTGCAGGGACGTTGGATGCACATGTGCCGCCCGCAATCTGGGATCAGCGAACCAACGCGAACGCCGATGTAAGTGGGAACGCGCATGGTGTCGGCAGGGAACTGTTCAGGCTGTTCCGTGCGAATGCCGCCGAGGCGGAGCAAGGGGGCGGCGTCTGCCTGCCCTGATCAACCTGTGCGACTGGCACCTTTTGCCTGCATATCGCTGACGCTGATTTCGCGCAGCACTCTCGCCCATACTCTGGGCGACACTCCCCCGCTGCTGCCCGAAAAAGAAGTGGCCGCACTCGCGGATGAGTTGAGCGGCGAGACGGCGATGCGAAGTCTCGAGGGACTGGCGCGGTTTCATCGGCAGCGTGGGTCGCAAGGCTTCCATGCAGCCGCCGAGTTGATCGCGGAGCGAGCGCGCGCCTACGGCTTGAGTAATGTGCAGATGCTGCAGTTTCCGGCCGACGGCAAGATCTCCTATGGCACGCAAAAGGCCCGACAGGCATGGGATGCCGAGGAAGGCGAGCTTTCAGAGCTGCGGGATGGGACCGAGATAAAGATCGCCAGCTACGCGGCGCAGCCCATCGTGTTGGCTGAGGACAGCGAGTCCGCCAATGTAACAGCCGACTTGGTGGATGTGGGTGATGGGACCCAGGTAAGCGACTACGCGGGCAAGGACGTCAAGGGCAAGATTGTCCTCGTTGCCGCACCTGCGGGCAGTGCGCAGGACATCGCTGTTGGTCAGTTCGGTGCTGCGGGTATCGTCAGCTACGCGCAGAACCAGAAGACAGCCTGGTCCGGCGAGAACGACAATTTGATTCGCTGGGGGCACCTGGAGTCATTCTCACCCCACAAGACCTTCGCCTTCATGGTCTCGCTGCGGACAGCTCGCGCCTTGAAGGACCGTTTGAGGGGCGGTGCGACAATCAAGCTACATGCCCAGGTCACCGCGGGCCAACACGCTGCTTCCTATGAAGTGGTCACTGCGACTATCGAGGGTGCCGATCCGAAACTGAAAGACAGCGAGATCGCATTTTCCTGCCACCTGGACCATCAGCGGCCGGGGGCCAATGACAATGCCAGCGGCTGCGTCACCATACTCGAGGTCGCACGGACGCTCCAGAAGTTGGTCAGCGACGGGAAGCTGCCCCGGCCGGCTCGAACAATCAGGTTCATCTGGCCACCGGAAATAGAGGGAACTGTAACGCTGCTCAATGCGAAGCCGGAATTCGCGCAGCGTATCAAGACCGCGATTCACATGGATATGGTGGGAGGCGGCCCGGATACAAAGGCTGTCTTTCATGTCACGCGCGGGCCAATGAGCCTGCCGTCGTTTGTGCACGATGTGGCATGGGCGTTCGCGAATTGGGTGAACACTGAGTCATACCGGTTCGCGGCGGGCGAAGCGGCCGACTATCCGCTGGTTGCGCCCGAAGGCGGCAAGGAGCCGTTGCGCGCCGAGTATTCAGGCTACACGATGGGGAGCGACCACGATGTCTACCAGGACTCGTCCTTCAGTATTCCCTCGATCTACCTGAACGATTGGCCGGACCGTTATATTCACACCAACTTCGACACCGCGGCCAACATTGACCCTACCAAGCTCAAGCGGGCGGCCTTCATTGGCGCAGCCAGCGGCTACTTCCTCGCCAGTTTTTCGCCTCGCGACGTTGCTTCGGTAAAGCGGGCGGTTGAGATCGGGGGACTGCTGCGGATGGCGGAGATGTTGGGGCGGTACCCGGTCCCGGTGGGCGCAAGGTCGGGCGCGTCGGCGCCTGCGGGCGGCGCATCGGCGCCTGCGGGCGGCGCATCGGCGCCTGCGGGGGGCGCATCGCCGCCTGGGCCCGCGTCAGCGCCGCTGGCCGTATTGAGCGCCCTCAGGGAACACGAGCGCAGCGTTCTCAACTCAATCGCTGCGTACTCCTCCTCCGCCGCCGCGCCGGCAAACCACCGCCGCCCCCACAGCAGTGCCACGGGCCGCGACGGCACGCCCCTCTTCCATCGCCGGCCCGACCCTCGGGGCCCCCTCATGGTCTTTGGCTACGACTATTTCGCCGACCACGCGAAAGCAGCCGGCATTCCAACCCCGCGCCTGTTGAGCTACGAAGGTTCCTGGGGCACCGGCGAGGAATATGCCTACGAGGCCCTAAACTTTGCCGACGGTACCCGCACGGCGAGCCAGATCACTGCCGCCCTGACTACCGAGTATGGCCCCGTGCCCGAAGAGTTGGTGACTGAGTATCTGCGGGCTCTGCAGAAGATTGGATTGATGGAGTGAGTGGCGTCGCGAAGTGGCTGCTTATCGGATTGGCTCCGGTATTCGTGGCGTCCTGCGCCAAACTCAGCGCGCCCACGATCCGCGCTGATAACGCACGCTTTGAGTTCCTGACACCCTCACTGGTGCGGATGGAGTACTCGCCTTCTGCGACGTTTGTCGATTCGTCCACCGCGGTCGTGCAAAAGAGGGATTGGCCCGCAGTTCCGGTCCACTCCATGCAGAAGGATGGTTGGCTGATCGCCACCACCGGTGCCATGACGTTACGTTACCGGATGGGATCCGGTCCGTTTACCGCGGTCAACCTGGAGGTGACCTGGAACGATCCCACCGGCGGCGGTGCACACGCCTGGCATCCGGGTGATGTGGACCGGCAGAACCTGGGTGGGCTCACCTATTCGCTGGACAATGTCAGCAAAGACAACCTCCCCGAAGGGCATACAGATGTCGAAAGTCCGGTCAACGACATCATCCCGGGGATCGACGTCCTGCTCGGTGAGGCTAAGCCTGGGCTGTTGAGCCGCAGCGGTTATGCGTTCATGGACGATAGCCAGACCCCGGTGTGGAATCAGCAGAAAGAGTGGATAGAGCCGCGGCCACAGCAGAACGGACAAGACTGGTATCTTTTCACATACAACCGCGATTACCGGCAGGTGCTCGGGGAATACGCGCAGCTTTGCGGCCCTGTGCCGATGATCCCGCGCTACGTGCTCGGCCCCTGGATCACGGATTTCAACTTCGAATACTTTCCCGGCACGGCGGCGGCCGACCAACCCGAGTTCAAACGCTACAATCAGCAATACCTCGAGGAGGAAGTCTCGCGGCTGCGCGCGAGCCACATCCCGTTTGACGTGCTGGTGCTGGATTTTGCCTGGCACAACTACGGCTGGGACGGGGGCTATGACTGGAGCCCGCTCATACCGCAGCCCGATCAGCTCTCGAGCTGGCTGCACGGCCAGGGCATCAAGCTCAGCCTCAATGACCATCCGGGCTATGCCAACACCGAGGAAAGCATCCTGTCGTTTGCTGACAGCCATGCACCGGCAGTGCTGAAAGCGCTCGGCCGTCCGTTGCCCGCAAAGCCGTCGTTCGACATGGATATCTCGAGGCTGTGGAAGTCTTCCACCGACTCCGGCGGGACTGTCTGGTATCGGGCATCGTTTCAGCTACCGGCAAGGCTGCCTGACGCTCTGTATCTGTACCTGGGCGAAGTGAAGAAGAGTTATCAGATATCCGTCAACGGACACGATGCGACGCATAGCCAGGTCCACTGGCCGCAACGCCTGACGTACACCGACCTGACTCCCTACGTCAAGGCAGGACAGCGGAACGAGATTGTGCTGCGTGTCGAGCCCGGCGCCGACGGCCGTGGAATCCTCCTTGGCCCGATGACGATCAGGGACGTCGAGCCGCCGAAGCGGATCTATTTCGACCTGTCAAATAAGGAGCAAGCCGGCATTTCCATGCGCGAGCTACACAAACCGTTGATGCAGCAGGGCGTGGACATCTGGTGGGTCGATGGCGGGAGCGGTGCTGTTGACATGCCGGGCCTCAACAAGCAGCTCTGGACCAACAAGGTGTTCTATGACTACTCGCAGCGGGAAACCGGCAAGCGCGGATTCATCCTGGGCCGCTACGGTGACTGGGGTAGCGAGCGTTATCCTGGATTCTTCACCGGCGACACCTACTCTCAATGGCCGGTGCTCGCCTACGAAGTCGCGTTCACCGCGCGCGGCGGCAACGTGCTCGTTCCTTACATCAGTCATGACATAGGTGGATTCCACGGCGCCAAGATCGATTACGACCTATATGCGCGCTGGATCGAGTTCGGCACCTTCAGCCCGATCCTGCGAATGCACAGCGCGCACGCCAACCCGCTCGAGGGCAACATGCGCATGCCGTGGGTTTATGGCGACGAGGGCGTCGCGTTGATGAAGAAATACTTCACTCTGCGCACCCAGCTGATCCCATACCTGTATACGTACACCTGGCTGGCGCACAAGCAGTCCCTGCCAATCCTACGGCCGCTGTATCTGCAGTACCCGGATCTGGAAGAGGCCTACCGGTATTCCCGCGAATACTTCTTCGGTGACCAAATGCTGGTCGCTCCTGTGCTCAACGCAAGCGGCGATCAAACCATCTATCTTCCACCGGGTGCGTGGATGGATTTCTTTACCGGCGAACATCACAGTGGTGGCACCACTTTTACCGCTCACTATGCAGCCGATGAGACACCGGTGTTCGTTCGGCAAGGTGCTCTCATTCCCGAGCAGACGGCAAGTGACTACTCCGATCAGAAACCGCTCGACACCCTCATCCTGAATGTTTATGGAGCAGGCAATGGTAGCTTCGAACTGTACGAAGACGACGGAGTCTCGCTCGCCTATGACCAGAGCCAATTCGCGCTGACGAGAATGACACATGCTACGGGCAGCGATGGCCTCCAGCACTTGGTCGTCGAGCCGACCAAAGGTACATTTCAGGGCCAGGTACCGGCACGCTCATATGAACTGCGCATCCACACGGCTGCCAGGCCATCATCGATGACCGTGAACGGCAGCGATGTAGGCCAGATTGACTGGGATGCCACGCAAGGCGTTGCCGTTGTCGCGCTGCCCAAGCAAGGAATCCGCGACAAGGTTAGCGTCGTGTGGCGATAAGCACGGGCTACGCATCACCACGGAACAGTCCGGCCCAGGTAATCCAGGTACTCAAGACCGGCATTCCCTTGCTTCTCGAGGAGTACGTTTACCAGGTTCGGAACGCTTTCATCGATGCTCAGGCGCGCGTTCGGCCCTCCCAGCTCCGTACGGACCCATCCTGGAGCCATCAGCACCAACGCACGCGATTTTCCCGATTGACGGGCAGCAAAACTCCGCATGAACTGATTCAGGGCCGCCTTGCTGCTGCGATAGACCTCTCGCATCCCTGTGACATTGTTCGTGACGCTGCCTTGGCCGGATGACATCACGCCTATGAGACCGTCGGCAGAGACCAAATCCTGCAAAGATTCCACCACTCGCATGGGACACAGTGAGTTTGTGACCATGACGCGCACGAACTCCTCGGTTGTCACGTCGCCAACTGTTTCCGTTTCGCTGATCGCGGTGCCGGCATTCACGAACAGCATCTGAAACACTCTGCCTGACAGACGTTTGCGCAAAGCTACGACCTGGGCTTGCTCGCAGATGTCCAGCGTTTCGATTTCCAGCCGTCCTGGGTACTCATCCGCGAGATCGTGCAATTTCGCTCGAACCGATCCTCCACGAACCGTTCCGACTACATTCCAACCTTTCTTCAGGAATTCCTCGGCCATCGCGAGACCGAGACCGCGCGACGCTGCAATTAGCAGGATCGCGGGGACACTTTGGCTCGATGAGCTGAGCGGCGCAGATGGCATGGCGTCTTGCCTCCTTTGTTTTCACTGCGCTTCGATTATCGCCAGGTATATCGATAGGCGCCAGACGCACAGGATGCAACTGATAGTTGCACCCAACGCTATGCCAAAATGACCGCATGCACTATTGTTCGGTCATGAAAACCATGGACCTGAACTTGCTCACAGCGCTCGATGCCCTACTGAGGGAGTGCAGCGTGACTGGAGCGGCCCGTCAACTCGGCCTGAGTACGTCAGCAATGAGTCGTACACTCACGCGGCTGCGAAGATCGACCGGTGACCCACTGCTCGTACGTGCGGGGCGCGGACTTGTCCCAACACCTCACGCCGCGGCGCTGCGAGATCGTGTGCGCTCGCTCACGGATGAGGCTCGTATCGTTCTGCGCCCGGCCATGACCAACTTGGACCTGGCCTCGCTCGATTCGACGTTTACCATTCGCGCATCAGAGTCTTTTATGGAAATGCTCTCCGGTGCTGTGGTCGCGTCCATCACCAAAGCGGCGCCGCACGTGCGCCTTCGCTTCGCAGCGAAGCCCGACAGGGATCCGAGTCTGCTCAGGGCGGGACTGATTGATCTGGAGATCGGCAAACGCGCAATGTCAGCGCCGGAAATGCGCACGCAGTTTCTGTTTCGTGACAAGTACGTCGGAGTCGCCCGAATAGGGCATCCACTTCTTGCAGGCGGCGACGTGACACCCAAACGTTATGCTGCCTGCAGCCACGTTGTGGCTTCGCAGCTCGGAGACTTCAGCGGTCCAGTAGACAACGCCTTGGAAGAGCTCGAGCTCAGACGGGCGGTGCGAGTTGTGGTGCCGGGATATCCAGATGCCATGCGGGTTGCTGGCAGCTCGGATTTGATTGCGCTGGTTCCGCGGTCAAGTTTGGGTAACGCACTCGTCAAAGACCGCGCCGCCGCGGCGGGTGTCCGCAGCTTCGAGATCCCGGTCCGCATGCCGGACATTCATATCTCGGCGATGTGGCATCCGCGACTGGATGCCGACCCTGCACAGCGTTGGTTCCGCGAAAAGGTAATTGCAGCATGCAGGCACGCATACCCAGTCGCGCAATACCGGGCCCTAATGAATGACGACATGTACCGGCCGTGACGCGACGCCGTTCGCAACAACCTGCAGCAGGCTGGGCCCCGTTTCCTGCACAGCGGATACGTCGAAATGCGTCCATACCAAGTCATCTGATGCCACCGCCATACTGCTGTGATCATGCGTGCGGCTGTAGAAGACATGGGACGTCTTCACGTTGGTAATACGCACCAGCGGAAAGTTGGTCGCGGCCTGCGCGTCATCGCCGTAGGCAGCCCCTTGGGTGACGCCATTGAAGCCGATGCCGTAGATCTGATAGGACTTGCCCCGAGCCAACTGCTGGGGTGTGTAGAAGACCAGCGGTGCGATCTCGCGCTGGAACTCTCGATCTTCCGCGGTGATGTGTGGAGTATAGAGCTCGATGTCACCTGAGAAATCCGTTAACAGGATCTGGCCGGTGGGCAGCACCAGCATGTTGCCGTAGAAGGAGCCATCCGTCGGCGCATTCGGAGGTCCCGGGACCTGGCTCAGATGCTTCCCATCCCACTCGAAAAAGAATGACGGTGGGTTGCCAAAGCCCGGGCTTGCCATCATGAGCACCTTGTCGTTGGGTTCCCATGCGGCCGGACCGTCGGCAATGTTGATGTCCTTCACCCCATCGATTTCAGGAAACATCGGTCCGGCCCGCCATTTTCCGGCGTATGAACTGTAGACAGCCGTGTTACCAGCGCCATCGGGGCAGGTATTTGAGCCGGTGTAGAACACCGTTCCATCGGCACGCAATACGGCCGGACCCACCTCGAATGTCGTATTGTTGGTAAAGCCGCCGCACTCGGCGGTGGAATCCCACAGCTGCACAACCGTGCTGCCGGCGCCTTTCCAGGCGCCCGTCCTGGGATTGTAGAGCTCCGAGTTCATGCCCGTCGCGTCGTACTGCGTTGGCGGGATCGGAACGTAGGCATCTACCGCCAGCACTTTTCCATTGGGCAACAAGGTCCAACCTTCCTCGTCATTGGCATCAAACTTATTCGTTCCGGTCGCGGTCCAGGTCAACGTGACGGGATCGAGCAAAGCGGCCTCGGATGTACAGCAGTTGGCCTGCATGTACTTGCCGTTGGCGAGCACCACACTCTGCGCATCGCCGATGGTGGTCCAGCCGGCGGGGGGATTGACGGGCTTCCAGATGTCGGCCACCGGGTCGTAGATCGCTCCCATGGTGGTCCACATGGGAACGAAAAAGTTGTATTCGCCGCCCATGATGACCACCCGGCCATCGGGCAGAACACCGGACGAGTGATAGAGCGGGGCGTAGCCGGAGGGTAGTGAAGCAATCTGACTCCATGCTCCATTTGCGTAACTGCCTTTGTTGTCAGGAGTCAAACGCCACCAATCCTGGCAACCTGCGTCCTGCACAATGACCGAGCCATCCGTCAGCAGGAGCGGGTTGGCCGCGCCTGGAAATCCCCCATTGCAGCTGTTTGAAGTGAACGGAGGTTGATGATTCAGCGGTCGCCACGGCGATGGGGCCGAAGTCGCTGCAGCAATGGCAGCAGGTCCGGCGAGGGCGGCGTTCCGCGGCCCGCGTGGCGGGATGGGCTTGAGCCGGGGAAGTGATTGGGCCTCAACGAGGCAGGAGCACACCAGGGCCGCGAATGCACAGAGTAGCCGGGTCCACATCCAAGTTCTGGATTTCATTTTGGAATCTCCCTTGTTTTTGTTGTCGGGATTCGCGAACGACTGCGGCGGAAATCGAGACCTTCTTGTTACTTGTCGCGAGCCGAGGCTCGCGCCTTGATCCGAGCATACTGCCGCAATATGTCGAAATCAACACGTTGATTTGAAACAGTGGTGTTTGGAACGCAGGACGATTGCGCGCCAACCTCAAGCTCTCGCTGGCGCTCGAGGTATTGCGCAGCGCGGGTTGTTTCAGGCCGTCAACGCGCCGCTTGCGTGGATTTTGACGCTGCGACCATCCTTGCGGCATGTGCGATGGGGACAGCGAAATTGGAGCCGGTGAAGTCCGCCAGGATCGCGAAGTTCACTCCGATGACCTTTCCGCTGGCATTGAATACCGGACCACCCGACCCTCCATGAGTTGTTTGTGCGTCATAGACCAGGCGATCGGGGCCAACAACGCCAAGGTGCCCTTGCGTCACCAGGGGTCGGATCAACTTTCTTCGACCAAGCTCCTGCACGAGACCCTCCGTATTGTTCCCGGCTGCCTGTGCGATCTGTTTGAGCGTACGCTCGTCTACACGTGCAAGGATCCCTTCGACTCCGGTGGGATATCCAATCAGGACGACCGGGCCACCCGAAATCGCGGCTTGCTGCTCGATTGTGACGGGCCGCGGATGGCGCTCAGGTAGATTGACTGATGCCAGCCCAAGGTCAAAGTCCTCGCTCACGCCCTGTGCTTGCACAGGCATTGGCGTTTCGTACCCCGGAAAGTACGCCCACATCGACTCGATAGTCGGCGCGAAGGTCTTGCTGGGCACGGGGATCTCCTTGGCGTTGTGCCACCAGGGTTGGAGCACATGATGATTGGTGAGGATGTGGCCGGCGGTATCGATCAGAAAGCCACTGCCAAATACGTGCAGTTGAACGGGCCGGCTGCCGCCTTCGGTGGTGACAATGACATTTCCCTTCTCGTCGGCGACCGGATTGCCATTCGCGTCAATGCCGGCAAAGTTGAGCCGAGCGCCACTTTTCCTGTCGTGAAACCCCACAATCGCGTAGATCAGACAGACGCTGTTCGAATAATCCCGGACGATCTCTTCTGCGATACGCGACTCACTCTCGAGTTTGCCGATCCGGGAGTCGGTCTGCTTCAAACGGTTGTCGAGCTCAGACAGAGAGGGCCCGCTGGAGGTGGACATCTGCTTGCGCAGGTCGGCACTCTCTTGCCGCAAGGCTTCCAATTGCTTGCTCACCGAAGCCGTCAATTCCTGATTGTCCGACTCGCGGCTCTTTTGTGCACGCTGCAAAAGCTGAGCCTGGGTGAGTATGTCCGAGCGCAGACTTTTCAGTTGCAACGCCAGGCTCGCGTTCGATTTGCGGGTGACCTGGGCGTTTCGAACAGCAATTCCTACGCCGATCAACGCTAGAGCGATGAGCAGCCCCAGTGCAACCCAGCGTCTCTTCCCACTCTCCTTTTGCGCAACGATTGTCGCCAACGCCGCTTCGGCTTCGTGCTCTTTTCTCTTGGCTTCGAGCACCTCCTGGCGCAAGCGATCATCTGGCGCCTTCTCTCGCAGCTGCGCACGGATTCGGGCGAAGAGCTCAGGGGGCTCAAAGGGAATACTCAGGACGTCGTCCGCTCCGAGATCGAGAGCATGGCTGCGCTCCAAAGCCCCGCCGTCAGCGAGCAGGATTATCTTCACTGGCGCTGTGGTTTCATTGCCTTTGAGTTGAGTGAGAAGACCACAGCAATCCAGTGTTCGTACATCCGTCTGCAGCAGGATCAGATCAGGCTGATGCTGAAGAACAGTACGCACATCCGCGCTGTCCGGCGCCACGACGTCGTATCCAGCGCGAGAAAGTTCCGACACGAGCCTCGCGCTCAAATCGTGAGCGGCGCGAAACAAGAGAATCTTTGCCATGGTCAATCGACGGCGGGATGTGCTCGGAGGCGGTGTACGCCTCGCTGCAATCTACAAGGTGGCATAAGTGGAGCGGGTGATGGGAATCGAACCCACGTTAGCAGCTTGGGAAGCTGCAGTTCTACCATTGAACTACACCCGCCCGAGTGATTCGCATCGGGACGTACACTTTCCGTGTGACCGGAATAGTAGCGCCAGCTTTGGAATTGGACAATGACTCAGTTCGCCGGCACGGGCCAGATCGGCTATGGAGTGCTCCAAATGACACCGTTGCCTAATGCTCGGCATACATCTTCATCGCATCCGCGCGCAGCGCGAGTTGGCTCGCGCTGCGGCTGTAAAACATGTGGCCGCCGGCGTACTCCTTGACCCGCACGCGACTCTGGTTACCCATGACAGGCATCTGGTCGGCGATCAGGACGGATGCCATGAATGGGCATGACAGGTCGCCCCAGCCGTGCACGATGAGGACATTCAGCTTCGGGTCCACCGCCACGGATTCACGCAACTCCTTCACGGAGCCGCGCTGAACACCGTCACCGTCCTCACCCTTTCCTTTTTCGTCGCCATCATTCCACGCGGAGTTGACTTCGTAGCTGAGTGCGTTGTAACGCCCAATGTACTTCCAGCCTGCGGTGCGCGTGATGAAGTCGACGATAGCGGTCGTAGTGGGCGCAATGATGCTGTCGAGAATCGGATCATTGTTGATTTGCGTGGGTGAGAAGGGGAACGGATCCCAACTCGTGACATTGGAATCGTAGCGGCTCCCCAACTTGCCTTCGGAGCGGAATACTTCGCGCAGGTAGGCCTGTGTCTCCAGCCGTCCCCCGGAACGCCGGACGAAGGTCGGATCCAGCCCGGAGAGTTCCGTCACACGCTTGACGATACGCTCGAGCGCCTGCGGGTCGGAATGACCTTTCAGAAGGTCCGCGACATATTCCGTCCGCGTATAGTCGATGACCTCGCCCATCTTCGCATCTGTCAGCTTGCCCTGGCGCTCCAGGTTCGCGGCTACGATGGTCGGCAACGTGAGCATCCATGGCAGTGGGGACAACTCGTGGTCATTGTTGGCGCCTGGATCGAGATACGGAGAAACGAGCACGACCCCATTCATCGCGACGCCGAGCCGTGTTTGCAGGTAGTAAGTGATGCGTGGGCCGCGGAAGCCGCCGTAACTCTCACCGACCAGGTACTTGCGCGAGGCCAGGCGCTCGTTCTTATTGAGCCAGTCGAATATGACGCGCGACAGATATTCGATGTCCGCCTTGGTGTTGTAGAAGCGCTTCTTGGCTTCGTCGTCCTTGACCCGTGAGCGGCTGAATCCGGTTCCCACTGGATCGATGAAGACGACGTCCGTGAAGTCCAGCCAAGTGCCCGGGTTGTCCTTGGCGGTCGCAGGGTCCGACGGACTATCGCCCTCGGCACCGAACTGCACCCGCTTCGGGCCTATCGCCCCTAGATTGAGGTAAACGGACGACGCGCCGGGGCCGCCGTTCAATGCGAACGTGACGGGTCGTCCCGCACCCGGAACGGTGTACGCGATGAACATCACGTCCGCCACTGTCTTGCCCTTCTCGTCGAGCACCGGCAGAGAGCCCACAGTAGCGTTGTAGTTCAGAGTGCGGCCACCCAGCTGGATGCTCTCACGGACCGTCTTGTCCGCCGGAAATGGCGGCAGTTTCAAATCCTCGTCCTGCGCCGGATGCTGCTCATCTTTCGCAGCCCCCTTGCCTTCTTCCTTCGCCGCCGGTGCCTGCTCCTTGTCCTTCGCCCCCACCGCCGGGGGTGCAAGGACCGCTATCAACAGGCTCAATGCCATCGACCACACGAGAGGGCGCAACTGCATGTCAATTCCTTTGGAAAGAAGCGCAGGACAGAGGCGCAACAGAATAAACGAATTGGCGCGCTCTTTCAGGGCGCTTTCAACACCTCGGCACGGGCTATGGCCGGGCGCGCATCGCGCTGATAGTTCCAGGGGACACTCTGCAGATGTGCCAGCAGCGATCGCACGAACCGGTCCTGCCTGCGCCGCGCCTCGGGCACAGGAACACCGTGATTGAGGATTGCGAAGTAGACGGTGCCCTGGTCGCCGGTTGAAATTGCCCCGACCAGCGCACTGGCCCCATAGTCGCCAAACGTGCCGGTCTTGCCTACGACGCGGCCAACTTCATCCGGCCCATCCAATCGGTGCCGCAATGTGCCGTCGTCTATTCCGGCGACTGGCAGAATATCGTACAAAGCGTGCCCGGTAGCATGCAGCTCCTTGTCCAGAACCCGCAGCAGATTCACCGCCACACGTGGACTCAGGCGATTGCGTGGATCTGTGCCCGCCCCATCACCAAGGGTGATTTCGCTCCGCATCGCCTGCGGCACAACGCTTCGCGCGAGACTCTCTACGGACCCTGCGCCGCCTGCCTCATCCGCCAACGGTTTGAAGATGTTGTTGGAATAATCGTTAAGGGACTTGGCCAGCGCCAGGAGCGGCTGCGAGCGATGGATGACCAACGGCCGCTCCTTGCCCGCGGCGCTGGCGCTGGTTGCCTTGCTGGGACCGGCCGCCTTGCCGGCATCACCGGCCTTGCCGGCATCACCGGCCTTGCCGGCATCACCGGCCTTGCCGGCATCGCCCGCCTTGCCGGCATCGGGTGCCTTGTTGCCATCAGCCGCCGTGCTGTCACCGGCTGGAGTCGGGTCGAAGCGGATCCCCTGTGGTTGCAGCGCTCCAGGGCTGGGGACCGAGCCACCCGGATTGCCGAGCTCCCACGCGCGCACCGTTGCAAGGGCTCCAGGCGATATCGAGCCGGCCAGCGCGCGCCGCAAGCGACCACCGTCCTCGTCGCTCTGCCAATCGAATGTTAACGTTCCGCGCAATCGCAAGTCGCCGACCACGCGCCTGATGCCCAAGTCGAGCAAGTGGTCAGCGACCAACAGGGCATCCTCATCCACCAGCGAGGGATCGCCACCCCCCTCGACCAACAGATCGCCCAACAACGCGCCGTCAACGACCTGGCCGTTTGTTGCGAACTTCGTCACGAATCGATACTCGGGGCCCAACTTGCGCAGCAGCGCCAGTGTGGTGGGAACCTTTGAAACGGACGCGGGGTGTACGGGCCGCGCAGCGGCCTGGGCCAGGAGCACTTTGCCGTCCGCGGCCTCAACGTACACGCCCTGATCAGCGCCCAGGATCGACCGGGCATCCATTGCCAGACTTGGCAGCTCGCCGCCGCCTGCAATGCGAGCTGCGAACAATCCCAGCAGCAGGGAAATCACAATCGAGCGCACAATAACTTCCAGGTGACACCACCGGTACGCATCATGCTGAGGCTGGCGAAAACATCAAGCTTCAATTATCTCATTCAGCGAGTATCGGCAGGCGCCTCCGGCCAGCTCGCGCGCACGAGCGCTCCGCCGAGCGCCGAATCCGCGATCTCTACCTGCCCCCCGTGCCATTCGATCGCGCGCTTGACGATAGCCAATCCGAGGCCATAACCCACTTTCTTGCCGGCCGCGGGATCCAACTGCACGAATGACTGGAATACGCGGCCGCGCTCCTGTTCCGGAATACCCGGGCCGTCATCCTCCACCAGCAGCTCATTCAAACCCTCCCGCGAGGTAAAGGTCACGTTGACCCGACTCACGGCATACCGGCTGGCGTTGTACAGCAGATTCTTCAGCACGGTCTCGAACAGGTGCACGTCGCAGACGACATGGTCGGCGGTGCCGCTTACCTGCGCTGCAATCGCAATACCGGGGCGCACGTCGTGTTTTACGGATTCGACGATTGCCGGAATCAGGCTGGTGAAGTTGTGTTCCGCGAGATTGAGCGCGAGGTCCGCACGCTCCAGGATCGCGTACCCCAGGGTCGCCTTTACCAGACCATTGATTGCGTCGATATCAGACTTGATGTTTGCCAGCGAGGCTTTGACCTCGGCCATGCTGACCGCCTGCTGGGCGAGCTCAATCTCGAATTGCATACGGGACAGGGGCGTTTTGATCTCATGGGAGACGGCATTCGACATGTCCTTGTGGGAGGCGATCAACCCGTCGATGCGCGTGGCCATTTTGCGGAACGTGTCCGCCAGCCTATAGATCTGCGAGTGCGGCTTGATCTCGGCGGTGAAGCGCCAGTTCCGGTTTCCATATTGCGCCGCGGCCCTTTCGAGCGCCCGCAGGTCGCGTGTCAGCGGCCAGATCCAGAACATCAGCACGAGGGCGATCACGGCATAGAACACTAACGTGAGCCCCCACTCGAGGGGGCCTCGCTGACCGGCGGGTTCCGGGGTTTTGAGCGCCAGCACGTGATCCTTATCGATGCGCTTCAACACCCAGGAATCACCCGTTGAGGTGCGCATGTAGGCATCCTCACCGCGGCTCAGTCGCTGCAACGTGCCGGGCCCGGCGATTTCCCCGGACGCGAACAGCTCCATATCGATGCCGGTGCGCGCAGCAATTCCCGCGACCCGGGATTTCCAACTCTCCGCCGGCGCTTCCCGCAGGCGATCGGCAAGCACCGCAACGACCGCGGCTTTGGACTTCTCATCGGTCACGTCCGGGCCGCTATAAGCTTGCAACAGCCTGTCCTGCCCCCAACTGACGACAGCCAACGTTACGGCTATGAGCAGATACAGACCGAGGAAATGGCGTGCCATAGCTCACCACGCATCCGGCACGAACAGATACCCCTGCCCCCAGATGGTTTTGATGCGCTCCGGGTTCTCGGCATCGTCGCCGAGCTTTTTCCGCAGGCGCGAGATACGGATATCCAACATCCGGTCGAGGCCGTCGTAGTCGCGGTTGTAGAGGCTTTTGAAGAGCATCTCGCGCGACTGAATCTCGCCGGCATGACCGGCCAGGTGCACCAGCAGGTCGAATTCATTTCGCGACAATGTTATGGGCTTGCCATCCCATTTGACCGCCCGGGACACTACGTTGATGTGCAGACGCCCGAACGCCAACGTCTTGCCGGAGGTTGGTACTGGAGGCTTGCTGCGCCTGAGAAGTGCGCCAATTCTCGCGAGGAGCACTCTGGGCTCCACGGGCTTGATGACATAGTCGTCCGCACCCAGCTCCAGACCTAACACGTGATCGATATCGTTGTCGCGCGCGGTCAGTATCAGAATCGGATTTGTGTATGCGGGACGCAAGCGTCTGCAGATAGTGAAGCCATCCTCCCCGGGCAGGCCGAGATCCAGGATGACCAGGTCAGGATTGTCGCGCTGCACGAACTCTACGACTTCATCGCCACGGCTGACGATGCTCATCCGAAATCCCTGCGTCTCCAGGTAGCGGCTTACCAGATCCGCCAGGCGAAGGTCGTCCTCCACCAATAAAACCGAATGTACGGGAACCGTATTCATGTGCCAGGCCGGCTCGGAATGACTAATCAAAGATGTTCCATGGCTGGCGGCGCTTGTGGCGATAGCGGATGGCCTCGCGGATGACACGCAACACCTCGGAAGCCAGCACGTGCTCGAGCGACACGTCGCGCAGCTGAAATGTCAGATCCTCGGCGAATGTCAGTTGAATCGTGTAAACGCCTTCCGCGTAATGCTCCCAGCAGTGCTTCACGTCGGGGCGCGCCACAATCACCAGGCACAAAGACTCCTCGCGGGAGGATCGCCACTGAGCGTGCACAGGTGTTTCGCATTGCGTGTCCTTGCCAGTCAGGGTGCAAATGCGTGGACTGATCTGCAGCTTGATATTGCCCTCCAGAGGAGGGTCCAGTGCCGAATAAGCAGAAGGAGCCATCCACAGGCCCAGAAGCGCAATCAAACGCGCCGCCCATCGCCCGGTCCGTCGGATCCTAATCAAAGTGATTGCCCCCTCCGTGACGCATGATCGACGAAGCCTTATCTGTGGATCACGTAAGTAGCACCAACGAATGCTGAGGTCACGTAGTGATTGCGAACGATCGGACTGTCCGCGATGCCATTGCCCAGGTGCTCGCAATGCACGAACGCCTCGAGCTTCCATTTGCGGCTCAAGGGCCGGGAATACCCAATTTTTGCGAATGGATTCAAAGCCCAGCCCGCCTGGTAGAAATCCGGGCCCCCATAATAGTAATTGACGATAGCCGCGCTCTTCCAGGTAACTCCCACATTCGCGCTCCAGGAGCCACCCATCTGGCCCAGGGGAATCCCGAGGGCCGCGCGCAGCTCATCGCCATGATTGCGGCCCGTGATTTCGTGCAGGTAATCGAGTTGGCCCGTGACGCCCGCATATTTGAAGGTCCACTCGGGCCCGGCCAGGTAGGTGATCCTGCGGGGGCGCGCGGGTATTTCCCGCCGCTCCTGCTGCGGACTGGCGGCATAGGTGGATTGCGTCGCCCCCCCGGCAGGCGTGAAATTGCCGAGAAAGAAATTCTGCAGGTCGCTGCGGTAAAAGAAGACCCGGTCGTAGCCCGGGCTCGCTATGAGGCTGAGGGTGTTCGTCTCGCCTTCAAAAAGCGTTACCCCCGGATCCAGATTGTCGATGAAGAATCGCTTGCCGTAGTAGCTGAACTGGGGCACGACCACCAGCGGGATATCCTGGCCGTGAATGACGGGATTGGTCCGGACGCCGGCGCCCACGGCCACACTCAGGTTCCAGCGGCCCACGGCGACACACTCCTCGGATGGAGCCGCACAGTCGTCTTCGGCAAACGCCACGCCCGCCCCGAAGAGGAGAGTGAGAAGCGCCGCGATATGACCGATTCCTCTCCAGCCCAAGAATCGTCTCTCCGTAGGGTCGCCAAGGCATTACGCGAGCGCTCGATAGTCTCAAAACGGGCGGTGGCCCGCTATCCGCATCTGTAGCTGTTTGTAGTCAACTGTATCGCCGGCCGCCAGCCGCGGCCGCCCATACAGCCGGCAGCGCACGTACAAATAGCTACAGCGCAACGCGCCAGGCTTGCTTGGGATCAAGGTCCGGCATTGGGATAGCCGCCAGGATGGCCATGTATGACAACCGCGGCCCTTGCTCGAACGATAGCCCATGTCTCGAGCGAAGCTCGAGCCCATGTGACTACCTTACTCAGCCGGCGATGTGCTCGAGCGACCTGGCGATGTTCACCCAGGTCTGAGTACCTGCAACGGCAACCGCGAGGAAGAGTTCACCCAGGACGATCAAGCCGCCGTAGACATAGGCCTTGTGCGGTCGGCCCCGCGTCCGCCAGTCATACACGATGGCCACAACGATCAGCAAAGTGGCGACGATTCCCGGCGGAATGGACACGAATGCCGGCGGCGGGCCGTCCGCGGCGCCCGCGGGTGCCAGGTAAGTCAGGAAAAGCCGAGCGATGGCAGGAGTCATCATGCTCGCCATCAGAACGAGCATCAGCCGTTTGTGTACTTCGGGCTTGCGCACATTGGCAATGGCCGTGGCGAACAGGCCGATCATGACAGGCAAGGCAACAAACACCACGGCTGAAAAGCGCAGGCTTGCCTCCCCCAGTCCGCGGGCATCTTCCAACCGCAGCAGCGTAATGCGGGTTGCGATGATGGTGCAGATCAGGACGCTGAATAGTGAGATGCCTACAAGGCCCCATGCCCTATGAGTGGATGTCCGCCCGGATGCAATCCATGCCGTCTGGACCAGGTAGAAAAGCGTCCAGGAAAAGAGCAGGAAGCCGTGCACATGTACTATCGGCGGCGCGTGGAATGTACCCCCGGCCAATTTTGCCCAATAGGTCGGCGTAAAGCCGCCAAACGCGATGAGGACGAATACGGCCGCCATCCACAGATGAAAGCGCCGGGCGTCGGAGCGGACGACACGTCCGTCAGTGAGTGTTGCTTCCACGGAACCCCCCGGTTCTTGAATTTGGGCCGCATTGTGCCAGCAGAGGGGCGAGATGACCATTCCCGGTACGACATGCGCCGCGCGGGGCCGACCGTGACATTTTCGGGAACAATAGATTGGGCGCCCGGCCCGGTGACCTGTTACTCGCCTGGCGCAATCGCGCTACATTAAACACCGAAGGCATTCGTAACGCCCGCAATGTTGCGGATGCAACCAACACGAAGATTACGAGGAAAACGATGGCGCGCGTGAGCGTGAAGATTGGCGGCCTTACGGCGGATTGGGCTGCTGCCTGCCGCCTGGCCGTGACACAACTCAACTCCCTATTCCATTCCAGGCACATCAATGTCGTCCTGGAAACCAATGGCGCGGCGAATCCCATCATCTCGGTGAGGACCGACCCCAGCATCCAGGGCAGTGCGGTGCACGGGCGAACGACTTCCGAGTTCAACTCCACGGGCGGTATGCTGCGCGCCGAAGTCAGATTGCCCGCCAGCGTCAAAATCAATACACCGTCAGGACTGCGGAGCGCCGGGCCGGGAATCCTGCAGGTCATCGCCGGTCACGAGATCGTCCATGCGCTCGGCCACAACGAACATAACTCACAGCTCATGGCGCAGACTATGTACAAGGAAATGGGCGATCGCGCGGGGCAGGACAAATTGCGGGCAGGCACGCTCAGCCTGCCACCCCTGTCGCTTTCACCCGAGTCGGTTGCGACTTTGAAGTCGATTTGGCCGTGAGCGCACGGAATCGTCGCAGCATGGCTCGTTAGAGCCAGTGGAAGCCCTTCGCCATTACGAATAACAGGCTGGCGGCCAGGGCGAAGTACAGCCCCATCGCCCAGACTTTGGCTGAGGCGATGTCCTGTCGCAAGCCATCGAGACTTCCACGCAAACTGTCGTTCTTTTGCGTGAGATCGTCATGCACACCGTCGATCTTCTTCGTGAGATCCTCATGCACACCGTCGATCTTCTTCGTGAGATCCTCATGCACACCGTCGATCTTCTTCGTGAGATCCTCACGCACACCGTCGATCTTCTTCGTGAGATCCTCACGCACACCGTCGATCTTCTGTGTGAGATCCTCACGCACACCGTCGATCTTCTGTGTGAGATCTACGCGCACGCCCTCGATCTTCCCGGTGAGATCTACGCGCACGCCGTCAATCTTTTCGGTTAGCTTCTCCTGCACCCCATCGATGCGGGTGTTGACGTCGCGGAATCCCTGGTCGACCTTATCGCGCAACACGTCCAGGCGCTGATTCGTCGCATCGAGCTTGTCGTTGGTGCGACGCAAGTCCACCTTGATGTCGGCAACTTCCCTGTTGGTGTGCTGAACATCTGACTCCAACCGCGCGAGCTGCACCTGAATCTGCTCGTCCATATCAAAAACCTGCCGCCACTGGACGGAGTTCAAGGGCTCCGGATCCACCACTGCCAAAGAATTCATGTTCCACCATGACCTCGCTTCGAATACAACTCGAAACACCCAAGGACAAGGCAGCAGTGTGGACTATATACGCCAGACTGAATAGTACCTAAATGACTATTTTTCTCGCTAAAAACAGGCTCGGCGACGCCTCGAGATAGAGGCGTCGCACCGTGGCCAACTACGTCTCAAGACCCCGAGGTAACGATACGTCCTACATCCCGCAGCACGCCCTCACGCTGTTCCTGCAGCGTGTCACCACGTGTGTAAAACGTAGCAACGACGATTGGCGCTCGATTGGGGGCCCATACGACACCGACGTCGTTCGTCTGATTCGACCAGGTGCCCGTCTTATGGGCGATCCGCCAACCCGGCGGCAGGCCGGCGGGCAGCCGCTTCCCGCCCACTTTCGCGTCGAGCATCCATTGCTCGAGCTGCGACCGGGACTCAGGCGAAAGAACCTGACCGAAGAGCACCGTACTCAATAGGCAAACCATCGCAGCCGGGGTGCTCGTGTTATGCACGTCGCCGGGAGCAACAACATTCAGCGAAGGCTCGGTGGAATCGAGACGTGTGACATTGTCGCCCAGTGTTCTGATGAAGGCCGTCAGACCCTGTGGCCCGCCCAGAATCTGCAGCAGGAGATTGGCTGCGGTGTTGTCACTCCACTCAACGGCGGCGGAGCAGACATCCGCGAGCACCATTCTGCCCTCCTTCACGTGTTCTTTGCTCACCGGTGCATATTCCAACAGATCGGCCTCGCCATATTCGATCTGCCGGTCGAGATGGTCTGCGCCCCGATCGACACGCTGCAGAATCGCGCCCGCGGCCAGGAACTTGAAAGTACTGCACATCGGGAATCGCTCACCGCCACGATGCTCCAGGTGTCGGCCGGTCGCGGTGTCGAGGGCAAATACGCCCAAGCGCCCACCCTCGCGCTTCTCGAGCGAGGCGATCCGATCTGCGCCGTTCCTAACCCCGGTACCGGCGGCCCCAGCACTGGCGGCATCCGCCGTAACCGCCCCACGCCCACAAGCCAGTGCAGCCGCACCCACCAAAATCCCACGGCGACTCATACGTAAATTCATACCACTCCTGCGTCCGTTAACCCAAACCCGGCGCCGACCGTACTACACCGACGTGGCAGCAAAGTGCGGCAATTGAGGCAAATCCAGGCAATGACTCCAGGC
>Ga0070671_100000624_pt1 | contig 25245 bp, 26 predicted proteins | sample KBSS73metaG_FD_65341 | JGI IMG/M metagenome (GOLD analysis project Ga0070671, IMG submission 65341) | Switchgrass rhizosphere microbial communities from Kellogg Biological Station, Michigan, USA - KBS S7-3 metaG | ecosystem: Host-associated > Plants > Roots > Rhizosphere > Soil ...
CGATGCGACCACCGCTCTCGAGCACGATGAGCAAATTATCGATCGTGCCGTCTTTGAGAGTGTCCGTCAGGACGACGTTTTCGCCGAGAAGCTTGTCTCCCTGCGGGTTCATGACGACGACATTGCCTTCAGCCCGGACTTCGCCCGTCTTGCGTGTCCAGGTCACTCGGTCCGCCGCGACGTAATTGCCGTCGCGCTCCATCCGGACCTGTCCGAGGGCCGTGACTATGTCATTATCGCTATCGTAAGTGACCTGGTCGGCACTGAACTCAATGAGCTGATCTGTTTCGGCTGGAGCGGCTGCTGGAGCCGGTGCCGGGACCGTAGGGGCAGCCGACTGGGTCTGGGCGGCTGCCTCAGTCGCAAAGAGCGCCAGGGGCAGCGCTGCACAGCAAAGTAGATTCTTACGCAAACCCCGGTTCCGCCGCTCGACCTGTCTGAAGCCTCAAGGGCCTATTGCACCACTCGGTAGGCACCACAATCCGACTCGCGTCTTGCGCCTTTGCCAATGCGGCAGGGCGGCCCTAAAGCGCCTCCTCCAACGTTCGTCACGCACATTCCAGGAATTGTCCTCAATGAAGATCAGTTTCGCCGACACTCGTCCAGCCGGAGATTATGCGCTCGTTCTGCCCATTGCCGGCAAGAACAGGAGTGCGCTGAATTCTCTCGGCGATGCTCGCACGCAGGTGGAGGGTGCGCTCAATCGTCAGCGGTTCGAGGGCGAAGCCGGTGGCGCAGCTGAAATGTTCGTGCCGGCCGGTGCGGGAGTTCGGCGATTGCTGGTGGTTGGTACCGGTGAGGGAGCTGCGTCCGAAGAAGGTGCCGAGAAGCTCGGCGGAACGATCGTTTCGCGCCTGCTCTTGTCGGGCGAAACGCACGCTGTCGTCGACCTCAGCGGACTGAATTACGACGCTGACGCTGCGGCGCGCCTCGCCCTTGCCGCATCGCTTCGTTCGTGGCGCTATGATCGATATCGGACCAAACTGAAGGACAAGCAGAAACCTACCCTGAAAGAGCTGACGATCGTCGGCGCGGACGGGGAAGCCGGGCAGAGGTGGGAGCAACGCTGGCAGCCCGTATACGAAGGCGTCAATGTCACGCGTGAACTGGTTACCGAGCCGGCGAACATCATTTATCCCGAAACTTTCGTCGATCGCGCGCAGGCGGCCGTGAAGGGTCTCGGCATCGAGGTGGAGGTACTCGACGGGGCAGCAATACGGAAGCTTGGCATGGGGGCCCTTCTTGGCGTTGCCCAAGGCTCTGTCCGCGATCCGCGCATGCTCATTATGCGGTGGAACGGTGGCAAGGCCGGCGAGGCCCCCGTCGCTTTCGTGGGAAAGGGCGTCACCTTCGATACGGGCGGAATCTCGATCAAGCCCGCCGCCGGAATGGAGGCGATGAAGTGGGACATGGGCGGCGCGGGTGCCGTCGTCGGCGCAATGGTTGCGCTGGCTCGGCGCAAGGCCAAGGCCAACATCGTCGGAATCTGCGGTCTCGTCGAAAACATGCCGGATGGGAATGCGCAGCGTCCGGGCGACGTCGTCACCAGCATGTCGGGGCAGACAATCGAGGTGATCAACACCGATGCCGAGGGGCGGCTCGTGCTTGCCGATGCGATCACCTACACCCAGCGAAACTTCAGCCCCACGATCATCGTCGATCTCGCAACCCTGACCGGTGCGATCCTGATCAGCCTTGGTCACGAGTTCGGTGGTCTATTCACCATGGACGATGATCTGGCCAACCAACTCCTTGGAGCCGGCCAGGCCTCGGGAGACAAGCTCTGGCGCCAGCCGATGGCGGATGCGTTCGACAAGCTGATCGACTCGCCGATCGCGGACATGAAGAATGTCGGTCCGCGCGAAGGCGGGTCCATCACGGCCGCCCAGTTCATCAAGCGCTTCGTCGATGACGGGGTGCGCTGGGCTCACCTCGACATTGCCGGAATGGTCTGGTCCGACAAGGCCGACACGACCTTCGACAAAGGTGCTACCGGATTCGGCGTGCGCCTGATCGACCGCTTCGTCGAGGCGTCGGTGGAGGCTAGCTGACGAACGTCGATGCAGGTCGACTTCTACCAGCTCGGCAGCACACCGCTCGAGCAGGTCATTGCGAGCATCGCGCAGAAGCTTGTCGGAGAAGATAAGCGCCTGCTGATCGTTGCAGGTGATGAGGGGGCGTTGGGGCGCCTCGACCGCATGCTGTGGGATCAAGGATCGACGAGCTTCATTCCGCACGGGCTTGCCGGCGGCAGTGAGGATGCTCGTCAGCCGATCTTGCTGTCGAACGCTACTGATGCACCGAATCTTGCTCGGAATATCCTGATCGCGGACGGCGAGTGGCGAGAGGCAGCTCTAACCTACGAGCGAGCCTTCTACCTGTTTGATGTGGCTACATTGGAGGGCGCGCGCCTCGCCTGGAAGCTTCTCGCGGGACGTGACGGCGTCGAGCGCCGCTACTGGGCGCAGGTCGGCGGGCGGTGGAAGCAGCAGGCCTGAGGGTTGCGGCAGAGGCGAACCGCCGCTAGGCGCTGCCGCCATTCCTCACCACCAATTTTATGGAGACCGCACGGCTATGGCCGCTACGCGCACCTTTTCGATCATCAAGCCGGACGCAACCCGCCGCAACCTCACCGGAGCGGTCACCAAGATGCTTGAAGAGGCGGGCCTTCGCGTCGTCGCTTCGAAGCGAATCCACATGACTCGCGACCAGGCCGAGGGCTTTTATGCCGTCCACAAGGAGCGCCCGTTCTACAACGACCTCTGCACGTTCATGACGTCGGGACCCGTCGTGGTTCAAGTGCTCGAAGGTGAGAATGCCGTCCTTCGCAACCGTGAAGTGATGGGCGCAACAAACCCGGCCCAGGCGGACGAGGGCACGATCCGCAAGGCCTATGCCGAATCGATCGAGGCCAATTCGGTCCACGGGTCGGACAGCGACGAGAACGCAAAGATTGAGATCGACTTCTTCTTCAAGCCGGAAGAGATCGTCGGCTAACTAGCGCGATACCGGCCGAAGCCAGCGCCAGTTCATCGCCATCTCGGCGGTCGAACGGCTGGCTAAGGCCGCGGATCGGACGCCGTCACCCGACCTGGGACGGCATTCCGGAGTTAACCCCGGGTAGGCTTTGATTTCGGAGCTGGACGGGTCTTTTACGCCGCACTTAACCTCCCAACTCGACACTGAGATGAAAGTCCCATCGCGCTGGGGCGGGCCCGGCTCGATCCCAAAGAAGACGTAGAAGGTCTTGCCGTCCTCCTTGGCTTCGTCGCGCCAAAGGATTTGGACAATCGTGGGATGTCCCTTTGCGATGACATAACGCGCCTGCTGGGCCTCGCCCTTGCCGTCCTGAAGCAGAAGCTCGCGTCCGGAGCTGTCGACGATGAGCCACATTGCGCATCCGGGCCATTGAGCCTCGGGCTGGTTCGGATCGAAACTGCAGTCCGCATCGTCGCTCAACCAAATGCCGTCGCGTGGTGTGAGCGTGGCAGCATCTCGCTCCGCGAAGACCGGTGTTTCCGAAATCGCCATGTTGCAGGCCCCGAGCACGGCGAGGAGAGGGGCCAGCACTAAGAGCCGGCCGGCCACTATCCGCGAGACATTCCGCTGAGGCGCAGCGAGCGGCCGCCAAGCAGTCCGCCACTCTCCCATCGGTAGTTGATGACGTAATAGCCGGTAGCCGATTTGTCGGCGCCAGCTTCAACATAGCGAGCGTCCACGCGGACCCGGACGCGCTGCGTACCTTTTCCGTCCGGCGCCTTATCGCCGAGCGCGTTCTCCAGGTCGCTGGCGTTTAACTTGCCGTCGCTGCCGACGTCGATCGCCTCGGAGCCCGCAACGATCACATTCAAGGACTGGAGCGCGTGATTACTCTCGACTGGTGAAATCTCCAGCGTACGTCCGTCGTCCGAAGCCCGACCGCGGAGCGTCAGGGGAACGGCCTGCTTCTTCTCGACGATTGTCGTCGGGCCTTTGTCGGAGTCGTTCGTCTTCCAGCTGAGCCACAGGCCCGCGGCTGATACGATCAGGGCGGCCAGGGCAATGGCTTCGCCCAGCGTCACCCACCTGAGGCGCGATTTCTTTTCGGCTTCGGCCGTCGACTTGTCGTTCATCGACCGCCAGCTTCCAACAAGCGGCGCGGCGCGACAAGCTCCCAGCTCTGTGCGAGCCGGTCAGCGATATGCTCCCAGTCTACGGACGGCCGGTCGAGAGTAATGCCGATCCAATCTGACGGGCCGTAATAGGCCGGACGAAAGTAGATGTCGGGGTCGGCGTCGATCAGCTGCGCCATTTCATCCTGACCGCTGCACTTTACCAGGACGCCGATCGATTCCTTGCCGTGGTGGCGGTTCCACATGATGGCGAAGAACTTGCTGCTGCTTTGCGTGCCAACTTTCCAGCCTGGCGAGCCATGGCTGGTTTGAAAATGGGTCTTGGGCAGCTCCAGCGCGAGCTTGCCGACCCTGTTCGTGATCCAGTCGAAGTCACGAGTGCGGCCGAGATACTGGCTGACGATTCGCGGATAGAGCTGATGCTCTGCGATGAGGACCCGCTCGGCGAGCGTTTCGGGAGTGTCGCCGTGCATGACGGCAACTTCGACCTGGCCGAGGATTTCGCCGCTATCGAGGTCCGGTGTGACGAGGTGAACGGTAGCGCCCGTAATCGCCTCTCCCGCCGCCAGGCAGCCCTCATGGGTTTTCAGGCCCTTATGTTTCGGGAGCAGGGATGGGTGGATGTTGACTATCCGTCCTTCCCACTTTGCAAGGAAGTCGTTGGGAACGATCCGCATGAAGCCGGCAAGTGCAATCAGATCGATCGAATGCTTCTCGAGAGCCTGGTGCAGGTCGTTGAAGTACCCTGCTTTGTCCTTCTGCCGAACCGCTAGCCGGAGGGTCGGGATGCCTTCCGCCCTTGCCAGACCGAGTCCCGGAGCATCGGGATTGTCGCCTGTCACCAGCGCGACTTCGTAAGGGCAGTCATCGGCGCGCGAAGCGTAGATCAGCGCGGCCATATTCGACCCGCGGCCCGAAATAAGTACTGCGACCCGGCTGCGTTCAGGCATTGTGGGTTGCGGTCCAGGCCTCGGATGAATTCCAGCTGCCGGCCTTACCGGATACGGTACAACCGCGAGCGCCTTCCTCAACAATGCCAATCTCGAACACGTCTTCCTCGGTAACGCCTTCGAGTTGTTGAGCGACTGCATCGGCTGTGTCTGCGGAAACGATCACTGCCATGCCGATCCCGCAGTTGAACGTGCGGGCCATCTCGGAGGGAGCAATCTCGCCGCCAAGCTGAAGAAAACCGAATATTGCCGGCAAATCCCATTGATCTGCGACGACCATCGCGTGGCAGCCGTTCGGCAGTACCCTCGGGATATTCTCCAAGAGTCCACCGCCCGTGATGTGAGCGAGGCCCTTGATTCGCCCTTGTTGGACGAGGGGAAGAAGGCGGCGGACATAGATAGTCGTCGGCTCGAGCAGCGCCTGACCAAGCGACCTGCCGATGCTTGGGAAATTCTGGCTGAGATCCCAGTGATTTCTCTCAATAATCTTCCGGACGAGCGAGAAGCCGTTGCTGTGCACGCCCGAACTAGCCAGGCCGAGGATGACGTCGCCCGGCGTAATTTCGGCTCCGGTTAGCACCTTGTTCCGATCCACGGCCCCTACGCAGAAACCGGCGAGATCGTAATCGCCTTCAGAATACATTCCCGGCATTTCGGCAGTCTCGCCGCCGATCAAGGCGCAGCCCGCTTGCCGGCAGCCCTCTGCTATCGATGCAACGACCTCCGCAGCCACTGAATTGTCGAGCTTCCCGGTCGCGTAATAGTCGAGAAAGAAGAGGGGCTCGGCGCCCTGCACGATCAGATCGTTCGCGCACATCGCGACCAGATCGATACCGACGCCCTTATGGTGTCCAGTCTCGATCGCCAGCTTGAGCTTGGTCCCTACGCCGTCATTGGCGGCAACGAGGAGAGGATCCTCGTATCCCGCGGCCTTGAGGTCGAATAAACCACCGAAGCCGCCGAGCTCCGCATCGGCGCCAGGCCTTGCAGTCGATCGTGCGAGCGGCCCAATGGCCTTCACGAGAGCATTTCCGGCATCGATTGACACGCCTGCGTCGGCATAGGTGAGTGGTTTTTGGGCCATTGCGGACAGTCGCCTACCGAGAAGCCGCTTGGATTTCCACGCCGTTGTCGCCAAAAGGCAGCGCGAATGCTTCGTCGTCGCTTTGCCGCCCTCCTGACCGTGCTGTTCATCGTCGCTGGATTTTCCGGCGTCGTTTACGCTCAGCTGGAAGACGGCGAGCGAGGAATTGCGCCGATCGACAGTTCCGGGACCCTCGAGATCACCGGCATCCATGTCGATGTGACTGCCAAGGATGCGCAGAGCGCCAGATACGAAGGATGGCGCCTCGCCCAACGGCAGGGCTTCAAGGCATTATGGGCTAAGACGCACAATCTTCCCCTTGCCCAAGCGCCGTCAGTGCCTGATTCGACTCTCGACGGAATGGTGAGCTCGATCGTCGTCGAGCGCGAACAGATCGGCCCGAACCGCTACATCGCCAATTTGGGTATTTTGTTCGACCGTGCCCGATCGGCCGAGCTTCTTGGCGTAGGGGGAGAGATTCAACGCTCGGCGCCGATGATTCTCATCCCGATATTCGTCACGGCGGGGACCGATACATCCGTCGAGTTGCGCAACCCCTGGCAACGTGCATGGGCGGAATTTCGGACGTCGCAGAGCCCGATCGATTATGTGCGGGTAACTGGCACGGGCGTGGATCCCTTGCTTGTGAATGCAGCTCAGGTCGACCGTCCGGGACGATCTTGGTGGCGCAACATAGTCGACTTGTACGGTGTCGCGGACATTCTCGTCGCCGAGGTCCAATTCCAGCGTCTCTATCCTGGCGGGCCGGCCTTTGCTCGCTTCATTGGATTCCATGGACCAGACCGGGATCCAATCGGATCCTTCACGATCAGCGGCCCCGCTGGGGTGAGCTCTGCCGCGATCATGCGCGCAGGTGTTCAGCGGATGGATGCCATGTTCGCTGACGCCCTCGCCGGTGGAAGGTTGGTTCGCGACCCGAGCCTCAATATCCCGCTTCCTCCGCCGCCGCCGGAGGAGATCGTCGAAGAAGCGCCTGTCCAGCAGGCGCGGACCTGGACCTATCAGGTGCAGATCGTGTCTCCGGAAGTGAACATCTATAATTTCGCGATGGCACACCTGCGCACTACCAGCGGTGTCCAGCAGGTCGTTCCGGTTGCCATCAACCCGGGCGGCGTTAGCTACGTCAACGTTACGTACAAGGGCGACTTGTCCGTGCTTCGTGCCCTGCTGTCAGCGCGCGGCTGGAATGTGGAGCAGAACGGCTACGTTCTCCGCATGTCGTCGAGCGGCGACAAACCCCCATCGCTGTCTCCACCGCCGCAATCGCCGCAGCCGCAGCCGCAGCCGCAGCCGCCCGCGCCGCCGCCTCAGGGAACACCGCAGCAGCGCTCGCCTGGGCAGAACGAATGAAGCGCCCGGCGGACCAGATCGCGCTTCCGCTCGACTGGCCGCAAACGGATGAAGATGCCCGTTTCATGGTCTCGGAAGCCAATCGGCAAGCATTCGAGCACTTCCGCCGCTGGACCATGTGGCCCGTACGGGCGACCATTCTGACAGGGCCTCGGCGCTCTGGCCGGACGCTTCTTGCCAGGACCTTCGTTCAGCGTGTCGGCGGACGGTTGGTAGATCAGGCGGACTTGGCCGATGAAGAAGAGTTGTTCCACGCCTGGAATGACGCGCAGGACAGTGGTCATCCCCTGGTGATGGTTGCTGACGAAGTACCGCCCGCGTGGACTCCACGGCTTCCCGATCTAAGAACGCGGCTTGCAATCACGCCGGTTGCAACGATCGGTCAGCCTGACGACGCACTGTTCACCGCGCTGATGCAGCTCCTGTTCGCTGACCGTGGGCTCCATGTCGCGCCCGAAGCTTTGCGCTTCATGGCCGAGCGTCTGAACCGGGAATATTGGACTGCGGAGCGGGCAGTCGAGGAGGTCGACCGTTTCGCGATCGCTGAGCGTGCGCGTGTAACCCTGCCGACGATCCGGCGTGCGCTATCTCAAGCCGGGATGATCGGCGACGCAGCCTAGCCGCAGGTCACACGCACGATCTTATTGTCCGCTCCAAGGTGAACGTTCACCCGATCGAAGCGAAACTCCATTGTCACGATTTGTCCTGGCCGAAGCCAGCGGAGAACCTTCGCGCCTGACTTGGTGAGGATCTCGCTGCCGATCTCAGACGTAGGATCACGACCAACGAAGGCATCAAGCCCATCGCTCTTGCATTCGTAACTGGGCGTCTCGCCAGCAACAGGCTTATCGGCTGCCATCGTCGTGCAGCCTGCGACAGAAATCGCCAGAAGCCCAATTGCACTACGCATCGAGGGGCTCCTCCTCGTGGACGACCCTGCTCATTTTGAGCTTGCCGTTTTCGATGGCGAAGGCCAGCCGGCCCTCGACGAGATCGAGGGCGTCGCTGCCGAATTCGTCAAAGCGCCAGCCCTGCAGGATTCGAAGATCCTTCCTGACGCCTGCCGCGAGAGCCTCGAGATCGTCTGAACGGGCAAGAAGGCGAGGAGCGACGCCGGCTTCCTTCGCCCTGATCTTGAGGAGCAGCTTCAGCAAGTCGGCAACCAGTGCGCCATCTTTGCTGAGGCCGGGACGGCGCGGTTCTCGATCGGGCAGCTCATGCTGTTCCAGCGGTTTCGACGCCTCCAGAGCCGTTATCAGGCGGCTTCCGATGTCGTTTGTTTTCCAACCCGAGGAAAGACCGCGAACGTTTCCGAGGTCTGCCTGTGCTTTCGGCGGATGGGCGGCGAGCTCGCCGAGGGTGTCGTCCTTCACGATCCGGCCCCGCGGAATGTTCTTCGTCCGCGCTTCCACTTCGCGCCACGCGGCGAGAGTCTTCAGCCGGCCGAGGACCGCAGGATTTCGGCTCGGCAGCTTTAACCGCTTCCATGCATCTTCCGGCGGGAAGGCGAAGCTGGATGGATCCGCGAGGCGCTCCATCTCTTCATCCAGCCATTCGCCACGACCTGTTTTCTGGAGTCGCTTCAGCAGTTTCGGAAAGACGGTGGCCAGGTGGGTCACGTCAGCGATGGCATAATCGATCTGACGCTTGTCGAGGGGGCGGCGGCTCCAGTCCGTGAAGCGCGCACCCTTATCGATGCTGTGGCCGAGCATCGATTCGATCAGGTTCGAGTAGCCGACCTGCTCGCCGTGCCCGAGGGCCATTCCTGCAATCTGAGTGTCGAAAAGCGGGTAGGGGACCTTCTGGGTCAGGTTGTGGATGATTTCCAGGTCCTGGCCCCCCGCGTGGAAGACCTTGAGCACATCGGCATTGGCGACGAGCAGCGAGAGCAGTGAGGAGAGGTCGATATCAGCCTTAGGGTCGATCGCGGCAGCCTCATCGCCGCCGGCGATCTGAATCAGGCAAAGATCAGGCCAATAGGTGTTCTCGCGCATGAACTCGGTGTCCACGGCGACAAACGGCTGCTTGGAAAGTCGGTCGACAAGGGGAACCAGGTCGTCGGTTTTTGTGATCAGAGGATGGATACGCATGAGTCTCCGCGGGCATTAGCGGTCTGTCCGCGGGTTGACAAAAGCCTTTCCGGCATCGAGTGCCGCGGCGAATTTCCGCACATCGCTATCGACAGGCAAATGCACCCTTATCGCACCCATCATTGCGGCCAGCTCCGCGCTTCCGACGTTGGCACGAAAGTCCGTATCTCCGGATGGATTCATCGGAAGCGTGATCATGGCGGCGTACTGTTCGTCGATCTGCGCGACCATTATGGTATCACTCAAGTCGTCGCGGCGGCCGGAAGCCCGATGCTCGATCAACTCGATGCGCTGCGCGCCGAGTCGGTTGTCTCAATCACAGGGGATGTCGTGGCTCGCGGCCCGGAAGTCGTGAACAAGAAACTTCCGACTGGCGAAATTGAGGTTGTGGCACGTGAGGTCACGGTTCAGTCCGCTGCCGCTGAACTCCCGATGCCGGTCGCGGGCGAGGCGGAATATCCCGAAGAGATCCGGCTGAAGTATCGCTACCTCGATCTCCGGCGTGATCAGGTACATCAGAACATCATCCTTCGCTCTGCAGTGATCGCGTCGATCCGCCGCAGGATGATCGAGCAGGACTTTACCGAGTTCCAGACGCCGATCCTGACGGCGAGTTCGCCTGAAGGAGCTCGCGATTATCTCGTCCCGAGCCGCGTCCACCCAGGTAAGTTCTACGCGCTTCCGCAGGCGCCGCAGATGTTCAAGCAGCTGATCATGGTTGCCGGCTTTGATCGCTACTTCCAGATCGCGCCATGCTTCCGTGACGAAGATGCGCGTGCGGACCGTTCGCCTGGCGAGTTTTATCAGCTCGATTTCGAGATGAGCTTCGTCACCCAGGACGACGTGTTCAACGCGATCGAACCGGTGCTGTCGGGCGTGTTCCAGGAGTTCGCGAACGGTCGCACGGTCACGCCGGCGGGCGAATATCCGCGCATTCCGTATCGGGAGGCGATGCTGAAGTACGGCAGCGACAAGCCGGACCTTCGCAACCCGCTGCTGATCACGGACGTGTCCGAGCACTTTAAAGGCTCCGGCTTCGGCCTGTTTGCCGGGCTGGTCGAGAAGGGCGCGGTCGTCCGCGCTGTCCCGGCTCCGGGTACGGCCGAGAAGAGCCGTAAGTTCTTCGATGACATGAACGAATGGGCTCGGAGCGAGGGCTTCGCCGGTCTGGGCTACGCCACCCGGAAGGGCGGTGAGTGGGGCGGCCCCATTGCCAAGAACCATGGCGAAGAGGGCATGAATCGTCTCGCCGAAGCTATGGGCCTCGGTCCCGACGACGGCATCTTCTTTGCTGCCGGCAAGGAAGAGGATGCGGCGAAGCTGGCCGGCGCGGCACGCACACGGGTTGGCGAGCAGCTCGACCTCGTTGAGAAGGACGCGTTCCGCTTCTGTTGGATCGTCGATTTCCCGATGTTCGAGTTCAACGATGAGCAGAAGAAGATCGACTTCTCGCACAACCCCTTCTCGATGCCTCAGGGCGAGATGGAAGCGTTGGAGAGCAAGGACCCGCTCGATATCCTCGCCTGGCAGTACGACATCGTCTGCAACGGCGTAGAGCTGAGTTCCGGTGCGATCCGGAACCACCGTCCGGACATCATGTACAAGGCGTTCGCGATCGCGGGCTATTCGAAGGAAGAGGTCGACACGAACTTTTCCGGCATGATCAACGCGTTCAAGTTTGGTGCTCCGCCGCACGGCGGCTCCGCTCCGGGCATCGACCGCATAGTCATGCTGCTGGCAGACGAGCCGAACATCCGTGAGGTCATCCTCTTCCCGATGAACCAGAAGGCGGAAGACCTGATGATGAACGCTCCGGCTCCCGTGACGGCGAAGCAGCTCAAGGAGCTCAATATCAAGGTTGTGAGCGCGCCGACGAGCGACGCATCCGCAAAGCCTGCGCTGGTGGAGGAAGACAATCAGGCCTGAAGGAGGCTGGTGGACGCACTAGGGCTCGAACCTAGGACCCGCTGATTAAGAGTCAGCTGCTCTACCAACTGAGCTATGCGTCCACTGCCTTGAGGCAAGTGCTCCGGCGAACAAATGCGCCTTGAGCGGCGCGGCCGGTAGCATGGTGAAACTTGGTGCGCAACCGTCCGAGTTCAAGCTTCTCAAATAAGGCGGGACGTAGTTCGCTGTTGACGCTCGAGCGCCATGAGGATTCCCAGGCAGAGCATGATCGTCATCACAGCCGACCCGCCAAAGCTAACCAAGGGCAAAGGAACGCCAACGACCGGCGCCAGTCCCATGACCATCATCAGGTTGATCGCGACGTAGAAGAAGATCGTCGCGGACAGGCCGGCAGCCGTAAGCTGCGCGAAGCGTGTCTTGCCATTCGCTGCTACACGCATGCCCCAGCGGATGACGAAGGCGAACGCCAGGATCAGGAGCGCGCCGCCGAACAATCCCCATTCCTCGACCATGGTCGCGAAAACGAAGTCGGTGTGACCTTCGGGGAGATAGTCGAGATGGCTTTGGCTGCCGTTCAGATATCCCTTTCCGAAGATTCCACCCGACCCGATGGCGATTTTAGACTGCGTGATGTGATACCCGGCACCAAGCGGATCGGTTTCCGGATTGAGGAAAATATCGATCCTCTTTCGCTGGTACCCGTGAAGGAATTCATAGACGACAGGGATGGCCACCGCGAGGGCCGTTCCTGGAATTAGGAACACGCGCAGCGGCACGCCCGCTACAAACATGACCGTTACGCCGATGAAGGAGATCATCAGCGCGGTGCCGAGATCGGGCTGCAGGATGATGAGACCCACCGGGACGCCAATCAATGCCGCGGCCGGCCAGATGGCGCGCCAGCTTCTTATGTCACCTGCAGGCAGCAACTCGTAGAATCGGGCGAGGACCAGGACGATCCCCGGCTTCATGAACTCGCTTGGCTGGAGCCGGATGAAGCCCAGATCGATCCACCGCTGCGCGCCCTTTCCGACAAAGCCGACAGCTTCGACGACGATGAGCATCAGCAACACGGCCCCATAGATTGGGAAGGCGACCTGCTTGATCGTGGCCTCGCTGGTCCATGACATACCGACCGCCAGCGTGAGGAAGGCCAGGATGGTGATGGCCTGCTTCATGGCCCATGGGCTCATCGAGCCCCCGGCAGCCGAAAAGAGCGTCATGATCCCGATCGTGGCAATTCCCATCACCAGGAAGATCAGGCTCCAGGGGAGCTTTGCCAGAGGCTGGGGGATGATCGCCGAGGAGATCATGCGCTGGTCTCCGGTAAAGGCGGAAGTCCACGCGAGGCCCGCCACGCAGCGGTCTTGCGTACCTCGCGGACGGCGGGCGGGCCGCCGATGCTCTCCTCGTAGGCTTGAAGGGAGGCCAGCGCTTTCTGTTTGTCGAATAGGAACAGCAAAGTGTCGCGGACAAGCGGGGCGGCGACCTGCGCGCCGAAGCCGCCATGCTCAATGATGGCAGCGGCAGCGTACCGCGGATTCTCCACGGGCGCGAAACCCATGAACAGCGAGTGGTCGCGCATTCTCCATGCGAGACTCTCGTTCGCAATGACGCCGCCGCCGTAGCGCTCCGCCATGGTTATGCGCCGCACCTGCGCGGTGCCCGTCTTGCCGGCCATCTGGACATTCTCCAGCGGAAGCTTGGAGGCCGCTGCCGTTCCGTTCTGAACCACGCCGCCCATCGCCTGACGGACGAACTCCAGATCCTTCGGCGAAACGTCCAACATGGCGAAATTCGGCTGCGTGCCGGGCATGATTCGCGGCATGACTCGGCGACCGCTTGCAACGCGAGCTGCAGCAACCGCCAGCTGCAGCGGATTGATGAGCACATTGCCCTGGCCAATCGACATGTTGATCGTGTCGTAAGTCTGCCAATCTCGGTGATAGCGGCGCTTCATCCACTCCGGGTCGGGCACGGTCCCGAAGCGCTGGAAGTCAAAGGGAAGCTCGAACTTCTCACCAAAACCCATTTCCTTGATCAACGGAGCGAAGGCCTGCACCCCGACGCGCCGGCATGTATCGTAGAAGTAGATGTCGCAGCTTCGGACGACGGCTTCTTCCATGTTCACCGGCCCGTGCCGCGCGTCACAGTGGAAGACATGGTTGCCCAAAGGATAGGCCCGATTGCACACGACCTTTCGCGACGGATCTACGCCCGCCTTGAGCAACGCGAGCGCCATCAGCGGCTTGATCGTCGACCCAGATGGGTAGAGGCCCTCCAGAACCTTGTCGACGAGTGGAAGGTGATCGTCTTCCGACAGCATCTTCCACTCGTTGCTGCTGATGCCGTCTGAGAAGTTGTTCGGATCGAAGGAGGGCATTGACGGCATGGCCAGGACGTCGCCGCTGTGAACGTCAAGCACCACGATGGAACCGGACTGGTCGCCGATCCGACGTGCCGCATAGGTGTGCAAATCGGAATCGATCGTAAGCTGGACTGTGTGGCCGCTGCGATCCGGCTTTGGGTCCAGTTCCTTTACGAGCTTGCCGCGTGCAGTGACCTCCACGCGTTGACCGCCCGGCTGACCACGCAGCCTTTGTTCTAATGTTTTTTCAAGACCTTCCTTGCCGATCTTGACGCCAGGTACGAGGAGAAGTGGATTTTTGTCCTCCTTCTCATATTCCTTCGCGTTGGCTACTCCGACGTAGCCGACGAGCTGTCCGACTGCGGATCCAGCAGGATAGTAACGGGTGAAACCACGCGTAGCGGCGATCCCGGGCAGATCCGGCAGCCTGACGGTAATCGCGGCATATTGGTCGTACGGCACATTGTCTGCGACCGACACGGTTTGGAATCCGCGCGATTCCTTCAGTTCGCGACCGATGCGTTCGACTTCGTCGGGAGGCAGCTGCATCAGCGCGGCGAGCTCGGCGACGACTTTCTCGGCATCCGTGAGTTGCTGCGGGATGATGTCGACGCGGAAGCTCGACCGATTGATGGCGATCGGCTTGCCGTTACGGTCCACGATCCAGCCGCGACGCGGCGGAACAGGGATTAGTTGGACCCGGTTGCTCTCCGACAGCAATTGGTAACGCTGGTTCTCGGCGACCGAGAGCCACCCGAGACGACCGATGAGAAGCGCTCCGACGGCGGTTTGGGCACCCGCCGCAATCGCCATGCGCCGTGAAAAGGTCAGCGACTGGTGAACCGACGTGAAGCGGCGGGCATTCTCGATCTTCATCGACCTAGCCTCCACCGATCGATGCGGGCGACGATCCAGGCTGCGATGGGGAACGCCAGAATCGCGATCAGCAGTGGGGGCGCAACCGATCGGAATGGCAACGATGCGCCCATGATCTGGGCGACGCGCCATTCAGCGGCTTCCTGGCCGAAGAGCAAAGCACCCGCGATTGCCCATTCCAACCAATAGCCGCGCCATTGTGTACGGCGGTCAGCGATATCGAGCGCAAGCATTGCAGCTGTCCAGACCGCTACAGATAACCCGATTGGGCTGCCCAATACGAGGTCGTTGAACAGGCCCAAGGGAGCAGCCCACCAGGTGGGGAAGGCATCGGCGCGAAGGAGCCGCCAGGCGAGGAGGATCAGGAAACCGAAGTTGGGGAACCAGCCATTCCTTGAGACGATCGGAAGAATCACGAAGAGTGACGCAATGACCACCGAAAAGGCCGGCCAGTATTGAGCGCCGGGAACGGGCCCCTGGCCGATGTTGCGGTTCTGTGCGAGTGCCGCCCTTACCATTACTCGCCTTCCGCTGGTGAGGCGGCCTCCTCGGCCACCGCAGCCGGCTCATAGGGTTGCTCGACGATGGCAAAGCTGGTGGAAGCCGGGTCGGCGAGGGGGCGCGCAATTGCGCCGTCATCGTCAAGACGGATGACTCGTGCGATCGGGATGAGGGGTGGGTAGAGACCGCCCGTTCCGGACGTGATGACGATATCTCCACGGCGGAATGGATTTCGTCCGACCTCGAGAGGCCGAAGGTCGACCGTTCCATCGCCACGCCCCTGACTGATCACAGGCTGGCCGGTCCGCAGGATGCGGGCGGGGACGATGCTTGCGCGATCGGAAACAAGAAGGACCCGTGAGGCAAGTGCCCCGGAGTCCATCACCCGTCCGATCAGTCCGCTTGGTGACCGAACCGGCATTCCAATCCGGACCCCGTCGTTGCCGCCCGCGGAGAAGATGGCGAAACGTCGAGGACTGCTGAATGAAGATCCGACGATCCGCCCCGACGCGACAGGCGAACGACTGTGCTCGCGGAGCTGCAGCGCGGCTTTCAGTTCCGCATTTTCTTGCGAGATCGCTTTAGCTTCGATGATGCGCTGGATCATCAGCTGACGCTCGCGCTTCAGCTTGGCGTTCTGATGTGCGGCATCCCAGTAATTGCCGGCCCCACTGAAGAGACCCCTGGCGGTGTCCGTGACTTCGCGCAAGGCGACGGTCACGGGCGCGGTCGCATCAAGTGCTGCACCCCGAATGACGGAGTAGCTTTTGGGCGCAACGAAAGAGAGTGCAAGCAGGACGAGGCCGATCACCAGGCCCGCAATCGCGGCCAGGAAGCTGAAAAACAGCCCGTATTGCGCTTTACGCGACCAGCCGGGGCGCGCCGTCGCCACCCCTCAGCGCTCCGTTACGCTGTCTGGAGAACGCCGCGGAACTGCTCTTCCTCGAGCGCCCGTCCGGTGCCCAGGGCTACGCAGGTCAGCGGGTCCTCGGCGACCGTGACCGGGAGGCCCGTCTCGTCGCGCAGGACCTCGTCGAGACCCTGCAGCAGCGCTCCGCCGCCGGTGAGTACGATACCTTGATCGCAGATGTCGGCGGCAAGTTCCGGGGCCGTATTCTCAAGCGCGATACGTACACCCTCAACAATGGTGCCGACCGGCTCGGACAGGGCTTCGGCAATCTGGCCCTGATTGATCGAGATTTCCTTGGGCACGCCATTCACCAGATCGCGGCCCTTGATGTGAACCGTCTTGCCGATTCCGTCGGTCGGCGGCTTGGCGATACCGACTTCCTTCTTGATCCGTTCGGCTGTCGCTTCGCCGATCAGTAGGTTGTGGTTGCGGCGGACGTAGGAGCTGATCGCTTCATCCATCTTGTCGCCGCCAACGCGGACCGAGGTCGTGTAGGCGAGGCCACGCAACGACAGGACCGCGACCTCGGTCGTGCCCCCGCCGATATCGACGACCATCGATCCGATCGGCTGAGTCACGGGCATGTCTGCGCCGATCGCGGCCGCCATCGGCTCCTCGATAAGGTAGACGGCGCTTGCACCGGCGTTCGAAGCGGCATCGCGGATCGCACGGCGTTCAACGGAGGTCGATCCGCTCGGGACGCAGATCACGATTTCCGGGAAGCGCCAGGCGCGCATCTTGCCGCCATGCACCTTATGGATGAAGTGCTTGATCATCTGCTCGGCGACATCGATGTCTGCGATGACGCCGTCGCGCAGTGGACGGATGGCTTCGATCTGGTCCGGCGTCTTGCCCATCATGAGCTTGGCATCGTCACCGACGGCCTTGACCTTCTTCACGCCGTTGATGGTTTCAATGGCGACGACGGAGGGCTCGTTCAGCACGATCCCGCGCCCTCGTACGTATACCAGCGTGTTGGCGGTCCCAAGATCGATCGCCATGTCGTGCGACATCCACTTAAACCAGCGCGTCCAGAACATTCTTTCCCCGTCTCTGCCCTTATTCGGCTAGATCAGCGGAGCATCCCCCACCGCTTTACCGACGATTAATCACATCCCATTGAATGCAAACTGAATTTTCACGACAAATCTGCGCTTCGTCGGCTCGGTGGTAATCGGCTAGGAATGCTTAACATGTCAATAAGAAGGCTGCCGTCCGAGCTCGTGAATCGCATCGCCGCTGGCGAGGTCGTAGAACGCCCGGCGAGCGCCCTCAAGGAGCTTGTTGAGAATGCTTTGGATGCCGGATCCGGAATGATTCGGATCAGGCTGGTGGCCGGCGGCCTGGAACTGATGGAGGTTGCTGACGACGGTTGCGGGATGGCGCCCGACGAGATGCGACTTGCGCTGGAGCGGCACGCGACTTCCAAGCTTCCGGACGACGGGCTCGAACACATCACCAGCTTCGGATTCCGGGGCGAGGCATTGCCATCGATCGCAAGCGTCTCGCGGCTGACGCTGGATAGTCGGGTGCGCGGGTCGGACGGTTGGCGCATCACCACCGATCACGGGGATCCGGCGGGCGAGGGGCCGACCGCGCTTCCTCCGGGAACCTGCATTCGGGTTGAACGGCTGTTCGAGAAGGTGCCGGCGCGGCGCAAGTTCCTGCGCAGCCCGCGAGCTGAATATGCGGCCTGTCTCGATGCCGTGAAGCGCTTGGCCATGGCCCGGAGCGACGTGGCCTTCGCCTTGGACCATGACGGGCGTCGGATCCTGTCGCTCCAGCCCAGCACTCCGCCGGTTCGGGTGGCTGAACTGCTCAGCGCGGAGCTTGATCGGAACGGGATCGGCATAGAATGCGAGCGGAACGGCCTAGGCCTAACTGGTGTAGTCAGCTTGCCTACCTTCAACCGCGGCATGGCCGACCAGCAATATCTCTTCGTCAATGCGAGGCCCGTGAAGGATCGGCTGCTGGTCGGCGCACTGCGCGGGGCCTATCGAGACCTCATCGCTCGGGACCGACACCCAATCGCAGCGCTGTTCCTGTCCGTCCCGCTCGAAGAGGTGGATGTGAACGTTCACCCCGCGAAGACAGAGGTCCGATTTCGCGATCCTACGGCGGTGCGGGGGTTGATCGTTGGCGGTATTCGCGCGGCACTCGACGAAGCGAGCCAACGAAGTGCTACTCGCGAGCAGGTTGCGGCTCCGGTGTTGTGGACCACGAGCGAGGATTATCAGGCAGCACAACGGCTTGATCGAGCAATTGAAGACCCGGCCTCAAGCAGTGCAGCGGTTCTCGCTGAAACTCGGGCCTTGTTCGAACATGCGCCGGCGGCTCGAGCAGAACCCGCCGTGGAAGAGGTGCCCAAATATCCTTTGGGTGTCGCGCGCGGTCAGGTCGCAGCGACCTACATAGTTGCTGAAGCGGAAGACGGGCTCGTCATCGTTGACCAACATGCGGCGCACGAAAGGTTGGTGCTTGAACGAATGCGGGCGGCTCGGGAGGGTGGCACCATCGCTCGACAGCCTTTGCTCATGCCCGAGGTCGTCGAGCTGGACGAACCTGACTGCGACCGTATCGAAGCGGCGTCGGATGAGCTTGCTGGCCTCGGCTTGGAGCTCGAACGCTTCGGACCCACGGCAATCCTGGTAAGGGCAACGCCGGCTGCGTTGGGGAAGACTGACGTCAACAGCCTCCTTGTCGACATGGCGGCGGAGCTGGCGGAGCTCGGAAGCGCTTTCTCGCTGCGGGAGAAGCTCGATCATGTCGCGGCGACCATCGCATGCCACGGCTCGGTGCGCGCGGGGCGCGTCCTCTCGGTCGCCGAGATGAATGCTCTGCTCCGCGAAATGGAAGCGACGCCGCGATCCGGCCAGTGCAATCATGGCCGCCCGACCTGGGTGAAGCTGGGCCATTCAGAGATTGAGAAGCTGTTCGGCAGACGCTGAAATCCCCCGTTTTCGAGCGACAATCGAGTTGCAGGGTGCTACGCTCCATGCTTCCGGTCGGAGACGGGTCATGAGCGAGCTTCCAAGCGTTGCAGGCGACCGCGCTTATTTTGCGCAGAGAGCCGCTGAAGAGTTGAAGCTCTCGCTTGATGCCTCCGATGACGAGGCTGCGGCGGCTCACAGGAAATTGCAGCGCGTCTATACCGAACGTGCTTCGATTGGCGCCCGCGTGACGGATATCCCCGAAGAGATCGGCTAGGCAGTTCCGGCTAGCTTTCTAAGTTCAGCGAAAACGCGCTCGACCGCGTGTTCACGAGCGTCGTTTCGTGCTTTTTCCAGCACCGGATAGCCTGCATCCGCTTCGGCTTTGAGCTGTTGGGCGAAACGGCCGCTGCGAACGTCCTGAAGAACCTCCGTCATGCGCTGGCGAACATGATCGTCCACCACCCGCGGCCCGCCCAAGACTGCGCCGAACTCGGCGGTATTGGAAATCGCTTCGCGCATGCCCGCGATTCCGCGTGCCTCGATCAACTCCGCGATGAGCTTCAGCTCGCCAACGCATTCGAGGAACGCCACTTCTGGCGAGAGTCCTGCCCCGACAAGGGTTTCGAACCCTGCGATCAATATCTCCGGCACTGCGCCCCAGACGACGGCGCCCTCGTTGAACAAGTCCGCTTCGCACTCTTCGGCGAATGTCGAAGCGATTAGGCCGGCGCGCGCGCAGCCGATCGCCTTTCCGTAAGCGAGGGCCAGATTGCGCGCCGTGCCGCTGGCATCCCGTGCGACGGCCCAAAGACCGACCATGCCTTTGCCTTGTTGGTAGAGGGAGCGAAGCGCGGTGCCCGGGCCCTTTGGCGCGACCATGTAGACGTCGAGGTCTGCACGGGGTTCGATGAAGTTGAAGTGTATGGCTAGCCCGTGGCTGAAGCCTATCGCGGCGCCTTCGCGTATGTGCGGCTCCACTTCCTCGTAAATGCCCCCAAGCGCTTCATCCGGCGCAAGGAACATGATGACGTCGGCCGACGCCACCGCATCTTCAACAAGCGCCGTCTCAAGTCCTGCCGACTGCGCCTCGGACGTGCTGCCGGAAGCACCGCGCAGTCCTACGACCACGTTTATGCCACTGTCTTTGAGATTGAGCGATTGCGCTCGCCCCTGGTTGCCGTATCCGAGGATCGCGACGCGCTTGCCTCCGAGCGGGGCGGAATCGATATCGCTGTCGCGCAGCAACTGCATGTCAGTTCGCCTAATCGTTCGCTCCAAGCAGCGCCAGCGCTTGCGGGATGATGCCTTCGTCGAGAGGCTGATGGAATCGTGGCCATTCGGGCGGCGGTTGATGAGCGAACCAGGTGTATTGACGCTTGGCATAACGGCGCGTCGCCTGCTGCCCCGCGGCGATTGCCTCTTGGCGCGTTGCGTCGCCATTGAGCAAGCTCGCGATCTCACGAACTCCGATTGCTCGCATGATCGGCAGTTCAGGAGAAAGGTGGCGGTCGATCAGCGCCTGAACCTCGCGCGCTGCATCTTGCTCGATCATCCCCGCAAATCGATCATCGCAGCGCCGATAGAGCCGTTCGCGCGGCGGCAGCAGCATGAGCGGGCGCAGCTCGATTTCGTCGGCGATCCCGCCCACCCGCTGCTTCTGCCAATCGCTTAGCGTCTTGCCCGTGGAAAGAGCGACTTCGAGCGCTCGGGCAATGCGAGCGCTGTCCGCCGGTTTCAGTCGTTCGGCGGCCTCAGGATCCAGTTCCAGGAGCCTCTCTCGGTTCTCTCGAACGGAGCTTTCGCGAACCTTGGCCCGGACCTCCGGATCGATCGCGGGCACCGGTGCAATGCCCTGCAGCAGAGTGCGAAGGTACAGTCCGGTTCCGCCGACGAGGATCGGGGTCCGACCTGAAGCGTGGATTTCGGCAATCTCCCGCTGGGCCATTTCCGCCCAAGCGGCAGCCGAGCATGCCTGAGCGCCGTCGAGAACTCCGTAGAGCCGGTGATCGGCGCGAGCGAGTTCGTCGGGCCCCGGTGCCGCGCTGAGGATTGGCAGATCACGATAAATCTGTGCGCTGTCGGCGTTGACGATCACCCCGCCAACCTGCTCTGCAAGGGCGAGGGCCAGTGCCGACTTGCCGCTTGCGGTCGGCCCCGCAATGAGAGCCACTGGAGGTTTGGATTTCGAAGTCATGGCGATCGCGACGCTGATAGCAGCCGGACGGCTCGATGACAGGCTGATCGACCGCGCGCTCGGCGCGCTCCGGGAAGTCGATCCCAAAGCCGCCTTTGCGCACTGGATTGACGAGGGCGACGCGGTGGACCTGCGCGTCAACGGCGACTTGAAGGCGATCCGTTGGGCGCTCGATGGAATACCTGGAGTCGATGTCTTCGTTCAACCCGAGGAACCGCGGTTCAAGCGATTGCTCGTCGCCGACATGGATTCGACAATTGTCGGGCAGGAATGCATCGACGAACTCGCCGATTTCGCTGGCCTCAAGCGCGAGATTGCCGAAATCACTGAGCGGGCGATGCAGGGAAAGCTCGACTTCAAATCGGCTCTCCGAGAGCGCGTGGCGATGCTGTCAGGTCTCGACGAAGAGTCGATCCAGCGATGCGTCAGCGAACGTGTCATCCCAAATCCCGGCGCCGCAACGCTTATCCGGACGATGCGGGTAGGTGGCGCCTACTGCATGCTCGTCACCGGAGGTTTCGTTTCCTTTGCTGATCCGATTGCCAGAATGCTCGGGTTCAACGCCATCCGGGCCAACCGACTCTTGTTCGACGGACGGCAGCTCAGTGGATCGGTGGAAGATCCGATCGTCGACGCCCAGGCAAAGCATGATGCGCTTGTTGAGATGCGCGAGGAACTAGCCCTGGCGAATCAGGACGTGCTCGCAATCGGCGACGGTGCAAACGATAGACTGATGATTCAGGAAGCGGGCCTAGGGGTCGCTTATCGTGCCAAGCCCGCTCTAGCGGAGGTCGCGGACGCCCGGCTCGACCATCACGGACTGGATGCGCTTTTGTGGGCGCAAGGTATTCGCAAGCGGGATTGGGTCTCAGGCTAGCCCTTGGAGGCGACCGGGAAACAGGCGTGTCGGCTTTTGGCGAGAGCTGCGCATGCAGCAGCCGCCGCAGATCGGCTTCCGAAACCCGTCACCTGCAGCCTCGTAACATTGCCTGCCGCGACGTAAAGCGGACCCTTACCAGCAAGCGACGGTGTGGATGAAAGCTTTTGGTAGAGCGCCTCTGCCGAGCTTCGCTTGGAAAAAGCTCCCAATTGGATTGCCCAACCGCTGCCGCTGGCCGTGATAGGCGCTTTGGGCGGAGAAGCGGCAGGCTCCCTGCTCGCCAGTGTCCTTGGCGTATTCTTTGCCGTCTGCTTCGACGCAGGCTTCGCCTTGGCTTGCGTCTTTGCCTTCAGCATGGCGATGGCGAGGCCTTTCTTCCGATCGGCCAGGGGCATGACTCCGTCCATCTGAGTGAGGGTGGCCTTTGCCGGAGCAAGCCCTTGAGCAGAAGCGCGGCTCACGTATGCGTAGCCCAGTACGCGGTCCTGAGGGACGCCGTCGCCGTTGAACAATGCCGTGCCGTAAATGAGCATAGCGCGTGCTTCGCCTTTTTCGGCTGCCTGCTTCAGCCAGCGCGCACCTTCTGCCTGGTTGCCGTTGCCGAATAGAAGCAGGCCAAGCGTGGTCTGCGCATCCACATGGCCTTGCGATGCTGCGCGCTCCAGCCAGACCTGAGCCGGACCGAGATCGATTTTGACCCCGCGCCCAAGACGATAAGCCTGTCCGAGATTGAACTGGGCGTCGGCATCTCCGTTCTCGGCGAGTGGTCGCCAGATTGCGACGGCCCGACTGTAATCGGCCTTTTGCCAGGCTTCGATCCCCGCCTTTACGCTCTGGGCTGATACCGGCACCGCCCAAAGCAGCGGCCCGCAAATGAGAAGGGCTTGCCAGCGCTTTGCCCCCATGGTGCGACTCCTTTACGCCCTAGGTAACCCACCCTCGGCATGCCGCAACAGTGTCTGGAGACTGTTAACCAGATTTTAGAGCCTTGAATGTCACTCCCAGCGCTGAATTGACGGCATTGGGCAGGGGAAAAGCATGCGCGTTCTGGCTTTGGCATCGCAGAAGGGCGGGTCCGGAAAGACGACCTTGTCCGGACATCTTGCGGTGCAGGCGCAGCTGTCTGGGGCAGGGCCCGTCTGCCTTATCGACATCGACCCGCAAGGGAGCCTGGCGGACTGGTGGAACGAGCGCGAGGCCGAAATGCCGGCATTCGCGCAGACCACGGTCGCCCGCCTGGCTTCCGACCTTGAGGTGCTTCGCCAACAGGGTTTCCGGCTGGCCGTTATCGACACGCCGCCGGCAATCACCATGGCGATCCAAAGCGTCATTGCCGTCGCCGAACTGATCGTCATTCCAACGCGTCCGAGCCCGCATGATCTGCGTGCCGTCGGCGCAACGGTCGACCTCTGCGATCGGGCCGGCAAGCCGCTGATCTTTGTCGTGAATGCTGCGACGCCTAAGGCCAAGATTACTTATGAGGCCGCCGTTGCGCTTTCACAGCACGGTACGGTGGCGCCGGTGACCCTTCACCACCGCACGGATTTCGCGGCCTCGATGATCGACGGCCGCACGGTCATGGAAGTCGATCCGCAGGGCCGTTCAGCTTCGGAGGTCGTCGAACTCTGGGATTACATCTCGGACCGCCTTGAAAAGAATTTCCGCCGTACCGTTTTCGCGGCGCCCAACTCGGCGCCGGGTATCGGCGCAGCCAGTCCACGTCCTGTCGGCGGTTTCGGCCGCCGAGTGGCTGGCCAGTAAGGGGTCGCGTAAGTGAAGCCTGAACCTAAGCCTTTTGCATCCCTCTCTTCCGGCCTGCTTGCCCGCAAGGGTGCCGCGAAACCTGCCATGAGGCCCCAGGGCTTCGGTCAGATCGGCGGCAATCTCGAGGACCTCGGCTGGAATGACATGGGGTTCGAGGCGCCCAAGCCGGCTCCCGTCGCTCGCGATGAGGAACACGACGCTTTCGGCGAGCCGATCGTCGAGCATCCCCTTCTCAACGGCCATGCCGGACTGACACCCGTCGACTCTCCCGTGCACTCGCAACACGCGGAAATCGAAGGCCGTCTTTCCACCCTCGATACGGAGGAGGAAGAGGCCGTCGTTGATGAGACTGCGGACGTCTACGATCCGGAGGGAGAACTCCCCGAGCAACCTGTCGCGAAGGCACCCGTGCGCGAGGTTGTTCAGTCCCCCGTTTTCCAACCGGCACCGCGCCGTTTCTCGAAGCAGCGCGCTGCACCGGGAAGCAAGGCCAAGGCCGCATTTACGCTTCGGCTCGACCCGGAGCGTCACCTGAAGCTGCGCCTCGCATGCGCAGTGAGCAGTCGCTCAGCCCAGCTCCTCGTTACCGATGCGCTGGACCAGCTGCTCGCAAGAATGCCTGAACTCGACGCAATGGCCGAGAAGGCCAAACGCAAGGGGTAAGACTGATGAACTCGCTTCGTTTCGGCACCGCAGTTTCCGCCCTCGCTCTCGCAACAACGATTTCCGGATGCGCAATGCCATCCTTCGGGAAGGCATCCTCGGCGAATGCCGCCCAGGGCAAAGCCAATCTGGCGTACGGGCTTCGTGCTCAGATGGCGTTGGAAGCGGGCGATTTTACTTCTGCAATCGACCTCGCCGAGAAGGCGGTCGAGGCCAATCCGAACGATATCACGGTCCGTGGCTTGCTGGGCAACGCTTACTTCGCAGGCGGCCGTTTCGCTTCCGCAGAGTCAGCTTATGCGGACGCGCTTTCGCTTTCGCCGATGCAGCCGCAAGTGGCACTCAAGCGTGCGCTCGTGCAAATCGCGCAAGGTAAGAACGGCGAAGCGCTGAGCTCGCTCGAAGCGGCCCGCAATTTCATTGAGCCGGCAGACTACGGTCTTGCAGTGGCTCTCGCCGGTCAGCCGGCAGAGGCAATTTCTGTGCTGGAGCCCGCAGCTCGCGCTCAAGGCGCCGACTCCCGCGTTCGGCAAAATCTCGCGCTGGCTTATGCCCTGAGCGGTGATTGGACCGCGGCGCGCACTATTGCTGCCCAGGATCTTTCACCGGACCAGGTCGATGCTCGCGTCCAGCAATGGATG
>Ga0070671_100000626_pt1 | contig 25200 bp, 21 predicted proteins | sample KBSS73metaG_FD_65341 | JGI IMG/M metagenome (GOLD analysis project Ga0070671, IMG submission 65341) | Switchgrass rhizosphere microbial communities from Kellogg Biological Station, Michigan, USA - KBS S7-3 metaG | ecosystem: Host-associated > Plants > Roots > Rhizosphere > Soil ...
GTGTTCTCGTACGCCGGTGGCGAGACCGGCGGCAACCGCCGGGTGTCGGGCGTGGCGGTCAGCGCATACGGCGCCGACCAGGCCGACGGCGACCTCCGCGTGGCGGCGCAGCGGTTCCGCGACCTGCTCCAGCAGATCCGACTCACCCATCCCGGCGTCCCGGTCGACGTCATCGCCCACAGCCAGGGCGGCGTCGTGGTGCGCGAGGCGCTGGGGGCGCGCGGCGACGCGTCCGACCCCCGCCTGCCGCCGATCGACCACGTGGTGACCCTCGCCTCGCCCCACCACGGTGCCGATCTGGCGACGGCCGACCAGGCGCTCGGGTCCAGCCCCGTGGGCAGGGGCGGCCAGATGGTGCTCGACCAGCTCGGCGTGGCGGCCACGTCCGACGCCGTGGCGCAGCTGTCGGAGCGCTCGGGCTTCATCGCCGAGGTGAACCGCCGACCCCTCCCGGCGGGCGCCCGGTTCACGTCGATCACCGCCTCCGGTGACGTCGTGGTGCCGGCCCTCCAAGCCGGTCTCGACGGGGCGACGAACGTGGTCGTGCCGCTCACGGGGCTCGATGCCCACACCGCCCTCCCCGGATCGGCCGTCGCCCGGCGAGAGATCGCCCTCGCCCTCGCCGACCAGGGCCCGACCTGCCGCGACCCGTCCGGCGACCTGCGGCTGGCGTGGGGGATCGGCGTCGCCGAGGACATCGGAGGTGGCGCGCTGGGGGCCGTCGCCGGGGTCGCGTCGGCCCTTCCGAACCTGCCCGTGCTGCCGTTCCCGTCCGGCGGCTAACCTTGTCGGGCTCCCGGCAACCGCCAGGCGCACCACTCTGAGCTCAACTCCGGCGCCCACCCACGGTCGCCCCGCCTCGGCGGGGTGCGGGCTGCCCGGAGCCGTCAACCGTCGGGGAGGACAACCCATGGCGCCCGTCGTCACCATGAAGCAGCTGTTGGAGGCCGGAGTCCACTTCGGTCACCAGACCCGTCGTTGGAACCCGAAGATGAAGCGGTTCATCTACGGCGAGCGCAACGGCATCTACATCATCGACCTGCAGCAGACGCTGCAGCGGATCGAGACCGCCTACTCCTTCGTGCGCGACCTCTCCGCCGAAGGCGGCAACGTCCTGTTCATCGGGACGAAGAAGCAGGCCCAGGACCCGATCCGCAATGCGGCCCAGGCCTGCGGCATGCCCTACATCAACGAGCGGTGGCTGGGCGGCATGCTCACCAACTTCTCGACCATCAGCGGTCGCGTGAAGAAGATGACCGAGTACCAGCGCATGCGCGCCGTCGGCGACTTCGAGGCCATGCCCAAGAAGGAGGCCCTCATGGTCTCCCGCGAGCTCGAGAAGCTCGAGCGCAACCTGGGCGGCATCCGCGACATGCAGAAGCTCCCCGACGCGGTGTTCGTCATCGACACCAAGAAGGAGCACATCGCGGTCGTCGAAGCCAACAAGCTCAAGATCCCGGTGGTCGCCGTCGTCGACACCAACTGCGATCCCGACGTCATCGACTTCGTCATCCCGGGCAACGACGACGCCATCCGCTCCGGCACCCTGATGTGCCGCATCATCGCCGACGCCGTGAAGGAAGGGCAGTACATCGCCGAGCGCCGTGGCACCGCCACGCCCCGGCCGGTGACGCTCACGCCCGAGCAGGAGGCCGAGAAGGCCCGCCAGCAGGCCGAGGCCCGCAACGCCGCCGCCCGCCAGGCCGCCGAGCGTGAGGCGCGCATCGCGGCGCAGAGCTCGGCGCCCACTGCGGAGCCGGTCCTCGAGGGCGATCCCGCCCCGGAGGACCTGGTCGTCCCGCCGTCCGACGTGGCCGAGCCCGAGCCGGACGCGGTGCCCGCCGCCGCCGACGACGCCACCCCCGACGAGAACACGCCCGCCGAGCAGTAGGAAGCGACCCCCCAATGGCATTCAGCGCACAGGACGTCAAGAAGCTCCGCGACGCCACCGGTGTCGGGATGATGGACGCCAAGAAGGCTCTCGAGGCCACCGACGGCGACATGGACGCCGCGTCGAAGTGGCTGCTCGAGAACGGCCTCGCCAAGGCGGCCGGCCGCACCGACCGGGAGAACACCGAAGGCGCCGTCGCCCTCGGGCGCGCCGGTCGCGCCGCGGCGCTCGTCGAGCTGAAGTCCGAGACCGACTTCGTCGCCAAGAGCCCCGACTTCCGGGCCCTCGTGCAGGCGGCGGCCGACACCGTCGCCGCCGACGGCGAGAGCGCCATCGACACGCTCAAGGCCCGGCTCGACGAGCTGACGATCAGCCTCAAGGAGAACATCGGCTGGGGCCGCATCGTCCGCATGGAGCCGGCCGACGGCAACGGCTTCGACGCCTACCTCCACGTCCAGAACGAGCGCGGCGTCAACGGGGTGCTCGTCGAGGTCGCGGGGGGCGACGACGCCCTCGCCCACGAGGTCGCGCTCCACATCAGCTTCAGCCGCCCGGCCGTGCTCAGCAAGGACGAGGTGCCCGAGGTCGAGGTCGCCGAGCAGCGCCAGGTCCTCGAGAACGCCACCCGCAACGAGGGCAAGCCCGAGGCGGCGCTCCCGAAGATCGTGGAGGGCAAGCTCCAGGGTTGGTACAAGCGGGTCGGCCAGAAGGGCGAGCCGGGCGGCGTGCTGCTCGAGCAGCCGTGGGTCCACGACGAGAAGCAGTCGGTGCAGCAGGCGCTCGGCAAGGCCTCGATCGTCCGCTTCGCCCAGGTGGAGATCGGTTAGCCCCTTGGGTGATGTCCCGCGCTGGAAGCGCGTCGTCCTGAAGCTGTCGGGAGAGGCGTTCGCGGATGCGAACGGCTACTCCATCGACGGCGACGTCGTGTTCCAGGTGGCCCGGGAGATCCAAGCCGTCAAGTCCGAGCTCGACGTCGACATCGCCGTCGTGGTCGGCGGTGGCAACATCTGGCGGGGCGCCAAGGGTGCCGGCGTCGGCATGGACCAGGCGCAGTCCGACTACATGGGCATGCTCGGCACGGTCATCAACGCCCTCGCGCTCCAAGATGCGCTGGAGCGCCTGGGTCAGCCCACCCGGGTGCAGACGGCGCTCGAGATGGCCCGCATCGCCGAGCCGTACATCCGTCGTCGAGCGATCCGCCACCTCGAGAAGGGCCGGGTGGTGATCCTCGCGGCCGGCCTCGGCGACCCGTTCTTCACCACCGACACGCCCGCCGCCGTGCGCGCCGCCGAGCTCAACGCGGAGGCGGTCCTCAAGGGCACCCACTCCGGCGTCGACGGCATCTACACCGCCGATCCCCGCAAGGACCCCACCGCCACCCGGCTCGACGAGATCTCCTACATGGACGCCCTCAACCAGGGCCTCAACGTCATGGACACCACGGCGCTCACGTTCTGCATGGACAACTCGCTGCCGATCGTGGTCTTCGACGTCCTGGCCGACGGCAACCTGCGCCGCGTCCTGGTCGGCGAGGAGCAGATCGGTACCCTGGTCCGGTGAGGTGGTCATGAACAACGAGCTCGTGGACGCGGTGCTCGAGGACACGGCCGAGAAGATGGACAAGGCCGTCTCGCACGCCCAGGCGGAGTTCTCCTCGATCCGCACCGGGCGAGCGACGCCGGCCTTCGTCGAGAAGCTGTCGGTCGACTACTACGGCACCGAGGTGCCGTTGCAGCAGCTGGCCGGCTTCAGCGTTCCCGAGGCCCGGATGCTCGTCATCCAGCCCTACGACGCCGGGTCGATCAAGGCCATCGAGAAGGCCATCCAACACTCCGATCTCGGTCTGAACCCGAGCAACGACGGCAAGGTGATCCGGCTGTCGTTCCCGCCGCTCACGGCCGAGCGGCGCAAGGAGTACGTGAAGATGGTGAAGCACATGGCCGAAGAGGGCCGCGTCGCCGTGCGCAACGTGCGCCGCGCCGCCCGTCACGATCTCGAGGGCCTGGAGAAGGACGGCGAGCTCTCGGCGGACGAGCTCGAGCGGGTGGAGAAGGAGCTCGACAAGCTGACGGCCACGCACGTGGCCGCCATCGACACCGCCTTGGAGCACAAGGAGCACGAGCTCCTCGGCGACTGAAAGGACGAGCCATGCCGTGGGACCGTCCGGAGGACGAGAAGACCGCCGAGGACAAGACCGAAGGCGTACGGATCATCGGAGCCGAGGAGGCGGCCGATGCCCTCGAGCGCGGCGACGTCGCGCCCCGGCGGGCCGAGGGCGAGCTGCGCTTCGGCGACCGGCCGCCGGCGCCGCCCGACGACGCCCGTCCCGCCGTGCGCTTCCCCCTGCCGGCCCAGGAGTCCGACGCCCTCGACCGCCCCAAGGTGGTGCCCACGCCCCCCACGCCGCCCACACCCTCGTCGGCCTCGTCGGCCCCGCCGGCGATGCCGCACTGGACCGATCCGCCCACGGGTGAGGTCCCCCGCATCGTTCCCGAAGGCGGGCTCGAGAACGAGGACGACATCGAGGCGTGGTCGAGCTTCGCCACGTCGGGCCCCCGCTGGCGCGACCAGGCCGGCGACTGGGACGACGCCGACTTCGACGTCGCCGACCTGAGCCACGACGAGGACACGCAGGTCGGCGCGCTCGACAGCCGCGAGCGGCCGGCGCCCGACGACTTCTTCGGCGTGATGGTCGAGGACGACGAGCCGGAGCTGCTCGACGAGGTGCCGAAGCGCCCGATCACGCCCCCCGGGCCGAACCCGCCGGCGCCGCGACCCCGGCATCGCCGCCCCGGAGGTGTGTCGGGCGGCCGCGACATGCAGTCCGCGGTGACGACGGGCGCCGGTCTCGTGGTGCTCGCCCTCATCCTGTTCAAGCTCGGGCCGGGCGCCTCGATGGTCCTCGTGACCGGTGTGATCGTCATGGCGGCCGCCGAGCTGTTCGGCGCGCTGCAGCGAGGCGGCTACCAGCCGGCGACGTTGCCCGGCCTCGCCGCCACCGCCGGGCTCGTGCTCGGCGCCTACTGGCGCGGCGAGGCGGCGATCCCGATCGTGCTCGGGCTGGCCGTGATCTTCACGTTGCTGTGGTACCTGATCGGTCCGCACGTGCCGCACCCGACGATGAACGCCGGCGTGAGCCTGCTGGCCGTCCTCCAGGTCGGGCTGCTGGGCGCGTTCGGGGCGCTCATCCTCACGCTGCCGAACGGGGTCGGTGTGCTGATCGGTGTCATCCTCGCCACCGCCACCAACGACGTCGGCGCGCTGCTCATCGGTCAGCAGGTCGGTCGGGCGCCGGTGGCGCCCGAGGTCAGCCCGAACAAGACCGTCGAAGGCGTGCTCGGCGGCGCCGTCACCTCCGTGATCCTCACGTCGCTGCTCCTCGGCATGGTGCTGAAGCTGCACCCGTGGCACACCGGCTCGGCCGCCGCGCTGGCGTTGTGCGTCGCCGTCGCCGCGCCGCTCGGCGACCTCTGCGAGTCGATGATCAAGCGCGACCTCGGCATCAAGGACATGGGCAGCGTCCTTCCCGGCCACGGCGGGTTCCTCGACCGCTTCGACGGCCTGCTCTTCGCCCTCCCGGTGGCCTTCTACCTCTGCCGGCTGCTGAAGATCGGGTGAGCCTGACGCCCGCCCCCCACCCGTTCTTTGTCGCGTTGTGGTCGCTCAGCGACCACAACGCGACAAAGAACGAAGAGGGGGCGGCGTGAGCACCGTCGCCATCGTCGGGTCGACGGGGTCCATCGGAACCCAGGCGCTCGACGTGGTGGCGGCGGAAGGGGATCGCTACGAGGTGGTGGCGCTGGGCGCGGCGACCTCGGTCGAGCTGCTCGCCGAGCAGGCGCAGGCGGTGCGGCCGAAGGTCGTCGCCATCGCCGACGAGTCGAAGGCCCGTGCGCTGGAGGCGCTCGTGCCGCCGGGCACCGAGGTGCGCGCCGGGGCCGACGCGCTGGCGTCGCTCGCCTCGCTGGCCGACACCGTCGTGAACGGCGTCGTGGGCTTCGCCGGGCTGGGGGTCACCGTCGAGACGCTGCGGGCCGGGCGCCGCCTCGCGCTCGCCAACAAGGAGTCGCTCATCGCCGGCGGGCCGGTCGTGCAGGCGGCGCGGGCCACACCCGGCGCCGAGATCGTGCCGGTCGACTCGGAGCACTGCGCCGTGCACCAGTGCCTGCGCGCCGGCGGCCACGACGAGGTCGCCCAGCTCACGTTGACGGCGAGCGGCGGGCCCTTCCGCGGTCGCACGCTCGACGACCTCGCCCAGATCACCGTCGACGACGCGCTGGCGCATCCGACGTGGCGCATGGGTCCGAAGATCACGGTCGACTCCTCGACGTTGATGAACAAGGGGCTCGAGGTCATCGAGGCGCACGAGCTGTTCGGTGTCGGCTACGACCACATCGACGTCGTGGTGCACCCGCAGTCGATCGTCCATTCCATGGTCACGTTCACCGACGGCGCCACTATCGCCCAGCTGTCGCAGCCCGACATGCGCCTGCCGATCGCCTATGCCCTCGCGCATCCCGCCCGCAGCGGCGTGGCGTTCGGCGCCCTCGACTGGTCGACCGTGCGCACCCTCGACTTCGAGCCCCCCGACCTGACGACGTTCCGCGGCCTGGCCCTGGCGTTCGCCGCCGGGCGGGCGGGCGGCTCGGCGCCGGCCTGGCTCAACGCCGCCAACGAGGTGGCCGTCGCCGCCTTCCTGACCGGGAACCTTCCCTGGACTGGCATCGCTGAGGTGTTGGAAGCCGCGCTCGACCTGCATGATGGAACCGCGCTCGCGAGCGTGGACGACGTGATCGATGTGGACGGGCGGGCTCGGGAGGTTGCCGGGCGCATCGTCGAGAAGAGGGCACGATGAAGGGCGCAGACCCCGGGATCGAGGAAGCAGCCGGCACCGGCTGGGCCCGCGGCGCCCTGCTGGTCCTGGCCGTGGTGCTGTTCGGCGCCCGGTTCGGGCTGTCCGTCATCGCCATCGTGCTGGCGTTGATCGTGATGATCTTCCTGCACGAGCTCGGCCACTACCTCACGGCCAAGTGGGCGGGCATGAAGGTCACCGAGTTCTTCCTCGGCTTCGGCCCGAAGATCTGGTCGTTCCAGCGCGGCGAGACCGAGTACGGCATCAAGGCGGTGCCCGCCGGCGCCTACGTGAAGATCATCGGGATGAACAACCTCGACGAGGTCGACCCCGCCGACGAGGAGCGCACCTACCGCGCCAAGCCGACGTGGCGCCGCCTGTCGGTCGCCGTGGCCGGTTCCACGATGCACTTCATCCTGGCCTTCGTGCTGGTCTGCGTGGTCGTGATGGGCTTCGGCCTGCCGAAGCCGATGACCACGTTGCACTCGGTGAGCGGCCCCGCCCGTGACGCCGGCTTGCACGCCGGCGACAAGGTCCTCTCGATCGACGGGACGGCGGTGTCGGGCTGGGACGACCTCTCGAAGGCCATTCGGGCCCGCCCCGGCCAGACGGTGACGCTCGTCGTGTCGACCAAGGGCGTGCAACGCACGGTCGTGGCGCAGCTCGCGTCGCAGCGGCCCGACGGCCCGAAGGTCGGCTACCTGGGCATCGGCCCCGCGTTCCACGACGTCCGCCACGGCCCGTGGGAAGGGGTCAAGCAGATGGGCGCGATGGCCAAGGAGTCGGTCCTCGGCCTCAAGCACCTGTTCTCGCCGACGGGCATCGGCAACTACGTCGACAACCTCACCTCCACCACGAAGGTGAGCGGCGACGCGGCGCCGCCGGATCGCCCCACCTCGGTCATCGGCATCGTCGAGGTCGGGAGCCAGGCGGCGGAGAACGGCATCGTCAACGTGCTGTACCTGTTGTTCGCCGTCAACATGTTCATCGGCATCTTCAACCTCACGCCGCTGCTGCCCTTCGACGGTGGCCACGTCGTGATCGCGCTCTACGAGAAGGTGCGCTCGATGATCGCCGGCCGCCGCTACCAGGCCGACGTGGCCAAGCTGCTGCCGGTCACGTACGCCGTCGTGCTCGTGCTCGCGCTGCTGTTCGTCACCACGATCTACATGGACGTCGTGAACCCCGTGAGCATCCGATGAGCTTCGCGCGGCGCGTCACGCGGCAGATCGTCCTTCCTCATCCGAGCAACCCCGTCGCCGTCGGTGGCGACGCGCCGATCACCGTGCAGTCGATGACGACGACGAAGACCGCCGATCACGAGGCGACGTTGCAGCAGATCTACGCGCTGTACGCCGCCGGTGCCGACATCGTGCGGTGCACGTGCAACGAGGAGGAGGCCGCCGAAGGGCTCGCCCGTCTCGTGCCGCGGTCGCCGGTGCCGATCGTCGCCGACATCCACTTCCAGTACAAGCTCGCGCTCGCCGCGCTCGAGGCCGGCGTGCACTGCCTGCGGCTCAACCCCGGCAACATCCGCAAGCCGGAGCACATCAAGCAGGTGGCCCAGGAGGCGAAGGACCGCGGCGTGCCGATCCGCATCGGCGTCAACGCCGGATCGCTCGATCCCGACATCGAGGAGCGCTACGGCATCACGCCCGAGGCGCTCGTGGCCTCGGCCCAGCGCGAGCTCGCGTACTTCGCCGAGGTCGGCTTCGACGACGTGAAGATCTCGGTCAAGGCGTCGAACGTGCCGCTCATGGTCGAGGCGTACCGGATGCTGTCCGAGGCGATCGATCACCCGCTGCACCTCGGGGTCACCGAAGCCGGCCCGCCGCCCGCCGGCCTGCTCAAGGCCACCGCCGGCATGGCGACGCTGCTGTTGGAGGGCATCGGCGACACGATCCGCTACAGCCTCACCGCCGACCCGGTGGAGGAGGCGAAGGCCGGGCGCCAGCTCCTCGAGGCGCTCGGGCTGCGCGAGCGCAAGGGCGTCGACCTCATCGCCTGCCCCTCGTGCGGGCGAGCCGAGATCGACGTGATCGATGTGGCCACCCGCGCCAACGCCGCGTTCGGCGACCGGCAGCTGCCGATCCAGGTGGCCGTGATGGGTTGCGTCGTGAACGGGCCGGGCGAGGCGAAGTCGGCCGACCTCGGCATCGCCGCCGGGCGCCACCGCGGCCACCTGTTCATCCGCGGCCAGGTCGTGCGCGTCGTGCCCGAGGACGAGATGGTCGAGGCGCTGATCGACGAGGCCGAGAAGCTGGTCAAGGAGGGCTTCGAGGCCCGTCTCGCCGCCGCCGACTCGGGCGCCGCCGCCGAAGCCGAAGCCGACCGGATGGCGCTGCTCGACGACAAGGGCCTCGACGCCAACGCCAGCGAGGCGAAGGTCGAGCTGATCCGCAAGCGAACGGGTCCGTAACCAGGGAACGGCGCCGGTAGCGTGCGCTGCCATGGCGAAGCCGCCCGTGCTCACCCCGCAGGCCGACGACTTCCCGCGTTGGTACCAAGACGTCGTCGCCAAGGCGGAGCTGGCCGACAACGGTCCCGTGCGCGGCACGATGGTGATCCGGCCGTATGCCACCGCGCTGTGGGAGCTCATGCAGGCGGAGGTCGATCGCCGCATCAAGATCACCGGCGCCGAGAACGCCTACTTCCCGCTCTTCATCCCGGAGTCGTACCTCCACCGCGAGGCCGAGCACGTCGAGGGGTTCAGCCCCGAGCTCGCCGTGGTCACCCACGCCGGTGGCAAGGAGCTCGAGGAGCCGATCGTCGTTCGCCCCACCAGCGAGACCGTCATCGGCGAGTACATGGCGAAGTGGATCCAGAGCTACCGCGACCTGCCGTTGCTGTTGAACCAGTGGGCGAACGTGGTGCGATGGGAGCTGCGCCCGCGCCTGTTCCTGCGCACCACCGAGTTCCTCTGGCAGGAGGGCCACACCGCGCACGCCACGGCCGACGACGCCGCGAGCTACGCGCTGCGGATCCTGCACGACGTCTACGGCGACTTCATGGAGGACGTGCTCGCGCTGCCGGTCCTCCGTGGCCGCAAGACGCCGCGCGAGCGCTTCGCCGGCGCGGTCAACACGATGACGTGCGAAGCGATGATGGGCGACGGCAAGGCGTTGCAGATGGGCACGAGCCACGAGCTCGGGCAGAACTTCGCCAAGGTCTTCGACATCCTCTACCTCGACGACGCCGGCGCGCAGCAGCACGCGTGGACCACGTCGTGGGGCGTGTCGACGCGCATGATCGGCGGTCTCATCATGGGTCACGGCGACGATGCCGGCCTGCGTGTGCCACCCGCCATCGCGCCCATCCAAGTGGTGGTGCTCCTCGTCCGCGACGAAGGCGACGCGCGCGCCGAGGCCTCGCGGTTCGCGAGCGAGCTGTCGTCGCGCGGCGTGCGCGTGCGGCTCGACGATCGGGTCGACACCGGCTTCGGTCGTCGCGCCGTCGACTGGGAGCTGAAGGGCGTGCCGGTGCGCGTCGAGCTCGGTCCGCGCGACCTGGCCGAGGGCAACGTCACCATCGTGCGCCGCGATCGGAACGAGAAGCTCACCGTCCCGCTGGCCGAAGGCCTGGCGCGCGTCGTCGAGCTGCTCGACGACATCCAGCGCGAGCTCTTCGCCACCGCGCTCGCCCGCCGCGAGTCGCGCACCGCTGACGTGACCACCCTGGACGAGGCGGTCGAGGCCGCCGCCACCGGCTTCGCCCGGATCCCCTACGCCGCGCTCGGCAAGGACGGGGAGGACCGCCTCGCCGCCGACGCGGTCACCGTCCGGTGCCTCCAGCGCCCCGACGGCTCGGTCCCGGCCAGCGACGACGAGCCCGACATCGTGGCCTGGGTGGCCCGGGCCTACTGAGCCCGCCGGTTCCGGCGACGGATTCGACACGCCGACGTGTCGAATCCGTCGCCAGAACGGTCTGGGGGCGCCTCGGCTATACTCGGTAGTCCGTTCCGGCTGGTTCGCCAGGGGACCGGGAGGCGTGGGCGTTGCCCACGCTTTCGTATGTACGGGTGGCCCTTGAGAGGGAAGGAGGTAGGCCAATGAGCACGAGCGAACGCATCGCCGAGCTCGTGGAGCCGATCCTCCACGGTCGCGGGCACGAGCTGTACGACGTCGAGATGACCGGCGCGACCGTGCGGGTCCTGGTCGACCGGCCCGGCGGCGTCGACCTCGCCGACCTCGAGACCCTGAGCCGCGAGATCTCCACCGCGCTCGACGAGGCGGATCCGATGCCCGACCGCTTCTACCTCGAGGTGTCGAGCCCGGGCCTGGAGCGCCCGCTGCGCCAGCCCCAGCACTTCGCCCGAGCCGTCGGCTCGCCGGTGAAGCTCAAGACCAAGCCCACGGTCGAGGGTGACCGCCGGATCGACGGCACGTTGGTGGCCGTCGACGACGACGGACTCACCATCGAGACCGACACCGGGCCGCGCCACATCGCCTACGGCGACGTCGAGCGGGCCCGCACCGTGTTCGAGTGGGGGCCAACGGCGAAGCCCATGAGCAGTGGGAAGCCCGCCAGCAAGAAGAGGAGCGCATCGTGACCACGGCAAACCCCGACATCTTCGACGCCTTGCAGATGCTGGCGGCCGACAAGGGGATCTCGGTCGACACGTTGCTGGAGGCGCTCGCCAACGCGCTCGTCAGCGCCTACAAGCGCATGCCGGGCGCCGCTGAAGAGGCCTACGTCACCATCGACGCCGACACGTTCGAGATCCGGGTCTACGGCCAGGAGCTCGACGAGGACGGCAACGTCACCCGCGAGTGGGACGACACGCCGGCCGACTTCGGCCGCATCGCCGCCCAGACGGCCAAGCAGGTGCTGATGCAGCGCGTGCGCGAGGCCGAGCGCGAGCTGAAGTACGAGGAGTACGCCGGCCGCGAGGGCGACATCGTCACCGGCATCATCCAGCAGACCGACAGCCGCTTCACCTTGCTCGACCTGGGCAAGGTCGAGGCCCTGCTGCCGCAGGCCGAGCAGGTGCCCTACGAGCGCCCCGAGCCCGGCACCCGTCTGAAGGCCTACATCGTCGAGGTCCGCAAGAACCCGCGTGGCCCGCAGATCGTGGTCAGCCGCACGCACCCCGGCCTCATCAAGCGCCTCTTCGAGCTCGAGGTGCCCGAGATCGCCGACGGCATCGTCGAGCTGAAGGCCGTCGCCCGCGAGCCGGGCCACCGCACGAAGATCGCGGTGTGGTCCAACGACGGCAACGTCGACCCGGTCGGCGCCTGCGTCGGTGCCCGTGGCGCCCGCGTGCGCATGGTCGTCAACGAGCTGCGCGGCGAGAAGATCGACATCGTCCCCTTCACCGAGGACACGCAGGACTTCATCATGAAGGCCCTGTCGCCGGCCAAGGTGAAGGAGGTCCGCCTCGACGAGGAGACCGGCACCGCCGAGGTCATCGTCCCCGACTACCAGCTCAGCCTGGCCATCGGGAAGGAAGGCCAGAACGCCCGCCTCGCCGCTCGCCTCACCGGCTGGCGCATCGACATCAAGAGCGAGACCCAGCTGGCCGAGGAAGAGGCCGGCTACGGCGGCGAGGAGTGGGCCGAGGGCGAGTGGGTCCAGGACGCCGAGTCGGGCGAGATGGTGTGGCGCCCGGCCGAAGGCGGGCCGGCGGTCACCGCCGAGGAGTGGTCGCAGGGCGAGCCGGGCGACGAGGCCGAGGAGGGCACCGCGGCCGCGCCGCCCACGGAGTCGGGTGACGCCGTCGCCGAGGGTGCGGCCGACGAGGAAGCGGGGTCCGACACGAGCGGGGAAGGCTCATAGCGCCGCCCGTCCGGACCTGCGTGGGTTGCCGGACTCGCCGCCCTCAGCAGGAACTCCTGCGCGTGGTTCGGCGATCCGACGGCACACTGGAGGCCGGGCGCACGCTTCCGGGGCGGGGAGCTTGGGTGTGCCTCGATCCTGATGGATCGGGGAGCAAGCGATGCATCGACCTGGCGGAACGGCGGAAGGCGTTCCCCCGGGCATTCAAGGCAGACCTCACGGATGGGGCGATCCACGCCCTGCGCGCGAGACTGGTTCCAGCAGCACGAAGAGATTGAGAAGGGCGTAGAAGAGCTTGGCAGCGAAGATCCGGGTCTACGAGCTTGCGCGTGAGCTCGGGCTCACCAACAAAGAGACCCTGGACCTGTGCATCGACCTCGGGATCCAGGCCAAGAGCCACTCCTCGAGCATCGAGGACGCTCAGGCCGACCGCGTCCGTCGCAAGGCTGACCGCGAGGGCCTGCGCCGCGATGTGCAGCCCGAGGAGGACGACGTCGCGCCGGCCAAGGCGGCCCCGGCGGCGGCGGTCCCGAGCGCGCCCGTCGAGCCCGCCTCGGCCCCCGAGCCGGCGCCCGCGCCCGCTCCGGCGACACCCGCTCCCGAGCCGGCCGTGGCTCCGGTGCCCCCCCTGGCGCCCGCGGCGTCGCTGACGCCCCCGCCGCCACCCCCGCCCGCGCCGACCCACAAGATCATCCAGAGCGGCAAGGCGAGCGAGCAGCCCGAGCTGCCCCAGCGCATGGACCGCCCGCTCGCGCCCCGCACCATGCCGCCCCAGGGTCCGCCGCCCGCCCGCCCGACGGCCATGCCGCCGGGGCCGGGTGTGGGAGGTGCGAACACGGCGCCGGCCGCGCGCGCCGGCATGCCGCCCACCGGGCCGCCCGCCGCCGCGCCGCGCCCGGCCGCCGCCCCGCCCGCGGCGCCGCCCGTGCGCAGCCCCGGCGGTCGCGCCGTGCCGCCGCCGCCCGGTGGCCCGCCCCGCTCGGCCACGGGCAAGCCCATTCCGCCGCCGCCCGGCGGCCCGCCCCGGTCGATGACCGGCAAGCCGATCCCGCCGCCCCCCGGCCAGCGCACCGCCACGACCGCAGGTCGTCCCGGCGGTGGCGGTGGTGGCATGGGTCGTCCCGGCGGTGGTGCCGGCCGTCCCGGTGGCTTCAACGCCGGCGGTGGCGCCGGCCGTCCCGGCGGTGGTCCGCCGCCGCTGCGTCCCGGCCAGGTGCCGGGCGCGGGTGGCCGTCCCGGCGGTCCTGGTGGACGCCCCGGACAGCAGCGTCGCCCCCGTCGTGGCGGTGGCCGTCGTCGTCGCAACCGCGAGGAGCTGCTGCCGCAGAACCTCATGACCTACACCGCCTCGAACGCGCCCGTGCCCGAGGGCACGATCGTGATCGAGCGCGGGTCCACCGCCAAGGACGTGGCGCCCAAGCTCAACCGCTCGGTCGCCGACGTCGTGCGCTTCCTGCTCCAGCAGGGCGAGATGGTCACGGCCACCCAGACCCTGTCCGACGACATGATCGAGCTCTTCGCCGCCGAGATCGGCGCCGAGATCCGCATGGTCGACCCGGGCGAGGAGCAGGAGGTCGGCCTCCTCGAGCTGCTCGACGTCATGGACGCCGAGGACGAGGACGAGACGAAGCTCCGGCCCCGCCCGCCCGTCATCACGGTCATGGGCCACGTCGACCACGGCAAGACGCTGCTGCTCGACAAGATCCGTCAGGCCAACGTGGTCGCCGGGGAGGCCGGTGGCATCACCCAGCACATCGGCGCCTACCAGGTCGAGAAGAGCGGGCAGCTGCTCACGTTCATCGACACCCCGGGCCACGAGGCGTTCACCTCGATGCGCGCCCGCGGCGCCGAGGCCACCGACATCGTCATCCTCGTGGTGGCCGCCGACGACGGCGTCATGCCCACCACGCTCGAGGCGCTCGCCCACGCCCGCGCCGCCGATCCGCCCGTGCCGATCATCGTGGCCATCAACAAGATCGACCGCGAGAACGCCGATCCCAACCGCGTGCGCCAGCAGCTCTCCGAGCAGGGCCTCGTGCCCGAGGAGTGGGGCGGCGACACGATCATGGTCGAGATCTCCGCCTTGCAGGACCTGGGCATCGACGACCTGCTCGAGCAGATCATCGTCCTCGCCGAGATCGAGGAGCTGCGGGCCAACCCCGACGGGCGCGCCTACGGCGTGGTGCTCGAGTCGAACCTCGACACCGGTCGGGGCCCGGTCGCCACCGTGCTCGTGCAGCGCGGCAACCTCAAGGTCGGCGACCCGATGGTGGCCGGCCCCGCGTGGGGTCGCGTGCGTGCGCTCATCAACGACCGCGGCGACCAGGTGAAAGAAGCCGGTCCCTCGACGCCGGTGCAGGTCCTCGGCCTCTCCGACGTGGCCGACGCCGGTGACGACTTCGTGGTCGCCCCCGACGACAAGACGGCCCGCAAGGTCGGCGAGCGGCGCGCCCAGTACGCGGCGATCCGCGATCGCGCCGCCGATGCGTCCCCGATCAAGGCCGGCGTCCGCCTCGAGGACATCTTCGAGCAGATCCAGAAGGGCGAGGCGGCGACGCTCAACGTCGTGCTCAAGGCCGACGTCACCGGTTCGCTCGAGGCGCTCACCGAGTCGCTCCGCAAGCTCGAGCGCGACGAGGTCAAGATCCAGTTCGTGCATCGTGCCGTCGGCGGCATCAGCGCCAACGACGTGCAGCTGGCCGCCACCACGGGCTCCACGATCATCGGCTTCAACGTCCGCCCCGACCGCAAGGTCCGGGAGATGGCGGAGACCGAAGGCGTCGAGGTCCGGACCTACGAGATCATCTACCAGGTCCTCGAGGACATCGAGAACGCCATGCTCGGCCTGCTGGCGCCGGAGTACGAGGAGATCGTCACCGGCGACGCCGAGGTGCGCGAGATCTTCTCGGTGCCGCGCGTCGGCAAGATCGCCGGCTGCATGGTCACCAACGGCGTGATCACCCGTGGGTCCAAGGTCCGCTTCATCCGCGAGGGCACCATCATCTGGAAGGGCGCCATCCAGTCGTTGAAGCGGTTCAAGGACGACGCCCGTGAGGTCCGCGAGGGCTTCGAGTGCGGCATCGGCCTCACCGACTTCCAGGACCTGAAGGCGGGCGACATCATCGAGACCTACGAGGACCGGGAGATCCCGCGCACGTAGCTGCGGTCCTCTACGACCTGCACGTCCCCGCGTCGCAGTCGCTGAAGGCGAAGCGGGCGGCGATCAAGCCGATCATCGACGGGGCGCGCCATCGCTTCCCGGTCTCGGTGGCCGAGGTCGAGCACCACGAGCAGTGGCAACGAGCGGGGATCGGCGTGGCGGCGGTGTCCTCGTCGATCTCGCACCTGGAGGAGATACTCGACGCGGTGGACCGGTTCGTCTGGTCGCATCCGGACGTGGAGGTCCTGAGCGCGGAACGGAGCTGGTTGGAATGAAGCGCAGCCACAACCAGGGACGGGACCAGCAGCGCTACCCGCGGACGGCGCGCGTCAACGAGCTGTGCCGCGAGATCCTCGGCGACGAGCTCGAGCGCCTCGACGACGACCGGTTGCAGCTGGTGACGATCACCCACGTCGACGTCGACCCCGATCTGCGCCACGCCCGCGTGGAGTTCTCGGCGCTCGGCGAAGGCGAGGACGAGGCCGCCGAGGGCCTGGCCGAGCACCGCGTGCGGCTCCAGGCCGCCATCGCCCGCCAGGCGCGCCTGAAGCGCACGCCGGAGCTGCGGTTCGTGGTCGACACAGTGATCGAGCGCGGGGCGCGCATCGAGAAGCTGCTGCGCGAGGGCCTCGACGAGGACGACGATGACTGACGGGCTGGCCGTGATCGACAAGGCGGCCGGCTGGACGTCGCACGACGTGGTGGCCAAGGCGCGCGGCATCCTCGGCACCAAGAAGGTCGGTCACTCCGGCACGCTCGATCCCGACGCCACGGGCGTCCTGCTCCTCGGCGTGGGGCGCGCCACCCGGCTCCTGCGCTACCTCAACGACCTGCCGAAGACCTACACCGGCGAGGTCGTGCTCGGCCTCACGACCTCGACGCTCGACGCGTCCGGGGAGCCGACCGGCCGCTGGGACATGTCGTCGGTGACGCCGGAGGAGGTGCAGGAGGAGCTGCCGCAGTTCGTCGGCGACATCGAGCAGGTGCCGCCGATGGTGTCGGCCGTGCAGATCGGTGGCAAGCGCTTGCACCAGCTGGCGCGTGAAGGCGTCGAGGTCGAGCGCGAGCCGAGGCCGGTGCACGTGTCGTCGTTCACGGCCGAGCCCACCGACGACCCGCTCGTCTACCGCATCGAGGTGACGTGCTCGGCGGGCACCTACATCCGGTCACTGGCCGCCGACCTCGGCACGGCCCTGGGCGGCGGCGCCCACCTGCGCAACCTGCGGCGCACCGCGATCGGCCCGCACACGGTGGCCGAGGCCCGGCCGCTCGAGCAGCTGGACGTGGCCGCGCTGCAACCGCTCGCCGCCCTGGTGGCCCATCTCGACCAGGTCGTCGTCGACGACGAGACGGCGCGCCTGGTGGCGACGGGGCGCAAGCTCGAGCTCGTGCCGCACGGCCACCCGGTCGCTGTCCTCTCGCCGGCCGGCGCGCTTCTCGCCGTCTACCACCGGGGCAAGCCCGAGGTGGTGCTCCCGCCCCGGTAGCGTCGTCCCCGCGCTATGCAGGTCATCCGCGACGTCGAGAGCTGTCCCCGTCCCCCCGAAGGCACGGCGGTCACGATCGGGTTCTTCGACGGCGTCCACTTGGGCCACCGGTTGGTGATCGACGAGGCCCGCCGCCTCGCGGCCGAGCTCGGGGCGCGCAGCGCGGTGGTGACGTTCGACCGCCATCCCGCGTCGGTGGTCCGACCCGACTCGGCGCCGCTGCTGCTCACCGATCTGGAGCAGCGCCTCGATCTGCTGGCGGCGACCGGTGTCGACTTCGCGCTGGTGGTGCACTTCGACGAGGAGCGCTCCCTGGAGAGCGCCGAGGACTTCGTGCGGCGCGAGCTCGTCGACTGCCTGCGCGCCAAGGCCGTGGTCGTCGGCGCCGACTTCCACTTCGGGCACGGCCGCAAGGGTGACGTCGCGCTGCTGCGGCGGATGGGCGAGGAGCACGGCTTCGAGGTCGACGGCATCGAGCTGGTGGCGTCAGCCGCCGCCGGGGCCCGAGCGGTGTCGTCGACGACGATCCGTGGCGCGCTCGCCGCGGGCGACCTCGATGCCGCCAACCGGATGCTGGGCCGGCCGCACGAGGTGCGCGGCGTCGTGCAGACCGGCGACCAGCGGGGCCGCGACCTCGGGTTTCCGACCGCGAACGTCGCCGTGGCGAGCGACATGCTCCTGCCCGCCGACGGCATCTACGCCGGTTGGTACGTCCGCCCTGACGGCACCGAGGTGCCGAGCGCCATCTCCCTCGGCCGGCGCCCGATGTTCTACGACGACCAGCCGTACTCGTTGCTGGAGGCGCACCTCCTCGACTTCGAGGGCGACCTCTACGGCGAGGCGGCGCGGGTCCGGTTCGTCGGCCGGCTGCGCGGCGAGGAGAAGTTCCCGTCGATCGACGCCCTCGTCGCCCAGATCGGGCGCGACGTGGCTCGAGCTCGCGAGGTCCTGCGCTCCTGAGCGCGGTCATGGCTTCGACGCCGGCGACGGGAAGCACCCGGGGCACCGTCCCGGTTCCTCGGCTCGCGCAGCACCTCGTCCACCTCGATGACGGTCATCGGGTGCAGGTGTCGGTCGCCGGCCGCGGGGTGCCGTTCGTCGTCATGCACGGCTTCACGGCCGAGGGCTTCCTCTACGCCCAGACGCTCTCGCGCCTGGTGTCGAGCGGGTTCAAGGTGGTGGCGATCGACTCGGCGGGCCACGGCGGCACCGAGGGCCTGCGGGTGGGCGGCGGTGACCTCTCGGGCTACGCCGAGCTGCTCGGGCGCGTGGTCGACCACCTCGGCATCAAGCGGGCGGTGTTCGCCGGCCACTCGATGGGCGGTCGCCTCGTCACCGAGCTGGTGGCCCGTCGACCGGAGATGGCGGTCGCCGTCATCCTCGTCGACGCCATCGTCGGCGAGGCGTGGGACCGGCGGGTGGCGGTGTCCCGGTTCGTCCCGCCGGTGTTGGCGGTCACCGGCGGGGTCCTGATCGCCGACATGGTGATCACGTTGCCGGTGGTGAGGAACCCGAAGCAGGCGCTGAAGCTGGGTCGGCTCTGGGCGCCCGTGTGGCTGCACAACGCCCGCCGGCCGTGGGGGGTGGTGGGGGCCGGCGTCTCGATCCTGCGGTCGGGGCCGAGCCGCTGGATGCTCGAGAAGCTGGCCGAGGACCTGGTGCCGACGTTCGTCATCCATGGCGACCGCGACGTGGCGGTGCCGCTGCAGACGGCCCGCGACGCCGCCGCCCGGGCCCGGGGCGAGCTGATCGTCGTGCACGGCGGCACCCACTCCTGGCCCTTGAAGGACCCCGAGACGATGCCGGCCATCGTCGCCGAGCTCCTCACCGACAGCCTCGGCGAGGCGTGCCGGGTGGCGGTCACCAAGGAAGGGCTGCCGCTCGACAACGAGAACATCGCCGACATCGAGTCCGTCCTCTACGAGCCCGACGCCCTGGTCCTCGATCTCACCCCCGAGCTCCGCTTCGACCGCTCCCACCTCCGCCGCGGCCGCCCCCGCTACACCTGGACCCGCCAGGCCCCCCGCTGAACCGCCGGGGAAAGGGACGCGCGTTGGCCTCCCGACCCCGAACCCAGGTACGCTGTCCCGACGCTCCGGCGACGTGCCGGCGCGCTTCTACATCCCCAGCGCACAGCAACGAGCTCGAAGGATCATGGCCGAGAAGCAAGCGACGATCAGCGAACACCGCCTCCACGAGTCCGACACGGGCTCGCCCGAGGTGCAGATCGCGCTCCTCACGGCGCGCATCAACGAGCTCAACGAGCACCTCAAGGTGCACAAGAAGGACCACCACAGCCGGCGCGGCCTGCTCAAGCTGGTCGGCCACCGGCGTCGTCTGCAGACCTACCTCCGCAACAACGACGTCGAGCGGTACCGGGCGATCAACGCCAAGCTCGGCCTCCGCCGGTAACACCGCAGCGCGAGCGCGGTCAGCTGCCAGTCGCCTCCTTCCCGGCGCTGGTCGGGCGGGATACAACTGACAACTGGTCGCCGGCGCTGCTCCTACAGAAAGCGAGCGAGCGTGGCTGACGTCACCTCAGTTTCCCGCCCCGTGTCCGGGGCTCCCAGCAAGACCCTCTCGTTCGAGACGGGCAAGCTGGCTCCACAGTCCCAAGGCAGCGTCGTCGTCAAGATGGGCGACACCGCGGTGCTGGTCACGGCCAACGGCGAGAAGTCCACCCGTGAGGGCATCGACTTCTTCCCGCTGACCGTCGACATCGAGGAGAAGGCGTACGCCGCGGGCAAGATCCCCGGCTCGTTCTTCCGCCGCGAGGCCCGTCCGCCCGACACCGCCGTCCTCACCTGCCGCCTCATCGACCGGCCACTGCGGCCGAGCTTCGCCGAGGGCTACCGCAACGAGACCCAGGTGGTCGGCACCGTCCTCGGCGCCGACCAGGTCAACCCCTACGACGTGCCGGCCATCAACGGCGCGTCCGCCGCGCTGATGCTGTCGGGCCTCCCCTTCGAGGGCCCGATCGGGGCCGTGCGCCTCGCCTACAGCCAGACCGGCACGTGGATCCCGCACCCGACCTACGAGGAGGGTGACGAGGCCACGTTCGAGATCGTCGTGGCCGGCCGCCTCGCGGGCGACGACGTCGCCATCATGATGGTCGAGGCCGGCGGCACCGAGAAGGCGTTCGACTACTACGACGCCGGCGCGCCGTTCGTCACCGAAGAGGTCGTCGCCGACGGGCTCGAGGCGGCCAAGGCGTGGATCCGCGAGTCGATCGACCTCCAGAACGAGCTCGTCGAGAAGGCGGGCCGCCGTGAGGCCATGCCGTTCGAGTCGGGCACCGACTACGGCGACGACGTGTTCGAGGCGGTGAGCGCGGCCGGCAAGGAGGCCGTTGCCAAGGCGAACACCATCGTCGACAAGACCGAGCGCAACGCCGCCAACGACGAGGCGGTCAAGGCCATCGTCGAGCAGGTCGGCCCGCAGTTCGAAGGCCGCGAGCGCGAGATCAAGAACGCCATCAAGTCGCTCACCAAGAAGGTCATCCGCCAGCGCGTCGTCAACGACGGCGTGCGCATCGACGGCCGTGGCGTGAAGGACCTCCGTGCGGTCAGCGCCGAGGTCGGCGTCATCGCCACCGCCCACGGCTCGGGTCTCTTCCAGCGCGGCGAGACGCAGGTGCTCAACGTCTGCACGCTCGGCATGCCGCGCATGGACCAGATGCTCGACACCCTCAGCCCTGAGGACCGCAAGCGCTACATGCACCACTACAACATGCCGCCCTACGCGAACGGCGAGACCGGCCGCATGGGTGGCACGAAGCGCCGCGAGATCGGTCACGGCATCCTCGCCGAGCGGGCGCTGCTGCCGGTGGTGCCCTCGCAGGAGAAGTTCCCGTACGCGCTGCGGCTCGTGTCCGAGGTGCTGTCGTCCAACGGCTCGACCTCGATGGGCTCGGTGTGCTCGTCGTCGCTGTCGCTCATGGATGCCGGCGTTCCCACTCGTGGGCACGTGTCGGGCATCGCCATGGGCCTCATCTACGAGGACGGCAAGTACACGACGCTCACCGACATCCTCGGTGCCGAGGACGCGTACGGCGACATGGACTTCAAGGTCGCCGGCACCGTCGACGCCATCACCGCCCTCCAGCTCGACACCAAGATCGAGGGCCTCCCGGCCGACGTGCTCAAGGCGGCGCTGCTGCAGGCGCGTGAGGCCCGGCTGGCGATCCTCGAGGTCATGAAGACCGCCATCGCCGAGCCGCGGTCGGAGGTCAGCGGCACCGCGCCGAAGATCGTCAGCTTCGAGATCCCGCTCGACAAGATCGGCGAGGTGATCGGCCCGAAGGGCAAGGTCATCAACACGTTGCAGCAGGAGACCGGCGCCGACATCAACGTCGACGACGACGGCATCGTGGGCACGGTCACCATCGGGTCGAAGGACGGCGAGGCCGTCAGCGAGGCCCGTCGGCGCATCGAGCTGATCCTCGACCCGCCGTCGGCCGAGGTCGGCAAGACGTACCCGGGCCGGGTGGTGAACATCACCAAGTTCGGTGCGTTCGTGAACATCCTCCCGGGCCGCGACGGCCTGCTCCACATCTCGAAGCTCGGTCAGGGCAAGCGCATCGACCGCGTCGAGGACGTGCTCAACCTGGGTGACGCCATCGACGTCGTGGTCGAGGACATCGACCCGCAGGGCAAGGTGTCGCTGTCCCCGGTCGGCTACGAGGCGCCCGAGGGCGGTTCCGCTGGTGGCGAGCGGCGCGAGCGCCGGCCGCGCGAGGATCGCCCGCCCCGTGAGGAGCGCGCCCCGCGCGAGTCCGGCGAAGGCGGCGGCGTGGCCGTCGCGTCCTTCGAGGACGCCTTCGACGCGGAGCTCAAGCAGGAGTTCGGCGATCTCGGGCCCGAGTCGTCGGCGCCGCCGGTCGAGCGCGAGCGGAGCGGGGGCGACCGCGGCCGGGGCCGCCCGCGCGGGGGCCGTCGCTGACTGTGCTCCTGACCACGCTCCCCAACGGGGTCCGCGTGGTCACCGAAGCCCTCCCGGAAGCCCGGTCGGTCACGACCGGCTTCTGGGTCGGCGTGGGAGCTCGTGACGAAGCGCCGGCCGTGGCCGGCGCTTCGCACTTCCTCGAGCACCTGCTGTTCAAGGGCACCGACTCGCGCACGGCCGCGCAGATCGCCGAGGCCGTCGATGCCGTCGGTGGCGACATGAACGCGTTCACCGCGCAGGAGTACACCGCGTACTACACGCGCCTGCCGGCGGGGCAGCTCGTGCTCGGCCTCGACATCCTGTGCGACGTCCTGTGGGCGCCGGCGTTCCGGCCTTCGGAGATCGAGGCCGAGCGCCAGGTGATCCTCGAGGAGATCGCCATGGAGGAGGACACGCCCGACGACCGCGTGCTCACACTCCTCGCCGAGGCGCTGTTCCCCGACCACTCGCTCGGGCGTGAGGTGCTCGGCACGCGCGAGTCGGTCGCCACCATGACCCGCGACGACATCCGGGGCTTCCACGACGCGTGGTACCGGCCGGCGAACCTCGTCGTCGCCGCCGCCGGCGCCGTGACGCACGACGAGGTGGTCGACGGCGTGGCCCGCCGCCTCGCGGGCGTCGACGGTGGCGAGTCGCCCGCGCGCGTGGCGCCGGTCGCGCCGCCCCGCCGCCTCGAGGTGCTGAAGCGCCGGGTCGAGCAGTCGCACCTGGCGATCGGCGTGCGCGGCCTGCCGAAGCGCGATCCCGACCGCTTCGCGCTGGCGGCGGCGAACGTGGCGTTCGGCGGCGGCATGTCGAGCCGGCTGTTCCAGACCATCCGCGAGGAGCGGGGCCTCGCCTACTCCGTCTACTCGTACCCCGCGTCCTACAGCGACTGCGGTGCCTTCGTGGTGTACGCCGGGACGGCCCCGGCGCGCCTGCGCGAGGTGCACGACATCATCCAGGCCGAGCTCGACCGCTTGCTCGAGGACGGCATCACCGAGTCGGAGCTGCGGGTGGCCAAGGGCTACCTCGAAGGCTCGATGGTGCTGGGGGTCGAGGACTCCGGCGGCAGCATGAGCCGCATCGGCAAGGCGGTGCTGGTCCACGGCGACGTGCTCGAGGTCGACGAGGTGCTCGCCCGCTACCGAGCGGTCACGCTCGCTGACGTGCGACGGGCCGTCGAGCGCGTCCTCGGCGGCGTCGAGCGGACGGTCGCGGTCGTTGGGCCCCTCTCGCGCAAGCAGGTCGAAGCTACGTTGGCGGGGTGACGATCAAGGTCGGCGTCTTCGGTGCGGCGGGGCGGATGGGGCGGACGGTGTGCGCCGCCGTGGTCGGACCCCGACACGGAGCTGGTCGCAGCGGTCGACCCGCACCACGAGGGCCTCGACATCCGCAACGTCACGGGCGTCGACGTTCCCGGCCTCGTCGTCAGTGGCGCCATCGATGCGATGGGTGACGCCGGCGTCGAGGTCGTCGTCGACTTCACCGAGGCGGCGGCGGCGCGCGAGAACCTGCGGTGGTGCGCGGCGGCCGGCGTCCACGCTGTGGTGGGCACGACGGGCCTCACCGACCTCGACTTCGAGGAGCTGCGGTCGATCTTCACCACGAGCAACTGCGTGGTCGCGCCCAACTTCGCCATCGGCGCGGTGCTCATGATGCGGCTCTCCGAGATCGCCGCGCCGTTCTTCGATTCCGTCGAGGTCATCGAGCTCCACCACGACGCCAAGGTCGACGCGCCCTCGGGTACGGCGATGCTCACCGTCGAGCGCATCGCGGCGGCGTCATCGGACTGGGCGCCGGATCCGACCACGATCGAGATCGTGCCGGGAGCCCGCGGCAGCAAGGGTCCGGGTGGCATCCCGGTGCACTCGGTCCGCCTGCGAGGGCTCGTCGCCCACCAGGAGGTGCTGTTCGGCACCACCGGCCAGTCGCTGTCGATCCGCCACGACTCCTACGACCGCTCCTCGTTCATGCCCGGCGTCCTCCTCGCCGTGAAGCGCGTCGCCGATCGCCCGGGCGTCACCATCGGCCTCGACGCCCTCCTCGACCTCTAGCAGTTCCTCTCAGAGACGTTGGTGACGCGGTAGCGGTCCACCAACGCGAAGACCTCCGGTTGTAGGTGTGCAGCTGTCGAAGGCTCACACCCAGACCGGAGGTCCTCTTGAGTCACCGTAACGCCCCGCTCACCCCGCAGGGCCGCCTGTTGTTGTGTCGACGGATCGAGGCCGGCGCCCCGATCGCGCACGTGGCGGCGGCCATGAGCATCTCCCGTCAATGCGCTTCGAAGTGGTGGCATCGCTACCTGGAGCTCGGCGTCGACGGGCTCCATGACCGCTCGAGCCGACCTCGGCGTTCACCGACCAAGACGCCGCCACGGCTTGAGGAGCGGATCTGTCGCCGGCGGCGGAGCGACAAGGTCGGCCCAGACCGCCTCGCCATCCGTCTCGAGCTGCCGGCCTCGACGATCTACCGGGTGCTGCGCCGCAACGACCTGAGCCGCCTCACCCACATGGACCGGGCCACGACCACCCCGATCCGACGCTACGAACGAAGCCGTCCCGGCGAGCTGGTCCACGTCGACGTCAAGAAACTTGGCCGCATGCTCGATGGTGGCGGCCACCGCGTGCACGGACGAGGCAACGCTCACAAGCCCCGCGGCAAGCGAGGCCGCACCGGCTACACCTACCTGCACACCTGCATCGACGACTACAGCCGAGTCGCCTACACCGAAGCCCTCCCCGACGAAACCGGCCGCACCTGCGCCGCATTCTGGCGTCGAGCGGTGGCCTGGTTCGCCGCCCGCGGCGTGATCATCGAACGGGTCCTCACCGACAACCACTTCTCCTACCGCGGCTTGCTGTTCAACCAGGCCCTCGGCGAGACCGGCGTCGCCCATCGCTACTGCCGGCCCTACCGACCCCAGACCAACGGCAAAGTTGAACGTTTCCACCGAACCATGCTCGAAGAATGGGCCTACGCCCGCCCCTACCTACGCGAAGCCGACCGCATCCGAGCGCTTGCGCACTGGCTCCACCGCTACAACCATCACCGCTGGCACACCTCAGTCGGCGGTCCGCCCATCACACGCGTCACCAACCTGCCGAGGGAA
>Ga0070671_100000633_pt1 | contig 25108 bp, 22 predicted proteins | sample KBSS73metaG_FD_65341 | JGI IMG/M metagenome (GOLD analysis project Ga0070671, IMG submission 65341) | Switchgrass rhizosphere microbial communities from Kellogg Biological Station, Michigan, USA - KBS S7-3 metaG | ecosystem: Host-associated > Plants > Roots > Rhizosphere > Soil ...
CCTGGAGCGACGAGGAGTCGATCGCGTCGCTGCGCAAGCTCAAGCGGATCGCCGCCGAGAGCGGTGCGGAGATCTGGGTGCACCACGACCCCGACCACTACGCCGCGCACGTGAAGCTGCCCGAGTTCTACGCGTGAGGGCCTCGACGACGCACGACCGAACAGCCGATCCGGCGAGGGAGAGTTCGCACCGATGAGCGATGAGACACCCACCGTGGCGGAACGCGGAGACCGGATGCGCCGCCAGGTGCTCGGCGACGCGCACGCCGAACGGTTCCGCGCCCACACGACCGAGTTCACCCGTCCCCTGCAGGACCTCGTGACCGAGTACTGCTGGGGCGCGGTGTGGACCAGGCCCGGGCTGGAGCCCAAGACCCGCAGCCTGCTCAACCTGGCGATGCTCACCGCGCTGGGCGACATGGACGAGTTCGCCGTCCACGTGAAGGGCGCCGTCACCAACGGCGTGACCGCGCTGGAGATCCGGGAAGTGCTGCTGCAGGCGTCGATCTACTGCGGCGTCCCCGCGGGTGTGAAGGCCACCCGCACCGCGCAGACCGTGCTCGACACGCTCGAGCGCGACGGGCTGCTGCCGACGTGAGCCTGCTCCACCGGTGGGACTCGTGAGCGTCGGGGAGGACTCGTGACCATGACGTCGTCGTCCGGGTGGGAAGTGCTGGTGGTGCGGCACGGCACCCTGCTCACCACCCGTGGGGCCATGTTCCAGCACCCGGACGACCCGGGGGCGGCCCAGCGGATCGACTACTACTTCTGGGTCCTCCGGTCGCGCGACGAGACCCTGCTGATCGACACCGGCTCTTCGGCCGATGCCATGCGCGAGCGGGGGCGGACGGTCACCGTCGCGCCCTCGCGGGTGCTGGGCGCCCTCGGCATCGGAGCCGAGTGGGCGGGCACGGTAGTGCTCACCCACGCGCACTGGGACCACACCGGCCACCTGGCCGAACTGCGGTCCGCGCGGGTGGTGATGGCGCGCTCCGAGTTCGACTTCTGGCACTCGCCCGAGTCGGAGGAGCCTGCCGTGCGCGCCCTGGCCGACGAGCGCGATCTCGAGGTGATCGACCGGGTCTCGGCCGAGGGCCGGCTCAGCCTGGTCGCTCCCGGTGCGGACGGGTACGAGCTCAGGCCCGGTGTGCGTCTGCTGCCGGCCCCCGGTCACACCCCCGGCCAGCTGATGGTAGAGGTCGACACCGCGGTCGGCCCGGTGCTCGTGACCTCCGACGCCGTCCACTTCGACGAGGAGCTGGCCCGCAGAACGCCCTTCCGTCACATGGTCGACGTGGTCAGCGCGCACCGCAGCTACGGCGCCATCGCGGACAGGCAGGAGGCGCCGGACGGCACCCGGCGTGCGGTCGTGGTCCCCGGGCACGAGCCGGGACTGCTCGACCGCTACCCCCGCGCCGACGGTGTCCTCGGCCTGCACACGGCGGTCATCGGGCGCCTGACCGAGCCGATGGCCTGACGCGCTCGACCGCAGGCCCACCGCGGCCGCGGTTCACCGTCGAGGGGTCTGCGCCGACCAGTGGGCCGGCCCAGACCCCCTCGACGGGCGTCACAGTCAGCGCAGGCCCGCCTGGACCTCCGCCATGGAGACGACGTTGGCCAGCAGCATCGCGCGCGTCATCGGTCCGACCCCGCCGGGGTTCGGTGACAGCAGGCCCGCGACACCGGCGACCTCGGGGTCGACGTCGCCTGCGAGGCGCGCTTTGCCGCTCGCGCTCGTGCCCACGCGTGTGACGCCGACGTCGAGGACGGCGGCCCCCGGTGCGATCCAGTCCGGCTTCACGAAGTGCGGGCGCCCCAGCGCCGCCACGACGATGTCCGCGCGGCGGACCTCGTCGGGCAGGTCGCGGGTGCGCGAGTGGGTCAGCGTCACCGTCGCATCGATCCCCTTGACCGTCAGCAGCAGTCCCAGGGGGCGGCCCACCGTCGTTCCTCGCCCGATGACCGTCACCCGCCGCCCGGCGATGTCCACACCGCTGTGCTGCAGCAGCTCGACGATCCCGGCGGGCGTGCACGGCAGCGGCGAGGTGATGTCGCCGGATGCCCCCAGCACCAGGCGACCCAGGTTGATCGGGTGCAGCCCGTCGGCGTCCTTCGCCGGGTCGATCGACTCCAGGACCCGGTTCTCGTCGACGCCGGCAGGCAGCGGCAGCTGGGTGATGAAGCCGGTCACCGCGGGGTCCTCGTTGAGCTCGGCCACCGCGGCGAGGATCTGCTCGATCCCGGCGCCCGCCGGCAGCTCCTTGCGCACCGAGGCGATGCCCACCTCCGCGCAGTCACGATGCTTGCCTGCGACGTAGGAGCGCGAACCCGGGTCGTCCCCCACGAGGAGGGTGCCCAGACCCGGCACCCTGCCCGCCGCCGCCAGCGCCACGACGCGCCGGCGGAGCGAGTCCTTGATCGCCCCCGCGACGGCGGTGCCGTCCAGCGCGGCGGCGCGCTGGGACCGGGGGGTCCGCGTCACGGCGGGACCGCTCGTCATGCGCTCGCCACCGCGTCGGCCGCGGGAAGCAGGCTGGGGATGCCGGCGACGTCGATGGCGCCGTTCCTCTCGAGGTCCAGGAAGGGATAGCGCGCGACGGTGGCGCGGATCTCCTTCTGCGGCGTCCCGGGGCGTCCCCACAGCACCTTCAGCTCGTGGCCCTCGGTCGCATGGCGCTTGTCGATGAAGCCCAGTGAGATCATCCGTCGGTAGTAGACGCTGTGGATGCGTCCGGTGGACGTGCCGATCCGCTCACCGTCGGCCAGGACCCAGTCCGCGTGGTAGATGAAGCCCATCCGGCCCTCCAGGTTGAAGTGGATGTCGGAGGGCAGGTCGATGCGGTCGTAGGGCTCGACGTCACGGCCGCGGAACCGGGAGGCGACGACGTCGGCGACGTCGTCCTCGTTCCAGACCAGCGTCACGGTGGCCCACCTGTCGGCCTGCGCTTCGCGCTGCAGCGCCTCCCTGCCGATGAAGTCGTGGCCGAAGTCGACCATCTTCCCCCAGCCGACCTGGTAGGGGGTGACGAAGCGGGCCTCGACGTCGGGGCCGACGCTGCCCAGGAAGAAGCGGTACTTGTTGTAGAAGTTCTGCATCGGCCGCGTGTCGAAGAAGGCCGCCATCTCCGGCTCCTCGTACCAGGGCAGCGGGTAGTGCAGGTTGACGTTGGGGAAGCCGGCTTCGGTGTGCTGCATGCAGTACGCGATGTGGCCCTGCTTCACCAGTCCGAACGGCTGACCGGCTTCCCAGATGGCCCGGTAGACCGCCTCGGCGTCGGGTGAGGCCCCGTGGACCTCGTAGCCCAGGGTGCCCGCCATGCCGAGGCGGAGCACCCGGACCTCGTGGCCCGCGATGCTCGTCAGGCGGTGCCGGCCGAAGGCGATGTCGTGCAGCGACTCGTCGGCGGCGGCCTCCAGCACCTCCAGCGAGCGCGGGCCGGCGACCTGGAAGAAGAACTCGGTCGAGGACTGGTCGGTCCCGGTCACGTCGAGCCCCGACGCGGCCAGGCGGTACTCCAGCGCCGGCGCGAGCCAGTAGGTGCGGTAGACGCCCTCGTCGATGTGGGCGACGACCCCGTCGGTGAGGACCTGCCCCTTGTCGTTGCACATCACGGCGTGGCGGATCTGACCCACGCGGAAGTTCTTGAAGGAGTTGATGCACACCGACCGCAGGAACGCCAGGGCGTCGGGACCGGAGACGTCGAAGATCGGCGACATGCCGTTGAGGGCGGTGCCCAGGTAGGCGGTCTGCTTGGAGGCGAGGACCTCCTTCTCGTAGCCGAGGTACTCCAGCGTGAGGTTCCCCATCGCGGGAACCTGGGTGAAGGCGCCTTCACCGAATGCGTCGTGAGCGGTCACGTCGTCGTCCGTTCTCCTGAGCGGGCAGCACTGCCCGCGAGTGGATGGTGCCGGCCGCGGATCGGCCGGTGTCCGGGGTGGAGCTGAAGTGGCCGAGCAGGTGGAGAGTGTGGGGTCCTCCGTGGCCCGGTCCGGGCGAGGCGCTCGCCGAGGGCGGCGCTGCACCGCCGCTGACGACCCTAGGATCGTGCCGGAGGGAGCACCTCGAACAGGTGGCGAGCCGGTTTCAGGTAGGCGGTCGGGTGAGCGCACGCTATAGCTGAGTGGTCCGCGACTGGCTGGCTGTGGTCTGCACAGGTGTGGGTGGTGTCGGAGCTGACACCGGATCGGGGATGACGATGACGACGACCCATCGCGGGCTGCCCGTCAGCCACCTCACGAGCTTCGTCGGGCGAGACAGCGAGGTGGCGCGGCTGTGCGGCCTGGTGTCCACGCACCGGCTCGTGGTCCTCACCGGTGAGGCGGGCGTGGGCAAGTCCCGCACCGCGGCACGGGTGGCCGAGGTCCTGCGCCGTTCGCTGGGTGGGTCGACGCTGCTGGTGCCCTTGGCCGGCGTGGTCCAGGGCGACGTCCTCTCCGTGCTGGCGACCGCGCTCGACGCGCCGGAGCCGTCGGTGGCCGCCATGGCCCGCGCCCTGGGCGACCGGCCCCACCTCATCGTCCTGGACGACCTGGATCACGGGCCCGCCGTCGCCGCTGCGCTGGCCGAGCTCCTCGGCAGCACTCTCGAGACGCGGGTCCTGATCACGTCCCGACGCCGCACCGGACTGGCGGGGGAGACCTCCTACGTGCTCGCTCCGATGGAGGTGCCGACCGCATCGGCGTTCCCGCGAGGCACCGACGCGGTGGCGCAGACACCGGCGTGTGCCCTCCTGCTGCAGCGCATCACCGACGACGACCCCGCCTTCGACGTCGGCGCCGCTGCTGCGGAGGATCTCTTCGCCCTCTGCCGCGCCGGCGACGGGGTTCCGCGCTACATCGAGGCGGCGGCGCGTGCCGTCAGCGCGCTGGGGCTGCGCGAGACCGCGATCGCCGTCTCCGAGGAGCCGACGGTGCTCGACGCCTTCCTGCGCCCCGGGGACGGGGCCGAGCGCTCGGAGTCGGTGCTCGCGCTCGCCCTCGCCGTCCTCTCAGCGCCTGCCGCACGCCTGCTGCGGGGGTTGGCGCTGCTGGAGTCGGGGGCGGACCTGCGCTTCGCGGCGGACCTGTTCGCCGAGGGGCGCCTGTCGCACATCGCGGCCCCCGCGGCCGAGCTCGTCGCCCACTCACTGGTGCGCTCGCAGACCGTGGCCGGCCACCGTCGGCTGCAGGTGCCGCTGCACTACCGCGCTCACCTGCGGGCCCAGCTGAGCGAGCAGGACCGCACCCGCCACGAGAGGGCCCTCCGGGGGCGTCTGCTGGACCGCCTGCGGCGGTGCGCCGCGGCCTGGTTCTCCGAGGGCCAGCTCGAGGAGGTCCAGTTCCTCAACCGCCACGCAGCCGACGTCGCCGCCCTGCTGAGCGCGATGTCGGCCGATCCCGACGACGCCCGCGAGGCGCTCGAGATCATCAGCTCGCTGCGGTACTACTGGCAGCTGCACCCCGTGGACCCGTGGCCGCGCGCCCGGGACTGGCTCCAGAGCGCGCTGGCACTGGACCACGAAGGGGACGCCGTGACGCTGCGAGCCGTGCTGACCGACGCCTACATCGCCTTCCACGAAGGTGACGTGCACGGCGCGCGCACGCGGCTCGAGGCCGTCAGCCACGAGCAGTGCGCTGCCGCGGCCGACGCCGCCGAGCGCAACTTCGCCGACTTCCTGCAGGCACTCGTCCTGCTCGGTGAGGGCGAGGTCGACCGCGCGCAGTCGGAACTGAGGCAGGTGCTGCAGGCCTCGCTGGAGCAGGGGACGCTCGATCACCTGGGGGAGAAGTACTGGTACCTGGCGGCGTGCCACATCGCCGCCGGCGATCAGGACGAGGCTCTGGAGATCCTCGAGGAAGGCCTCGCCTACTGCGAACGGCTCGGTGAGCAGCTGGGCCGTGCCTACATGCTGTGTCTGCTCGCGCTCGCCTCGGACCGCCGGGGCAGCCACGACGAGGCCGTCAGGCGCGTCCGGGAGTCGGCTCAGGTCATGGCCCAGTTCGGTGACCGCGCCGGGCTCGCGCTGTGTCTGAAGCTCCTCTCGGCCTTCTCCGCGAGGTCCGGGCAGGACGGGACCCCCGCGCAGTCCGCGCGGCTGGCGGCGGCGTTGACCGACGGCCGAGCCCTCGCTCTGCCTTCGGTGCCCATCCCGGAGTTCGCGCGCTCGTCGGGCACGGGTCCCGACGTGCCCGCCCCGCACTGGGAGGACTCCGCCCTGCGCGAGGTGCTGGCCGGCATCATCGGCGCCGCGCAGCCGTCGTCACCTGGGGGGGCGCGCGCGGGAGCAGCGGGCGCGCAGAGCGTGCTGAGCGCGCGCGAGTCCGAGATCGCCGCGCTCGTCGCCGAGGGACTGGGCAACCCGGCCATCGCGGCGCGGCTGGTCCTGTCGCGGCGGACGGTCGAAGGACACGTGCAGCGCATCCTGGCCAAGCTCGGGTTCCGCTCGCGCAGCCAGATCGCGGTGTGGGCGGCTCAGCACGCCGCTGCGGACACCACCCTGTAGGCGGTGTCCGCAGCCTCGTCGCGGTGCCCGGCGACCACCTCGCCGCGTGGACCGGTGGTCAGCTGAAGACGATCGTGTGGTTCCCGTGGCGCACGACTCGGTCGTCGGCGTGCCAGGTCACGGCACGCGAGAGCACCGCGCGCTCGACGTCGGCTCCGCGCGCCTGCAGGTCGGCGGCGGACATCGAGTGGTCCACGCGGGTGACGTCCTGCTCGATGATCGGGCCCTCGTCGAGGTCCTTGGTGACGTAGTGGCTGGTCGCGCCGATGAGCTTGACCCCCCGCTCGTGCGCCTTGCGGTAAGGAGCCGCGCCGATGAAGGCGGGGAGGAAGGAGTGGTGGATGTTGATGACCGGTACACCGACGGCGTCGAGGAAGTCCTCGCTGATGATCTGCATGTAGCGGGCGAGCACGAGGAAGTCGACGTTGCCCGACACCAGCTCCAGGATGCGCGCCTCGGCCGCGGACTTGTCGGGTCCCGAGGACGGCACGTGGAAGAAGGGGATCCCGAAGGAGCGCACGTCGGTGGCGACGTTGGTGTGGTTGGAGATCACCATGGGGATCTGCACCGGCAGCTGACCGCGTCGGTGGCGCCAGAGCAGGTCCAACAGGCAGTGGTCGGAGGTGGAGGCGAGGACCGCCATCCGCTTGGGCACGGACTGCTCGCTCAGCCGCCACTGGAGCCCGTAGGCCTCCAGCGTCGCCTGGACGTCGGCACGCAGGTCGGGCATCGCGGCGGTCAGGTCCTTGCGGTGGAAGACGACACGCTGGAAGAAGTCCCCGCCCTCGGGGTCGGAGGAGTACTGGTCGAGAGAGACGATGTTCCCCTCGTTGCGCGCGACCAGGGCGCTCACGGCGGCGACCAGTCCCGGCTGGTCGGGACCGTGGACGATCAGACAGGCGTGGTCCTGCGCGCGAGTGGTCTGGCTCATGCTGGTGGTGCTCCCAGGTGGTGGAGGGTGATCACTCGTGCGCAGGCGCGAGCGTGATGTCGAAGGTGGTGGAGCTCCAGGGCTCGTCGAGCACCCGTCCGCGCGGGCCTGCTCCGGGTGCGTGCGCGACGAAGGGGACGATGAGGGACTGCTTCACCCCGAACACGGCGTCTCGGGTGAGCCACTCGTCGCCCTCGACGAAGATGTGGGTGATGAGCGTCTGGTGTCCGGGGGAGCTCACCATGAAGTGGATGTGCGCCGGTCGCATCGGTGAGCGCCCCGTCGCCGAGAGCAGGTCACCCACCGGCCCGTCGTGCGGGATCGGGTAGGCGGCGGGCTGCACGGTCCAGAAGTCGAATCCGCCCTGGCCGTCGGTGAACAGGTGCGCGCGTCCCGCGAGGGTCCCGCCCTCGCGCTGCACGTCGTAGAAGCCGTCGTCGTCGGCCGCCCACACCTCCACGCGCGCGCCCGGCAGCGGCGCGCCGCCGGTGGAGCGCACCGAGCCCCGCACGTGGCAGGGACGACCGCTCATGCCACGGGAGATGTCCTCCCCGCTGTCCACCAGCGGCGCGTCCGCGACGAAGAAGGGACCGAAGACGGTCGACTCGGTCGCCTCCGAGCGGGCCGGGGAGTTGACGGCCACCGTCATCATCGACGCCCCCAGCACGTCCGAGAGCAGGATGAACTCCTGGCGGTGCTGGTCCGTGATGTGGCCGGATCGCGTGAGGAAGGCGATCGCGGCGTCCCACTCGGCGTTCGTCAGGCGCACGTCGCGGATGAAGGCGTGCAGGTGGCGCACCAAGGACGACATCACCTCCCGAACCCGCGGGTCCTTGGTCTCGGCGAAGCCGGCGACCACCTCTTCGGTCAGGGCCCGTTCGCGGTGGGCCTGGCGCAGCGCGTCGCCTGCCCGTGCGTCGGGCTCCGGTGCCGTGGCGCTCATGAGTGCCGGCCCTCCTCGTCGTAGGCCATGAGCAGGATCTGCTCCAGGGAGCCCGGGGTGACCGGGCGGGGGTTCGCGATGGGCAGGTGCTCGGCCACGACGCCCGCCACCAGGGGCACGTCCTCGGCCTTCATCCCGAGCTCTCGCAGCGTGCGCGGCGCGCCCGTGGTGACGAGGAGCTCGGCGAGACCGTCCACCGCGTCCTCGGTGCCCAGCGCCGCGGCGAGGCGGTCGAGGGCGGCGGGGATGGCGGGGGCGTTGAAGCGCAGCACCTGGGGGAGGACCACCGTGTGCGTGGCCGCGTGCGGCAGGGCGAGCGTGCCGCCCAGGGCGTGGCAGATCGTGTGGTGCAGTCCGGAGCCGGCCTCGGCGAAGACGACGCCCGCCAGGAAGCTGCCGTACTGCAGTGCGTCGAGGGCGTCCGGGGCGTCCGGCCGGTCGCCCCGCAGCGCGCGCAGGCCGCGCGCCAGGTGGTGCACGGCCTCTCCGGCCAGCACCGAACTGACGGGGTTGGCACCCGGTGCCCACAGGGCTTCGACGCAGTGCGCCATGGCGTTGAACGCGGAGGTGACCGCGAGCCGCTCCGGCAGGGACCGCAGCAGCACGGAGTCGTACACCACCGCTCGGGGCAGGACCGCGGGGTCCTTGCCCGTCCGCTTGCGGCCGTCGGTGGTGATGCCCCAGGTGTCGGTCATCTCCGAGCCCGCCAGGGTGGTCGGCACGGCGAGGACGGGGAGCCCGGTGCTGAGCGCGACAGCCTTGGCCGTGCCGGTGGTCGAGCCTCCTCCCACGCACAGCACCAGGTCGGCGCGCGAGTCCGCAGCCACCTGCCGGGCCGCCTCGGCTGTCTGGGAGGGCACGTGCTCGACCACATCGGCGAAATGCGCGACCACACGCGTGCCCAGCGCCGCGGCGAGCTGCTCGGCGGTGTCCGCCTGCGAGCGCGAGGCCACCAGCATGATGCGGCGGGCGTCGTGCTCCTCGACCCACGCGCGCACGGCCTCGGTGGCAGCGCCACGGCCGAAGCGCACCTCGAGGGGACGTCGTCGATAGGAGAACGGGGCGATCTCCTCGGCCGGGGCGGTGGTCGAGCTCACGGGCATCTCCTCTTCGTCTCTCGACGCACGTGAGCCGGGGTGCGCAACTCGGAGCGCAATGCGTCCAACACGGTGGCGAGGTCCCGCCGCTCGAGTCCGTCGAGGATCTGCTGCAGGCCGCCCACGGCGTCGATGCTGTGGAGCATCGCCTCGCTGACGGTGCGCCGGTCGATGCCCGGTAACCCCAGGGCCCGATAGGCGCGCATGAGCGGCTCCGATCCCGCCAGGCCCACGAAGTGCTCACCGAAGGCGTTCAGCGCATCGACGAGCTCCCTGACACTGCCCCTGGACGACGCGGCCTCCACCCGCTGCAGCTGCTCACGCAGGCCCTCCAGCTGCTCGTCGGCAACGGTGTCGATGACCTGGCCGGCCACACCGACCTCGAGCACCAGCTTGGCCGCGTAGGCGGCGTCGACGGCCTCCTCGGGGAGCGCACTGATGCTGTAACGGCCGTCGACGCGCTGCACGAGCGACTCGGACCTCAGGCGCGACAGTGCCCGCAGGACGGTTCCTCGCGAGGTGGACAGGTCCGCGGCCAGCGCATCCGGGTCCAGCAGGTGTCCGTTGGTCGTGCGCACGGAGAGGACGTGGTCACGCAGGGCGTCGGTGACCGCGCGGTCGGCCTCGGTGCGCAGCTGCGCCATGGAGCCGCGGTAGTAGGCCAGGGGGTTGCCCCCGCCGGCGTCGGCCTCGACGGCGTGCGCACGGATCTCCCAGTGGGAACCGGAGGCCACCGCCTCCAGCACGCGGCAGGAGAGCGACGCCACCCGGTGCGGCAGCAACGGGTTGCCGAGGTGGTCCGCAGTCCAGGAGAGGCCCTCGAACTTGTCGGGCACACGGGAGGCGAACCGTCCTGCGACACCGGCCGCGTCCTCGTCCAGCACGTTGATCGCGAAGGAGCCGCGGGCGATGACGGCTCCGGCGGTCGAGGACGTCGTGGCCATCGAGACCATGACGGTCGGCGGGTCGGCGGCGATCGGCGCGATGGCGGCCACCGTCGCACCCACGGGGTGGTCGGAGGCGTGCGAGGTCACCACCGCCACCCCGGAGGCGAAGTGGTTCATGGCCGCGACGAAATCCTCCGGTCCCAGCGTCCCGCGGTCCTCACCCACGACGAGTGTCATGTGCGCACCCACTCATCGCAGGGGGACGCGCGTCGCGCCCTCGAAGTGCTGGGCGGTGTACATCGCGGCGGCGGGGTCGGTCAGCGAGGTGCTCAGGTGGCTCCACCACTGGCTGAGGTCGCGCCAGATCCGCTCGGTGCGGGTGCCCTGGAGCACCGCGCTGGAACCGATGGACTTGAACAGGAAGTCGCCGGTCGCCTCCCACAGGAGGCGGCCCGACTCCTGCGCCACGAGCGCGACGCGGGTGTCCTCCGCCTTCCGGTAGGGCGCGGAGACGGAGTCGGCGACGGCCTGGTCGAACAGCTCCCCGGCCTTGTCCATGGTTCCGACGGCGGCGTCGAGCTTGGCTCGTGCGGTGCCGTACCGCCACTGGTAGAAGGTGTCCTCCGAGCGCACCGCGAACGGGGGGAGCACCGTCTTGCGCACGGTCATCTGCGCGTCGTACTCGTCGAAGAGGGCGAGCGCAGCTCCCAGGGCCAGGGAGTTCAGCTCCATGGCGAAGAAGCCGATGCCGGGGACGCCGTACTGGGGGTTGCCGTGCAGGGCGCGGCCGGGCGTCTGGGTGGCGGGGTCGATGCTCGTCTGGCTGACGCCCTCGAGCACGAACTCCGCGGGGATGAACGCCCCGTCGAACCTCACCGAGTTCGAACCGCTCCCGCGCAGGCCCAGCGTGCCGCCCCAGTCGTCCAGGACCTCGTAGGTGTCGCGCGGCGCGATGAAGTTGGAGATGACCCCGGGGCGGTCGTCGTGGAAGGCGTGCCCGCTGAAGTGCGTCGAGTAGGGGACCCCCGAGGCGTAGCGGTGCACGCCCTCGACGAGGAAGCCCCCGTCCACGCGGGTCAGCGTTCCCGAGGGAGCGCTGGTCATGGGTGCCGCGAGGTAGTCGCCCGCGAACAGCTGCTGCTGCGCCTCCTCGCTCCAGTACGACGCGATCTGCAGGTTGTGCCCCGAGGCGAGGGCCAGGCACCACGCGGTGGCCATGTCGGCGCGGGCCAGCTCGCGCATGACCAGCAGGAACTCCGGGAGCGAGAACTCGTAGCCGCCCCACGTCCGGGGGCGCAGCAGGTGGTAGAACCCGGCGTCGAGGAAGCGCTGCTGCAGTGCCTCGGAGTGGCGTGCGTTGCGCTCGGTGAGCTCCGCCTCCTCCAGCACCTGCTCACCGATCGAGCGGGCACTGGCGAGCGCTTCTTCGAGGGTGAGGGTCGCCGGCCTGCGGGAGGTGCCGGCAGCCAGTGAAGTCATCTCGACATCCTTCGATCTTCGTTGACGATGAGCCTTCGACGAGCCTCCCCGGCCCGGTGGCGGCGGCCTAGCGTGAGGTCACCCGATCTGCACGCCATCGCCCACGCCCGCGCACCCACCTCGACGGCGGCCGACCCGGGACTTCGCCCGATCGCCACGACCGTGTCCGTCGGCGCGACCCCGTAGAGTGGACCGGGTGGAGACGGCAGGCCCGGAGGCGAGTGCACCTCGCCGCCGCGGCAGGCCCCGCGCCGGCGACCCGGACCGGATCAGCGAGGTCGCGTTCCGACTGATCACCGAACGGGGCTACGCGGGCACCACGATGACCGACGTCGCCGAGGCGGCAGGCATCAGCGTGCCCACCCTGTTCCGCTACTTCCCCTCCAAGTCCGCCCTGCTGTGGCACGGCATGGAGGACAGCGCCCGACTCTTCCGCCAGGCGTTCCGGACCCGGCCGGCGTCGTCGGACCTGGTCGACGCGATCTTCGCGGCCTATCTCGACATGCTGCACGCCTCGCCGGTGCGGCTGCTCGTGATCAAGCGGCGGATCGCGATCGTCAGCCACGGCGGCGAGTCCGCCGACGCGGCATGGCTGCGCTTCGAGGAGTGGAGCGCGATGGTGACGGAGTTCGTCGCCGAACGCCGCGGGATTCCGGCGGACTCGCTGGAGGCCACGGTGCTCGGTGGGATGATCTGGACGGCGTTGTGGACGGCGATCAGCCGCTGGGCCGTCGCGGACGACTCCGACCCGGCCGGGCTGGTCGAGCAGGCCCGCGCCTACGTCACGCTCCCCGGCTGACCGGGGTGGCGCGCTCCCCGGTCGGCCCGGGAAGCGCGTCACGACGCTATTCCGCGAGTTCCTTCAGCACCCCGTCGGCGACCCGGAAGGACTCCAGGGCCGCGGGCGCGCCGCAGTAGACCGCGGTCTGCAGCAGAGTCTCCTGGATCTCGGTCTCGGTGGCCCCGTTGGTGAGGGCACCGCGGACGTGTACGGCCAGCTCGTGGTTGCGGCCCAACGCGGTGAGCATCGCGAGGTTGATCAGGCTCCGGGTGCGCCGGTCCAGGCCCTCGCGGGTCCAGACCGCACCCCAGCAGTACTCGGTCACGAGCTCCTGGACGGGGCGGGCGAAGTCGCTGACCGCCGCCATCGAGCGGTCGACATGGGCGTCCCCGAGCACTTCGCGGCGGACCTTCATCCCCTCGGCGAGGCGGTCGGCGGACGGGGCGGGGGTGTCGGACATGGTTCTCCTGATCGGTCAGCGGATCCGGACGACGTGTTCCGGAGCCGGGTCGTGTGGGGCGAAACGGGTGCGGACGAGCGGTGTGATGAGCCCGGCGACCCGCGCGACGGCGGCCGTGTCGTCGTCTGCACGCAGCCCGTTCTCGGGTCCGAGGAGGCCCGATACGCCAGGCCCGGCGCGGTGCCGGCGCGCTCGACGTCGGCGCCGAGGCGGGCGAGGTCCGCGGCGGAGTGGGTGTGCCCGACGCGGACGACGTCCTGCTCGATGATGGGCCCCTCGTCGAGGTCGGAGGTCACGTAGTGCGCGGTCGCCCCGACCAGCTTGACCGCCGAGCGCTGGAAGTACGTGCCGCCGGTCGGGGCCGTCGCGTACTGGTCGAGGGAGGCGATGTTCGCGCCCGCCTCGGTCAGGAAGCCGCTGACGGCGGAGACGATCCCGGGCCGGTCGGGGCAGCTGATCAACAGTCGGCCGACGTCCGCGTCCGGGACCGGTGTCGCCGTGGCAGGCGCGGGCGCGAACTGGGCGAGGTCGGTCATGTCGGGTCCTTCGTACGGTCGGCTTCGCCCGGGGACGAGGGTTCCGTGGTCGTGGGGGTCGCGTCCGTCCCGGGATCGACGACGCGGATCCGCGCGCTCGACGCGGCCGCGACGATGCCGGTCAGGGCGAGCGCGGTCATGAGCAGTGCGAGCAGGGTGGTGGTCCCGCCGCCCGCGGCGACCAGTGCGGTGGCCACGAGGGGCGCGAACCCGGCCAGCGAGCTGGCCAGCTGGTAGGACACGCCGACCCCGGTGAACCGGGTGCGCACCGGGAAGAGCTCGGCCATGAAGGCGGCGAGCGGGCCCGCGACGGTCGCGTTGACCAGGGGCTGCAGGATCAGCACGGCCAGCAGTACCGCCCCGATGTTCGCCACACCGAGCAGGATCAGGGCCGGCCAGACGAGGACGGCGCCGAGGACATAGCCCGCGACCATCGTCCGAACGCGTCCGAACCGGTCCGACAGCGCTGCGGAACCGATGGTCGCGAAGATCGTCAGGAAGTTCGACACCGTGAGCATCAGCAGCACCGACGCCTGGTCGTTACCGTGCGCGACCGCGTAGCGCAGGCCGAACGTCGCCGTCACGGACTGGGCGAAGAACGGGGCCAGGGCGCAGAGCACGACGACCAGCACGCTGCGCCGGCTCCCTGCCAGGGTGGCGACGATGGGGATCCGGACCGCGCCCCGCTGCCGCCGCGCCGCCACGAACTCGGGGGACTCCGCCACCCCCGCCCGCACCACCAGGGCGACGACCACGATCACCCCCGAGGCGAGGAACGGGAGCCGCCAGCCCCACCCGATCAGGGCCTCCTGCGGCAGCAGCGAGACCAGGGAGAACACCAGGGTCGCGAGCACCGCACCGCTGGGGCCGCCGCTGGCGACGATGCTGCCGGCGAGCCCGCGGCGGCGCGGGCGGGCGTGCTCCATCGCCATGAGCGACGCGCCCGCCCACTCACCGCCCACGGCGATGCCCTGCAGGGCGCGAAGGGCGACGAGGATGACGGCGGCCGCCTGGCCGATGCTCTCCCCGCTCGGCACGGCGCCGATCCCGACCGAGGCGGCACCCATCAGCAGCATCGTCACGATCAGCATCTGCTTCCGGCCGAGCCGGTCGCCGAAGTGTCCGAACAGGATGGCGCCGAGCGGTCGCATGACGTACCCCACGGCCAGGGTGAGGAACGACAGCACCACTCCGGTGGCCGGCTCCACCTGGGAGAAGAAGACCGTCGGGAAGATCAGGGAGGCGGCGGTCCCGTAGAGGATGAAGTCGTAGTACTCCAGTGTCGCACCGAGGTAGCTGCCCAACGTGGCGCGACGGGCGGCGTGCTTCTCGCCGCGCGGGGTGGCGGTCGCGGGGTGGGTCACGGGCTCTCCTTCGAGCTCGGTGGGTCCGCTCGATCAGGAGGTGACGGGCGGGGTCGGCGGCACGACGTGGCCGAAGGCGGCCGCGATCCGGGCGTGCCGGGCGGCCACCCGATCCCAGAGCTCGGGGTGGGTGATCACGAGCGGGATCTGGTCGCGGATGGCGTCGGCGACCTGCGCGCCGACCTGCTCCGGGGTACGCCACAACTCGGTAGGGGGCTCGTTGCGGAACTCGCGCAGCCCACCTTCCGCGGTCCGGTGACGCAGGCTCTCGCCGATCCCGGTGCGGGTGGGGCCGGGCAGCACGAGCGAGGTGTGCACCCCGGTCCCCGCCAGCTCGACCTCCAGCACCTCGGTCAGCGCCGCGACCCCGGCCTTGGTCACGGCGTATCCCCCCAGCGGTGGCATCGGCGCCAGGGCGGACATCGACGCGACGTTCACGATGTGCCCGGATCCCTGCGCCAGCAACAGCGGGAGCACTGCCGAGACCCCGTGCAGCACCCCCCAGAGGTTCACGTCGAGGAGAAAACGCCAGTCGTCCGGCGTCATGTCGGCGATCGGCGCCTGCGGGCCGATCCCGGCGTTGTTGACCAGCACGTCGACCCGGCCGTGCCGGTCCAGCGCCCTGTCGACCATGGTGCGCACCGCGTCGGGGTCGGTGACGTCCGTCGCGACCGCGAGTCCGTCGACCTGCGCCGCGGCGACCATCGCCGCGGCCTCGTCCAGGTCCGCCACCACGACGTGCGCACCGCGGGCGTGCAGGGCCCCGGCGATGCCCCGACCGATGCCGCTCCCCGCGCCGGTGACCACCGCGACCGCGCCGTCCAGCCCGGTCATGAGAGGCCGTCCGCCCGTTCCGTCAGCACGCGCGCGATCTCCGTGTGGTCGGCACCCGCGGGCAGGGTCGCGAGGGCGCCGGACCACAGCTGCTCGAGGGTCTCGCCGAGCGCGGTGGGCAGCCCGGACGCGGCGGCGAGGCCGGTCGCCGCCCGGATGTCCTTGAGCATCAGCGCGGCACTGAAGCCGGAGTCGAAGGAGCCGGGCAGGATGAACTTCGGCCACTTGGCCTCACTGGAGCCGCTGCGACCGCTGGACCCGTTCAGCACGTCCAGCACCGCCTGGGAGGTCACTCCGTAGCGGCCCGCCAGGACCACGGCCTCGCTGGTGGCCCACAGGTGGACCGCCGAGACGAGGTTGTTCAGCGCCTTCACCGCGTGGCCCGCTCCGACCGGCCCGACGTGCCGAACCGTGCCGAGCTCGGAGAGCAGCGGCGTGACGTCCGCGAGCACCTCGGCGGTGCCGCCGAACATGATCGTCAACGTGCCCGCCTCGGCGCCGCCGACCCCGCCGGAGACGGGCGCGTCCGCGAAGGCCACGCCCGCCTCGGCGAGCCGGGGAGCGAGCGCCCGCGTCCGCTCGGGGTCGGACGAGCTCATGTCGACGACGGTCGTGCCGGGGCCGAGCAGGCCCTCCTCGAGGGCCTCTCCCAGGACGGCCTCGACGACGTCGGAGTCCGGCAGCAGCAGCAGGACCACATCCGCGGAGGCGTGGCGCAGGTGGGCGACCGCGCGACCGTCCTGCGCGGCGAGCCGCGCCCGCGCCACGGGGTGGGGGTCCACCCCGACGACGGCGTGGCCCCCGGCGACGAGCCTGGCCGCCATCGGGGTCCCCATGTTGCCCAGGCCGACCAGCGCGACCGTACGGTCGGACATCGGATCACCTCTCCTCTCGCCCGGCGACGTCGCCAGGAGCGCGTCCGCGCTGCAGGCGACCGATGCTCGGTCACCGGCACTCTTCGTGATGGACCTCGCCCCGGACCTACTCGGGCGGGGTGAAGACGACGGGGAGGTGCTCGATCTCGAGCAGCTTCCCACCCTGCAGCCCCGAGTACCGGATCTCGCCCGCGAGCCGGACGTCCGGCAGTCGGGCCAGCAGGATCGACACGACCTCGCGGAGCTCGGCCCGAGCGAGTGGCGCACCGAGGCACAGGTGCGGCCCGAACCCGAACGCCAGGTGCGGGTTCGGCGTGCGGTCCAGGCGCAGCGACTCCGGCTCGGGGAACCGGGCCGGATCGTGGTTCGCCGCGGCGAGGTTGAGGAACAGCCGGGTCCCCGCCGGGACGTCGAACCCGCCGATCGCGGTGTCCGTCGTCGCCGTGCGCGCGAACAGGTGCAGCGGTGTCGTGATCCGCAGGCTCTCCTCCACCAGCGCGGTCAGCCGGGCCCCGCCCGCCAGCGCGGCCTCGCGGGCCTCCGGGATCGAGAGCACGTGGTGCAGCAGCCCGGCCATCGCCGCCGCGGTGGAGTGGTGCCCCGCGACGAGCAGGGTCATGAGCATGGCGACCGCGTCGGCGTCGGAGATCTCGTGGCCCTCCACCCGTCCGGTGGCGAGCATCGACAGGTAGTCGCCCTGCGGACCCGTCCTGCGCCGGCCGAGCTGGTCGACGATGAATGCCTCCAGGTCGTTCTTGCGGGCCTCGAACTCGGGCGTGCCGATCGCCTGGAACATCACGATCGCGACCTGGCGCAGCTCGACGCACTCCGCTGCCGACAACCCGACGATCCGCCCGACGATGTGGACGGGCACGGGCTCGGCGAGCGCCGTGAAGAGCTCCGCCTCGCCCGCCTTCGCGAACGCGTCGATGTGGGTGTCGATCACCTCGGTGATCTCCGCGTGCAGCGCCTTGACCGCGGCCGGGGTCAGCGGGTGCCGCATCAGCGCCCGCCAGGTCGCGTGCTCCTCGCCGTCGAAGTCGAGCGGCGGCAGCCGCGGTGCCCCGACGGGCGGGATGAACGCGCCGTCGGCGGACGAGAAGTCCGTGGCGCGCAGGGCCGCGTCCCGGACCTCCTCGTAGCCCACGACCTGCAGGTGCCCGCCGTGGTGTGGGACGTGCACGACCGGGCAGCGCTCTCGCATCTCGGTGTAGGCGGCCCAGACCCGGTCCTTCGTGAGCGACCGGTCGAGGTGGTCGTAGTCGGCAGTGGGTGGCGCGCTCTTCGGCTGCTCCGTTGCGGTCGAATCGTGGGACGGACCACCGAACACCTTGCGTCGGCGGTCGGTCTTGTAGGGCGCGGGCGCCACGGTGGCGCGGATCCGCTTCTGCGGGCCGTCCGGTGCGCCCCACAGGACCTCGACCGCGGCGCCGAGCTCCGCGTGCGCGGTGTCCAGCACGGCGAGGGAGATCATCTCCCGGAAGAAGTACGAGTAGCAGCGTGAGGTCGCCTGCCCGACGTCCTCGCCGTCGACCAGCACCCGGTCGGCGGCCACGTCTCCGAGATAGCCGCGAGGGAACTCGAAGGGCGTGTAGGGCGTGCCCTCCTTGTCGAACAACGACCCGAGCACGTCGAGCACGTCGCGGTGGTCCCAGACCAGCGTCCGGATGGTCCGTGGGGGGTGGTCGGCGAGCCTGCGCAGCGCGGCGTCGCCGAGGAAGGCGTGGTCGAACTTGACGTTGCGTCCCCAGCCGAGGTCGTAGGGGGTGCGGTAGAGCTCGGTGGCCCGTTCATCGGTGACGACGCTGCCGCTGTGCTTGCGGAACACCTCGACCGGCCGCCACGACCGGTCCTGTACCCAGGCGAGGAAGTCCTCCACACCGCGGTCGAACCAGGCGGGCACGAAGTCCACCGTGGGCGTCGGGAAACAGGCCTCGATGTGGTTGACCATCTTGGTGCGCCCGCCGAGCCTGCGGATCCCGTACTTCGCACCGACCTCCAGCGCCCGCCGGTAGACGGCCTCGCCCTCGTCCCAGCGGCCGTGCAGCTCGAAGCCGATCTCCCCCGACATGCCCTGGCGCAGGATGTCGACCGGCATACCGTCGATGTACGCCCGCTGCACCCGCATGAACCGCAGGTCCCGCAGCGACTCGCCGGTCAGCTCCTCGAGCAGGTCCAGAGAGGCCGGGCCCTGGATCTGCTGCAGCGTCATCTGCGTGGTGATGTCCTCGGCTCGTACGTCGTAGTCGCCACGATCGAGCAGGTACTGCGCCCACGGCACCGCGAACCCGCTGGTGAGGTAGATCGAGTCCGGGGCCTCCCGGACCAGCACGCCCTCGCCCATGATGTTGCCGTTCGCGTTGCAGAACACGGCGTGCTTCGCCCGGCCGACCTCGAACGCGGCGTACGAGTTGACCGTCGTCTCGGAGAAGAAGCGCTCCGCGTCGGGGCCCGTCAGGCGGAGCTTCGACATGGGCGACCAGTCGCCGATATAGCAGGTGTTCTTCCAGGACATCGACTCGTCCACCCAGCCGGTGACCTCGAACGGCTCGAAGTAGCCGCCGAAGGCGTTGTAGCGGGGGATGGCGGGGTCGTAGGGAACCGTCGGCACGTGCCGGATCGGCGAGTCGCTCATCGGGGTCTCGATTCGAGAGGCGGGACGGAGCAGGTGGTCCTCGTCGATGGTCATCCTCGGATCAGACGGCCGCGGCCACGGCCAGGTCGGACAGGGTCTGGAAGCGGGTGATGTTGTCCGCCTGGGGCAGCAGGCCTGCGGTGAGGGCGACGAACACGAGGTCCAGCTCCGGGTCGATCCAGAACATGCAGCTGCCCGCGCCGTAGTTTCCGAACGTCGACGGCGTGGTCAGCGTGCCGAACTGGTGGCGCACGATGCGCTCGCCGCGCAGGCTGAACCCGAGGCCCAGGTAGGCGGGCGCCGGTTCGTAGCCGTTGCGGAGCGCGACGGTGCGGTAGAGCTCGTTGGGCAGGTCGCCGGTCCAGTTGCGGCGAGCGAGCTCGAGGGTCCGTGGCGCGAGCAGTCGACGCCCGTTCGCGCTCACCCCGCCGCGGCGCACCATGTCGGCCAGCGCCAGCAGGTCGGCGGTGGTGGACGCACCCCCCATCCAGACCGCCTCCTGGGACTCGGCCTCGAACAGCCCGTTGTCGCCGTCGACCTGGCTGGACAGATGCTTGATCGGGACGGTGCCGCGGAAGTCCGGCACCGCGTGCCGCGCGCGCATGTGCGGCTTGATGCCGAGCGCGGTGTCGGTCATGCCGAGCGGCTCGAGAAGATCCTCGCGCAGGATGTCGGCGATGGCGCGCTTCTCCGGATCCGTGCGGCGCAGCGCCTCGCCGAGCAGGACGTGGTTGGCCATCGGCGAGTAGTCACAGCGCAGGCCCGGCGGGTTCGTCCCGAGCGCCCGCTCGCAGACGGCCTCGACGGCCTCCGACAGGTCGTCGAGCGCCATGCCCGGTCGCATCTCCCACAGCGCCGGGACACCCGTGGTGTGGGTCAGGAAGTGGAAGATCGTCGCGGTCTCGCGCGGGGCGCCGGAGTACTCCGGGACGATCTCGGTCATCGGCGTGGTGAGGGCGAACCGTCCGGCCTCGACGGCGCGGAGGACGAGGATGTTGACGAACGCCTTCGTCACCGACAGCACCGAGAACACGGTGTCGGTGCGGATCGGCTGGGTGCGCGCTGCGTCCGCCGTCCCCACGGCCAGGTCCAGCACCACCTCGCCCGCCCGAGCGACCTTGATCGCGGCGCCCCAGTATCGGCCGCGTTCGACGTCCGCCGTGACGGTGGTGCGGATCGCTTCGATCCGGTCGGCGTCGATGCCGGGTGTCATGCCGTCTCCTCCGGGTCGTACCGCCGCACTGCGGCGCGCAACCCAGTGTGGAGGGGCACTCCACCTATTTCAATAGCTGCTATCAAAATGTTCGTCGGGGAGCAGTGCCCGGGTGTGGTAGCCCAGGTGACGGCGATCTGCACGACCGGGCCGAGTAACCACGACCCCGTACCGCCGAGGCGGCCGTTGTCCCTGCTCAGGGCTCCGCGAGGAGTCGAAGACCGGGGCGTTCGTCGTGTCCGCAGACGGGGGAGACGACCGTCCTCACGTTCGCCCGGCTCCGACGAGTCGACGAGCTGTAGGGTCGACCGTCACTCCCCGACGCGGATCCGCACGGTGCCGAGCCGGTCGAACTCGGCCACGAACTCGTCGCCCGCGGCCATCGGCACGGCGGCGTGCAGCGCGCCGGTCATCACCAGGTGCCCGGCCTCGAGGCCGACGCCGTTGCGGCCCAGCACGTTCGCCAGCCACGCGACCACCGCGACCGGGTCGCCGAGGGCCGCCGCGCCCGCCCCGGTGTCGACGAGCTCGCCGTTGCGGGTCAGCACCATCCCGACCAGGCGCGGGTCGGGCAGCTCACCGAACGGGACGACCTCGTCCGCCAGCGCCATGGCCCCGTTGGAGGCGAGGTCGGCCACGGTGTCGGCGAGCTTGATCCGCCAGTCCTCGATGCGGGAGTCCACGATCTCCAGCCCGGCGTAGGCCCCGCTGATCGCGGCGCGCGCCTGCTCGACCGTCACGTCCGGGCCGCGCAGCGGCGCACCCAGCACGAAGACGATCTCCGCCTCGATCTTGGGCGCGATGAAGCGGCTGAGCGGGACGGTGTCGCCGTCCCGGTACACGGTGGAGGACAGCACCGGGCCGTAGTCCGGGGAGTCCACCCCGAGCATCCGCTGCATCGGCAACGAGGTGACGCCCACCTTGTGCCCGATGACCGTGTCCCCGTCGGCGAGGATCAGCGTCATCAGCTCGCGCTGGATCTCGTACCCGTCGTCCATGCCCAGGGACGGGTCCTCGTCGGTGAACGGGGCGATCGGCTTGCCGGTGGCCCGGGCCTCGTACAGCGCCCGGGCCCGTTCGCGGGCCGGCTCGGGGGTCACTTCTCCTCCGCCAGTCCGATCGCGATGTCGATGATCATGTCTTCCTGGCCGCCGACGAGGCCGAGCTCGCCGCAGCGCTTGAGGATCTCGTGCGCGGGGACCTTGTACCGCTCGGCGGCGGTCTCGGCGTGGAGCAGGAACGACGAGTAGACCCCGGCCCAGCCCTGGACGATGGCGTTGCGGTCCATCTTGGGCCAGCGGTTGAGGTAGGGGCGCACGACGTCCTCGGCGGCGTGCAGCAGGCCCATCACGTCGAGCCCGGTGTCGATGCCGAGGCGGTCGAACACCGCGGCCAGGACCTCGGTGGGGGAGTTGCCCGCACCGGCACCGAGCGCGCAGAGCGAGCCGTCGATGTAGCGGACGCCGACCTCCTGCGCGATGACGGAGTTCGCCACGCCGAAGCTCATGTTCTGGTGGCCGTGGTAGCCGACCCAGGCCTCGTCGCCGACCTCGGCGACGAGGGCCTCGAACCGGGCCTTGGCCTCGTGCATGAGCAGCGCACCGGCGGAGTCGGTGACATACGGGGCCTGGCAGCCGGCGTCGACCATGATCCGGGCCTGTTTGGCCAGGTCCTCGGGGTTGGTGCGGTGGGCCATCATCAGGAACCCGGCGGTCTCCATGCCGAGGTCGCGGGCGGCGCCGAAGTGTTGGGGGGAGACGTCGGCCTCGGTGCAGTGGGTGGCCACCCGGACCATGTCGGCGCCGTGGTCGCGGGCCTTCCTGAGGTCCTCGACGGTGCCGATGCCGGGGACGAGCAGTACCGCGATCTTGGCCTGCTTCGCCTCCTCGCGGGCGGCGGCGATCAAGGTCATCTCGTCGGTGTGGGAGAAGCCGTAGTTGAACGTCGAGCCGCCGAGTCCGTCGCCGTGGGTCACCTCGATGACCTCGACGCCCGCCTGGTCCAGGGCCCGGACGGTGTCCCGGACCTGCGACTCGGTGAACTGGTGGGCCTGGGCGTGCGACCCGTCGCGCAGGGTGGTGTCGATGATCCGGACGTCATGGGCCAGCGCCGGGCGTGCCGCTGCGCGCGCTGTGGTGTGCGGGGCGGCCTGCTCGGCCGGGCCGCCGCAGGCGGCGTCGGGGGTGCTGCTCATGCCGGGACTCCGATCGCGTCGAGCTTGGCCTGCGCCATGAGGTTGCCGACGCGCGCGGCAGCGGCGGTCATGATGTCGAGGTTGCCCGCGTACTCGGGCAGGTAGTCGCCGTTGCCACGGACCTCCAGGAACACCGCGACCCGGGCCCACTGCTCGCCGTCGGGGCCGCGCCAGGCCGGGCGGGGCTCGTCGAACTGGGGGTCCGCGCGCAGGGTGTAGCCCGGAACGTACTCCTGGACCTCGCCGACCATGCGGTGCACGGACTCGGAGATCGCGTCCCGGTCCGCGTCCGCGCCGATCATGCAGAACACCGTGTCCCGCATGATCATCGGAGGCTCGACCGGGTTCAGGATGATGATCGCCTTGCCGCGCTCGGCCCCGCCGACCTCGGCGACCGCTCCGGAGGTGGTGTGGGTGAACTCGTCGATGTTCGCCCGGGTGCCGGGTCCGGCGCCGCGGGAGGCCACCGAGGCCACGATCTCGGCGTAGGGGACCGGGGTCACGCGGGAGACCGCGTGCACCATCGGGATGGTCGCCTGTCCGCCGCAGGTGATCATGGAGACGTTGGGGGCGTCGATGTGGTCGTGCAGGTTGACGGGCGGACACACCATCGGACCGAGGTGCGCCGGGGTCAGGTCGACGGCCTGGATGCCCGCCTCGGCGAAGCGCGGCGCGTTCGCGATGTGCGCCTTCGCCGACGTCGCCTCGAACACGATCTGCGGCAGGTCGTCCTGCCGCATCAGCCAGTCCACCCCCTCCGCGGAGGCCTCGATGCCCTGTGCCCGCGCCCGCGCGAGCCCGTCCGACTCCACGACCCCGACCATGTACCGGACATCGATGACGTCGCTGCGGCGCAGCTTCGCCAGCAGGTCCGTCCCGATGTTCCCCGGCCCCACGATCGCCGCGGTCACTCTGCTCTCCGACATGTTCTGACTGTCTCCGACTCGTCTGGGCCGATGGAACATCGAGGCCCGCTCACTGGGACGCGGTCCGTCGCCGCGTGCGGGAGGTGCGAGGGCCACGCCCGGGGCGGGCGTGGCCCTCGCGGGACGACGGCACGTCAGGCGTGCGTCCCGCCGTCGATCCGGATCTCCGTGCCGGAGATGAACCGGCCGTCGTCCGAGACGAGCATCGCGATGACGGACGCCACGGCGTCCGGGCCGACCATCGTCCCGTCCGACTGGGGGAGCAGCGGCTGCAGCCGACCGAACAGGGACCAGTCGACGTCCGCGGGCAGCTCGCCCCCGGTCGCCCGGGTGATCCCCGAGTCGATGCTGCCCGGCTGCAGCGCCGTGACGCGCAGCCCCTGCTTGCCGTACTCCACGGCCAGCGAGTGCGTGAACGCCTCGATCCCGCCCTTGCTCGCCGAGTAGGCCGCCATGTAGGGGTGGCCGTGGTTCGCCGAGGTCGAGCTGAAGTTGACGATCGCGCCCCGGCTCTCCAGCAGGGCGGGCAGCACCGCGCGGGTCATCAGGAACGTCCCGGTCAGGTTGACCGCCAGGATCCGGTTCCACGTCTCCAGGGGGAAGTCGTGGGTGTGCCCGCTGCGCAGGATCCCGGCCGCGTTGACCAGCCCGTCGAGCCCGCCGAGGCGGGCCAGCGCGGCCTCGACGCCCTGGGCGACCGCCGCCTCGTCGGAGACGTCGAGCGCGGTGGTGTGCAGCCGCTCGGAGTCTGCGCCCGCCTGGGCGACGGTCTCCTTCAGGCCCGCCTCGGCGACGTCGACGCCCCACACCGACGCCCCCTCGGCGAGCAGCCGCAGCACGCCGGCCTGCCCGATCCCCGAGGCCGCTCCGGTGACGGCGACGCGCCTGCCGTCGAGACGGCTCACAGCTCCCTGCCGGAGAAGTCCCACTGGTGGCCCCAGTAGCTGTCCGCGGTGATCTCCTCGGAGGAGTAGTGGTCCTCGTCGACGAGCATGCCGGCGCAGCCGACCTCGAGGTCCCAGCCGCCGGGGGTGCGCACGTAGAACGACACCATCTTGTCGTTCGTGTGCCTGCCCAGGGTGGACGACAGGTGGTAGCCCTTGGCGCCGAGCCGGTCCAGCGCGCGCCCGACCTCGTCGAGGGTCTCGCACTCGACCATGATGTGGACCAGCGCGGGGGCCTTGAGCTCCGGCGAGGGCAGGATCGCGAGGCTGTGGTGGCGGGGGTTGACGCCCATGAACCGCAGCCGGAGCGGCCCGTACTCCGGCGGGGCGGGCAGCCGGAAGGCCCCGCGCGGGAAGAACTCCAGTACGTCCGAGTAGAAGGAGTACGCGCCGTCCAGGTCGCCGACCGGGACCACGACGTGGCCCAGCCCCAGCTCGCCCGCCACGAACCGGTTGCCGAACGGCGTGTTCAGCGGCGAGTGGTCCAGCGCGGAGCCGTGGAACACCTCGGTCGGGGTACCGCCGGGG
>Ga0070671_100000636_pt1 | contig 25081 bp, 24 predicted proteins | sample KBSS73metaG_FD_65341 | JGI IMG/M metagenome (GOLD analysis project Ga0070671, IMG submission 65341) | Switchgrass rhizosphere microbial communities from Kellogg Biological Station, Michigan, USA - KBS S7-3 metaG | ecosystem: Host-associated > Plants > Roots > Rhizosphere > Soil ...
ACGCCGCCGGGTTGTGGGATGTGGATGCGGCGACGTCGATGGTGGCGTGGCTGCGGGATCGGGCGCGGATGTCGGGACGTGATGCGCAGCGGTTGGTCACGATGGCGAAGCGGACTCGCGCGCTGCCCGTCACCCGTGACGCGTGGGCCGCGGGTGCGCTGTCGTCGGGGCAGGTGCAGGAGATCCTGCACCATGCGGGCGCGAAGCTCGCCGTGTTCGCCGAGCACGAAGCGGCGGTGGTGCCCACGCTGGTGCCGTTGTCGATCCTGGACACGAAGACCGCGATGCGGGAGTGGCGTGCGCGTGCCGACGCCGAAGATGGCGGCACCCCGGGTGAGGGTGAGCCGGCGAGCAGCGTGCGGCTCTCACCCGTCGGTGACCGCTACGCCCTCAGCGGCGACCTCGACGCCGACGACGGCGCCATCGTCGCTACCGCGCTGCGCGTCGCGGAGTCCCGCGACGAGGAGGGTGAATCCCGCACACCGGCGGAACGGCGCGCTGACGCGCTGGTGGATGTGTGCCGGTTCTTCCTCGACAACCAAACCACCAGGACCGGTGGCCGGCATCGGCCCCACGTCAACCTGATCGTCGATCTCGAGGACTTCTCCGGCGGGATCGCCGGCGGGGCGCGGCTGGCGATGTCGGTGCTGGAGCGCTACTGCTGCGACAGCGCCGTCCATCGCGTGTTGACCGACGGGCGTTCCGGGATCCTCGACGTCGGTACCGCCACCCGCGTCCTCACCGCCGCGATGTGGACCGCGCTGGTGATCCGCGACGGTCATTGCCGCTTCCCCGGCTGTGATCGTCCGGCGACCTGGTGCGACGGCCATCACATCCAATGGGTCTCCAAGAACGGACCCACCAACCTCGAGAACCTCGTCCTGCTCTGCCGGCGACATCACAAGAAGCTCCACCAACCCGGCTGGCACGCCAAACTCCTCCCCGACGCCACCTTCGAAGTGGTGAACCCCGACGGCATCGTCCGCACCAGCCACCCACCCGGCACCCTCCAACCCTTCCCGTAGCTGCCATCGCGGTGGCCGTACCCTGGCGCCGTGGCCGGGCCGCTCTTCGACGCCATCGAGCGACAAGCGCTCGCCGACCTGCTCGATGAGCTCGGGCCGGACGCGCCGACGCTGCTCGCGCCGTGGTCCACGCGCGACCTCGCGGCCCACCTCGTGCTCCGCGAGCGCGACCTCCTCGCGGCACCCGGGCTCGTGGTCCCTGGCGCTTGGGGCCGCTTCGCCGAACGACGACGTGCGGCTCTGGCGCGCCAGGACTTCCCATCGCTCGTTGGCGCGTTCCGATCGGGGCCGCCAGCAGGCTTCTTCCGCATCGGTTGGGTGCGGCGCTTCCCCAGCCTCAACGAGCTCTTCGTGCACCACGAGGACGTGCGCCGGGCCAACGGCGGTGGTCCTCGCACGCACCCGCACGAGATGGACGCGGCGCTGTGGCGCAACGTGAGCCGCATGCCGTGGTTCCTCGCCCGGCGCCTGCGCGGCACGGGACTCGAGCTCGAGTGGGCCGGGACAGCCGCTGTCGTGCGAGCCCGCCGAGGGGAACCCACGGCGCGCATCTCGGGACCTCCGGGCGAGCTGCTGCTGTACCTGTTCGGTCGTCAGGACGTCGCCCACGTCGACGTGAGCGGGCCCACCGCTGCGGTCGACGCCGTCCGCCGCGCACGCTTCGGCATGTAGTGGACGCGCTGGCACCGCGGTCGGTCCGTGGAGCACGCTGACCGCCGTGGCGCGCGACGATCCTCCGACGGTCAGGGTCGACCAATGGCTGTGGGGCGTGCGCGTCTTCAAGACGCGGTCGCAGGCGACGGACGCGTGCCGGGGTGGGCACGTCAAGGTCAACGGCACGACCGCCAAGGCGGCGACGGCGGTGAAGGTGGGTGACCGCGTCGAGGTCCGTGGCCACGGCCGGCAGCGGTCGCTCGAGGTGACGCGGCTCGTCGACAAGCGCGTCGGTGCGGCGGTGGCGGCGGAGTGCGTGGTCGACCACAGCCCACCGCCGCCGCCCCGAGAGAGCGTGGTGCCACGCCTGTTCGCCCGTGACCTCGGTGCGGGACGTCCGACCAAGCGCGAGCGCCGTGACCTCGACCGCTTGCGTCGTCGATGACCGGTCACGTCGAGGACGAGCGTCGCTCGTGGCTGACGCGCAACCTCCTCGTGCTGTGCGGGGTGAGCTTCCTGCAGGACGCGGCGAGCGAGCTGCTCTATCCGATCATGCCGATCTTCCTGACCTCGGTGCTCGGGGCGCCGGCGTCGGTGGTGGGTGCGGTGGAGGGGCTCGCCGAGGCGGTGGCGTCGATCACCAAGGTGCTCTCGGGTCGACTTGCCGATCGCTTCCACCGGCGGCCGCTCGTCGGCGCCGGCTACGGGTTGGCCGCCGTCGGCAAGCTGATCATCGCGGTCGCGTTCGCGTGGCCCGTCGTGCTCCTGGGCCGGGCCGTCGACCGCGTCGGCAAGGGCATCCGCGGCGCGCCGCGGGACGCGCTCCTCGTCGAGGACGTGCCGCTGGGTGCCCGAGGTCGCGTCTTCGGCCTGCACCGGGCCGCCGACACGATGGGTGCCGTTGTCGGTCCGCTCATCGGGCTGGCTGGCTACGAGGCGCTGCACCACCACCTCCGGCCGCTGCTGGTCATCGCCGTGTTCCCCGCCGTCGCCAGCGTCCTGCTCGTCGGCGCGGTGCGCGAGCGCAGCGGTCCACCACCCGACGTCTCGCGTCGCCCGCGCGACGAGGGGCCGAGCGGGCTGCGCCAGAACGGTTCGTATCGGCGCGCGGTGCTGATCGTGACGGCGTTCAGCGTCGTGAACTTCCCGGACGCGTTGCTGCTCCTGCGCGTCCGTTCCCTCGGCTTCTCGGTGGCCGGGGTGATCCTGGTCTACGTCACCTACAACGCCGCCTACGCGCTCGCGAGCTATCCGGCGGGTGCGCTCGCCGATCGGCTCTCGCCACCGCACGTGTTCGCGGCCGGCCTCGTGTGCTTCGCCGTGTGCTACCTCGGCCTCGGGCTCATCACCGACGGCAACTGGGTGTGGCCGCTCTTCCTCGTCTACGGCGGGTACACGGCGGCGACCGACGGCGTGGGCAAGGCGTGGATCAGCGGGCTGGTCTCCGGCAGGGACCAAGCGCGCGCCCAAGGCCTCTTCCAGGGCGCGATCGGTGGCGCCGTGCTCGTCGCCGGGCTGTGGGCGGGGCTGCTGTGGCACCACACCGGTCGGGGCCCGCTGGTGTTCTCCGGCATCGTGGCCCTCGGCGTCGCAGTGGTGCTGAGCCGTCAGCCACCGGCGATGGCGCCCACCACGTAGAAGACCTCCCGGCCGGCGGCGACCGCGTCGGGGAGCGAGTCGTCGGGGGCATCGTGCGACAGGTCCTCCTCGCCGGCGAAGAACCGGACGAAGGGCCGGCGCTTCCCGGTCGCGTGGTCGCGCATGGTGCCGCGCAGCGCGGGGAACTGCGCCTCCAACGCGTCGAGCACCGTGCGCTGGGTCACGTCACCGTCGACCTCGAGCTGCACCTCGCCGTCGATCCCGGCGATCGTGCGCAGGTGGGCAGGGAGCACGACGCGGATCACGGCAACGTCTGGACCTCGACCGACAGCACGGCCGGCAGGTCATGGACGATGGCGTCCCACGTGTCGCCGCCATCGGGCGACGCGTACACCTGACCACCGGTGGTGCCGAAGTAGACGCCGCACTGGTCGAGCTCGTCGACGGCCATCGCATCGCGCAGCACGTTCACGAAGCAGTGCTCCTGCGGGAGACCCTTCGTCAACGGCTCCCACTCATCACCGCCGGTGCGACTCCGGTAGACGCGCAGCGCGCCATCGGGCGGGTAGTGCAGCGAGTCGCTCGTGATCGGCACGACGTAGACGGTGTCGGGCTCGTGGGCGTGGATGTCGATGGCGAACCCGAAGTCGGTCGGCAGGTCGCCGCTGATCTCGCGCCAGGACTCGCCGGCATCGTCGGTGCGCATGACGTCCCAGTGCTTCTGCATGAACAGCGTGTTGGGGCGCTCCGGATGCAGCGCGATGCGATGCACGCAGTGGCCGACCTCGGCATCGGGGTCGGGGATGAACTCCGAGTGGAGGCCCTTGTTCACGGGCTTCCAGGTCTTGGCCCCGTCGTCCGTGCGGAAGACGCCGGCGGCCGAGATGGCGACGTACATCCGCGCCGCGTCCTCCGGATCGAGCACGATGGTGTGGAGGCACATGCCGCCGGCGCCCGGCTGCCAGTGCGGGCCCGAGCCGTGCTCGCGCAATCCCGGTTGCTCCTGCCACGTCTGGCCGCCGTCGGTGGTGCGGAAGAGCGCCGCGTCCTCGACGCCGGCCCACACGGTGTCGGGATCGGTGAGCGACGGCTCGAAGTGCCAGACCCGAGCGAACTCCCACGGGTGCGGTGTGCCGTCGTACCACTGGTGGGTGCCGGGGACCGTCGCGTACCGGAACTCGTTGCCCACGGGGTTCCAGGTCGCGCCGCCGTCGTCGGACCGCTGCACCATCTGGCCGAACCAACCGGTCGACTGCGAGGCGTACAGACGGTTCGGATCGGCCGGCGACCCGGTCACGTGGTACAGCTCCCAGCCACCGAACAGCGGCCCGGTGACGTTCCAGTCCTTGCGCTTGCCGTCGGCCGTGAGCAGGAACGCGCCCTTGCGCGTCCCGACCAGCACTCGCACTCCCGTCATGGGCTCCATCCTCCCTCGTCCGGACCCTGCTCTGACGGGCCGGCGGTCGGGAACTCATCGCGCGTTGTTAGGGTCGGGGCCTGATGCCCCCTGCGTTCGACACGATGCTCGGGATCCCGCCCGATCGGGACAACTGGCAGGCGGCCTTCGGTACCCTCCTGCGGGACGCCGACTCGGCCCGACTGCGCCAACCGGCGGGCTACATGTTCAAGGGCCTGCCCGAGGTCGACGAGGCGAGCTACGCCGAGGTGCTCCTCGCCGAGATGGACCGCTGGGACATCGAGCACGGCATGCTGCCGGTCCGCTTCGCCGACGGCGATCTCGGGCGCGAGCTGGTCGAGGCCCATCCCGACCGGTTCGTCGGCGAGTACGTGGTCGATCCGAACCGGGGTGTGGACGCGGTGCGCGACCTGCGCCGGGCCGTGCGCGAGCTCGGCGTGCGCGCCGCATCCTGCTTCCCCTGCGGCACCAACCCGCTCGTCGCCATCGACGACGCGAAGATGTACCCGCTGTACGCCGCGTGCGTGGAGCTCGGCATCCCGTTCTTCGTCAACGCCGGTGTCCCCGGTCCCCGGGTGCCGATGTGGCCGCAGGAGGTCCGTCGTCTCGACGAGGTCTGCTACGACTTCCCGGAGCTGGTGCTCGTCACCCGCCACGGCTGCGAACCGTGGACGGCGCTGGCGGTGAAGCTCCTGTTGAAGTGGCCGGGTCTGCACTACTCCACGTCGGCATTCGCTCCGAAGCACTACCCCCGCGACATCATCGACTACGCCAACACCCGGGGCGCCGAGAAGGTGCTGTACGCCGGCTACTTCCCCTACGGGCTCACGCTCGAACGGATCTTCACCGAGCTGCCGTCGGTGCCGCTCAAGGACGACGTGCGCCCGAGGTTCCTCGCCGGCAACGCCCGCCGCATCCTCGGCCTCGACTGACTCCGCTCACTGGCTGTACATCAGCGAGCCTGGCGTGGTGAGCAGCTCGCCGGTCTCGAGCCACGTCTTGAGCCCCGAGAGGATCATCGGCCATCCGCCGTAGAGCTGCTCGCACGCGCCCTCACGCATCTGGTCGTGGGTGATCGTCAACCGGCACGAGTCGCCGACCGGCTCGATGTCCCAGGTGACCCGCGACGTGCCCTCGGCTTCGGCTTCGGGGCTGAAGAACGCCTGCATCGTGTGCACGAGCCGTCGCGGCGGATCGATCTCGAGCACCTCGCCGTCGCCCAGCAGGTGCTCGGCGCGCGGCGAGCTCAGCGTGACGCGCGAGCCGACGGTCCAGTCGGAGTGCGCGCCGGCGCCGAAGTTGTACTTGGCCCGGATGTCGGGGTTGACGATCGCCTCCCACAGCCGCTCGGGCGTGGTCCGGATGTAGATCTCGAACACCTTCTCCATCGTGCGCTCCATTCGTTCCTTGAGGTCGCTGAGCGTCGCCGCCCAGGGCTCGGCGTACTTGCTGACCCATCGGTCGTGGACGAGGCGGATGGGCACCGGGTTGAGGAAGTGGAGCTTCTCGCGCCCCTGCCGGCGGGTGACCACGAGGCCGGCGTCCTCGAGCTGCTTGAGGTGCTTCATCACCCCGAAGCGGGTCATCGAGAAGCGGGCCTCGAGGGCACCCAACGTCTGACCGTCCTCCCGGAAGAGCTCGTCGAGGAGCTGGCGCCGGGTCGGATCGGCGAGCGCCCGGAAGATCTCGTCCACGGGGCCAGTATATGTGACTGTTTGGTCACACGTCAAGAAAAGGACAAGCAGGCCCTTTCCCGCAGGGGTCGAAATGATGAGGGTGGCGGTTTCCTCGGTGGCGGCCGGGGTCGGGCGCACGGACGCGCACCGACGGACGTGGACGGGCAGGGCGGCGACGGCGACGTGCGGGTTCGCCGTCCTCGTCTCGGTCGCGCTGACGATCAGCGCGTCGAAGGAGGGGCAGGACTTCAGCATCGGCGTGTGGGCGCCGGCCCGCGCCCTGTGGCACGGCATCGACCCGTTCAGCGGCCGCGTCGCCGTGCCGGGCATCGACCACGACCACGTCGCGGCCCCGCTGTACGCGCCGTTCGTCTACCTGCTGCACGCGCCGCTCATCCTCCTCTCGAACCACGCCGGCCGCGTGGTGTCGGAGGGCCTGTGCCTCGTCCTCCTCTGGGTCGCCGTGCTGCTGCTCGTGCGACCGACGACGACGCGCGGGTGGCTCGTGGCCGCGGCGGTCGGCACCGTGACGGCGCGCACGATGATGGTGGAGGCGATCGTCTTGCTCGGTCAGTACACGACCTGGCAGCTGTTCGGCTTCGCCCTCGCCGTCTGGGCGACGCGGGCGAAGCGGCCGTGGCTCGTCGCCGCCGGGTTCGCCGTCGCGGTCGGCAAGCCGCAGACCGCGGTGCCCGTCGCCATCGCGCTCCTGCTCCTCGGGCAGTGGCGGACGGTGGCGCGGACGGCCGCGTTGGCCGGCGTCGCGAGCCTCCCGGGCCTCGTGCTCATGACCCGTGCCGCGGGTGGCGTCGGCCACCTGGCCCGCTCCCTGTCGGACAACTACCGCATCTTCAACCACCTCCCGTGGAACGAGCTGGCATCGTCGAAGAACACGCGTGCCGACGTGCTGGGCGTCGTGACGCACCTCGGCGGTCCGGCGCTCGACGGTGCCGCGTGGGCCGGGCTGACGCTCGTCCTCGCGACGGTCCTCGCCGCGCTCGTGCTCGTGCCCGCCCGCCGCCGGCTCGGCGAGCGCGCCCTCCTCGACGCACGCGTCTGGTGGGTGGTCACTGGCCTGGTCGTGCTGCCGCTCTACCACCAGCCCTACGACCTGCTCTTCGCGGTCGTGCCGATCACGCTCACCGCGGTCGCCTGGTCCGACCTCGATCGCCGCGACCGTGGTCTGCTCGGGCTTCCCCCGGCGGCGTTCCTCGTCGTCGAGGTCGCCGGCCACTTGCACTTCCAGCAGCGGCTGGCCACGTTGCTCGGCGCCTCCGAGCACACGATCAGCCAGGCGTTCCTGATCGTCCCCACGCTCGTCCTCGTCGTCTGCGTCCTCGCCGGCGGCCTCTCGCACCCACCGCAACCGATCGAGAACCGAGTGAAAGAGACGCGATGACCATCGCCCCTGCCCTCGTCGTCGTCCCGACCTACCAGGAGGCCGACAACATCGAGCGCGTGCTCGAGCGACTGCGCGTCGCCGCGCCCGACGCCGGCGTGCTGGTCGTCGACGACGCCAGTCCCGACGGCACGGCCGACCTCGCCGAAGCTCGTGGCGCCCACGTCCTCCGGCGCCCGGGCAAGGCCGGGCTCGGCAGCGCGTACCGCGCCGGGTTCGAGTGGGCGCGCGTGAACGGCTTCGGCGTCGCCGTGGAGATGGACGCCGACCTGTCGCACGATCCCGACGACGTGCCCCGCTTGCTCGCCGCGGTCGACGACGGCGCCGATCTCGCCATCGGCTCCCGGTACGTGCCGGGGGGCGCGACGCCCGACTGGCCGCGCCGCCGTCGCCTTCTCTCGCGCGTCGGCAACCGCTACGCCGGGCGGATGCTGCGGCTGCGCGTGCGCGACGCCACGGCCGGCTTCCGCGCGTGGCGCATGGACCTGCTCGATGCCATCGACCTCGACCAGGTCACGACCGACGGCTACGGCTTCCAGATCGACCTGACGTACCGCGCCAGCCGGCTCGGCGCCCAGATCGCCGAGGTGCCCATCGTCTTCTCCGATCGGCGGTACGGCACGTCGAAGATGTCGGGTGGGATCATCCTCGAAGCGCTGCGGCTGGTGACCCGCTGGGGCGTGCGCGATCGCATCATGCCGTCGCGGCCGGGGCCGGCCGTCGCTACGACGTCGACGGGCTGAGCAGGGCGAGCACCTCGTCGTGCAGCACGCCGTTGGTGGCCACCCCGCTGCCACCGTCGTAGCGCACCAGGCCGCCGATGTCGGTGAAGCGCCCGCCGGCCTCCCCGATGATCAGCGGCATGGCGGCGACGTCGTACGGCGCGACCACCGGGTCGACCATGACGTCGATCCGCCCGGTGGCGACGAGGAGGTAGCCGTAGCCGTCGCCCCACGTGCGCATCGCCGCGCCGGACCGCCGCAGGGCGAGGAGCGCGTCCTCGGGCCAGTGCGAGTACGAGCTGGTGGTCGCGTAGGCGTCGGCCACCGCGTCCACGGCGCTGACGTGGCAGGGCCGACCGTCGTGGAAGCAACCGGTGCCGCGCCCGGCCCACACCCGCTCGCCGAGGGCCGGCACCACGATCACGCCGGCGAGCGGACCGTCGGCGTCCTCCACCGCGAGCAGCGTCGTGTACAGCGGGACGCCGCGGGCGAACGCCTTCGTCCCGTCGATGGGGTCGACGATCCAGCGGCGGCCCGAGGTCCCGACCGTCTCGTCCTCCTCCTCGCCGAGGACGCCGTCGTCGGGGAAGGCCTCGCGGAGGCGGTCCCGCACGAGCGCTTCGGCGGCCCGGTCGGCGGCCGTCACGGGCGTGCCGTCGACCTTGCGCTCGATGGCGAGGTCGTCGGCCCGGAACCACCGCAACGTGAGCTCGGCGGCCTCGGTGGCGATCGCCACGGCATCGTCGAGCAGCGACATGGGGGGCAACCGTAGGGGAACACCCCACCGGGAACGGTGGTTGTTCCCTCCATGGAGCTGAGCGACGCCCTCGAGTTCGCGCGGACCAAGCACCACTCGGTGCTGACGACGATCCGCTCGAACGGCCGGCCGCAACTGTCGAACGTGGCGCACCACGTCGGCGAGGACGGTGTGATCCGCGTCTCGATCACGGCCGATCGGGCCAAGTACGCGAACTTGAAGCGGGAGCCGTGGGCGGCGGTCCACGTGGCGCGCGACGACTTCTACGCGTACACGGTGCTCGAAGGCGACGTGACGCTCTCGCCCATCGCGGCCGCTCCCGACGACGCGACCGTCGACGAGCTCGTCGCCGTCTACCGCGGCGTCGTGGGTGAGCACCCCGACTGGGACGACTACCGGCGAGCCATGGTCGCCGACCGGCGCGTCGTCGTGCGCGTCACCCCAACGCGGGCCTACGGGATGCTCTAGTGCTGTGTCAGCACGAGCTGCCTACGTGACGGGTGGGGTGGCCTCGTCGGAGCTGCGGTGCTCGACGAAGGAGTCCGGCGCCCGGTCGCGGTCGGCGGTGCGCTCCTCGGAATCCTCGAGGATCGCCTCGGACTGCGCGGCGGGGTCGTCGCTCCCGGCCTGCTTCTCCTCGGCGGTCAACGGTCGGCGGTTCTCCATGGGCCAGTTGTGCCCACTGCCCGCGTTTGCTGACCTCGTCGGTGGTCAGAGGGGGAGGGTGATGGGCTGGCCGAGCGGGTCGCTCGCCTCGAGGTCGGCAGCGAGGCGCGGGTCGTCGGTGCGGGTGACGACGCGCGTGCCGGCGGGCGTGAGCGCGGTGAGGAAGGCGTAGCTGGGCCGATCATCGCGATCGTGGGCGACGGTGTAGGACTCGACGGTGGCCGGGCCCGTATAGGAGGGGTCGTCGTCGCGCGTCGGGAAGTCCCGCTGGGCGTCGACCGCGCGCGGACCCTCGGCCGGTCGGCACGAGTAGACGCCGATGTCGTGCTTGGTGAGGATGCCGCCGTTGGCGCTCACCAGGCCGTAGGCGTCGGGATCGCCCCGCAGGACGTCGATCATCGTGGCCAGCGAGTGGGTGACGTAGTCGTTCCAGGGACCGCCGGCGAACGTGAGGCCGCCGGTCACCGTGAGCTGGCGGTCGAGGGTGAAGCCGAGCTCCTCCGCCGCGATCTGCACGGCCGACGGGAAGCACGAGTAGAGATCGACGTGGGCGATGTCGTCGACGCCGACGCCCGCCCGCTTCAGGGCCGCCTCGCCCGCCGCCGCGATCGGCGGGCAGCGCGACAGGTCGAAGCGGTTCGACACGTACGGCGTCTCGTGGGCGCGGGCCGCGCCGTGCAGGAAGACCCAGCGGTCGCGCGGGATCCCCAAGGCCGTCGCCCGCTCGGCCGAGCACAGGACGACGGCGGCCGCCTGGTCGACGTCGTTGTTCGAGTTCATCACCTTGCGGTACGGGTAGCTGATGAACCGGTTCGACGTGCCGGCACTGGCGATCTCGTCGGCCGTCCAGGCCCGCGGGATCGCGGCGTACGGGTTGGTGGCGGCCACCGCGCTGAAGCGGGCCCACAGCTCGGCGACGCGCCGGAGATGCTCGTCGGGCGTCGACCCCAGCCGTCCTCGTAGCGCGGTCTCGAACAGCGGGTAGATGTTCACCGGCATCCGCAAGCCGATGGCGGCCTCGTGGTCGTTCCCCATCTTCAGCTCGGGCCCGAAGACCTCCGACGGCGAGCCCGTGTCGTCACCGTCGGCCCAACGCGGGCGCTCGTCGCGCTTGCGATGGCGGTTGAGGGTGCGCCAGCACTCGACCCCGCCGCACACGGCGAGATCGACGCGACCGGCCAGGATCTCGCCGGCGGTGTGCGCCACCAGGGCCTGCGGCATGTTGCCGCCCGCCGTCGTGAGCACGGTGGTGCCCGGATCGATGCCCAGCTCACGGGCGACGGCCCGGGCCGGATCGCCGTGGCGGAGGGAGAGGGACTGCACGACGCGGACCGAGTCGACGGCGCGCAGCACGTTGGCTCCCGCGGTGTCGGCCACCGCCCGCCGGACCGCGTCGGCGAGCACCGAGACCGGCGAGGGAGCATCCCCGTCGGTGTGGTTGACCTGGCCGGCGCCGACGAGCACGGGGGTCCGCGGATCCATGGGCGGCGATCGTAGGTTGTCCGTTCGCAGGGACCTGAATAGGATAAAGAAATAACTGATTCGGGGGTGAAGGAACGGGTGGGGAGGCTCCTCGGGGCCGACGTGCTCGACGTCCGCGCCCTTCCCGGCGGCCGGTCGAGCATCACCCTTCTCGCCACGGTGGCCGGGATCGGACCGGTCGTCGTCAAGGTCGCGCCGGACGGCCTCGCACCGGTGGGCAACCGCGACGTGCTCCGCCAAGCAGCGGTGCTCCACGCGCTCGACGGCGTCGACGGCCTGGCCGTCCCGCGGGTGCTCGCCACCGACGCCGCCGCCCCGCCCCTGTTCGTGATGACCCACGTCGCCGGCGACTCGTTCGAGCCCGTCAACGGTGACGACGAGCTCCCGCCGGACGCGGTGCTCGACGGGCGGGCGCGTGCCGCGGCGCGCATGCTGGCCCGCTTGCACGCGGTCGATCCGGTCGCCGCGGGCCTGGGTGGCGAGGCCGTCGTCACGCTCGACGAGGAGGTCGAGCGGTGGCACCGGGCGCTCGACACCCTCGATCTCGACCGACTCGACGGGGCCCATCACGAGGGTGCCGATGCCCTGCGGCAGTCGATGCCCGAACCGGTGGCGCCCGCCGTCATCCACGGCGACTGGCGGCTGGGCAACATGATCGCCGTCGGCGACGCGGTGGCGGCGGTCATCGACTGGGAGATCTGGGCCCTGGGCGACCCGCGGGTCGACCTGGCCTGGTTCCTCGCCACGAGCGTGTTTGCCGACAACGTGTTCGCCCGGCGCGACCCGCCCGGCATGCCGTCGAGGGGCGAGCTGCTCACCGAGTACGAGGACGCCCGGGGTGCCGCCGTCGCCGATCTCGATTGGTTCATGGCCCTGGTGGCGTTCAAGCAGGCGGCGACCGTCGGGCTCATCGCGAAGCACAACCGGCGCGCCGGTCATCCGGACCTGACGTTCGAGGCGGCCGTTCCCGTGCTGCTGTCACGCGCCCGCTCGCCGCGGGGGGTTCGGCATGGCTGAGGTCGGAATGATGGAGCTCGACAACGTGTCGATGTCGACGCTCCCGTTGCGCGACGTGATCCCTGCGGCCGGCGCGGCCGGCTTCACCTCGATGTCGATCCTCGCCCGCCCCCACAGCAAGTGCGGCATGACCGATGCCGAGCTCGCCGCGCTGCTCGCCGACAACGGCATCGCCGTGCACGACGTCGAGGCGAGCGGCGACTGGCTCGAGCCCCCGGCCCCGCGCGCCGAAGCGTGGCTCAACTCCGTCTACGACACCGAGCAGCTGCTCGCCGTCGCCGACGCCCTCGGGGCGACCACGCTGGTGGCCGTGCACTTCGGTCCCGCGCGCCCGCCGGATGCCAGCGCCGAGGCGTTCGCCGCCCTGTGCGATCGCGCCGGCGAGCACGGTCTGCGCGTCGCCCTCGAGTTCCCCGCCATCGCCACCATCGGCGACCTCGGCACCGCGTGGCAGGTCGTGCAGGACGCCGATCGCGCCAACGGCGGTCTCCTGATCGACCTGTGGCACCACCGCCGCAGCGGCAGCGACGACGCCCTGCTGGCCTCCATCCCCGCCGACCGCATCCACAGCGTCCAGCTGAGCGACGGCGCGGCGGAGCCCGAGGGCACGTTGCTGGAGGACCTGCAACGGCGGCGACTCCCGGGTGAGGGCGACTTCGACGTCGTCGCGTTCATCCGTCAGCTCGATGCGATGGGTGTGACGTGCCCGATCGGCATCGAGGTGTTCGACGCCGGACTCATCGCCAAGGGCGCGCCCGATGCGGCGCGCGTGCTGCACGACGCACTGGCGGGCGTCGTGGCGGAGGCCCGGTCATGACCGCGTCGGGGCCGCTCGTCGGCTACCGCGTCGTGGAGCTGGCCGGCATCGGTCCCGCGCCGTTCGCGGCGATGGTGCTGGCCGACCTGGGCGCCGACGTCGTGCGCGTCGATCGCCTGGCGACGCCGCCGCCCCACGGCACCGACGACATCCTCTACCGGGGCCGGCGCTCGATCGCCGTCGACCTCAAGCAGGACGTCGGGCGCGACCTCGTGCTGCGCCTCGTCGACCACGCCGACGTCCTGCTGGAGCCGTTCCGGCCGGGCGTGGCCGAGCGCCTCGGCATCGGGCCCGAGACGTGTGCGGCGCGCAACGGCAAGCTCGTCTACGGGCGCATGACCGGTTGGGGGCAGGACGGGCCGATGGCCGCCAGGGCGGGCCACGACATCGACTACATCGCGCTGGCGGGAGCGCTGTGGCCGCTGGGCGACGCCGACCGGCCGCCCACGCCGCCGTTGAACCTGGTCGGTGACTTCGGCGGGGGCGGCATGCTCCTGGTCGTCGGGGTGCTCGCGGCGCTGCTCGAAGCCCAACGGTCGGGCCGGGGCCAGGTGGTCGACGCCGCCATGGTCGACGGCGCCGCGCTGCTGATGACGTTCGTGTGGGGGATGCGCGCCATCGGGCTGTGGCAGGACCAGCGCTCGGCCAACCCGCTCGACGGCGCCGCCCCGTACTACCGCACCTACGAGTGCGCCGACGGCAAGTACGTCGCCGTCGGTGCGATGGAGCCGCAGTTCTACGCCGAGCTCGTGCGCGGCACCGACCTTTCGCGCGACAAGCTGCCCGAGCAGCTCGACGAGTCGTCGTGGCCCGACGTCAGCCAGCGGATGGAGGCGCTCTTCCGCACGCGCACGCGTGAGGAGTGGTGCACGCGCTTCGAAGGCGTCGACGCGTGTGTCGCGCCGGTGCTCGACTTCGACGAGGCGCCGCGGCACCCCCACAACGTCGCCCGCGGCACGTTCGTCGAGCACGCCGGGGTCACGCAACCCGCGCCGGCACCCCGCTTCAGCCGCACGCCGGGCGGGATCCAACGGCCGGTGGCGATGCCGGGCGAGCACACCGACGAGATCCTGGCCGAGTGGCTCGGCGTGACCGGCGCCGACACGAGGGAGTTCCGAGCGATGGGAGCCGTGCGATGACAGGGACCGACATCAGCGACGAGGAGCTGCTCGCTCGCTTCCCGGGCTGGGACGTGAACCGCGACAGCGCCGCGCACTACCGCGGCCGACTCGAACGCCGACTGCTGCTGCAGCGCTGTGAGGACTGCGGGACGTGGCACCACCCGCCCCGGCCGCTGTGCCCGGCGTGCTGGTCGTGGAACGTCACGCCCACCGAGGTGGCGGGCACCGGCACGATCTTCATGTTCGTGCTCCTGCACCAGGGCCCACCCGCCGAAGGCGTCGACTACTCGGAGCCGCACCCGGTCGTCACCGTCGAGCTCGACGAGCAGCCCGGCCTGCGCTTCACGAGCACGGTCCTGGGCGTCCCCAACGACGCCATCCGCATCGGCGCCCGCACCACGCTCGACTGGATCGACCGCGATGGCGCACCGTTGCCCGTGTTCCGCATCGTCGAGGAGGCCCAGTGATCAGCGCTCGCAACCCCATGAAGGACCGTGTCGCGATCGCGTCGGCGGCTACGACCGGGTTCACGCCGCGCAACACCGAGCGCAGCCAGCTGTCGTACGCGCTCGAAGCATGCGTCGCCGCCGTGCGGGACGCGGGGCTCACGGCCGCCGACATCGACGGCCTCTGCGGCTCGGTGCCGGACGCGCCGACGATCCAGAACGCGCTCGGGATCCCCGAGGTGACCTGGTTCGCCAACCCGGTGATCCCGTTCGTGAACCAGCTCGCGGCGGCCACTGCGGCGGTGCACAGCGGACTGTGCGAGACGGTCCTCTGCTACCACGCCGCCTACCGGCTGGCGTGGAACACGGCTTCCGCGCTCAAGGACCCGTTCCGGCGCGGCCTGGCGCTGGCCGCGCCGAAGGGAGGGCCGGCGCCCGAGACGATCGCGGGGGCTGTCGGCTACACCGCGTGGGCGTCGCGCTACATGCACGAGTACGGCATCAAGCGCGAGCACTTCGGCTACGTCGCCATCAACGACCGCACCAACGCGGCGCGCAACCCGGCGGCGGCCATGCGCGAGCCCATCACGATGGACGACTACCTGCACGCCCGCATGATCCGGTGGCCGCTGTGCCTGCTCGACATGGACGTCCCGGTCGACGGCGCCGATGCGTTCGTCATCACGACCACCGAGCGGGCCCGCGACCTCGCGCTGAAGCCGGTGCTCGTGCACGCCGTCACGCTGGGCATGACCGACAAGAACGTCGAGGACCAGGCGGCGAGCTTGCGCGACCACGGCCAGCAGGTCGTCGTCGCCGCCCTGAAGGCGAAGAGCGACTTCTGGATCGACGACGTCGACGTCTACTTCCCGTACGACGGGTTCACGCCGATCACGCTGAACTGGTTCGAGAACGCGGGGTGGTGCGGACCGGGGGAGGCGGGAGCGTTCCTCGAGAAGCACTGGGATGCCGAGGGCCAGCGCATCCTCATCAACGGGCGGGTGCCGGTGAACCCCCACGGCGGCGCCCTGTCCGAAGGCGGCACCCAGGGGTCCGGTCATCTCCGGGAGGCGGTGCACCAGCTGCAGGGCTTGGCCGGGGAGCGACAGGTGGCCGGCGCCCAGCGGGCCCTGGTCACCGCCGGCGGCTTCTTCTTCAACGCGCAGGGCACCGCCTTGCGGACGGAATGACGCGGATGGTGCTTGTCACGTGCCCTATTGTCTGATTGAGTTAACTGATAGAACTAAATAGCGCCGCTCCTGGCGCATGTCCCATGGGGGGGAGACATGCAACCTCGTACCTGGCGCACCGGCGCCGTAGTCGCTCTGCTGATCGTGGCCATGCTGGCGGCCGCGTGTGGCTCGAGCAGCAAGAAGTCGTCCGCGAGCGGCACGACCACGACCACCGCCAAGCTCACCGGCACGCCGATCAAGCTCATGCAGATCGCCACGCTCACCGGCCCGTCGAACAACGTGCCGGAGGACGCCAACGCCGGCAAGGCGGCGGTCAAGGCCATCAACGCCGCCGGCGGCGTCAGCGGCCACCCGCTCGAGCTCGAGATCTGCGACGACAAGTTCGACCCGAACCAGGCGTCGCAGTGCGCCCGCCAGGCCGCGTCGGACAAGGTCGCGGCGGTGCTCGCGCTCAACAGCGCCTACGGCGACAAGGTCATCCCGATCCTGGCCGAGGCCGGCATCCCGTCGGTCGGTGACAACCTCATCAGCGCCGCCGAGTTCACCGGCAAGAACGTCTTCCCGATCAGCGGTGGCGCCATCACGGGCACGGCCGCCATGGTGTGGGCCGCCGCCAACGCGGGCGCCAAGAAGATCCGGCCCGTGCTCGTCGACGTCCCCGCCGCCAAGGGTCTCCTGCCGTTCCTGCAGAACGCCGCCAAGCTCTTCCCGGGCGCGAGCCTCCTGTCCGACGTCGACGTGCCGGCCACGGCCGCCGACGTGACCTCGCAGGCCTCGGCGGCCGCCGCCGGCGGTGCCGATGGTGCGGTGTTCGTCGTCGGCCAGGGCGCCGGCGCCCCGCTCACCCGGGCCATGCGGGCGGGTGGCTTCAGCGGCACGCTCGTGACGAGCCTGCAGAGCATCACCCTCCAGCAGGTCAAGGACCTGCGCGACCAGGCGACCGGCCTGCTGCTCGTGAGCGCCATGCCGCCCGCCAGCTACACGGCGAACGCCTCGGTGAAGCAGTTCGTCGCCGACATGAAGGCCGGGGGGGTCACGGGTGATCTCTCGGGTGGCATGTTGAACGCGTGGGCGAGCGTGAAGGTCGCCGCCATGGGCCTCGCCAAGGCCTCGACGTTCGATGCCGCCGGGCTCACCGCGGCGCTCACCAGCTACGGCGAGTTCGACTTCCCCGGTCTCGGCAAGTGGGACTACTCGAAGCCGGTGCAGGCCATCGCCAACGGCGCCCTGCGGATCTTCAACCCGTACCAGTACATCTCGAAGGTCGACTCCAGCGGGAACGTCAAGCCGATCGCGGCCGATCCGTTCGACGTGACCGCGGCGCCGACCAAGTAACCGCTCGCTCCCCGGGGGCAGTCCCCCTTGCCCCCGGGGAGGCAGCACCTGTGCCTTGAGGAGTTGACGTGGAAGCGTTGCGGTTCGCCTTGGTCGGGATCTCGTCCGGAGCGCTGATCGCCCTCGTCGCGCTGGGCATCGTCGTCGTCTACCGATCGTCGGGTGTCCTGAACTTCGCCGCCGGCGCCACGGGCGCGGTGGGCGCCGAGCTCTGCTACCAGCTCCGCAGCCAGCACCACCTGGCGTGGGTGTTCGCGATCGGCGCCGGCGTCGCCGCGGGGGCCGCCATCGGTGCGCTCACGCAGCTCATCGTGATGGTGCTGCTGCGGCAGAGCTCGCCGCTCGGCAAGCTCATCGCCTCGCTCGGGTTGCTCTCCGCGATCCAGGGCGCGGCGATCGTGAAGTGGACCGGGCGGCCGCGGTTGGTGTCGGGCGTGCTGCCGACGAAGCTCATCCACCTCGCCGGCGCGCGTGGACCCGACGGCCTCAACATCGGCGAGGACCGGCTCATCCTCACGGCCGCGTCGATCGTGCTGGCCGTCGTGCTGCGCATCGTCTACTCGAAGACCCGGTTCGGCCTGGCGACCTCGGCCGTCGCCGAGAACCGGCGAGCGGCGGCGACCGTCGGGTGGTCGGCGCGGACCATCGAGCTCATCAACTTCAGCCTCGCCGGGGCGCTCGCCGCCCTGGCGGCCATCTTCCTGGCGCCCACGGTCGGCTTGACGATCTCGATCCTCACGCTGCTCGTGCTGCCGGCCCTCGCCGCCGCCCTGCTCGGCGGGTTCTCCTCGTTCTTCCTGACCGTCGTCGGCGCCGCTGTCATCGGCATGCTGCAGTCGGTCCTCGCCCGCTACAGCCACACCCCGGGTGTCTCCGACTCGGTGCCGTTCCTCGTCATCGTGGGCGTGATCGTGGCCGGCGGGCGCGCCCGGCCGGCGCGCGGCGACGTGGCGAGCCGGCTGCCGTTGCCCGGCTCCGGCCGCATCGCGCTGGGTCCGTTGGTGGTCGCCATCGTGGTCGCCGCCGCGCTCGTGTTCCGCCTCGACGCGTCGTGGGTCGACTCGATCACGACGACGGCGATCATCGGGTTGCTGATCCTGTCGGTGGTGGTCGTCACCGGCTACGCCGGCCAGCTCTCGCTGTGCCAGTGGGCGCTCGCCGGGTTCGGCGGCTGGGCGGCGTCGCGACTGGTGGCCGACCACGGGTTCCCGTTCTGGCTGGCGGCGATCCTCGGCGTGCTGGTGACCGTGCCGCTCGGCCTGGTGGTGGCGCTGCCGGCGCTGCGCACGCGGGGGTTGAACCTCGCCGTGGTCACCCTCGGCCTCGCGCTCGTCGTGCAGTCGATGATCCTGAACAACACGGATCTGACGGGCGGCGTGTCCGGCACGCAGGTCGGCGTGCCGTCGCTGTTCGGCGTGAGCCTCGACCCGATCAGCCACCCCGAGCGCTACGCCACGCTCGTGCTCGTGGTGCTGCTGCTGTCCGGTCTGATGGTCGCCAACGTGCGGCGGGGCCGCGCCGGCCGGCGGATGCTGGCGGTGCGCAGCAACGAGCGGGCGGCCGCGTCGCTCGGCGTCGGCGTCTACACGACCAAGCTGTACGCGTTCGGCGTCGCCGCGTTCATCGCCGGCATCGCCGGTGTGCTCGTCATCTTCCGCAGCCCGAGCGCGGTGTTCACGCAGTTCGACATCTTCGGCTCGATCACGGTCGTGCAGTACGCGGTCATCGGCGGCATCGGGTTCGCATCGGGTGCGGCCATCGGCGGGATCCTCGCCGGTGGCGCGCTGCTGTCGCGCGTGTTCGACTCCCTCTTCTCGATCGACAAGTGGCTCCCGATCATCGCCGGGCTCGGTGTCGCCGGGATGTTGAAGCAGTCGCCTGACGGCCTCGCGTCGATGTACGCCGCGACCGGTCGGCGGCTGCGCGCCCGCCTGCCGTTGCGGGCACGGGCGCCGAAGCCGGTCACGCCCGAGCCGCGGCGCATCCGGGCCCGCTCGGTGCTCGAGCTGCTCGACGTGACGGTGCGCTTCGGTGGCGTCGTCGCCCTCGACGGCGTGAGCCTGACCGTCGAGCCGGGTGAGGTCGTCGGCCTCATCGGCCCGAACGGCGCTGGCAAGACCACGTTGCTCGACGTGGTGAGCGGGTTCACGCGGGCCGCGTCCGGTTCCGTGCGCGTCGACGGGTCGCCGATCGACGGCTGGTCGCCGGTACGGCGGGCGCGGGCGGGCATCAGCCGGTCGTTCCAGGCGGTCGAGCTGTTCGAGGAGATGCCGGTGCGCGACAACCTCCTCGTCGCCGCTGACCGGCAGTCACCGAGCCGCTACCCGCTCGACCTGCTCTGGCCGGGGCGCCAGGTGCCGAGCGAGGCGATGGAGGAGATCGTCGCCGAGCTCGATCTCGGACGCTTCCTCGACCGCCGGCCCTCCGAGCTCGACCACGGCGCCGCCCGTCTGGCCGGCATCGCCCGGGCGATGGTCACGGAGCCGTTCGTGCTGTTCCTCGACGAGCCGGCCGCCGGTCTCGGCAGCCGCGAGCGCGAGGAGCTGCGCGCCGCCATCCGCGCCATCGCCGCGTTGGGTGTCGCCGTAGTGCTCGTCGAGCACGACGTGCCGCTCGTGCTCGCCACCTGCGACCGGGTGGTGGTGCTCGACTTCGGCCGGGTCATCGCGTCGGGGTCGCCGGCCGAGATCCGCGTCGACCCGAACGTCATCGCTGCGTACCTCGGCAGCGAGGAAGGGACCGAGGATGTCGAAGTCAATGCCTGACGGCACGGCCCTCCTCGAAGCGAAGGGGCTCTGCGCGGGGTACGACGCGGGCCTCGTCGTGCGCGACCTCGACCTCACCGTCAACCCCGGCGAGGTCGTGGCCCTGCTCGGTCCGAACGGCGCCGGCAAGACCACCACGTTGCTCACGCTGGCCGGCGAGCTGCCGCTGCGCGGGGGCGAGGTGCGGATGTACGGGCAGCCGGTGCGCACGCCGTGCCACAAGCGGGCGCGGGCGGGGCTCGGGTACCTCACCGAGGAGCGCTCGGTGTTCATGACCCTCTCGGTGGCCGACAACCTGCGGGTCGCCGGTGTGCCGGCTGGTCACGCCCTCGAGCTGTTCCCCGAGCTGCAGCCGTTCCTGCGCAAGAAGGCGGGCCAGCTCTCGGGCGGGCAGCAGCAGATGCTCGCGCTGGCCCGGATGCTCGGGCGCGACCCGAAGGTCCTGCTGGCCGACGAGCTGTCGCTCGGCCTGGCGCCCATCGTCGTGCAGCGCCTGCTGACGGCGCTGCGCCAGGCGGCGACCGAGCGCGGCGTCGGCGTGCTCGTGGTCGAGCAGCACGTGCGCCAGGTCATGCGCATCGCCGACCGGGTGTACGTCCTCCGCCACGGCGAGGTGACCCTCAGCGGCCCCGTCCACGAGCTCCGCGACCGCCTCGACGAGATCGAGGCGTCCTACCTCACCGCCGACGACGCCGCCTGACGCTCCGGCTCCGATTGCCGAACCTGCGACGGTTTGCACACGTTTCCGTGTGCAAACCGTCGCAGGTTCGAGGTGGTGGTGGTGTCAGCCGCGGAGGGCGGCGGTGGCGGCCTCGTCGATGCGGAGGCCTTCGGGGTCGGTGGCGGGGTCGCCGATGACGACGACGCCGTAGTCGCGGGCGGCGCCCTCGATGCTCACGTACTCGTCGCGCACGTCGGCGAGCACCGCTTGGGGATCGCGGGTGAGCGGATCACCCCAGCCGCCGGCGCCGTTGCACACCATGCGCATGACGCTCCCGGCCGACGCGTGCAACGGCTCGAGCAGGAACTGGTACTCGCCGTCGGCGTCGAGCTCGTTGGTCGCGTCGTCGACCACGCCCATCAGTGGTGTGGCTGACGCGTACAGCGGGCCGTCCATCGTGAGCGGCAGGTAGTCGGTGGGCGCGTTCGCGCCGTCCCACAGCCACGCGGCGGCCAGACCGCCCGGCTGCCCGCCGTTGACGCCGCCGTCGCCGACCGGCCGCCGGACGTGGAACGTCGACACGCGGTGCTCGCCCTCCGTGAGCCACAAGCTGTCGGCGATGCTGGCCGAGCCTCCCCGGTGCAGGCCGGCGCCCGCCGTATCGGCGATGTAGTCGCGCCGCATGATCACGACCGGGTTGTCGACCTCGGCCGGCTCGCACCCGCCGTCGATCATGTTGAGGATGATCATGAGCTCGCTGGAGTCGCCGTCACCCTCCTTGGTGCCGCCCCACGGGCCCATCGGCGTGACCGTGCCGCCCGCGCTGCTGAACCACGGTGTGCCGTCGGCCCGCTGCCCGTTGGCGAAGTGGATGTGGCCGCCCCACGAGTCGTGGGCGACGGCGTCCTCGCCGAGCACCGGGTTGAGGGCGCGGAACGTGGCGTTGATGATCGCGAGCACCGGCTCCCAGTAGAACATGCAGCTCGTCGGCGGCTGGGGGTTCACCAAGCTGCCGGGCGGCACGAGCAGGTCGACGTCGCGCAGCGCGCCCGAGGTGAACGGCGTGCGCGGGTCGATGAGGTACTTCAGCGCGATGGCAACTGCCGTCTTGGCGTCGGCCCATGAGCAGTTGATGGCGGACACGTTGGCGGGAGAGGAGCCGCTCAGGTCGAACTCGGCCCGTCCGCCGCGCTTGTTGATGCGCACGTGCACGACCGACTGGGCGTCGGCGGTGAGACCGTCGCTGTCGAGCCACTCCTCGCCCTCGTAGATGCCGTCGGGCAGCCGCTCCAGCGCCGCGTGCATCGTCTCGGCGGACGCGTCGCACGCGTAGCGGATGCCGCCCAGGTAGGCGTCGATGCCGTACTTGTCGATCGTCTCCAACAGCAGGCGTTCGCCCAGTTCGAGCGACGTGTTGATCGTCTGGATGTCGGGCAGCACGATGGCGCCGAAGCGGGTGTTGTCGAGGATGAGCTTGAACGTCGACTTCACCGGCTGACCGGCGTGGTACAGCAACGTGGGCGGGAACACGAGCCCGTCCTCGTAGAGGCTGAGCTTCGTGACCTCGAAGCCGCCCATCGCCTTGCCACCCCAGTCGAGCATGTGGGCGCGGATCGTGATGGCGCCGGCCAGCGCCCCCGCGTGGAACACGGGGCGGATGAAGCACACGTCGTTCAAGTGCGTGCCCACCCGGTAGGGGTCGTTGACGAGCAACACGTCACCCGGCACGAGGTCCTCGACGCCGTGCTCCTCGAGCGCCAGGTGCACCGCCTCGGAGATCGACCCGAAGAACAACGGGATCGTCTGGCTCACCGCGGGGGTCGCGTACCCGAGCGAGGGCGGGCCGCTGATCGTCGCCGACATGTCCGACGACTCACGGATCACCGGGGAGAACGCGTAGGTGATGAGCTGGTTGCAGACGTGCTCGATCACGTACCGGAAGCGACTGGCGAGCACCGAGGCGGTGAACCGGTCGCAGTCGTAGCGGTCGAGGAAGGCGTCGTCGTTGAGGTCTCGGAGCGGCACCGCGGTCTCCTACTCGATGATGAGCTCGCCGTGGCCACCCGTGGTGAGGGTGCGGCCGGCGGGCACGAACGTGGTGGACATGGGCTCGCGCACGACGGCCGGGCCGGTGACGGTGTCGCCGCGCCGCAGCGCGGCGCGGTCGTATTCGGTGGCCACGACGTCCTCGCCGTAGAGGTGGCGCACGGTCATCGTGCCGCGCGCCGGCGGCGCCCCACCGGAGCCGGGGTCGATCGTCTCGTACTCGACCTTCGGCGTCGGCACGATGAGCTGCACGCGGTAGGTGACGCCTTGGACCGGGAACGCCGGGAAGCGGTTGCCGTTGCGGCGCTCGTAGGCGTCGTGGAAGGTCGCCGTCATGGTCGCCAACGTGTCGGCCGTGATCGGCCCACCCGGGACGTCGACGAACGGCGTCTCCCAGCTCTGCCCCACGAGCCGGCCGTCGAACGTGCGGACGAAGCGCACGGCGTCGGCCGGCATGCCCGATCGCTCGAGCAGCCCGGCCTCCATGTCTCGGTAGAGCTCGTCGATGGCGGCCGCCGCGTCGGGCACGAGGACGCGGTAGCTCGTGCGCTGGTCGGTGTAGACGAGGTCGGAGCTGACGAGCCCGAGGGCGCTGAACAGGCCCGGGTGGGGCGGCACGACGACCCGTCGCAGCGGGATGAGGTCGAGCAGGCCGGGCAGCAGCATCGGCCCCGCGGCACCGAAGGCGACGAGGCTGAAGTCGCGCGGATCGATGCCGCGGCGGATGGCGATGTCGAGGATGCCCTCCGCGACGTTGTTGAGGCCCATGCGCCATGCGAACTCGACGCGTTGGCCGACCGGGAGCGGCGTGTCGAGCGACGCGAACGCCGCGTCGGCGAGGTCGCGGCGCAAGGGCATCCGCCCGCCGAGGAACGCCCCTTCGTCGAGGATGCCCATCAAGAGCGCAGCGTCGGTCAGCGTGGGTCGCTCGCCGCCGTTGCCGTAGCAGGCGGGCCCGGGGGTCGAACCGGCCGAGTCGGGTCCGACCTGCACCTCGCCGGTGGGGGAGATCCACACGATGCTGCCGCCGCCGGCGCCGAGCGTGACGATGTCGGTGGAGAGGGCGTTGACGATCAGGTCGTGCTCGAGCTCGAAGGTCGTGTTCACCCACGGTTCGCCGTCGATGACGACGCTGATGTCGCACGACGTGCCGCCGACGTCGGCGCACACGAGGTTCTCGTCGCCGATGAACGCGCCGAGGTGCGCGCTGCTGACGGTGCCTGCCGCGGGGCCGCCCACGACGAGGCGGAACGGGCGCTCCATCGCGTAGTCCGACGGCAGCAGGCGCGCCGTGCAGTCGGCGTAGTTGAACTTGCCGTGGAAGCCGCGCTCCCGCAACCCCTGGTCGAGGCGGTCGGTGTACTCCGTGTACTTGACCTTCATGATGGCGTCGACGACCGTGGTCGACGCTCGCGGGTACTCCTTGGCGAGCGGTGACACGTCGCTCGAGATCGAGCAGGCGATGTCGCCCAGCACCTCGCCGACCAGCTCGCGCAGGCGCCGCTCGTGGGCGCCGTCGACGTAGGCGTTGATGAGGCAGATGGCCACGCCTTCGACCCCGCAGCGGGCGAGCACGTCGAGCTCGGCGCGCGCCTGCTCCTCGTCGAGCGCGATGAGCACCTCGCCGCTCGCGGTGATCCGTTCGCGGATGCCGCGGCGGAGGTAGCGGGGGACGAGCGGGCGCGACGCGTCGCTGAAGCCTCGGCGCCACGACAGGTCGGTGAGCGCGGTGAGCGGACGGCCCAAGCGGCCGCGGTCGAGGATGTCGCGGTGGCCGAGCGTGGTGAGGAACGCGATCTTCGGGACCCGTCGCGTGATGACGGCGTTGAGGCCCGCCGTGCTGGCGAGGTTGAACACGTGGGCGTGGGCGACGCCGATCTCCTCGGCGCCGGCGAGCACCGAGCGGTCGCTGGCCGCCACGTCGGTGGGCACCTTGGCGACGACGATCTTGCCGCCCTCGATGCCCACCACGTCCGTGAACGTGCCCCCCACGTCGACACCGATCATCTCGGTCACAGGACCACGTCCTCGAGGCGGACCACGTAGCCCATGCGGTTCCAGCGCGCCCGTTCGACCGAGTGCAGGCACGCCTGGCACTTGACGGCCATGAACCACCCGCCCTCGGACAGGACGGGATAGCGTTCGAGCGCGGTCGCGCCACACTCGGGACAGGTGCCGTCGACGCTCTCGCGCTCGACCGTGGGCATCCGGTGTTCCATCAGCCTTCCCCCTTCGGCAGCCCGAGCACGCGCTCGCCGATGATGTTGCGCTGGATCTCCGAGG
>Ga0070671_100000640_pt1 | contig 25051 bp, 23 predicted proteins | sample KBSS73metaG_FD_65341 | JGI IMG/M metagenome (GOLD analysis project Ga0070671, IMG submission 65341) | Switchgrass rhizosphere microbial communities from Kellogg Biological Station, Michigan, USA - KBS S7-3 metaG | ecosystem: Host-associated > Plants > Roots > Rhizosphere > Soil ...
CCAGCGAGTAGTCGTTGACGGTCCTGGTCGAAGGAAGTCCTGGCAAAAGCGCCGCCCACGATCGAGTCTGTATTCGTATACTGGCCCGAGACGGCGAATATGGACGGCCGCGAGTTCTCATCGAACAGATGCAGATAGCCGCCGAGTACTCCGAACGAGGCGCCGAGCTTGGGATTTTGATTGAATATGGGCGCGAGCAGCCACGGGGAACTCTGCGCGGGAGCAGGTGGGGCAGTTTCAGTCTGCGCAACAGCGAGGAGCGATGTCGATGTCACAGCCAGCGCAATGATCCAGAGCAGCTTGTTCCTAATCTCCATCAGGGCGTCCTGACATTTCAAAAATCTTAACTGTGTGCCAGACCGATGGGAGGCGTGATCGTCATGGCAGTCACAAGCACGAGCGCGCCGTGTGGTTGCGCGTTGTCGCCTACGAGTCTAAATCTTTCCTCCAGTCGACAGGATTAGCCTTTGGACCAATGCGGAGCGGCTAAACGTATGTCCCGTCAAAGGGCGCGACCGATTGGTGAATGACACTCCCGCCGTAGCAGTGTAGCGCTCGTGAGTCAAAGCAAGGGGAGCAGTCTACTGTGGTCCCTGTTTGGCTCGTTTGGCCGATGTGCTTCTCTACCGAGAAGCAACAGCATGCCCGAAAGTGAAATCGGGCGCAGCGCGAGTACCACTGCCTTGCTGCTGTCGGAATGACTTGAACGGACAGCGGTCGAGCGCACATTCACCGCCGATGAACTTTACGATGCACGCGTGCACTGGTGGAAGTTCGGCGTAATGATACTGAGCAAACACCCGACGATCATTGCGAACGGTCAGGTGCCGTTACGCGTGCGCCTCGCGCACGGGCCAGGTAAACAGCATCCGCCAGTCGCGCCCGAGGATCATGGTAATACCGCCGCCAGCCAAACCGACCAAACGGAAACACTGAGCACGCCATAAGAAGTCGCACGCTGACATGCGCTCGGGAACTTACCGAAGAAGGATTATCACTGCAACAGTGCATAATCGGTAGATGCACACATCGTCGCTTTATTATTTCAAGATTGGAGAGGGCGAAGTGCCGGGGGGGGCGAATACGTCGGCGTGGACGGCTTACCGGTCGTCGGATGTGGCGACTTGAGCAAGCTTCTGACCTTCGCCGCGCTGTCCAGAGCGAGCGATTTTCATGCAGAGCACAGAGGGCTATACGAGGGACGTATTCTGCGTCTAGAGTTCCGACGTTTTTAGTTAAGTCGCGATGTGGGCCGCATTCAGGATGAGCCATCCGGGATTCGTGCACTACTTTGTAGTGCTGGAAACGGAAACGTGCGAGGTCCGATATTTGGGCGCTAATGGGCAATTGACTGAAAGCGCAAACACGGCGGCATTACACACCTTCGACTCGCTTGCTGACGCATATCGGTTCTTTGAAAGTATGGGCGGACGTTATGCCGGCGGTCGCCTGAAGCTGCGATGGCACGCGAGGAACTTGCCCTCAGACGAGGCCTGACCACTCGCACGGCGAGAACTTCTTTTTGCCCGCGGATGATTAGCGTTCGTAACGAGCGACAACCGGAGTGATGGCTCTCCTAGGCCCGGAAGCGACCACGGGCCGCCGTGATATTTGATCAGTCTGCCGCGAGTCACTAACACTCGAAGTGGCCCTCTCTTGCAAGCGCCGCCCGTACGCGGGTAACCTTACGAGAGCCTTCCGACACCAAGAACAACACGCGGAGTGATTATGGAAATGGCTGCAATTTTGCTCGTCATCGTCGTGGCGTTCGGAGCCGGATGTTTCGCCTGTCGCGCCGTGCACAAACGTGTTCCGACGCGTCGCGCGACCGACTTGATGTCAGTATCCGACGAACTGCAAACGATAAAGCGCTTGGTCGCCAGTGTCGTTAACATAACAGACCGGACCGCCCATGAGCATCAGCAACGCGCTTTGCGTCTCAGCTTTGAAGCCGTTGAACGAACACGCTTACGGCATCGTGCCCAGGAACGCCGGTCACAGCAAAAAAGCCATTTAGAAATTGCGCAGCCGGCAGACCGCGAGGTGGCATGAGGCCGCGACACGAATTGTCAGGCGCGTCTCTGCGATAATTGGTACGCGTTGCCCCTCTAACTGAACAGTTCTCTATTGTGAGTCCGGATAAGGCGCACGGCAGGCCTTAGCGTTCGAATCACATTTGCGGCTTTCACTGCCTCTTTTCTCGCCAGGTCTGCTGCGGCGCGAAGCTGGCGCTGTTCTAGCGCGTTCTCGTTTGCCGACACTCGCACTTTAGCAGCGTATGCCTTCAGTGTGCCGACATCACGCAGGAGGTCCCGGACGTGACTCCTCATTCGCGTTTGCTTAGCGGACGTGACACGTACGCCACAAAGCCAACCCATGACACAGCCAGCCGCCAGTGCGCTCACTGCTACGCAGAAAACGATGGTAAACATTACTTCCGCGCGTCTAGTGTAGACGAACGCGGTTGAGCGACGAAAGTAGCTCACGGCCGCTCGGGGAAACATCAAGGCCCGTAGTCGTGCTGCCGGTAGCCCACCCTCGTGCAAGCAGATATTCGCCTAGCCGCCACGTTTCATAGGCGTAAGGAAGTGTCGGTTTCGGACCGCAATACAATAGTTGTAACAAGTCAATTGCCGCGACGACTTCGGCATCATCTTCTTCTTTTGAGACTGTGGGCTGTTGCTGCATCGCTGGTCCTCCCCGACCGGATTGTGCATTACAAGCAGTTAACCAGAAGCTAAGACTCGCATCGGATTGATGGTTGTTTTCCCGTGCGGCCGTGCTTACTGCGCTCTCGTTGCATCTCAGTGATGCATATTGTTCGGACGACTTTGTATTAATCGTTGTCGTACTGTCTATTGCAAATAATAGTTTCAACTCTTTACTTTGTCATGTCAGCGTCTGTCGCATTCGATGCCGCTGGCATGGTATCTCGCGGTAAAAATCTAACAAAATGTCAGGTTTCACTATGATGAATTAGCCGAGCACCGCTGCGCGAAGATGTGCAGACATGGCCGCGAGTCGCTTTGGATTTATACAAGGAGTGTGCTCCGCCGTGCTCGATGTCCGAACGCAGCATTATCCCGCTCAGCTCGTACATTTGCAGGGCGAAACCTACGGATGCGCCAGGTATCCGCATGCTGCGCCAAGACCTGTCCCGGACTGTGCGTCTCGCGACGCGTGACCCGCTACTGAATCAAAAAGAACGCGTCAGTAAGCGCGGCGGGCGCGACACCTGCAACGGTGAGCAGCGGGACAAAGGAATTTCCGCCGCCGTTCGAGTCAACCCAAATTACCGCATCCGCGGGCGTGTTGCCCGTGGTCACCGTGAGCCAGCCATCAGCGCGCGCCGTCGTGCCCGTATAGCCAAGCGCATCGAACAACGGCCGCAGGTCAATGCCATCCGTGTTGCCCGCGCGTGTGTCGAACCCGTAGATCGTGTCGCCGGCATCGGCCATCGCCGCATATATGAAAACATCGTTGCCGGTGGTGGCTGCCGGCCCACCGACATTCGTGCTGTCGCCCGAGCCGACCATGATGTCAGCACCCGGACCGCCTGTGATGGAATCGTTTCCGGCGCCGCCGTCGATAATGTCATTGCCGTTGCCACCGAAAATCGAATCGTCTCCAGCTCCGCCATAAATTACATCGTTCCCGTCATCGCCATACATTTCATCAGATCCGCCCGGCGCGTTGTGGTCGCCCGACTCGCCCATGAGCATGTCGTCACCGTTATCACCGTGGATAGTGTCGCTGCCGAATCCTAAGACGGTCGTCAGGCCATCACCGAATATGATGTCGTTGCCATCGCCGCCGAGGAGCTGATCGTTGCCTTGCCGGCCGTCGACGTAGTCAATACCTGCCTGGCCGAAGATGACATCGTTGCCGCCTTCGCCCACCAGCACGTCGATCCCATCGCCGCCGGCTATCTGGTCGTCCCCATCACCGCCCAGCACAGTGTCGTCGCCGCTGCCGCTCTCAATACTGTCGTTGCCGGCCGTTTGCCCCAAAGCCAATGGATCATTGCCATTCTCTCCGTTGATCCAGTCATTGCCATCACCGCCATACAAGCGGTCATCGCCGCCGCTGCCGTTCAAGACATCATCGCCGACCAGACCCGCGATTCCATTCGCGCCGCCATTGCCGGTGATCGTGTTATTCGAATCGTTGCCGACGCCGTCGAGATTGCTGCTGCCCGACATGATCAAGTCCTCTACGTTCGTCGGCAATGTATAGCTGACACTGCTATTTACGCTGTCGTGACCGCCGGTCCCCGTTGGAAATTCGCCGGTATGGCGAATTACATATGAGTAGTTCGGCTCGACGATCTGGTCGTTGCTGGAATCGACATAGTACGTCTCATCACCGCCGCCGCCATACATGGTGTCGTCGCCCGGTCCTCCATCCAGCAGATTTCCTACAGGGACATACGCACCACTCAGCGAGTCCTGGAAACCGAGAACATTGTTGTCCCCGTACAGTATGTCGTTGCCCGCGTCGCCATACAGCGAGTCATACGCGAAGAACACGAGCGCTGGCACAGGGCCCGTCGTATCAAGGGTGAGTTTGTCGCCGCCACTCAATACATCGTCCCCCGCAGCGCCGTGTATGTCGTCTGGAAGGTAGTTGCCTTCCAGGACGTCTGCAGCGCTCGTTCCGTTGATTGTCGGCATGTTGCTCCTGTTGCTTTGCGCAAATGTTCAGGGCGAGCGCAGTGTAGCACGCGGTCTCTATGACGTTAACATGTCAAAATTATCGTATAGAACGGGTCCTTACCTATACCAACGTGAATGAGAGCCTGACATTGATCATTTCGACTCATCGACAGTGGCAATGGCAAAGCCTATCTTGGCTGTGCGAAGCGTCGGCCGACACTCAAAGTGATGTTACCTGCAGAACACGTGTATCAGCTGATGTGCATGAGGCAGTGACGGCCAATTTATTGAGCAGACTACTTGATGAAATCCATTCTTGACCCCGCGTTTGAATACACACCAAGCGTCGCGACGGACCTGCGCAAAACATTTGCCAAGCTCCGACGTCGACAAGATGTTCTACGGCAGAAGCTCCTTCGTAGCATGCGCCCGCAGGCCGGCGGTATGAACACTGCGGCCGTCATATTCATTACAAAGCGTCAGCCCAAGAACCCTTGAGCGACGCGAGAGCGCCGGAACGGGCCCGCGTGAATTCTCGCTTGCACGTGCTCGATTCGCACGTTGAGGCCTGTGAGGGGGCACCTTGCTAATAGTATCCGCATCGTCCGCAGTAAACGCCTAGGACGCTTTCACACTCGAACCAAGGCTTCTGATCACTCGCTCGCGTAGGCCCACTCGATGCAACAACTTAAGTAACTTGCGGCCTGTCGAGGAGACATCAAGGCCGGTGGTCGTGGTGCCGATAGCCCAGCCTCGCGCAAGCAGATATTCGCCGAGCCGCCACGTTTCATAATCGTAGGGAAGTGTTGGTTTCGGACCGCAAAGCAGTCCGCGCAGCAACTCGATTGCCGCGAGCACTTCCGAATGATGTTCTTTGTTGCTCACTGTGCGGGGGTGCTGCATCGTTGCTCCTCCGGAACCTAATTCTGCATTTGCCTGCAGTTAATGATAGGTAATACTCGCAACCGATCGGTTGTGGTTTCTCCTTGCGGTGGTTCTCTTGCTCGGTCCACCTTGCACAATCAGTGCTGCATCTTTTTCTCGCCTCCCTCTTCAGTTTGTCGTATGCATCTCTGCAAATATACTTTGTAACTTTTGCGCTCGTCATGTCAGCGCCTTTCGTATTCGATGCTACTGGCATGGACCTGCACGTGTTGAATCTAACAAACTGTTAGGTTTTACTGTCACGAACCATCGAAGCGCCGGGTCGGGTTCGGTTCAAAGACACAAGTGAGAGACGGCCGAAGCAGCGGACCTGACAATAAAAAGGCGACAGAAGGCGGCTTGAGCTCTTGCTTTCGGCGAGAGTTGATCGCAGGTATTGGAACGGCGAACACGCGGCAACCGGACACCGGTGCCACCGCCAAAATAAGAATGCGGTGAGCAATGTCGGCGCGCTTGTAACGCTTACAAAACACGCGCTCTGTCAATCCGGCATCTCAAGACAATCGAACAGCTTAGTTGACGGGGGGAAAAGAAATCCATAGCATTTCAGCATCGGGGGTCCAGCAGCCTCCCCATTAGACGCTCGCGTCCAAGGCCTGCTCTACAAATGGTTTAATCGCCAGTTGCGGGCAGCGTTTTGAGCGAATTGAGCACTACGTCAAAGGCGAGAGAGCCGCAGCGGCAAGTCGTTCCAACGACAGAATTCCGCATTGCGTTGAAATGTCGCGGCTCGCGCGAACTTATGCTTTCGCATATCCGGCATGCACCGTCTACCGATGGCCAGGCGGCCAGAGGAGAACAGTCCGAGCTCGAGCTGGAGTCACTCGCGTTATTACACCGAACAGATGGTGGACGCCTTCATTGCATCGCATTCGGTACACGAGCGTTGCGATAATAGTAAAGGTTAAGTCGATGTGCATCAGCGATCACCGTTCATTTTTTATAGGAGGTAATGATGGGAACTATGCGTGCTGGCTGCGCCCTGTTTGCGGCGCTGTGGATATCTGCCGTTCATGCGCAGGGGATCGACTGGAAAAAGGTTGATAGTGCGATAGGCCGAAGTGCGGCTGTATCCGGAGACGTCCATCGCTATGGCTTTCCGCGTTCCGACCTTCAAGTAACGCTTGACGGCGTAACGATCAAGCCGCCGCTCGCGCTGGGCGGGTGGGTCGCTTTCATGCCGATGCACGACACGGCGATGGTGATGGGCGATCTCGTGCTGCTCGAAACTGAAATCAATCCGGTGATGGCGAAGCTCATCGAAGGCGGGCTCGACATCACGGCGATCCACAATCATCTGCTGCGCGCTACGCCCGCGACTTTTTATATGCACGTCGGCGGCACCGGCGATCCAGTCAAGATGGCCGAAGTAATCAAGACAGCGCTGGCTCAAAGCAAGACTCCACCGCCTGCAGCGCCGCCCGCAACACCGCCGGCAGTCGATCTCGATACGGCGCAACTTGATCAGATCATCGGCGCTAAAGGCCAGGCGAACGGCGGGGTGTACCAATTCAATGTGCCGCGACGCGATGCAGTCACTGAAGGCGGCATGACGATCCCGACTCCGATGGGTTCAGCGCATGTGATCAACTTTCAGCCGACCGGCGGCGGCAAGGCCGCGATTACCGGCGATTTCGTGCTTACCGCTAACGAAGTGATGCCAATGGTTCGCACGCTGCGCTCCAACGGCATCGATGTCACCGCAATGCACAGTCATATGTTGACCGAGCAGCCGCGGCTCATTTTCATGCATTACTGGGCAGTCGATGATGCGGTCAAGCTTGCCAGAAGCTTGCGCGCGGGCCTCGACAAAACGGCAAGCGTGAAAAACTAATGTGTTTAAGCATCTGTCGCGAATTCTGCCGAGTAAGAATTGGAAGACCGCGAACTGCAGCTCTGCGTATACACGGACACGAAGGGAGGGTCAGCAAGCGTCTTCGGACTTCGATAAATCCAACGACCTTCGACCTGCCGGCTAAATCCCGGTGGGTTGAACGGCGTTTAGCCGTTGATACGTTCGTGCCCCGCGTTGCCGCGAATACAAGCGTTGCGCCTGCACAGAGCAGAAAGACGATGACCGCGCGCGATGTTTTGTACCTCAATGATATCTCTTCAGGCCCTATACGTACTCGGCTGACCGGCCTCACCAGAAGGCAATCGACTTGACGTAGAAAGTCGCGCAGTAGTAATGTGCTCGCGTGGGGGCGTTAGCAGATTCCCCGCTGCCTGGAAGACGCTTCTGGCGTCCAAATCTGCTTCTACTCGTTTCTACGCGGTTAGAAGCTATGGATGCGCCTGTTAGAGCCCGTGAGCTGTCGAGTACGCTTCAGTCATGGGCACTCCCTTCGTGTCAACGTACGGCAACCGTCTATGCCGCACGGTATCGGGCGTCTGCGAGCGGCGCCTATGTGCGAGCGACGGTTGCCTAAGCGACATTTCCGTATCGCACCCTCGACATGGCGCGAGACCTTTAGGCGCGCTGCCTCTCTTTTAGCACTGCAGCGTTCTTTTGTTCCGGTCGCGCCAACGCGCACGGACCGTTCGACGGCACAGACACAGGCGTAGCGGCGCCCAACGAATTTGAACTCGAATGCGTGAAGCGCCGCTCGAACGGACCCGACATCACCGAAGTGAGTTTGGGGTTTACATGGGCATTTTACTGCGCAGCAAAATATGAAGAGGATTTTTATGCTCAACTCCGCCGTCCCGCGACTATCGTTGCTGCATTACCTGCTGCTTATCGTTCTCGCATATGCCCTCGAGTTTGCTTCTTGCCAGGCCGCGGAGATGAATCAGCCTAAAGAGATTGCGCTAGCACAGACAATTGCGCTACCGAATGTAAGAGGCAGGATTGATCACATGTCGTTCGACCCCAAGAGCGGGCGCCTGTACGTCGCCGCATTGGGGAACAACACTGTTGAAGTGTTGGATACGCGTGCTGGAAAACACATAAAAAGCATCTCCGGGCTCGATGAACCACAAGGCGTTGCCTTCGTACCGGCCGGAGACCTTTTATTCGTCGCAAACGGAAACGGCGGACGTGTAGACATATTCGAAACAAGCACATTTTCACTTGTGCAAAGCCTGAACGGGCTGCCCGATGCCGACAACCTGCGATACGACGCATCGAGCGGTCGAATGTTAGTTGGTTACGGCAAGGGCGCGATCCGCATCCTGGATGCCAGGACCACCAAAACGTTAGATGACATCAAACTGGCCGCGCACCCGGAATCGTTTCGCTTGGAACGTTCGCGGCCCCGTTTGTATGTCAATGTCCCCACGGCACGCCATGTAGCGTTCATTGATTTATCCGACCGCAGTGTAAGCACCTGGCCTCTTAAAGATGCACGCGCTAATTTTCCGATGGCTCTCGACGAGGTGCATCATCGGCTATTCATAGCAACCCTTTGTCGATGATAAGAGCGGGCGCGTCTATATCTCGTGTGGCGCAGGCTTCATCGACGTCGTGTCGGGCCTTGATGCAGAGCGCTACAAGCTCATCGACCGTATTGCAACTCGCTCAGGTGCACGCACCAGCCTATGGGTGCCCGAGACGCGCCGGTTGTACCTCGCGCTGCCCATGCGCGACGGACAGTCAGCGGAAGTGCGCGCGTATGAAATGCAATAGGAACGAATCGTGCAGGCAGACGTTGTAGCGTGGAAGCAGTAGCTGCCAGCACAACGAGGACGACTTACACCAACGCAACGCTCCTAAACGCTGTACTACGGGGAGATAGGAGAAAACTAAAAATGGATGCCATTAAACTACTGCTCGAACGTGCGTCCGCCATAAAAGTGCGGGATCCGGGCCCAACGCAGGAAGAACTCGACATAATCCTCGCGAGCTCGTTACGTGCGCCGGATCACGGTCGCCTTCGGCCATGGCACTTCATCGTCATCTCGGGTGAGGGTCGCGCGCGCTTCGGCACGCTACTCGCCGATGCGCTCAAGGTTCGGGCGCCGACGCGACGCGTGAGATGCTCGATCGTGAAGAGCGCAAAGCGCTGCGTGCGCCGGTGATCATTGTCGTCGTCGCCCGCATAAGAGCGAACGCCAACATCCCCAACGTGGAACAGATTGTTTCCGCGGGTGCCGCGGCGGAGCACATCATGCTCGCGGTACAAGCGCTTGGCTACGGCGCGATGTGGCGCACCGGTGCGCCGGCCTATGACGACCGCGTCAAAGAAGGTCTGGGCATCGGTACTCGCGACGCCATCATCGGCATGATCTACATCGGCACGCCGGCCGCGGCTCAGCAGGAATCATCCGCCCTTCATCTTGGCGACTTCGTGACGCGCTGGCAGGGCGAGTACTAATGGATAGAACCGGCACGCAGCGAAGAGACGAGTGTTTGCTGTCTGTTTGTGCCGGAGACGATTCGACGCGAGCAACGGACGAATGCCCCTGAAGCGCGACAGCCCGGCTGTAACCACTCGACGGCTAGCGGTGTCGCGAAAGCATACCGGCCTTGTTGACGGCGGTTACCGAATGAGGCTCTTATGAATTATCTCTGGAAGTTGCGCCCTTACTTCCGCCAGACAGCGGGTGAGCTCGTCTTGGGTTCGCTGGCTGGAATTGTCATGAATACTGCCGTGGTTCTTCCCGCGATCCTTCTGGGTAGAGCCATCGACAAGGCGCTTGCGCTGGACAGGGGCGAGGCAACGCCAGACGACGTGACGTTGGCAGCGTTATTCCTGGTAGGCGGCACGCTTCTCACCGAGGGTCCGCGTGTGCTTAAGCGCTGGTGGCTGATAACCGCGAACGCACGTATTCGTGCCAACCTGCGCGCCGACGCACTTCGCGGGGCGCTTTCGCGGCCGATGGCAGACCTTCATAAGACGTCCATCGGTGACCACCTGGCGCGCATCGTTGGAGATGTGGAGGTCCTTGGTATCGGCGTGCGGGAATTCACCATCGAGACGTGGGATACGGTTCTCTTCTCGTGTTCGTTCGTCATTGCACTATTCATGATCGACGCACATCTCTCGCTGCTGGCGCTGGCACCAGTGCCGATCGCCATGGTCATTGCCCGCGTTTCCGGACGCTGGGTTACATCGCGAACGACGCGGGCGAGGGAAGCCAACGCGACGCTCACAGCGAGCATTCAGGAATTGCTCGCAGGCTTTCGCGTGCTACGGTTTTTCGGCCGCGGCACGGCAGCAACCGCCGTCATCGAGAAACTATCGCGCGCATTCGCTGAACGAAACCTGAACGCACTCCGCTTGCGTTTAGGCCTGCCACCGCTATACAGCACCCTCATGATGTCAGGTGTGCTGTTCGTGATCTGGAAGGGCGGCGAACGCGTGTTTGATGGCGCGATGACCATCGGCGTCTTTGTTGCCTACATGGCATTGTTCGTTCGCTTCGTTGAGCGCGGATTTCGCATTCCTCAGCTTATCAATTCAATGCAGAGCGGGGGCGCTGCGTACGCGCGACTGGAATCCATGTTGATGCCTCCTTTAAGCGTTGCCGGCGAGCCGCGGTTCGCGTCTTTCAAAGCGGACTACGTTGCCAGTCTCGACCGTAACGCAACGGCCGAAAAGCGCAAAGGTTCCGGCCCCGTTGGCGTCTCATTGAAAAACGTCACCTTCAAGTTCCCGGGTGCGATGCAGCCGTCACTCATCGACCTTTCCTTGGAGATCACGCCAGGCAGTCTGGTGGCCGTGACGGGTCCCGTTGGATCGGGGAAGAGCGCGCTCGCGCGCGCTCTGCTAGACATTTATCCGATCGACTCGGGTGACGTACGGCTCAGTGCTTCGGACGGATCCACGCTCGACCGCCGTGCTGGTCTCGTCGGTTATCTGCCGCAGGATGCGCATCTTTTCTCGGGGTCGCTGCAGGAAAATATTCTTATGGCGGCGCCAGCCGATTCCACAAAGCTCGCTCTCGAGGCAGTGCGGGTTGCGGCACTCGACGCCGATGTTGCCGCATTTGCTGACGGTATCAATACCCAGATCGGTGAATTGGGGGTGCGTATTTCAGGCGGTCAGAGACAACGGGTCGGTTTGGCACGCGCGCTTGCCGCGTACGGCACCGACAGTCCGGGTCTACTGGTATTGGACGACCCGTTCTCAGCGGTCGACGTCGAAACCGAGGCACGCATCATCGGCGCTCTTCGCAAGGAATTCGGCTATGAGCGAGCTCAGGCAAAGCGCGCCACCATAGTTCTTTGCTCTCAGCGTCTTGCCGCCTTCCCGCAAGCGGATTGCGTCATAGTGCTTGAAAAAGGTCGGATTGCCGAGCAGGGGACGCATGCTGAACTCCTTGCGCGGCGCGGCGTCTATGCGCGGATCTACGGCGCACAGACGCGGACCGAACTGCGCCAGGAGCGCAGCAACGCATGAACGTTAGCGCGACGAATATTTTGGTCGTACAACCCAGCTTTGGCAGCCGGCTCGCGCAGCTGGTTCGGCCCTGGCAGAGCACGCTCGTCATCATTGCTCTGCTTGTGCTGGCGAGCGCGGTGTGCGAGCTCGTACCTCCGGTTGTCATCCGCTGGCTTGTCGACGATCACTTGTCGGTTGGCAATCGGGAAGGCTTGCTAACGTTGGCCATGTTGTATCTGGCCGCGACCTCACTTGGCCAGGCTCTCGCATTTGTGTATGGGTATCTGGCGGCGACCGTGTCGCAGGGTGTATTGAGCCGCCTGCGTGTGCGCCTGTTCGCCCATCTGCAGCAGTTGCCGGCAGGTTATTTCGACCGCACCCCGCTTGGCGAGATCATTAGCCGCTGCACCGCAGACATCGACACGCTTGATACGGTGTTCACAAGCGGTGTCGCGACTCTCGTCGCAAATCTGTTCCGACTCGTGACGATCGCGGTCGCCATGATCATCCTTAGTCCAATGTTATCGCTGATTGCGGCGTTGACATTGCCGCCACTTTTTTTGCTCACGCGATTCTTTCAACGACGTATACGCGATGCCGAGCGGGCCAACCGAAGGGCGGTGGCCGAGATGAATACGCATTTGCAGGAAACACTGCGCGGCGTCGAGGTAATCCAGGCGTTCAAGCGTGAGTCGAGCTTCGTTGCGCGTTTCCAGCGAGTACTCCAACGAGTATTGCGGGCTTCAAACCGTTCGACCATTTACGCGTCGTTCTATCCTCCGATAACCGCCATGATGACTTATGGCGCGATTGCGCTCCTGCTATGGGCGGGCACCCGAGATACGGTTGGCTCATCCGCTGTATCCATTGGCACGCTGACCGCGTTCGCGCTACTTCTGCAGCGCTTCTTTACGCCGGTGACCGCCTTGGGCGATGAATGGCAAACAGTGCAAGGAGCGTTATCAGGTGCCGAGCGCATCTTCGACGTGCTCGCGATGCCTGCTAATGAGCAAGCGCCGCGAACACCGCCAACGCGAGCAAAAAATGGCGTCGTCTGCGACGATGTCGTCTTTGGTTATACAGCCGGCGTCCCGATACTGCACGGCGTCACTCTACATGTTGCCGCCGGTGAACACGTTGCACTCGTCGGGCGCACTGGCGCCGGAAAGACCAGCATCATCCATCTGCTTGCCGGCCTGTATGCGCCGTGGCAGGGCCAACTGAGTGTCGCGGGCCGCAGCCCACGCGCGCTATCAGACGCAGATAAACGCCAAACACTCGGTATCGTGCCTCAGACGTCTCAACTCTTCAGCGGCACTGTGTTCGAGAATCTTACGCTCGAGGATGACACCGTCGCGGAATCGGCTGTGATTGAAGCGGCCAGACTGACTGGCGCTGATGCGTTCATCCGTAGCTTGCCGAACGGCTATGGGACGGTGCTGCGCGGTTCGGGCCGCGGGCTGGGGCTGCAGCTCTCAGCCGGGCAGGAGCAACTCCTGGCGCTGACGCGAGCTCTGGTATGGAAACCTTCGGTACTTCTCTTTGATGAGGCGACGTCGTTCGTTGACGATGCCACCGAGGCGTCGTTACGCGAGGCGCTGCGCGCGACTATGCTTGCGCGCGGTACCGCGATACTGACGGTTGCTCATAGGCTGTCAACCGCGAGAGAGGCGGACCGAGTGGTAGTTCTTGATCACGGCCGCGTCGTCGAGAATGGCGCACCGTCAGAACTCATCACACTTGGCGGCTACTTCGCGGCGCTAGTCGAGCTGGAAGCTGCCGGCTGGGACTGGCAGGGCGTGAATTGAAATTGTCTGATCTACCAGGACTGGCAAGCCGCTGCAGATCGTCGCTGCTTGACCGGTGCATGCCATTTCAAGAGTGGGACATCATGGACAGTGCGACCTGGCGCGATCCGGACCTCGTGCACGAATGCTATCAAACACATGGCGGCAGAATTTCGATAAATCGAGGCGCAGGCACGCCGCCGTATGCGGCAATGAAAGGGGAGTCTGCATGAGTATGCTGAAGGAATATTATCTACAGCCGAATGCGCCCGACCCGGTTCTGCCCGAAGGCGAGGTGCTGCGCTGCGTGCGCCGTTTCGTGCCAACAGCAAAAGCGATGACGTGCGTTGATGAATCGGGCGGCGAAGCGCGGACCTACATCGTAGATGAGGCAGTCGTGCTCAAGGTACAGCGGCCACAACAGCTGCGTGTCGGCACCAGCCTCGCGCGCGAAGTTTTTTTTCTCAACCAGCTGGCGGCGGCCGCGCCCGACCTGCCCGTGCCGCGCGTCCTTGGCTACCGTCGCGAAACGAACGCATTGGAATACAACATCCAGACGCGGATGCCGGGGGTGGCCTACGCGGACGCGAACCTTAGGCCGGACGCGCAGCACGACGTCATCTTCAACGTGGGGCGGTTACTGCGTCGCCTGCATGCCATTCCGCAGCAGCCGTTCCACGACAGCGCTCACTTCCCCACCGACCGTACGGCGGCCGAATTCAAACGGCGGCTGTTCGAATATTTCGACGTAGTCGCCAGGCGACTTGAAGCGAAAGGGCGGACGTGGCCGCTGGAGATTCCATTCGAAACGGTGCGCGGACGCACATTGGCGGCGCTGCCCGAATCGCAAGAGTTCGTGGCATTGCACTCCAACCCCGGTCCGCCTCACACCTTCGTTGACCGGGCCACCGGGCGCTTGCAGGGCCTGATTGATTTTGGCGACGCTTACATCAGTCATCCTGCTTTAGATTTGTGGCGCTGGCGCTGGCCCGCCGAACGCGCCGCCGCGCTGGCCGGTTATACCGCCGACGCGCCCGTGAGCGATGACTTCATGCGAACATGGAAAGCCGTCGCGGTTGTCGCATCCGCGATCTTGATAGCATTTTTCCCTGACCGCCAGGACGAAGCGACAAGGGATTTGCGACAGTCTTTAAGCGACTTGTGATGCAAATGAAAGCCAGTTCAATGCCGCTTTTCATTGATGTCCGCCGCGATCAAATCTGTGCGAACGTGAGCGCATCATGGCCGTCCCGTACAGTTTCAGCGTTTCTTTCTAACTGCCCGCCCACCGCATGCATCCGCCGAGCGTTAGCACCGGACGACTGGCTCATCTGCCGGTGAGCCTGTTCGGGTCTGTCATGGGCTACTCCGGGCTCGCGCTCGCGTGGCGGCTCGCGGCGTCTGAGTTTGGCCTGCCTGGATGGATTGGCGAGGCGCTTGCTTTCGTCGCGGTCAGCGTTTTTCTTTTGCTGACACTGTGCTATGCGATCAAATGCATCGAGTCGCCGGAGGCAGTAAGGGCCGAGTTCGCGCATCCGGTGGCGGTCAACTTTTTCGGCACGCCGATCATTTCACTCTTGCTGCTGCCTGCGGTAGTTGCACCGTATTCAGCTGCGCTGACCAAAGCCCTCTGGTTGATCGGAACCGTGTCGATGCTGAGCTTCGCGTGGCTGGTCGTGAGCCGGTGGATGAGCGTTCGACAAAAGATCGTGCACGCGACGCCTGCCTGGATGATTCCCATCGTCGGAACACTCAACATCTCGATTGTGGGCGTTACGCTGGATGTTCCAGGAGCACAGGCCGTTAGCGCTTTCGGGTTGGCAGTCGGCTTGTTCTTCGCGGTCCCGCTTTTCACGCTGGTTCTTTCGCGGCTGATCTTCGAGGAGCCCATGCTCAAGGCGCAGTGGCCTTCACTGTTGATCTTCGTGGCGACCTTCGCAGTTAGCTTCTCGGCGTATCTCAGCGTCGTAGGGCGAGTAGATCTTTTCGCGAGCTCGCTTTTCTATCTGGCCGTATTCATGTTCGCAGTCCTGGTGCCGAAGTTGCTGTTGCTGCGCAGCACTACGCCTTTCCATACTTCGTGGTGGGCGGTGAGCTTTCCGCTCGCGGCCATGTCGAACGCCGCGTTGAAGTTCAACCTGTACCAACAGTCGTGGCTGGCGCAGGCCTTCGCACTTGCAGTGCTGGCTTTCACAACTTTCGTCATTATGTCGATGAGCGTGCGCACGATCGCAGGTATCGCCCGCGGCGAACTGCGTACCTTGATGCTATGACGACTGGCCTTCGCCAACGTTTGGCGACAACGCACGCTGCATACGAACGAATGCCGTAGGTCGGCGAAGTGGACGTGAATCGCTGGTGATGTGGGTACGCCTGTCCCTATAGACGAGTGTCTGCTTCAGCTACGCCCTCATTCGCGCATGTTGTCATCGCTTGGAAGAGGGGCGCCTCGTGACTATGCTGTATTTTGGGGCAAGCGTCGTTCACAAACGCACAGGGTCGCGCCAGCATTACAATGCATAGATAGCGTCGTACAGGGCGCCAGTGTGGCTGAAAGTCTGAAAGAAACGCTCGTGATCAAGCTGCTCGACAGTAAGACGAAGTTCCGTGCCTCGTTCGGGGCTGACGTGGACGCAGACGAGGGCGCGGCAGGCGTCAAGGCGATCACGGCCTGACTCAAGCCGGAGCTTGCGGGCCGTCATCCGAACTTATTACTCACAAGGAAATCATCATGCCTAATAGTACTTCCCGTCCCAAACTGAGCGAAAAAGGACTGCTCACGCCCGATAACTGTGTCGTCGCAATTATCGACCTTCAGCCGCAAATGCTTTTCGGCGTCGCCAACTTTGACCGCCAGACGATCATCAATAACAATCTTGCCCTTACCAAAGCGGCGCGCGTATTTGACGTGCCAGTCGTCTTGTCCACGGTCGAAACCAAGGCATTCAGCGGCAACATGTGGCCGCAAATTCAGGCGGTCTTTCCGCGGCAGGAGCCAATCGAGCGCTCGAGCATGAATTCCTGGGACGATGCAAACTTCGTCAACGCTATCGAGCGCAGCGGACGCAAGAAAATCGTGCTGGCAGGGTTGTGGACGGAAACGTGTATTGCATTGCCGACCGTTCAAGCCATCCACGATGGATACGAGGTTTACGTCGTCGAAGATTGCTGCGGCGACGTGACTCAGCTCGCGCACGACAATGCGATGAAGCGCGTCATTCAGGCCGGTGCGAAACCGGTCACTGCACTTTCGGTGATGCTCGAGTGGCAACGCGACTGGGCGCACAAAGGTACTTATAACGCTGTAATGGACATTGTGAAAAACCATTGCGGAGCGTACGGCGTCGGCGTCGAATACGCGTATACGATGGTACATGGCGCCCCTGCTACGAAATACCCGGACTGGGCCATGGCGGGCGCAGCAGAGACGCGCGCGTGAGAATTCCTAAGAGGTTTACCGAGCACACGGCGAAAGTCAACGGGGTACGTATCCACCATTACCTCGGTGGCAAAGGCAGCGCGGTTATTCTGTTGCATGGATTCGCACAAACCAGCCGCATGTGGTTTCCAATTATGGGCAAGCTTGCGCAAAGGCATACGGTACTCGTGCCGGATCTGCGCGGCGCGGGCGGCTCAGCCAAGCCCGAGGGTGGTTACGACAAAAAGACAATGGCACAGGATATACGCGCGCTGGCGTCGTCCCTTGGGCTCGAGCACGCAACCATCGTTGGCCATGATATCGGGCTGATGGTTACCTACGCGTATGCCGCGCAGTATCCGAACAACACCGACAGAGTCGTCTTAATGGACGCGTTTCTGCCAGGCATTGGCAATTGGAAAGACGTATGGTTGCTGCGGGACCTGTGGCATTTCCACTTCCACGGAAAGACGCCGTTGGCGCTCGTCACCGGCCGGGAGCGCACGTACCTCGAGCACTTCTGGAACGATTTTGCGGCGAACCCCAAACGCTCAGTTTCGGAAGCTGACCGCCGCGCGTATGCCAGAGCTTTTGCGCAACCGGGCGGTATTCGCGCGGGATTTGAATATTTCAAGAACTTCGAGAGAGATGCCGAGGAGTTCCGTGAGCTCGGCAAGACCAAGCTCACCATGCCGATGCTGGTGCTGGGCGGTGAAAAGTCAGGCGGCAACTTTCTTATCGAGCAGGCGAAACTCATCGCGACGGATGTCCGCGGTGTGATCGTGGCCGGCTCGGGCCATTGGTTGATCGACGAAGCCCCTAAGCAAGTTATTCCTGCGCTGGTTGACTTCATCAATTAAGGGGTCCAGCTATGCAACATTCGAATCGGAGAAGTTTTATCAAGGCAGGTGCTGCCATCGGCGCGTACGGCCTGTTGGGAGGATGCATGACCGCAAATACTTCGTCGCCGACCTCCGGATCGGCGGACACCATACTCGCAAACGGCAGAATCGCGACGCAGAACGAACGCCGTACTATCGTCCAGTCCCTGGCAATCAAGGATGGTCGCGTGCTCGCGACCGGCGATACATCGACTGTAATGTCATATCGCACCAGCGCAACGCGGGTGATCGAGCTCAACGGCCGTACCGTGATTCCGGGCCTCATCGATTCGCATTCCCATCCGATTCGGGGCGGACTTTATTACAACCTCGAACTGCGCTGGGACGGCGTGCCGTCACTTGCGGATGCGTTGCGCATGCTGCGCGAACAGGCACAGTGGACACCGCCAAATCACTGGGTGCGCGTTGTCGGCGGCTGGTCCGAGTTTCAGTTTGCCGAGAGACGCATGCCTACGCTCGCCGAACTCAATGCCGCAGCGCCGGACACGCCGGTGTTCGTATTGAACCTGTATGCGACAGCGCTATTGAATCGCGCGGCATTGCGAGCGGCCGGCTACACGAGAGACACACCGAATCCGCCCGGCGGTGAAATTGAACGCGATAAAGCCGGCGATCCGACCGGGCTGCTCGTCGCCAAGCCGAACGCCTTCATACTGTATTCCACGCTCGCCAAAGGCCCCAAGCTGCCGTTCGAGCAGCAGGTCAATTCATCCCGCCAGTTCATGCGCGAATTGAACCGGCTTGGGGTGACCAGCGTGATCGACGCGGGCGGCGGCTTCCAGAATTATCCTCAGGATTACGAAGTTATCACGGCGTTGCATAAGGACCGGCAGATGACCGTGCGGATCGCTGCCAGCCTATTCACCCAGCGCCCCAAGCAAGAACTCGAGGATTTCTCGAACTGGACGAGTACCGTCAAAGCGGGGCAGGGCGACGACATGTATCGCATCAACGGCGCGGGCGAGATGCTCGCCTATTCAGCTGCGGACTTCGAAGATTTTCTCGAGCCGCGTCCAGACATGCCGTCGAACATGGAAAGCGATTTGAAAAGCGTCGTCACGCTGCTCGCGCGAAACCGCTGGCCGTTCCGTATGCATGCAACGTACGATGAGACCATTAGCCGCGCCCTCGACGTTTACGAAGCGGTCAATCGCGAAGTGCCGCTGAGCGGGTTGCATTGGTTCATCGACCATGCCGAGACGATAACGCCGCGCAATATCCACCGCATCCGTGCGCTGGGAGGCGGCATAGCAGTGCAGCATCGCATGGCGTTTCAGGGCGAGTATTTCATTAAGCGCTATGGCAATGCAGATGCCAAACCGCCTATCAAGCGAATGCTCGCGACCGGCGTGCCGGTAGGCGCCGGTACCGACGCGACACGCGTGGCGAGCTATAACCCCTTCGTCTCGCTCTACTGGCTCGTGAGCGGCAAAACGGTAGGCGGCACGTCGATGTATTCGGACGCTAACCGGTTCGATCGCATGGAAGCACTGCGTTTGTGGACTGTAGGGTCGAGCTGGTTTTCGAGCGACGAGGGCAAGAAGGGTGCGCTCGTACCCGGCCAGCTCGCCGATATTGCGGTGCTCTCGGCGGACTACTTTTCCATTCCCGAGGAAGAAATCAAGAAGCTGCAATCGGTGTTGACATTGGTCGGCGGCAACGTCGTGCACGCTGCCGGCGAATTCGGCGGAATCGCGCCGCCGCCGCTGCCTGTTAGCCCCGAATGGTCACCGGTCGCCGCATATGGCGGTTACGGCGCTCCGCTTCGCAGACCGTCAGTTGCGCAAGCGCGTGTTGCGGCGGCGACAGGCTGCTGCAGTTTGTTCGACGGCTGGAGTCTCGACGCGGGATTCGCGGGTTGCAGTTGCGCCATGTTCTAGCGAGAGCGAGATGGAAGCCAGCTTGGCGGGACTGGTACTGGGATTCGCCATTGGCGCCGGTTGCAGATTCTTTGATATCCCGTCGCCGGCACCACCGCGCCTGATTGGCGCCGGTTTGTTGCTTGCCATGACTTTAGGTTTCGTCATCGCCGATCAGTCGTTAGACCCGCGACCCGCACCCGTATCGGAACGCACACCGTGAAAGCTGTTATCGGCTTGGCCCTCGCGTTTGCTCTCGGCTTTGCGTGCCGGGCATTCGGGATACCGTCGCCGGCACCCCCTGTAATCATGGGAGCGCTGTTTGTTGTCGCGATGACCGCCGGCTATATCCTGGTCGATCGCATCATGACGCGACCGGCCCGACACGCAGTTGATTGCGGCGGCCCGAGCGGCGCAACTGCGGCTGAAATTATCGGCACATTGCACATAAACGTTGAGCGCCGGGAGCCGCTGCGGCTGCAAACTCGACTCTTTCCATTTCTCGGCAGGCTTCTGAAATCGCCTGCAATCCGCTTTATCGCCTTGGTAGGGCTGTGCGCGGCGTATCTTCAGGGCGGCCTCGAGAAAGCAGCGGACTTCGATGCTGCAATTCGGGAAGCGCAACACTTTGGTTTTCCCTTCGCTGCTTGGGTCGCCGCGGCAACCACCGTTACAGAACTTGCCGGATCAGCGTTAATCATAACCGGGTATTATCGATGGCTCGGTGCCCTCTGGCTCGCCGCATTTACGCTCGCGGCAACATTTGTCGCGAACCGTTTCTGGGAGTTAGATCCCGCGGCAAGATTTATGGTCGAAAATTCTTTTTTCGAGCATCTCGGTCTCGTTGGCGGTTTTCTCCTCGTTGCGTGGCTTGACTTACGTGAAAAGTCTTCGGCGACGGCAAACGATAGCAGACGGTGATGACTGCAAAAACAAGAACTCTATGGCACCGCAATGTCGCCCGCAACACCGATGGTTCGCGATGCAACACCGACCCGCGATGTAACTGAATATGGAAAACAAAACCGTGACGAATGTTTCGAATGGCGAACAAAACGCGACCGTAGTAATAACTCATCGCGTCAAGGAAGGTTGCGAAGAGCTGTATCAAAAATGGCTCGATGAAATAGTGCCTCGCAGCAAAACATATCCCGGCCATCTAGGCGTGATGATCATACGTCCTGTTCCAGGTGCCACTTCCACATTCACGGTAGTAATTCGGTTCGACACCCAGGACCACCTTCACGCGTGGATGGGATCGAACGAACGCAAGCGCCTTATCGAAAAGGTAAAGCCATATCTTGCTGATGACGACCAATTCCTGGTACGAAGCGGCCTTGATTTCTGGTTTACGCCGGAAGCCGCCAAGGCGAAGCTGCCGAAGCGCTGGAAGCAGTTTCTTGTGACTTGGTCTGCCATTTATCCTTTGGTATTGCTGGCATTTCCGACCGTCGAGTTGGCGTTTCAAAAACTGGCAATCCCCGACAACCGCTATTTTCGAACGCTGATCGTTACGTGCGTCGTCGTACTGCTCATGGTGTACGTCGTTATGCCGCGGTACACGAAAGCGGTTCATCGATGGTTGTTTAATTGACGACCTATCTTTCCGCGGCTGCAGTGAGGACGATAAAGTCACCGCTGGTATTCGTGAAAGCCGGATTCTTCAACCTCGAAATGATTGCAAACAAATCCCGCCCGAAGAAAGTCATCGACGGGCGTTATGCTGAAACCGCGATTACCTAAGGTTGCGGTAGTTGGCGGCTCCATTGCCGGACTGGCAACCGGGATCGCTTTGCGCTGCCTCGGTTGCGATGTGCAGATTTATGAGCAGTCGCCGACGAGCCTGCGTGGCAGACGCGGTGGCTTTCGGCGGCGTTCTTCTTGACATGTGTGCCGCGCGGGCCCTGGCAAAAGCATAAGCTCAGCAACGCGACGCGCACCGCGGTCTTCGTTCGGACACCGTTGTCGGAACGCTTTCGGCCCTGGTGCTCGGTGTGATGATGTCGGCGGCACACTTCGTTCTCAACATGGTCGGGCGAAGTGACCGCAATCTCCGTTGACCTCATCATCAGCCGCATGGTGTAGCGCTATGGACCACAGGGGCAGGAGGTGCGCGCGAAGCTGCGCACGTTGTTATGCGGCAGCGAAAATGCAGGAGTTGTTCCGAGGACGTCCGAGCGTGTCCGGGCGCGATGACCCCTCGACATTTATCCCGCTTCCGGAGACTTCCGCCTAAGGTCCAAAAAAGATCTGTCAGGGGCGGACGGACGATCATCACTATCAATCATCCTGTTGGAACCGAGGCAACGCCGTTCAACGTTTTGTGCGCCTATCGTTATCAAAAGGAACGCCTGGATCGGCGTCGGAGCGTCAGTTATGCCAGGAGAGCAACTATCGGCGAAAACGCGATCGTCGCTGCCAATGCCGTGGTCACGAAAGATGTTGCAACCAACACCATAGTTGGAGGCATACCTGCGACGGTGATCAAGACGTTCGACGACGGATAGACGGTTCTGATCTTAGAAGGCGGCTATGCCTCCGAGCGGTGTTGGAAGGCATCGTGTGCAAACGGCCAGTTACCCTTGTGTCGCCGGTCCTTCACGCGACTGGGTAAAGGTCAAAACGGGCAGCAGGTGGAGGTGGACGACGGGCGCCTACGGCATTTGCGCGCATGAGCAATGTCCTGATCGGTACCCCATCATGGACGGATAAGTTGCTCATTCAATGCGGCCGCTATTATCCGCCTAATGTTAAAACACCCGAGGGGCGCCTTCGCTTGTATGCTAGTGAATCATGCGCACGTCCCGATTAAGCCCGACTTTCCACGGGACGCTAAACGAATTCTGGCAAATGCGCCATGAAGCGTGGCTGTGTGCATTTTAGATGTGACCGTCTAAGCTGCGGCGCTTGCATGTGTTAACCGCGACATCCATGATTCGCGGTGTCGACTCTTATGCTGCGCAATTTTTGCGGGTGCCGATAATCGATGTCCGCTCTGCTCGAAGCCCATCACGCCGGTTTGCTCACGCGGCAACACTGGCTGCCCAATATCATTTCCGGCGTCATTGTCGGCGTTGTTGCACTACCATTGACGATGGCGTTTGCTATCGCTTCGGGCGCCAAGCCTGAACAGGGAATTTACACCGCCATCGTTGCCGGGTTCCTAGTATCCACATTTGGCGGCAGCCGCCTCCAGATCGCAGGCCCGACTGGGGCTTTTATCGTCATTCTTTCCGGCATCACCGCAAAATACGGAATTGCGGGATTGCAGGTCGCCACTTTGATGGCGGGCGTGATTTTGCTACTGCTAGGGGTTACCCGCATGGGTGCAGTGATCAAGTTCATTCCCGATCCGGTAATCGTGGGTTTCACCGCGGGCATCGGGGTGATAATTTGGATAGGGCAATGGAAATACTTTTTCGGTTTGCCCGCAGTCACCACGGAGCATTTTCACGAGAAGCTGTGGCTTTTGGTGCAAGCTTTTCCGCATCTGCATCTGCCGACGACGGCCCTCGCGCTACTGTCATTGTGTTTGGTGCTCTATACCGCGAAAGTGCCGGCCCTTAAGCGCGTGCCAGGCCCTCTGGTAGCGCTTGTCGTGGCGACGTTGTTGCAGGGGATTTTTCACTTCGAGGGCATTGAAACGATTGGTTCGGCATTTGGAGGCATCCCTCAGGGGTTGCCCACGTTTCAATTGCCGGATTTGACCGCCAATAATGTCATCGAGTTACTCGGCCCCGCGTTTACGATCGCGATGTTAGGCGCTATCGAGTCCCTTTTGTCGGCCGTTGTGGCCGATGGCATGGCGGGAACACGACACGATTCGAACCAAGAATTGATGGCCAAGGCCTCGCGAATATCGCAGCCCCGCTCTTTGGTGGGATTGCCGCCACCGGCGCCATCGCGCGCACGGCGACTAACATTCGGAACGGCGGGACGAGTCCGTTATCGGGGATCGTGCATTCGCTGACTCTGTTGTTGATTGTGTTGGTCCTCGCGCCATTGGCTGTTAACGTGCCGCTCGCCACACTGGCCGCCATTCTGTTCGTTGTGGCGTGGAACATGAGTGAAGCCAAGCACTTCGTGAAGATGGTCGAGCGCGCGCCGCGCGCCGATGTGGCCATCTTGCTCTTGACGTTCAGGCTGACCGTTTTTGCGGACCTGGTCGTGGCCGTGAACATCGGCGTCATCCTGGCGACGTTACAGTTCATGCGACGCATGGCATCAAGCGTGGAAGTTCGTCAAGCCACTCAGCAGGAGTTGAGTGCGGAGTTCGCTCATCAAGGCATTACTGAGCTGCCGCCCGGCGTTCTGGTTTTCGCTGTGGAAGGACCCTTCTTTTTTGGTGCTGTGGAAAACCTAGAACGTGCCCTAGCGGGCACGCATACAGACCCATATGTTTTGATAATTCGCCTTCGTTGGGTGCCGTTTATCGATATCACCGGCCTCCAAACATTGGAGGAAGCCATCACCGATTTGCACAAGCGGGGTGTCAGGGTAATGCTGACCGGCGCTAATGATCGGGTTCAGGCAAAGCTTCAGAGGGCGCGAATCGTTGAGTTGGTTGGCCCTCAAAATTGCTTCAAAGAACTGAGCGATGCCTTGCTAGTATGCCAACAACTGATCAAGGCAGACGCGAAGATGGCAAATGCGCAAACGATGGTGCTCAGCGAGGCCGCGGAGTCCTTCATAAAAACGAGCCATGACTATTTCAAACACGCCGCGGAAAGACGAAGCAAGGACGAAGCGTAGCGGCCGCGCCAGATCGCTTCAATTACTTATACGGAGACCAGGAACTGAACGAGCTGGCACACTCCATCCGATGGTTAGCCGAGAATGCTGCATGCCGCCCACGTGTTGCTAAATGAAACTACGGAAGATCAGGGCCAAGTGAACGCCCGACGCTTGCGTCAAGCCGTCTCTGCGCTCGCAGCTCCTCGAGAGTGACGTCAGCGTTCATCGATTCACACGTTTCCACACCTCGCGCGGGGGCGGGCGATGACGGCGATGGGATGAAAACCTCGCACACCGACGCGCAACGGAGACACCGGTATCGTTCGACCGCGCCCATGCTATGGGTCGATCTACGGAGTATCTGCAGAGCGACGTGTGGCAGCACGTTAAATGGCAGCCCGAGCAAGTCGGCGCAGGGTTCGCAG
>Ga0070671_100000642_pt1 | contig 25049 bp, 17 predicted proteins | sample KBSS73metaG_FD_65341 | JGI IMG/M metagenome (GOLD analysis project Ga0070671, IMG submission 65341) | Switchgrass rhizosphere microbial communities from Kellogg Biological Station, Michigan, USA - KBS S7-3 metaG | ecosystem: Host-associated > Plants > Roots > Rhizosphere > Soil ...
CTGAAGACCTCGGCGTGGCTCGCGGCGTCCTTCAGGTAATTAAGGATCAGGTGCTTGCCGATGATCGTCGCACGCTCCAGCAGTTCGGGCCGCTCGCCGACGACTTGCGCGAAGTTCACGTCCGGCGACGCCAGATCGACCGCGACCAGGCGATAGCGCGGCGCGTCCTTGTTGGTCACGAACCACAGGCGCGTGCCAGTGCTGGCGACAAGTTTCCAGTCGCTGTCCTGATCGGCCACCAACGTGCGGACCTTCCACCCGTCTTGCGCGCGACGGGCAAGGTCGATGATCCGCACCTGATAGCGCTCGTCGGTGCCGGTCGAGCTGCGGATCACGGCATAGCGCCCGTCCTGCGTGACACTCGCCTCATGGTTGAAGTCGCGGTGATCGGGCGTTGCGAACACGAGCTGGTCCGTATCCTGGCTGGTGCCGAGGCGGTGGAAGTAGACCGCGTGATCGTAGTTGCGGCCCTGGAACGCGGTGCCCTCGGCCGGTGCCGGAAAGCGGGAATAGAGAAAGCCCTCGTCCGCGACCCAGGCGAGGTTGGTGAACTTGGCCCAGCGGATCTCGTCCGGCAGGCGCTGGCCGCTCTTCACATCGAGCACCCGCAGAACGCGCCAGTCGCTGCCGCCGTCCTGGACGCTGAACAGCAAGTGCTTGCCGCTGTCCGACGGCTTCCAGCTATCGAGGGCGGTCGCGCCATCCTTGGCCCAGGCGTTGGGGTCTAGCAGCAGGCGCGGCTCGCCGTGCAGGCCGCGCCGCACGAAGAGCTGCGCCTGATTCTGCAGCCCTGAATTGCGCGTGTAGAAGTAGTGGCCGCCGGCCTTGGTCGGCAGGCCGAACCGTTCGTAGTCGATCAGCTCGCGGATACGCCGGGCAAACCAGGCGCGTTGCGGCAGGCCATCGAGATACTTGCGAGTGACCGCGTTCTCCTGCTCGACCCAGGCGGCGACATCCTTGTCGTTGCGGACATCGTTTTCGAGCCACCGATAGGGATCGGCGATCGTCTCGCCGAAGTGCTCCTCCACGATCGTGTCGCGGCGGGTCTCAGGATAGTTCAGGTTCATGGTGTCGGCCCGGATCGGCGAGGAGAGTGTGGCGGCGACGGCGAGAAACGCGGCAAGACGCGGGCAGGTCAGCCCGGAACGGCGAGACAAGAGGGCACTCTCCCGGAAAAAAGCGAAGCGGCCGCGAGTTGTAACACTCACGACCGCCGGATCAATTGACCGAAGTTGACTGGCCTCGTCCCGGGCTCGACGTCGGGCCGGTTCCGTCAGTGACGAACCTGCCTGGACGAAACCACAACCTTCCGGAGATTACGAAGCCGGACCCGGGTCGAGCCCGGGTCGACGCAAACCTCAGGCTTCTTCGTACTCGTTGGCGTCGGTGTCGACCGGGCCGGAGTCCTGACCCTTGGCATCGACGTCGCGGTCGACGAGTTCGATGATCGCCATCGGCGCCGCGTCGGAGGCGCGATAGCCGGCCTTGATGATCCGGGTATAGCCGCCCTCACGGCCGGCATAGCGCTCGGCCAGGACTTCGAAGAGCTTCTTTTCCTGCGTCTCGTCCATCACCCGCGCATGCGCCAGACGACGGTTGGAGAGGCCGCCGTGCTTGGCGAGCGTGATCAGCTTTTCGACATAGGGGCGAAGTTCCTTCGCCTTGGGGAGCGTGGTTTGGATCTGCTCATGCTTGATGAGCGCCGCGGCCAGGTTGCGCAGCAGGGCGGTGCGGTGGCCCGAGGTGCGCTGCAGCTTGCGGCCGCCGATCTTGTGACGCATTTTCTTCACTCCGTTCGTAAGGGGCCCGTGTCAGGTAGCCCGGTCCTGGTGACTGTGAGGCCGCCACCGTTCGCCTTTACCTATTCGTCATCCCGGCTTGACCCGGGATGACGCTTGTCGGGGCGGACGCTGCTCGGATTAACCGAGCAGCTCCTGCTCGAGCTTCTTGGCCATCTCTTCGATGTTCTCGGGCGGCCAGCCCGGGATGTCCATGCCGAGGCGCAGACCCATCGAGGAGAGCACTTCCTTGATCTCGTTGAGCGACTTGCGGCCGAAGTTCGGCGTGCGCAGCATCTCGGCCTCGGTCTTCTGGACCAGATCGCCGATGTAGATGATGTTGTCGTTCTTGAGGCAGTTGGCCGAACGCACCGACAGTTCCAGCTCGTCCACCTTCTTGAGCAGGTAGCGGTTGAGCTGATTGGTGTCGCTCTCTTCCGCCGCCGCGCCGCCGCTGGCAGCCATGCCGATCATCGGTGAGGTGCCGACCGGAGCCACGTCCTCGAAGTGGACGAACAGCGCCAGCTGGTCCTGCAGGATGCGCGCGGCATAGGCCACCGCGTCCTCGGGACTGACCGTGCCGTCGGTCTCGACCGTGAGGCTCAGCTTGTCGTAGTCGAGCTCCTGGCCGATACGGGCGTTGTCGACCTTGTAGCTGACCTGGCGCACCGGCGAGTAGAGCGAGTCGACCGGGATCAGGCCGATCGGCGCATCGACCGGACGGTTCGAGACGGCCGGAACATAGCCCTTCCCGCTATCCGCGGTCAGTTCCATGTTGAGCGTCGCCCCCTCGTCCAGGTGGCAAATCACGAGGTCCTTGTTCATGACCTCGATATCGCCGGAGACGGCGATGTCACCCGCCTTGACCTCGGCCGGGCCGGTGGCGGAAAGCTGGAGCCGCTTGGGGCCCTCGCCCTGCATGCGCAGCGCGATCTGCTTCACGTTGAGGACGATGTCGGTCACGTCCTCGCGCACCCCGGCAAGGCTCGAGAATTCGTGCAGCACGTTCTCGATCTTGATCGAGGTGATCGCGGCGCCCTGCAGCGAGGAGAGCAGCACGCGGCGCAGGGCGTTGCCCAGCGTCAGGCCGAAGCCGCGCTCGAGCGGTTCGGCGACGAAAGTTGCGCGGAGCTTGGGGTCAGCCCCCGGCTTGACCTCAAGGCTGTTCGGCTTCTTGAGTTCCTGCCAGTTCTTGATGTTGACGGTCATGTGCTTCCCCTGGGGTAATTCAGTGCGACTTCGGCCGCGAAGCCCAAATGGGCCGCGGCCGATGCGTGGCAGACAGCGGCCGGCCTAGGAACCCGGCGCCGCCTGCCTGGACTCGATCAGACGCGGCGACGCTTGGAGGGGCGAACGCCGTTGTGCGGGATCGGGGTCACGTCGCGGATCGAGGTGATGGTGAAGCCGACGGCCTGGAGAGCGCGCAGCGCGCTCTCACGGCCCGAACCGGGGCCCTTGACCTCGACTTCGAGGGTGCGGACACCATGCTCGGCGGCCTTCTTGCCGGCATCGTCGGCGGCGACCTGGGCGGCATAGGGCGTCGACTTGCGGCTGCCCTTGAAGCCCATCATGCCGGCGGACGACCACGAGATCGCGTTGCCCTGGGCGTCGGTGATGGTCACCATGGTGTTGTTGAAGCTGGCGTTGACGTGCGCAATGCCGCTCGTGATGTTCTTGCGCTCGCGGCGCTTAATGCGCTGAGGTTCGCGTGCCATGTCGGTCTATCCTGTCGTAAGTCGCTGCGGGAAGCTGCGGCCGGCCCGCTGAGGGCCCGGCGCGGCTTACTTCTTCTTGCCGGCGATCGGCTTGGCCTTGCCCTTGCGGGTGCGCGCGTTGGTGTGCGTGCGCTGGCCGCGGACCGGCAGACCCTTGCGGTGACGCAGGCCACGGTAGCAGGCGAGGTCCATGAGGCGCTTGATGTTCATCGCGGTCTCGCGACGAAGGTCACCCTCGACCGTGTGCTCAGCGTCGATCGTCTCGCGGATCTGGAGCACTTCGGCGTCCGAAAGGTCCTGCACGCGACGGCTGTGGTCAATGCCCAGCTTGTCGGCGATCTCGACGGCCTTGGTGCGGCCGATACCATGGATATAGGTCAGCGCGATGATTACGCGCTTGTTGGTGGGGATGTTCACCCCGGCAATACGAGCCACTTTATTCTCCTGCTCCACAGGGGAGCCTTGGCGCCCCTATCTCAACGCTTTGACGCTCGTATGACAGGCGGACCGTCCGCAACGGCAAAAGTCCGGTGGGCGGGGCATGAAAGCCGAACGCCTTCCGGACAGGCCGTATTCTGTCGAGCGAGGGGCGCGCTTAGAATGATTCGCAAGCCATGTCAACGCCGGGAGCGCGGCGGCACATCGTCCCAGAGACGGACGGACCGGTAGGAGCCGCCGATGGTGTCCCGCTTTTACCGCAGACCAGCCCGTCAGTCAAAAGCGCGATAGCCACAGGGGCGCGATTTCACCGTCCGATGATCGGCGCCTTTGCTGGTGCCACGGGCGCAGGCACACCCGGCTGAGCCGGAGTAGGAGGCGCAGACGGCGCCGTATCCTCGACCGGGGCTGCCGGCGCGGCACCCAGCTTGGCTGCGAGGCGCGCCACCTGCTCGCCGATCACCCGGTCCACCACCGGCGCGATCCTCTCGATCGGCATGCGCAGATATCCGCCGATCGCGTACTCCGCGTTGATCCGTGTGCCCCCGTCCTCGGGCTTGAGGACAAAGGTCAGCACGCCCGTCACCGGTTCGGATTGCATGGGACCCAGCGCGCCGGTCATCCGCAGCACCCGCGGCTCCTCGACGTAGACCACCTGCAAGTGCTGCACGCCGCCACGCGGCTTGCCTTGCGGGTCCTTGCTGTTGGGGAGCAGTTCGCAGAAGCAGCCGCCCGCCCGCGCATCGAGCGAGAGTTGCGCCGCGTCGCCGGAGAACGTGTGCGTGCCATCCCACCAGTCGGCCGGATCGAGCAGCTCGGCCCAAGTCTCCTTGGCACCGGCAGGAACGACTGCCGTCGCGCGAACGGCGAAACCGTTAGGGCCGCTGTCGTGCACTTCGGCCGCCGCGGGCGCTGCCCATAACGCCAGGCCAAACCCCGCGACCGCCATCAACCTGATCATGTGCCCGAGCCCCCACGCAGACCAGCCCTGGTCCGGGCCGTGGGGGCATCACACCATCGCAGAGCGCCGGATGCAAGCGCCCAGAGCGGGCGCTAGAGTCCGTCCTGTTTGAGCGGCACCGGCCGGCGCCGATCCCGCGTGAAGCGGACAGAATCTAAGCGGTCAGTACCTCATCGATGGATGAGGTCACCGCGTCCATCTCGGCCATGCCGTCGACTCTCGCCACGATCCCGCGTGCCTCGTAGATGGGCAGGATCGGCGCGGTCTTGGCGCGGTACTCGGCCAGGCGGGTGCGCACCGTCTCGGCATTGTCGTCGGGTCGGCGCTTGAACTCGTGGCCACCGCACCGGTCGCACGTGCCCTCGACCTTGGGCCGCTCGAACGTGTCGTGGTAGCCCTTGCCGCACGTGGCGCAGGTGTAGCGGCCGGTGATGCGCTCGACCAATGCCTCCTCATTCACTTCGAGCTCGATCACATGGTCGAGCTTGCGGTCGCGATCGGACAGGATGGCGTCGAGCGATTCGGCCTGAGCCGCCGTCCGCGGATAACCGTCGAAGATGGCGCCGGTCTGCGGCCCCATGGCATCCAGTTCCTCGCCGATGAGCCCCGAGACGATCGCGTCCGACACCAGCTCGCCACGCTCCATCACGGCCTTGGCCTGGAGCCCGATCGGCGTGCCTGCCTTGACGGCGGCGCGCAGCATGTCGCCCGTCGAGAGCTGGCGCATACCGTAGCGCTCCACGAGCCGCTGCGCCTGCGTGCCCTTGCCTGCCCCCGGAGGCCCCAGCAGGATGATATTCACCGATTCAGTCCCCTTGATCCCAAACTTTGTGCCATTCTTGCAGTCCGATGACGCCGGGCGCAATCGCCGTTTGCGACAAGTCGGTACAGATTAGCGCAAGCGGCCCTTCAGCTTGGCCTTCTTAATGAGGTCGCCGTACTGGTGCGCCAGCAGGTGCGACTGGATCTGCGTGATCGTGTCGACGGTCACGTTGACGACGATCAGCAGGCTCGTGCCTCCCATGAACAGGAGCGGCAAGCCGGTCTGCGAGAGGAAGTACTCAGGCAGCACGCACACGATGGTGAGATAGATCGCACCGACCACGGTCACGCGGGTAAGCACGTAATCGAGATACGTCGCCGTGTTCTTGCCGGGACGGATGCCGGGGATGAAACCGCCGTTCTTCTTCAGGTTCTCGCTCGTCTCCTCCGGGTTGAAGACGACAGCGGTGTAGAAGAACGAGAAGAAGATGATGCCGGCCGCATAGAGCACCATGTAAAGCGGTTTGCCATGGCCGAGGTACTGGTTGAGCGCCACGACAGCTTGGCCCATCGTCGATTCGGGCGAGAGCGACTTGCCGGCGAACTGGGTGACCGTCAGCGGGAGCAGCAGCAGCGAGCTGGCGAAGATCGGCGGGATCACGCCCGCGGTGTTGATCTTGAGCGGCAGGTGGCTGCGGTCCGCCTGCATCATTCCGCGCTGCGTCGCGCGCTTGGGATACTGGATCAGCAGGCGGCGCTGGGCGCGCTCGGCGAAGCAGATGAACAGGATCATCGCCACCACCAGCACGACGAGCAGCACGATGGTGATGCTGCCGGTGTCGCCGGCCGAATACTGGTTCATCAGGTTGCTGACGAAGCGCGGCATCTGCGCGACGATACCCGACATGATGATGAGCGAGACGCCGTTGCCGATGCCACGGCTGGTGATCTGCTCGCCCAGCCACAGCAGGAACATCGTGCCGCCCACCAGGCTGATCACCGCGCCGATGCGGAAGATGATGCCGGGATCGACTACTGCCTGCAGGCCGCTCGATGCACCGTAGGCCTCAAGGCCGCTGGCGATGAACCAGCCCTGGATCGCGCAGAGGATGACCGCGCCGTAGCGGGTATACTGGTTGAGCTTCTTGCGCCCCGCCTCGCCTTCCTTCTTCAGCGCCATCAGCGCCGGGTGGAGCGAAGCGGCAAGCTGCACCACGATCGAGGCGGTGATGTAAGGCATCACGCCGAGCGCGATCAGGCTCATGCGCTCCAGGCCACCGCCCGAAAAGGCGTTGAACATGTCGAGGATGCCGCCGCGGGTCTGCTCGTAGAGTTCCTGCAGGATGCGCGGGTTGACGCCCGGCAGCGGCACGAAGCTGAGGAAGCGAAACACGACGAGCGCGCCGACCGTGAACCAGATGCGCTTCTTGAGCTCGGTCGCCTTGGAGAAGTTGGCCAGGCTCAGAGTGCTGGCGATATTGTCGGCGCGTGATGCCATTGGAAGGTGGAAGCCTTAAACTGTGCGGGTCGCAAGCAGAGACGGAGCATCTTTATCGCGGGCCGCGGCGCTTGTCGAACCTCAGGTCAGATACGGTGTCTATCGCGAGGCCGCATATAGGCGTCGCACGAGCCGCGGCAATCCCGCATCAGCTCTAACGCGGCGCCTTCCACACAGGAAAGCGCCGCGCAATCACGTAGTCAGCCTCAGGCTTTGGCTGCCTTGGCCGCATTTTTTCCGCGCGGAGCGTCGGCGTACTTGCCGGTAGGCGCGACCGGCTCAGGCAAAGTGACCGAGCCACCCACCTTCTCGATCGCCTCGCGCGCGCCGGCACTGACGCCGGCGACGCTGAACGCAACCTTGGCGGTCAACTCGCCCTTGCCGAGCAGGCGCACGCCGTCCTTACCGCCACGAGCCAGGCCAGCGGCCTTGAGCACGGCGTGGTCGACGGTGCCCGAAATGTCGAGCTTGCCGGCGTCGATCGCCTTCTGGACGAGGCCCAGGTTCACTTCGGCATAGTCCTTGGCGAACTTCTTGTTGTTGAAGCCGCGCTTCGGGATGCGCATGTGGAGCGGCATCTGGCCGCCCTCGAAGCCGTTGATCGACACGCCCGAGCGCGCCTTGGCGCCCTTCTGGCCGCGACCGGCGGTCTTGCCCTTGCCCGAACCGATGCCACGGCCGACGCGGATGCGGCGGTGACGGGCGCCGTCGTTGTCACGAATATCATTGAGATTCATAGGATGCACTCGCTTTCGCTTTGGTCGCGCTGATGGAAGCGCGCGCCCTTAAGGGATCGCGCCGGAAATGTCACGCCCGTAAATCGCTTGTGTGTGTTGGGGGGCTCGCCCGCTCAGTAGAGGCCGCCCTGCTCCTCGATGAAGTCGCCCGGCTCCGCCTGCTTGGGGTTGGCCGCCGCCGCCCGATCGGCTTGCGCCGCGCGGATCTCGGCGACGAGAGCGTCGCGCTTGCGCGTGAACTCGTCCTGCGCGGTGGTGCGCTTGGGCTCGGTATCCGGCTTGAAGGCTTCCCAGATGATCGCCGCCTTGGGGTCGTTGGTCGGCTCCGCGCCGAACACCGGCCGGCCCGACACGCGGTCGATGCGCACCATGCGAATGCCGGCGGGCGCGACGAAGGGCACATGGCTCCAGCGGTCCTTGGTGGCGAGCACCAGCTGCTTGAAGATCGGCGCCGCAATGCGCCCGCCCTGTGCGTAGCCGCCGAGCGAACGCGGCGTGTCGTAGCCGAGGTAGACGCCGCCGACGTAGTCCTGCGAGCCGCCGCAGAACCACACGTCCGTCGGGCCGTTGGTGGTGCCGGTCTTGCCGAACAGCGGCAGGTTGAGGTCGCGCAGCGTCTCGGCGGTGCCGCGCGTCACGACGCCTTCGAGCATGTGCACGACCTGATAGGCGGTGTCCGCATCGAGCACCTGCTTGCCGTGCCGATCGATGCGCGGCATCGGCTTGCCGTCCCACTCGGGCATGTTGCAGCTCATGCAGCGCCGGTCGTCGGCACGCCAGATCACCTTGCCATTGCGATCCTGCACGTAGTCGATGACCGAGGCGGGGAACTGCACCCCGTTGTTCGCCAGGGCCGAGTAGGCGTTGACCATGCGCGACACCGTCGTCTCGCCCGCGCCGAGCGCGAAGGAGAGGAACGGCTTGAAGTCGCCGATGCCGACATTGTGGAACGTGCGCACCACGCGCGGCATGCCGGTATCGTTGGCGATGCGCACGGTCATCAGGTTACGCGACTGCTCCAGGCCCCAGCGCATCGTATGCACGCCGCCGCCCTCGCCGCCGAAGTTCTTGAAGCATTTGTTGCCCAGCGCCGCGCCCTGGTAGACGCAGAACGTGCCGTCCAGCACTTGCGTCGCCGGGGTCATGCCGAACTGCAGCGCAGTGGCATAGACGAAGGGCTTGATCGTCGAGCCGGGCTGGCGCTCGGCCTGGGTGGCGCGGTTGAACGAATCGAGCCCCGAATCGAAGCCGCCCTGCATCGCGAGCACGCGCCCGGTCGCGGGCTGCTCCAGGACCATTCCCCCCGAGACTTCGGGCAACGCCTTGACGACAAAGCTCGACGTGCCGAGCGGAGCGACCGCGACGACGTCGCCGACACGAGCCGCCTGCGGCACGCCGCTCAGCGGCGCGGTGCTGCCGTCGGTGAAGCCGATCTCGCCGCCGCTGCCCGACTTGGCAACGATCACGCCCACGCGCCAGTTCTGGTAGTCGATCGTCTTGTTGGCAACGATGAGCTGCGTCTGCCAGCGGTCCATGTCGTCGATGTGCGCGATCGGCGCGACCCACCCTCGCCCGCCGTGATAGCGCAGCAGGCCGGCGCGCAGCGCGTCGCGCGCGGCGTCCTGCATCTGGGTGTCGAGCGAGGTGCGGACCCACAAGCCACCGGCGTAGACACTGTTCTGCCCATCCTCGGCACTCTCGCCGAAGCGGTCGATCAGGCGGCGGCGCACTTCCTCGACGAAGTAGCCGATCGACGGATCGTAGCGCTCGACATGGCGCGGCTTGAGGCCGAGCGGCATCGCCTTGGCCTGCGCGGCGGCGCCCGCGTCGACCCAACCGTTCGCCACCATCTGATCGAGCACGTAGTTGCGTCGCACGATCGCCTTGGCTTGGTAGCGTTCGCGGCCATACTGCTCGGGCGCCTTGGGCAGGATCGCCAGGAAGGCCGCCTCGTGCAAGTCGAGCTGGTCGACGTCCTTGTCGAAGTAGGCTCGCGCCGCAGCCTGCACCCCGAAGCTTTGCCGACCGAGGGGAATCTCGTTGAGATAGAGTTCGAGGATCTGCTGCTTGGTCAGCACCGCCTCGATGCGCCGCGCGACGATCATCTCCTTGAGCTTGCGCGTGACCGAATATTCGTTGCCGATCAGGATGTTCTTGGCGACCTGCTGCGTGATCGTCGACCCACCCCGCGCCCGCGTGCCCGAACCGAACTTCGAGGCGTAGTCGACCACGGCTCCGGCGAGACCGGTGTAGTCGACGCCGCCATGGGTCCAGAAGGTCTTGTCCTCGGCCGAGAGGAACGCGTTGATCAGCGGCCGGGGAAAGTCGACGAAGCGCAACTGCACCCGCCGCTCGCGGGCATAGCTGTAGACGATCCCGCCATCGTTGCCGCGCACCATCGTGGGCAGCGGCGGCTGATAGTCGAGCAGCTTGTCGGTCGACGGCAAGTCCTTGGTCAGCACGATCCAGAAGGCGCCCAGCCCGATGAGCGCGACCACGCCGAGGTAGGCCCAGCGCCGCAGCCATGGCCGGCGTTGCCAGACCTTGCCCAACGATCGCAGCACGCCGCCCGCGTCGCGGCGAATGCGGTAGGTCACATCTTCGGCTTCGGGCTCGACCTGGTCGTTCATTGCGACGGCGCTCTAGCACGAGCGTTTCGCGCAAGGCCAGCGGTCACGCGCGCATGCTCACAATGCGCTCGCGATGTGCTCACGGCGCGCCTGCGGAGCGCGCGAAATAGGCGCGGACCGCTTGCGTCGCGGCAGTCGCGATCGTCGTCCGGCCGTCCTTCGATTCGAGATAGCGCGCATCGTCTGGGTTGCTGATGTAGCCGGTCTCGAACAGCAGCGAAGGGATATCCGGCGCCTTGAGCACGGCGAGCGCGGCGGACTCCACGCGATCGTGATGCAGCGGGAGCTTGCCCTCCAGCTCGCGCAGGAACAGTCCCGCCGCCGTCATCGAGCCGGCCTGCGCCTCGCGCTGAGAGAGGTCGAGGAGGATCGCGCCGACGGTATCGCTGGTGCCCGAGAGGCTGATCCCGTTGACCGTGTCCGCCTTGTTCTCGCGCGCGGCGAAACGCGCGGCCGCCTCGCTCGATCCTTTCTCTGAAAGCACGTACACGCTGGCGCCGCGCGCGTCTGGCGCATCGGCGCTGTCGGCGTGGATCGAGACGAACAAGTCGGCGCCGAGCTGACGAGCGATCGCCGGCCGGTCCGACAGCGGGATGAAGCGGTCCTCGTCCCGCGTGAGCGCGACGCGGATGCCGCCCGCCTCGAGCAGCTTGTCGCGCAACGCGCGGGCGATGGCGAGCGCGACCGCCTTTTCCTTCACCGGACCCGAACCGGCACCGGGGTCGAAGCCGCCGTGGCCGGGGTCGATCACCACCAGCGGCCGGCTCGCATCGGCCGGCCCTGCGATCGGTGGCAGTCCCACCGGACGGTTCGCCGCCGGGAGTTCGAGGTGGACGACATAGCCGTAAGCCGGCCCCGAAGGCTCGCGGCGAGCACTCCACGCGATCGCCGCGGCCAGGATCGCCAGCGGCAGAACAACAAGGGAGGCCAGCATCGCGCCGCGGAACATGGTGGCGATTGCCTAAGTAAGGATCACCGGACGAGCAATGGCGCGCACGGGTGCCACCCACAGAATCGGTTAAGCATGTCGCGCTAAGCTATTCTGGAGCAAACGGCCAAGACCTTGCCCGATAACGACATGGATGCTACGCCGCTTCGATCCGGGGCTTTGTGCTTCGATCCTCGCATTCCGAACCAAGAGCCACCAGATGGTGTTTGCGGACGGCGAAGGATCCGACAGGCTCCGGTCGTCACGACCGGAAACTCCTTTTCCGGACCCGAACAGGTTGACGCAAGAGATGAGAATGCAACTGCCGTCCTGCCAGCCTATGCCCGAACGGGCGTGGGCGGTGCCGGCGCAGGCTGCAGCGCATGCGATTTCGATGCGCACTCGATCGCTCGCAGACACGAACGCCGCAGCCGGAGCGCTTCGCTCCGCGCTGCTCCACACGATCACGACGGATCTGCCAGGGCACGTGCGCCGCACGCGTCCAAAGGTCGGGCCATGCGCCCGCCGTCACGATACCACCGAACGACTACGCGCCGCCGCCGCCTTCGTGGCGCGGCCCCGGCGCGACTGGAGACATAATAATGGCAACGCGCATGCTAATCGATGCGCGCCACCCGGAAGAAACACGGGTGGCGGTACTCAAGGGCAACAGGATTGAAGAGTTCGACTTCGAGTCGGCCGACAGGAAGCAGATCAAGGGCAACATCTACCTCGCGAAAGTCACGCGGGTAGAGCCGTCGCTGCAGGCGGCCTTCGTCGATTTCGGCGGCAACCGTCACGGTTTCCTGGCCTTCAGCGAAATCCACCCCGACTACTACCAGATTCCCAAGGAAGACCGCGAAGCGCTGCTCGCCGAGGAAGCCGCGCACGCCGAGGAAGAGGCCGCCCTGCGCGCCAGCGAAGGCGAGGACGAGGACGAAAACGGCGGCTCGGACGAGGACTTCGGCGACGAAGGCGGCGTGACCGAGGTCGACACGTCCGAGAAGGACGAAGTCGCCACGATCGAGGCCGGCGTCGAGGAAGGCGAAGACGACGCCTCCGAGGACGATGCGTCCGAGGACGACGCCGCCGAGAGCGAGGGCGGCGAAGAGCGCCTGCAGCGCCGCAATCGTGGTCGACGCCAGGGTCGCAACGGCGGCCGCTCCAAGGAAGCGGACGAACTGCGCGCCAAGCGCATGGCGCTGCGCCGCCGCTACAAGATCCAGGACGTGATCCAGCGCCGGCAGGTGCTGCTGGTCCAGGTTGTCAAGGAAGAGCGCGGCAACAAGGGCGCGGCGCTGACCACCTATCTCAGCCTCGCCGGCCGCTACTGCGTGTTGATGCCGAACTCCAGCCACGGCGGCGGCATCAGCCGCAAGATCAACTCGGCCAGCGACCGCAAGCGCCTGAAGTCGATCATCGCCGAGCTGCAGCTGCCGCGTTCGATGGGCTGCATCGTGCGCACCGCCGGGCTCCAGCGCACCAAGACCGAGATCAAGCGCGACTTCGATTATCTCGCCCGCCTGTGGGACGAGCTGCGCGAGACGACGCTGCGCTCGGTCGCGCCGACGCTGATCCATTCGGACAGCGACCTCATCAAGCGCGCGATCCGCGACATCTACAATCGCGACATCGAGGAAGTCGTGGTCGAGGGCGAGGAAGGCTACCGCGCCGCCAGGGACTTCATGAAGCTGCTCATGCCCAGCCATGCGCGCAAGGTGAAGCCCTACTCCGACCCGGTGCCGCTCTTCCAGCGCTTCGGCGCCGAGGACCAGCTCACCGCGATGTACGATCCGGTCGTCCAGCTGCGCAGCGGCGGCTACATCGTCATCAACCCGACCGAGGCGCTCGTCTCGATCGACATCAACTCGGGCCGCTCCACCAAGGAGCACGGCATCGAGGCGACGGCGGTCAACACCAACATCGAGGCCGCGCACGAGATCGCCCGTCAGTTGCGCCTGCGCGACATGGCGGGTCTGGTGGTCATCGACTTCATCGACATGGAGTACGGATCGAACGTCCGTAAGGTCGAGAAGGCGATGAAGGACGCGCTGAAGAACGATCGCGCGCGCATCCAGGTCGGCCGCATCTCCAGCTTCGGCCTGATGGAGATGAGCCGCCAGCGCCTGCGCACCGGCGTGCTCGAGGCGACAACCCGCTCCTGCCCGCACTGCGACGGCACGGGCCTGGTCCGCACCGCCAGCTCGGCGGGCCTGTCGGCGCTGCGCCTGATCGAGGACGAAGCCGCCAAGGGCCGCGGCATCATCATCTCGCTGTTCGCCAGCACCGAGGCGGCGATCTACCTGCTCAACGCCAAGCGCACCGACCTTGCCGACATCGAGGAGCGCTACGGCGTCTCGGTCGAAGTGATCCCGGAGGGCGAGAACGAAGGCGCGAAGATGCGCGTGATCTCGTCGGGTCCGCGCAACGAGTTCGTGCCTCGCTTCGATCCGATCGCCGAGGAGGTCGAGGACGACTTCATCGAGGACGAGGAGGAGGACGAGGAACTCGCCGAGGAGCAGCAGGCGCAGCCGCGGGGTGAGCGTAGCGAGCGAGGCGAAGGCGAGTCCGGAGACGAACGCCGCAGCAAGCGTCGCAAGCGCCGTCGCGGTCGCAATCGCGAGCAGGAAGAGGCCTCGACGTCCTCCGTCCCTGAAGCGGACGAGGATAGCGAGCAGACCACCGGCGAGGACATGGAGGCCGAGGAGGCCACCGGGGCCGAGGCCGCTGGCGAGGGCACGGACGAGAACGGCGCGCCCAAGAAGCGCCGTCGCCGGGGCGGTCGCCGCCGGCGCGGTCGTCGCAGCGGCGAGAACGGCGAGAGCCAGACTGCCGAGGAGGCCGAGGACGACGACGCCGAAGCTTCCGAGCCCGCGTTCGAAGGCGAGGCTGTCGTCGCTGCCGAGAGCGTGGCTCCCGAGGCCGAAGCGCCCTCACCCGAATCCGCTGTGCCGGAGGCGCCGCGCAAGCGGACTCGCCGCGCCAAGGCCGCGCCGGCCGCCGAGGCGACGGAAGTGCCCGTGACGGAAGCGGCGGCAGAGTCGGTCGAGCAAGCCAAGCCCAAGCGCACGCGCCGCAAGAAGGCCGACGTCGAGGGCGAAACGGCGCCGGCTCCCGCCGAGGCTGCGGAGGCTCCCGCCGAGGCGGCGGAGGCTCCGGCCGAAGTGGCAGAGGCGGCCCCGGCAAAGCCGACTCGCGGGCGCCGTAAGAAGGTGGATGTCGAGGAGGCGGCTCCTGTCGAGGTGACGGAGAAGCCCAAGCGCACGCGCCGCGCCAAGGCGCAGGCCGCGCCCGCCGAAGCAGAAGTGACGGCGACCGCTCCCGAACCGACCGTTACCGAACCGGCTCCCGCCAGGTCGGACGCGGGAGATCCGGCGGCATCGCAGTCGCCGGACGCCGCCAACGAGGACACGGCCGAGCTCGCCGAGGGCGGCTCGGACGACAAGCCCCGCCGGGGCTGGTGGCAGCGTACCTTCGGTGCCTGACAAGCCCACCAAACCAGCGTGATCGAAAGCAGCGCCCCTCGACCTCGGTCGGGGGGCGTTCTTCGTCGCGGGCTCAGGCTATCGCGCTGCGGCGCGCCGGACCAACGATGCCCTCGAACAGCAGCGTCATGCTTCGCACCCGCTGGATGCCGAGCCAGATGGCGTAGGAGAGCATCCCCGTCAGCACCGTGATGCCCAGCATCTTGATGGCCAGAGGCACCGGCAGGCCCTGCCCCAGCCACACGAACAACACGATGAGCGGCAGGTGGAACAGATAGATCACGAAGGACGCGCTCGTCAGCTTCTGCAGCCAGGGTAGCGGGCGATCGAGCCAGGAACGCGCGGCTGCAAGCAGGACCTGCGTGCTGGCCAGCGCGGCGAAGACGCCGATGAAGCGCTCGGTCATCGGTGCGACTTCGGTATGGACGAGCAGCCAGGTCGCGGTCGCGACGATCGCCATGACGGCTATGGAAGGCGAAAAACGGCAGGCGCGCCGCAGGGTCGAGCGAGCCCGCACGAGCAGCCCGCCCAGCACGAACCACGGCAAGTACATGATCGTCTCGTCGAGCCGCAGGATCTGCTGCGGCACCAACGTTGCCATGCCAGCCTTGTAGAAACCCTCCACCGCCAGCGCTTCCCACAGGCCGATCACCGCGGCGATGCCAGTCAGTGCCAGCAGCAGATGCCCGGCGACCCAATCATCGATGCGCTCCGGCACGAAGCCGCTGCGCACCGCCGCGAAGCGCTTCGCCAACCATGCCGCGATCGTCGAGAAGTAGAGCAGGACGACGATGAACCACAAGTGCCGGACCCAATAGCCGCCCGAAGTTGCAAGCTGGTGCCGCCAGGAGGCGAGCGCTTCGCCCAGTGGCAGGTTCGACAGCTCGCACACCAGGTTCATCGCCGGCACCAGCGTCAGCAGGCACGTCAGGAACGGCAGGCCAAGACGAAGGAAGCGTCCCTTGAGCCATTCCCCCGGCTCGCGCCGCGCCAGGAGCAGGAAGGCGAAATAGCCCGCGATTACGAAGAACGCCGGCATTCGGAACAAGTGGACCGTGTCGGCGAACTCGCGCGCGCCGACCAGCCCCTCGCCCGAGTGGACGATGAAGTCCTGACCTGTCTGGTAGGACAGTGCGACATGGTACGGGATGCCCAGAAGCATGAGGAATGCGCGCAAGGCGTCCCAGAAATGTTCGCGCTCCTTGCGCTGGCTCACACTCGCTCCTCGTTGCGCCGCGGCACACCGATGTCCGGCGCCTCTTTGGCTAACGTACGACCTGCATAGCGGCTCCACTGTGCCGCAGCATGAACGAGGGCTGGTAACGTGTTCTCTCGCATCGCGGGCTTAAAAAGCGATCGGCTGTCCATCCCATGCGAAGAACCCGCCGCTGTCCGCGGGCGTGAGGCTGTCGATCACGCTCAACAGATGCGCGGCCGCCTGCTCGGACGTCGTCAGCTGGCCGTCGCGCAGATTACGCTGGAAGGGGCGCGAGAGCGGCGTGTCGACCGTGCCGGGATGGAGTGCGACCAGGACGGCTTGCGGATGGGTGCGGCCGAGTTCGACCGCAATGGTGCGCACCAGCATGTTGAGCGCCGCTTTGCTCGCACGGTAGCTGTGCCACCCGCCGAGCCGGTTGTCGCCGATCGAGCCGACCCGCGCGGAGAGGACCGCGAACACCGCCGGCCGATCACGGCGAAGCAGAGGCACGATGTGCTTGGCGATCATCGCCGGCCCGATGGTGTTGAGCGCGAACAGGTTGGCCATTCGCACGGGATCGATGGCGCCGAGCGACTTCTCGGGTCCGGCCCCATCGGCAAAGGCAAGCGCTCCTGTCGCCACGATCACGATCTCGGGAGGATCGTGCGCCATCGTAGCGGCGGCCACGGCGATCGAGGCTTCGTCAGTCAGGTCGAAGTGGAAAGGCCGCACCTTCGGGCCGGTCGCGGGCACGCGGCGGCTCCCTGTGTGGACCAGCGCAATATCCTCGCGCGCGGCGAGCGCCCGCACCAGAGCCCCGCCGATGCCACCACCCGCACCGAACACGCATGCCGTCCGGCGATCCTGCATCGTCATGAGGTCAGGCTAGTGCCCCATGAAGGCAGCGACCAGTGTCCTTTGGTCCGGTCCGGACACGCGAACATCACATGGGCGTGCGCGCCGCACCATCGGCCTCTTGCCCCCGGCGGCGCAATCGCTAGAGGGTGTGAGAGTCGCGGCTGTTTGCCGCATTGCAGTATCACGAGGGTCTCTCGATGGCGCAGTTCGTTCTCCCGGCCAACAGCAGGATCAAGAAGCAGGGCAAGGTCCACAAGGCCGAGGGCGCGAACCGGGTGAAGAAGTTCACCGTCTACCGCTACGATCCCGACAGCGGCGAGAACCCGCGCTACGACACGTTCGAGATCGACCTCGACAACTGCGGCCCGATGGTGCTGGACGCGCTCATCAAGATGAAGAGCGAGGCCGACCCCACGCTCACGTTCCGCCGCTCCTGCCGCGAGGGTATCTGCGGGTCGTGCGCGATGAACATGAACGGTCGCAACGGCCTCGCCTGCACCACTGCGATCGAGGATCTGAAGGGCGACATCCGCATCACGCCGCTGCCGCACATGGACGTGATCAAGGACCTCGTGCCCGATTTCACGCACTTCTATGCGCAGTACGCCTCGATCCGGCCCTGGCTGCAGACCGTCTCCACCACGCCCTCGGGCAAGGAGCGCCTGCAGAGCCCCGAGCAGCGCGAGAAGCTCGACGGCCTCTACGAATGCATCCTGTGCGCCTGCTGCTCGACCTCGTGCCCGAGCTACTGGTGGAACTCGGACAAGTTCCTGGGCCCGGCGATCCTGCTCCAGGCCTATCGCTGGCTGGCCGACAGTCGCGACGAGATGACCGGCGAGCGGCTCGATGAGCTCGAGGATCCGTTCCGCCTCTATCGCTGCCACACGATCATGAACTGCGCGAACGTGTGCCCCAAGGGCTTGTCCCCGGCACGCGCCATCGCCGAGATCAAGAAGATGCAGGCCGAACGCCAGGTCTGAGGTGGGACCGAGTTCGGGTACGATCGGCCTCCTTCCAGTGCGCAAGCGGGATCGATCGTGACCGGCATTCTCGCCCGCTACGAAGCCCTCGTCGCGACCGGGGAACTGCGCGTCGATCCCGACCAGGCGGCCGCCGCAGAGCGTCTGGAGCGATTGCAGCATGACCTCGCGAAGGCGGACGCATCGATCGGGCTGATCGGCCGGCTGCTCAAGCGCAAGACGCATGCCCTGCGCGGGGTCTACATGTGGGGTGGCGTCGGGCGCGGCAAGTCGATGCTGATGGACTTGTTCCACCAGACGCTCGCCATTCCCGAGAAGCGCCGGGTGCACTTCCATGCCTTCATGCTGGAGGTGCATGCGCTCCTGCGCGAGGAGCGCAAGAAGGAAGCCGGCGATCCGATCCTGCCGGTCGCGGCCACGATCGGGCGGAATCTGCGCTGCCTCGCCTTCGACGAGATGGTGGTCAACAACTCGGCCGACGCGATGATCATGAGCCGGCTGTTCACCGCCCTGATTCGCGACGAGCATGTCACGATCGTCACGACCTCCAACCGAGCGCCGTCACAGCTCTACAAGGACGGGCTCAACCGCGAGCACTTCCTGCCGTTCATCGCCCTGATCGAGAACGACCTGGACGTGCTGACGCTGGACGGGCCGACCGACTATCGCCTGCAGCGCCTGGGCGGCATGGACACCTGGCACACGCCTCTGGGCGAAGGGGCGACCGAGCAGACGCGCGAGGCCTTCTATCGCCTCACCGACTACCCCCCCGAAGACGCCGACCACGTGCCCTCGGCCGAACTGGACCTGGGCGGCGGACGGACGCTGCACGTCCCCAAGAGCCTCAAGGGCGTGGGCGTGTTCAGCTTCAAGCGGCTCTGCGGCGAGCCCCGCGGCGCTGCCGACTACCTCGCGATCGCGCATGCCTATCACACGGTGATTATCGTCGGCATTCCGAAGATGGGTCCGGACATGCGCAACGAGGCTGCGCGTTTCGTGACGCTCATCGACGCGCTTTACGAGAACAAGGTGAAGCTGATCGCCGCCGCCGATGCGGAACCGGAGGACTTGTACGAGGCCGGGGCCGGCCGCTTCGAGTTCGAGCGCACGGTCAGCCGCCTCAACGAAATGCAAAGCTCCGAATACCTCGCCCTCGGCCACGGCGAGGACTGATCGTTAACGAAGATCGGCCGGCGCGCGGGCGGATCAATAGCGGATACACAACGCACCGAAACGCCATTCCAAAAATGGCGAAGGCGCCGAGGACAATCCTAAGCGCCTAAGAGACCATGGCCAACAAACCCGATGGCCAATTTATCGTTTAAAACCAATGCCTGATCCGTTCAGCTTTGTGTGTGCGTGCCTTGCAGCTACAAACAACCCGCCGTACGGATCAGACATGTGGGCACCTCAATCGAGGTTGCCGTAGAACCAATGCCACATCGTCACGTCCCCATGTGAAGCGCCGCACTGATGTGCGGCCTTCAAGTGGTTACCGTAACGTTAAAGATTGATCAACGGAAATTTAACCAAACACCCTCTTCGGTGTCGAGGACAGGAAGACGAGAAGGTCCTGAAATGGGACAGGCCGACTGATAAAATATCCTTGAACCTCGTCGCAATGCAGATCTTGCAAAAGGGCAAGAGACTCAGCCGATTCAACGCCCTCCGCGACGACGCGACGCCCGAGCGAGTGCGCCATCTCGATGATCGACTGAACCAGGAGGTGATCGGCGCTGCTCACCTCGAGCTCGCGAATGAAAACCTTGTCGATCTTGACCTCTGACGCAGGGAGATAACGCAGGTAATCGATCGTCGCATTGCCGGTCCCGAAGTCATCGATCGAAATGCGCACGCCTGTGGCGACCAGCGTCTCCATCATCTGTACCGTACGCGTCGAGCGATCGAGCCGGTCAGTCTCGGTGATTTCCAGCATCAATCGCTCTGGCGCTAGATCGTGAGCAGCAAGCGAGTCACCGATCATGCGAGGCAATCGCGAGTTGCGGAGCAGCTGGGCTGAGATATTCACCGAAACGGTGAATTCATGCCCATCACGGGTCAGCGCCGATGCAGCTCGAATGGCCTTGTCGAGCACGAAGCGAGTGATGCGCTCAATACGGTGATATTCCTCCGCAATGCCGATGAACTTCTCCGGACTGATCGGACCGCGCTCGGGGTGCGTCCATCGCGCAAGCGCTTCGGCACCGATGATCGTGTTCGTCGCGAGGTCTAGCTTCGGCTGGAACGCAACCCAAACCTCGCCGTTGTCAATCGCCCGGTCGAGAGAGGCCAGCAGCGAAATTTCCCATTGAACCTCCCCCTTCTCGCCGTCGTGATGAACGACGAGCTCGTCCGAACGCACCGCCTCTTCGGCGGACTGCATGGCGCTTGCGAGCCGATTGGACAGAGGGTGATCGCCGGCCGAGTCGATGCCGCAGTTGAATCCGACGTCGACTTCCGTTCCTTGGATGACGATGCCGTTTTGGACGATCCGATGCAGACCTTCCAAGTTCTCGAACAACTCAACGATGTCGCCTAGATTAGACAACCACACGAACATCCCGCCTTCGTGGTAGACGACCACTTCCGGCTCGCTAATGCGGATACGACGTTGAATCTCGGTTGCAAGCTGTGCTTCGACAGACTCGGAGAAGCTGCGAATGATCCCGGCATAATTGCGAATTTTGAGCGCCACGAGGAGACCCGCGGAGCACTCCGGCATAGTTCGAAGGGCTTGAAGGCTAGGCAGGCCTGAGGCTGCGTTCGTCTCGCTAACATCCCTCATCTTATCGAGTGAACGAGCTCGGAAGGTCGCATACACTGCCATGACCGCAGCCGGCAGCACGTCTAGCTCAACCGAGAAGTGGTCCAGGATTGTGGGCAAAGCGATAAGAACGGTGCCATGGCCCAGTAACCTCAGCGGCTTGATAGAGCGCCGGCGTCCCACCCCGGTGACAACCATCGCCGCGACGAGGACGTATGCCGGTATCCAACCGAGATCGAGCGGCTTACCATGCAGTAGAGTCTCGCCACCTAGAACATGGAAATAGAGGTTAGGCACATACTCGCCGAGCGGGAGCGGATGGAACTCGTTCAGAACCATGGTGGTCCTGCCGATCACCACGTTCTTCCCTGCGAACGCGGACGGAGCGAACCTTCCCTCCAGCACGTTCAGGTAACTGACTACGGGGATGCGCTTGTGATCGATCGCGTAGTCAGGCCTGAACCATTCGTCTTCGCCGCCGGCCCTATCGGCCAAAGCGGCTGCGAGCGACGGAATGGGTCCAACAATCGTCTGGGTGGAAATCGGAAGGCTGTAGCTAAGATTCAAAGGATGGGTCAGCGCGGTCAGCGAGACCAGTCCAGCGGCCTCTCTGAACTTGCTGGCGGGCAGTTGGCTCAGAGGTTTGCCCAGGGAATCACCATCCTTCACTCCAACACCGAACGCCACGCGCCCCGGGTATCCGTGCAGGACGTCCAGCAGCGCATCGGCACCTTCGCTCTGAGCAGAGAATGGGTACGTGCGCGCGAAAATGACCTTCTTGGCACCAGCGTTGAAGAGCCTCTCGAGAACGGCCGCGTCGTTCGCGCGCGAGACATCATTCGCGTGAAGACGCTCAAGCGTTGGATCATCGATGGTCACGACGACGATCGAACCGCTCGGTTGGACGGTGCGCAGCTTGGTGCGGGCGGCGATGAAGAGGTCTTCGAGCGGCAGGGTCACCTCGAAGGTCCCGCATAACGCGCCCAGCAGCAGCGCCGATGCGACGATCCGCGTGCGCCGGTTTCGCCAGGCCGCGACGAGCCTTTCGCGCAGCGTGCTCACGACGGCGCCACCGGCGGTGGCTGATCACAGGCCGCTTGTCCGAAGCCCCGGCGAACCGAGCCGCGAGCGCGCAACACAGCGGCTCGCGAGCCAGCCGCGTGCGAGTTCCCGAGAGTGCGACTGTGACCCGTCATGGCGCCCTAACTGACGTTTCCCCGGCCAGTGCTAGGCGCAATGTCCTAAGATTGCGTTTAGTTAACACCGCCTCTTTGCGCACCTGCTGCCCACAGGAGCGGCTGCAGGACGACAGTTAAGAAACGGTAGCTCAGCTGAAGCCGAGGCGAGCGAGCGAGCGGTCGAGCATCAGCAGTTGCCACAGGACGCGGGAATTGTCTGATGTTCCAACGCGATGCGCCTGGGCCAGCGCGGCGACCCGCCCCGCGTCGAACCAGCCGGTGCGGGCCAATGCCGCGCTGGAGCCGATCGCAGCGGCGGCATCGGCCAGTGGCCCGCGAAACCACTGCACGATCGGCGTCACGAACCCCTGCTTGGGGCGATAGAGCACGTCGTCGGGCAGGTAGCGGCGCATCGTCCGCTTCATCAGCCACTTGCCCTGCCCTCCGCGCAGCCGCACCGCTTCGGGCAAAGTCGCCGCGAACTCGATCAGGCGATGGTCGAGCAGCGGCTCGCGCGCTTCCAGGCTCACGGCCATGCTGGTTCGGTCGACTTTGGTGAGGATGTCGCCCGGCAGCCAGACCTTGAGATCGGCGTATTGGGCGCGGTCGAGGCCGGATCGCGCGGGTGCGTTGCGCATGCAGTCGAGCACCAGCGACTCTCCGCGATAATCGCCGCGTAAGCGCTTGAACTCGCTGGAATACAGAAGGTCCCGCTGCTCGGCCGGCGTAACCCCGATAGCGCGCGCGTACCCGGCCGCGCTGTCGCCTGCGAGCGAGAGCAGCGTCGTCTTGGCGCGCAGCGGACGCGGCGCCCAATCGGCCTTGGGATAGACCGCGCCGAGCGCGCCGAACACCGGCCCGCGCAAAGCCGAGGGAAGGAATGCGCGCAGACGATCCTCGCCGTGCTGGAACAAGTGGCGGCGGTAACCGGCAAAGGCCTCGTCGGCGCCATCGCCCGAAAGCGCCACCGTCACTGTCTCGCGCGCCAGTTGGCAAACGCGCCAGGTCGGCAGCGCCGACGCATCGGCGAAGGGCTCGTCGAACATCGCGGCGAGGGTATCGACGGCGGCGAAGTCATCCGGCGAGACCAGGCGCGCACGATGGTCGGTGCCGAAGCGTTCGGCGACTTGCCGGGCATAGCCGCTCTCGTCGAGGGCGGCGACGTCGAAGCCGATCGAGCAGGTCTTGACCGGTTTCGCGCTCGCTTCCGCCATGAGCGCGACGACGCTGGAGCTGTCGACCCCGCCCGAGAGGAACGCGCCGAGCGGCACGTCGGCGACCATCCGCGAAGTGACCGCCTCGCGCAGCAAGTGCAGCAGTTCGGCCTCGAGATCCTGCGGCTTGCCCTTGCGGCGATCGGCAAAGGAGATGTCCCACCACTGGCTCGGGGGCGGCATCGGTTTGCCGCACTGGAGCAGCAGGGTGTGCCCGGCCGGCAGCTTCGTCACGCCCTTCAGGATCGAGCGCGTGTCGGGCACGTAGCCCCAGGTGAGGAAGTCCTCGACCGCTAGCGGATCGATCTCGCGCCGCAGCAGCGGATGTGCGACCAGCGCCTTCAGTTCGGACGCGAAGGCCACGCTGCCGTCGCTCAGCGGCGCCAGGAACAGCGGCTTCACCCCGAGCCGGTCGCGTGCGAGGAACAAGGTGCGCGCCTCGCAATCGTAGATCGCGAAGGCGAACATGCCATTCAGGCGGCTGACGCAGTCCGGACCCCACTTCTGCCAGGCGGCCAGGATCACCTCGCTGTCGCCGTCGGTGTGGAACGTGGCGCCGGTGGCGCGCAGTTCCTGGCGCAGCTCGCGGTAGTTGTAGATCTCCCCGTTGAAGACCAGCATCGCGCGCCCGTCGGTCGAGGCCATCGGCTGCGGCGAGCCCGCGACATCGATGATCGAGAGTCGGCGATGGCCGAGCGCCACGCCGGGCGCGGTCCAGATGCCGTAGCCGTCCGGGCCGCGATGGGCGATGGCGTCGCACATCCGCTCGACTCGATCCGGATCGACCGGCTTGGCGGTCTCGATATGGAAGATCCCGGCTATGCCGCACATGCGAAGCGCATCCTAGTTCACGCCGCCGATGCGGTCCACCCATCGCCCGAGCGGCCCCGCCGAACCAACAAAGGCCGTGATCGCGGACTCGGCGGGCTGGCCCGGCCGGTCCTCCGCGGAAAGGATGAGCAGCATCGTCGGGCGCTCGCGCAGCGCCAGGCGGTCGGCCATGACGGCGAGCTTGAGGCGCGCGTTGCTGCCGGTCAGCAGGCTGCCGGTGCGATACCAGGTGATCGCCACGCGGCCGATCTCGCCCCGGCCAAGCAGGCGTTCGCCGTGGCCGCCGGCGATCGGCGCGGCGTCGGACTGCCAGGCCCACGGGCTCTGCGGCATCAGCGCGCCCTGGCCGAAGCCGCCGGCCTCGCGCCCCTCGCTCTGCGTCGCGTAGAGCGCGTAGAACACGTCGACCTTGTGGCCACTGCGGTCGGAATAGCTGCCGAGCAATCGGTGCCCGGCACCGCTCGCGCGCGGTTCCCACCACAGGCGCGGTGCGTAGTCGGTCCGCGTCCAGCCAGGCACTTGCGGTAAGTCGATCCGCTGCGGCAGCGGCGCGGAGAGCCGGTTGGCGAGGAACGCCCAGCCCTGCACCGCCAGCACAACCGCGAGCAGCGCGGCAAGCACGGCACGAGGATCGAGCGTCCGGCCGGACAAAGAGGCCAGCCACGGCCAGCGGGCTATCGTGCCGGCATCGATCTGCGGGTCGTCGGGCGCGCGGTCGAAGAACGGCCAGGCGCAGGCGATCACCAGCGCGATCACCAGCGCGAAGAAGATCCAGCCGTAGACGATGTGGTCGAAGCCGGCCGCGGCCTGGGTGCCGAAGAACTGCGCGGCGTAGATCGTGCCCCAGGCGCGCACCCCGTTGGCGAGGATCGGCACGAGGATGCAGGCTGCCACCAGCACAACACGTCGCACCCAGCTACCGAAGCACACGTTGGCCATCAGCACGCCGAACGCGATCATGGCGATGAGGAACTTTACGCCCGAGCACGCCTCGGCCACTTCGAACAGCCCGGCGGGTGTCGCGATGAACACCCCGTCGATCCGCGCCGGAACGCCGCTCGCGTGGACCAGCGCGACGGTGATGCGCGCGGTGA
>Ga0070671_100000649_pt1 | contig 24955 bp, 15 predicted proteins | sample KBSS73metaG_FD_65341 | JGI IMG/M metagenome (GOLD analysis project Ga0070671, IMG submission 65341) | Switchgrass rhizosphere microbial communities from Kellogg Biological Station, Michigan, USA - KBS S7-3 metaG | ecosystem: Host-associated > Plants > Roots > Rhizosphere > Soil ...
TTCGACCTTGCCGCGGATCTTCAGGGCGTGCTGCAGGGTGCAGGGCGGATGGAAGGCGACCCGCAGGACTTTGTTGCTGGGCGCCGCGCTGGTGCCGGGCGCCGCGCTGGTGCCGGGTGTCGCGCTGGTGCCGGGTGTCACGCTGGTGCCGATGCCGGCCGCCGCAAGGGCCTGTGGGACAAATTCGGCCACATCGCGCGCCAATTCGACCACGCGCTTTGCCTTGTTCGCGTAGACGGGGTCATCGCGAAGCAGGTGGGCGTACTCGGCAACCATGGCCCCGCAGCCTGATGCGTTGATGACGATGGCTTCCACCTGCGCGGACTCGATGAAGGGCCACCAGGCATCGATATTGTGGCGGAAGTTGTCGCGCGCCCCTGCCTGATCGTCGAGGTGCTGTCGAATGGCTCCGCAGCAACCCGATCGAGGTGCAATGATTGACTGCACGCCGACTGCGTCGAGTATGCGCGCGGTTGCGGCGTCGATTGATGGAGACATCGAGGGCTGGACGCAATTGTTGAGCAGCAACACCTTCCGGGTATGTACGCGCGTCGGTACTGCACCGGGTACCCTGGCCACACCTACCTTGGCCCGCAACGAGGGCGGAAGTGCCCATCTCATCGCCCGTGCGCACTTCAGTGCGGTCCCGAAAAGCCAGGATCGGCTCACTCCTTCCCGCAACAGCCATCGATAGGCTCGTTCACGCCATGGGCGTTCAACTCGCTCATCAACCGCGGCCCGGCCGATATCCACCAGATGTCCGTACTCGACACCCGAGGGGCAAGTAGTCTCACAACTTCGGCATGTCAGGCAGCGGTCGAGATGCAATTGGGTCTGGCGGGTGGGTGGGACACCCTCGAGAACTTGTTTGATCTGGTAGATCCGGCCGCGGGGACTGTCCAACTCGTCGCCCAGAAGCTGGTAGGTGGGGCACGTCGCCAGGCAAAACCCGCAATGTACGCAGGCGCGCAGAATCTCATCCGCCCTGGCACCGGCGGGCGTCGCCCGAATTGCTGCTGTAAGTCGCGTTTCCATCCCTTCACATGTCGGCCAACAACCGGCCCGGGTTGAAAATACCTTCCGGATCGAAGCTGCGCTTCAGCCGCCGATGGATTTCCACGAGTGCGGGTGGCAGCGGATGAAACCTGGGCCCCGTACCTGCGCCACGCCAGCGCATCGCCGTGCCTCCCAACGCCAGCGCCAGCCCGCGTACATCGGACGCCTGCAAATCACCGGAATACCAGCGAAGCGCGCCGCCCCAATCGATCAACGGTTCGGCCGCCAACTGCAATGGCGGCGCGTTAGCCGGCACCGAGACTCGCCACACCAACGGATCTGAGTACACCGGGTGCAAGTAGTGACGTAACGACTCCCACCACTTACGCGCCAACACCGGAAATACGCGATCGCCACCAATGACAGCGCGGGCCGCTTGCACGGCCGCAGCCGCCCCCGACAGTCTTACCCATGCGGCGCCTTCGTGCCAGGCTGCCCCGGAAATCGGCAGCGGCTTTCCGCCCCAGCGGTTGAAAGCGTCCACCGCGTCGCGCGCCGGCATCTCCAGGCGCACCGTTTCCTCGGCACGCGGCTGGGGCAGGACCTTTACTGAAACCTCCGTGAGGATGCCCAGGACGCCCAACGATCCGCACAGGAGCCGCGAGACATCGAATCCCGCAACATTCTTCATCACCTGGCCACCGAATCGCAGCAACTCGCCATCGCCGGCGAGGAGCGTAGCACCCAGGACGAAATCGCGTGCCGCGCCTACTTGCATGCGCCGTGGACCTGACAACCCTGCCGCGATCATCCCGCCCAGAGTGGGATCGCCGTCGAACCGCGGCGGCTCGAAGCCCAGGAACTGACCATGCTCGGCCAGTGTCGTCTGGATGTCAGAGAGCCGCGTGCCACAGCGCGCAGTCAGCACCAACTCTGAAGGCTCGTAGTCGATGATGCCGCGATAAGCGGATAAGTCCAGCGGCTCACCCGCATCTGACTCGCCGTAGAAGTCCTTGGTGCGCCCGCCGTGCAACCGCAACGGCCGGTGTTCCGCCCGGGCAACCAGGACGCGTTCGCGCAACTGCAGCAGCTCGTTGTCCATGGGATCAGAAACGGGGGATTTCGGGATGTGCCAATGCTCCACCGTGCACGTGCATTTTCCCATACTCGGCACAGCGGGCGAGTGTGGGGATGGCTTTGCCGGGATTCAGCAATCCAACCGGGTCGAATGCCCGCTTGACGGCAAAGAAGGCCGCGCGCTCCCGCGGGGAAAATTGCACACACATGGAGTTGATTTTTTCGATTCCCACGCCGTGCTCGCCGGTGATGGTGCCGCCCAGTTGTACGCATAACTCGAGGATCTGCGCGCCGAAGCGGTCGGCACGCTCCCATTCGCCGGGCACGTTCGCATCGAACAGGATCAGCGGATGCAGATTGCCATCCCCGGCATGGAACACATTCATGCAGCGCAGCGCGTAGGTGTGCTCCATCTGTTCGATGGCCTTCAACATCCGGCCGAGATTCTTCCGGGGGATAGTGCCATCCATGCAGTAGTAGTCGGGCGAAACGCGCCCCGCAGCCGGAAAGGCATTTTTGCGCCCCGACCAGAAGCGCAATCGTTCGGCCTCCGAACCTGACACCGTGATCGCAGTCGCACCAGCGGCCCGCATCACCTGCTCGATCTGTGCAACCTGTTCGTCCACCTCGGCCGGCGTGCCATCCGCCTCGGCCAACAGAATAGCCTGCGCGCCCAGATCATAGCCTGCCTTCACGAAGGGCTCGACGGCCGCGGTTGCCTTCCGGTCCATCATTTCGAGTCCGGCAGGGATGATGCCCGCGGCAATGATGGCGGCAACGGCCTCACCGGCCTTGGCCACGTCGTCGAAAGAGGCCATGACCAGTTGCGCCAGTTGCGGCCGCGGAATGAGTTTGACGGTGATTTCGGTGACAACGAGGAGCAGGCCCTCCGAGCCGATCACGATGGCCAACAAATCCAGTCCGGGACTGTCCAGCGCGGCTGAGCCCAGCTCGAGCAACTCGCCGTCGATCGTGTAGCCGCGGACCCGCATGACGTTGTGAACAGTGAGTCCATACTTCAGGCAGTGCACGCCACCGGAGTTCTCGGCGACATTGCCGCCTATGGAGCACGCGATCTGGGAGGAGGGGTCAGGTGCGTAGTACAGGCCGTAAGGAGCAGCTGCCTCCGACACCTGCAGGTTGCGAACACCGGGTTGGACTCGCGCGGTGCGGGCAACCGGGTCCAGCTCGAGGATCTGATTCATTCGCGCGAGCGACAGTATGATACCGCCGCCGTGCGGCATCGCACCGCCCGAAAGTCCTGTGCCGGAGCCGCGCGCCACAACGGGAACGTCCAGGCCGCGGCAGATGATCAGAATTTCGCAAATTTCCTTGTCAGTACACGGTAATACCACTGCCATCGGGAGCTGGCGGAATGCGGTGAGACCATCGCATTCGTAGGGCCGTAATTCTTCGTCTTGCGACAGCACACACTCGGCTGGCAATACCGTGCGTAACGCCGCGACGACAGCGGACTTTCGCTCTCGCGAAGGCGCTGGCGCGAGGACGCTCTGCAAGGGCTCGTCTGCGTTCTGCATCACTCAATCCTAACGCGGAACGCGGACGAAAGTCCCGAGTGGTATTGTTCCGGTACGCAAAACTGTCTCTGAAACAGCACATTGCGGCACCCTTCGGGGCTCAGTTCAAATCGCGCCCTTCTTGGTCAAGTCTACTCAAGGGAGCGAGTTGTGAACTCAAAGTGTGGCGCGCGCAGACACCGGTTGTCTGCACTGATTGCAATGGGGGCTCTTTGCGCGGTTGGTTCCGCGCAGGCAGCCGTTTCAGCGTGGATGCCCGACGTTTACTACGCGGCGGGCACGGTGGTTTCGTACAACGGACAGAACTACAGCGCGCTGGTAAACCAAACTGACTATAGCGGCACCGGTTGGAATCCGACCACAGCAAGTCTCTGGACGCCGGTCGGCTCATCCGGTGGCGGCGGCGGTGGTGGCGGCGGTGGTGGCGGTGGTGGCGGCGGCGGATCGGGCGGGGGTGGTTCCACGGGCGGCACTTGCGCGCCGGCCTGGAGCGCAACGCAGGTTTATACCGGCGGCAACACCGCAAGTGAGAACGGAATCAACTACACGGCCAATTGGTGGACGCAGGGTAACGACCCCGCAACCAACAGCGGCGCGGCGGGAAGCGGACAACCGTGGACGTCATCCGGTAGCTGCACTGGTGGCAGTGGTGGCGGCGGCGGTGGTGGCGGCGGTGGTGGCGGTGGCGGTGGCGGTGGCGGTGGCGGCGGCGGCGGCGGCGGCGGCGGCGGCGCGACTCCCCCACCTGGCCCATTCGTGTTTGGTCCCTACAAGGACGTCACGATCAGCATGAATTGGAATACCAATGTCATCAGCTCCGCGGTGACCGGTACGTTGCAACCCGTATTGACGGTGATGCCAACGAACCTCAAGACGATGACATGGTCGTTCGCGACCGGTGAGTGCGGCAGTGAGAACTGGGCCGGGGTACAGCCGAGCGCGCTCGTTTCGGCGAACGTTCAGAACTGGGTCAGCAATGGCAAGTTCTACATCATCTCTACAGGCGGTGCTTCTGGCGTCTTCACCTGCGGATCGGACGCCGGTTTCACCACGTTCATCAACAGGTATAACTCGTCCAACCTGCTCGGAATCGACTTCGACATCGAGGGCGGTCAGAGCCAGGACGTGATCAACAATCTCGTGCAGCGCGTCGTCGCCGCCGAGCGTACCTTCCCGAAGCTGCGATTCAGCTTCACGCTCGCCACCCTGGGCGGCAACTCGCCGAACAGCCTGAATCAGTTGGGGGCGTGGGTCATGAGCGCCATCAAGACCTACGGGCTGACGAAGTACAGCATCAACCTGATGGTCTTTGACTACGGCAGCACGAGTGCCGGCAACTGCACCATCGTGGGCGGGGCATGCGACATGGCTCAGTCGGCGATAGCGGCTGCAGAGAACCTGCACAGCTTCTACGGCACACCGTTCGCCAACATCGAGCTGACAACGATGATCGGCGGCGCCGACAGTCCGGGGGAGACATTCACCATTCCCAATGTGGCGACGGTTTCCGCCTACGCGGCGCAGAAAGGGCTCGCAGGAATCCACTTCTGGTCGTTCGATCGTGATAACGATTGTCCGCCGGGATCGGCGTCCGCGACCTGTAACAGCTACGGCCAGGCGGGCAGACTGGGCTTCACGACCCAGTTCCTGAGCAGCCTGGGGCAGTAACCCCACTCGAGGTAAGACGGGCAGTCCTGCCGCTTCCGGGCAGGACTGCCCACTCCAGGCAGGGACTGCCTGGAGAGCGATGGAACGAAGCGGTCGGATTCCCATTTATGGTGGGATCCGACCGTGGAGGATGGGTGAGCCGGCTTCGTTCCGTAGTACGTTCCGCAGTAGGGGCACTGGCCGTAGCGTGGGCATTGGGCTCGGTGGGCTGTCTCGATGCCGGGGCGGCTTCTTCGCCTGACGCGCCACCTTCCACGGCGCCACCTACTGAGCTTCCCCTACCACCTGAGCGGGTGGTTAATCATGTAAGCCGTACGATTGCCTGGTATCGCCGGATAGTCGCGCTTCAGCAATTGCCCGTTGACTCCGACGACATCGTGCCACGCGAGCGCGTTTACCAAACGGCGCTCGCTTCGCTACAAGTTGCGTTCGAATTCGGCCGGGCCGCCGGTAGGTTGGCTGCCAAGCCCGCGACCGCTTCGGGCACCACCTCGGACAACGATTCAGCGGATTCGCAGGGCCAGACCAGCGAAGTGGACCGCGCGGCCGCGCGGATGGCGGACCGCATTGCCAACCTGCAATCGCACTTGAGCGCCATCGAGCAACAACTCGCGCACGCGACGCCCAAGGAAAAAGCAACTCTGACAGCCCGGCTGGGCGAGATTTCCGCAGCACTGGAGCTGGCCAAGGAGATCCAGAACACCATCGGACAACTGCAGCGCTTCGAGGACCTGTACGAGACGCACACGAGCGATGCGTCAGGGGGACTCTTGGCGCAGATCAACGACCTCCGGCAGTCAGTCCCCGAGCTGCGCGCAGCCGCGGCTGGCGTACATGGGACGGAGGGCCTCACTTCGAGCGCCGGACGGTCAGGTGGGCCGCCGACCGGCTCGGCGGCCTCCGCCGGCAGCGGCGTGTCGGGCGGCAGTGGTGCGGCCGGTGGCAGTGGTGCGGCCGGCGGGAGCGCAGCACCTGCCGCGACTGCACCGCCCGCATCCACCGTAGTGCCTGTAAACGCGGAGACCTTCCGTCCTGAATCGGCGGGCGTAATCGTCCTGTTCGGCAAGTGGTTCTCACTGGAGGAAGCTAGGCGACAACTCGCAGACGCGATTAAACAAACCACGGACCTCGCCAAGGATGTTGCAGGCATGCGCGACAAGATCACCGAGGAGACTCGAGCACTCGCGCGCCAGGATCTGCAGGTCACCTCCGACGACCCCGCGCAACTTGCGCAGTCGAAGCTGAAATTCCAACGGGCAGCCGCGCGTTTCAAACAACTCTCCACGCTGCTCATCCCACTGGGAGAGCAGGGCATCGCAATGGAAAACACGCGGAGTATCCTGCAGGAATGGCGCAATTCACTTGCCGCGCGAACCGCGGCTGTGGCGCGCTACCTGGCGCTGCGCCTGGGGCTGCTGCTGGGCTCCGTAGCGGTCGTGTTAGTGATCTCGGAGTTCTGGCGCCGGGCGACCTTCCGCTACCTGCATGACGCGCGCCGCAGGCAACAGTTTCTCGCACTGCGCCGGGTGGCGGTGGGCCTGGCACTCACGGTGGTCGTCATTTTCGGCCTGGTGTCCGAAGTAGGCTCGCTGGCAACCTATGCCGGTCTGATTACCGCCGGCCTGGCAGTGGCGCTGCAGAACGTGATTCTCGCGGTCGTTGCGTATTTCTTCCTGATTGGCCGGTACGGCGTGCGCGTCGGCGATCGCGTTACACTGGCCGGGGTTACCGGCCGGGTAGTCGAGATTGGCCTGATAAGGATCTACATGATGGAGCTGGCGGGTCCCCAGTTGCACTCTTCGGGGCGGATGGTGGTGCTATCCAACGCCGTGCTGTTTCAGCCCACTGCATTGTTCAAACAACTGCCCGGTGGCGACTTCTACTGGCACACGATCATGTTGACGGTCGCGCCGACGACGAACGTAGAAGAGGCCGAGAAACGCCTGTCCGCAGCGGCTCAATCGGTGTACGAGAAATATCGTCCCGCAATAGAACAGCAACACGCGGCATTGCAGCGCTTCATTGACTTCCAGACCGCGCTGCCCCAACCGGAAGTCTACGCGCGTCTCACCACGAAAGGCCTGGAATGCACAGTGCGCTATCCCGTCGAGCCCGCACAGGCCGCTTCCACCGACCAGAAGATGCTGCTCGCCATCCGCGAGGCGCAGGCGAAGGAACCGCCGTTGGAGCTCGTGGATGGCCCGGTGCTCGACACGGCCGCGGGCTGAGTCAGCCCCGAGCCCCCGAGCCCCCGAGCCCCGCATAAAGCGCGCGGCTGGCCGCGCGCCCGGCGCGAGTTACGCCGAGCTCAGGCGAGGTGCCGCAAGTACCACTCGCAGAACACGTTCACCAGACCCTCCGTGTAAGGCGAATACGGTCCAGGCTGATAGGCCGGACTGCTCACTCCAAGTTGAGTGCGCTCGACCAGTTCGCTGTCCTGACTGTTGGTGGCCGTCCACACCGACGAGAGCTTGTTGACGTCGTAATCGATCCCTTCCTGCGCGTCCTTGTGAACGAGCCAGCGCGTTCGCAGCAGCGTCTTCCCGGGCGCAATCGGCAGCACTGAGAAGCTGACGATGTGATCACTCATGAAATGATGCCAGGAGTTCGGCTGAGTCCACACCGACAAGCCACCCAGGTCGGCCTGCGGGAGACTTCCCAGCAGCTTGGTACAGGCAACTCGGGTATCAATGGTCTGCGATTCGCCGTGTTGTGCTATCGGCAGGCGTACTGCTCTGAATCCCGTGGTCTGATCCAGACGGTCCACAGCAGCCGAGCGCAATCCGCATGCCTCCCAACGCCCGTGCTCGCGCGCCAGCAGATGGTTGAATTCTTCCATCTTGCCCGTGTTTTCCGGCGTGGGCTGATAGCCAAACCCGTACTCCAGCAGCGGAACTGTGAGTTCCGGGTGATTGGCGCTGCAGTGGTTGCACTCCCGATTGTTCTCCATCGTGAGCTTCCAGTTGCCCGCCTCGATGATGTCCGCCTGAAAGGCTACCTTCGAATCGGCGATCGCGTGTGGCGCGATGTACGGTTCGAGCGCCGTCCGCATGGCCGCGAAATCGTCCGGCGGCGAGTCCGAAAGGCAGATGAACAGCAGGCCGGCGAGGTTCTGCAAGTGGACCGGCTTCAGGTTGAACTGGCAACGGTCGAAGTTTTCGCCCATGTGCTCGTTATGGATGAGCTCGCCCCGCAGGTTGTAAGTCCACTGGTGATAGGGGCACACGAGGTTGCCGACGATCCCACTGCCGGCCGAGCGCAAACGCGCGCCACGATGCCGGCACACGTTGTGGAACGCATGTATCGACATATCGTCATCGCGCACGATGATGATCGAATCGCTACCGATCTCGACCGTGAAGAAATCTCCGGGCTCGGCAATCTCGGGCTCGACCCCGACATAGATCCAGTAGCGGCCGAAGATGCGCGCGATGTCCTGCTCGAACACTTCCTGACTGAGATAGAAAGGCGCCGGCAGGGTGTACCCCGGCCGGCGGCTGGCGATGAGTTGCTCGAGTTTCATGTCCGCAAATCGTGGTTGTCAGGATCGTAGGGGGATTCGGGGATCACGGTGGCCGCTTTCCGCTCGCCGAGTATCTCGATCGACAGTTGGGTGCCCACCGGCGCGAACTCGGCCTTCACGTAGCCGATGGCGAGGCTCTTGCGTACGCAATGTCCATAGTAGCCGGATGTCGCGCGCCCAACTATGCTGCCATCGGCAGCGAACAGCGGCTCGTTACCGAGCGGATCGGCGTCGGTTACGCCATGCACCTCGAGGGTGACGAACTTGTTGGGTACGCCCGCGGCGAGCTGCTTCTCGAGCTGCGCCTTGCCAATGAAGTTACCCTTACCCATACGTACGAAGCGGTCGAGCCCGGCTTCGAAGGGGGTGTAGTCGGGAGTCATATCGCTGCCCCACATGCGATAGGACTTCTCCAGCCGCAGGGATTCCATGGCGCGCATCCCAACCATGCCGATACCGTATTCCTTGCCGGCCTCGAACACGGCGTCAAACAGATGGTGTGCAAACTCAATGGGGAAGTGCAGCTCCCAACCCAGCGACCCCACGAAATTGACACGCAGCGCATGCACATCGACTGCCAGTCCGACCTCGATGGTCTGGCCGGTGAGCCACGGGAAGGAAGCATTGTCGAGTGGCACGTCAGTCAGCTTTGACAGCAGCTCGCGCGAGCGCGGGCCCGCGATAACAAAACATCCCCGGGAGGTCGTGATATTGCGCAGCTCGACCGACCCATCGGTGGGCAGGGCCTTGCGCAGGTAATCGCTGTCATAGCGCTCCGCAGCCCCGGCGCTCACGACGTAGAATTTCTGCGGGCCGATCTTCGTGATGGTGAATTCGGAGCGGATACCACCGCCGCGCCGGGCCAATGCGTGGCACAGGGCGATGCGGCCAATCTTGCTGGGCACCTTATTGGCGACGAGTCCGTCGAGCCAGGCCTCGGCACCGGCCCCGGTGACTTCAAACTTCGTGAAGGGCGACAGGTCGATCACGCCGACCTTCTCGCGCATCAGCCGGCATTCGTTGCCTACATGCTCGAAATAGTTCGAGCGGCGGAAGCTCCAGCGATCCTTGCGCTCCACACCGGGTGGCGCAAACCAGTTGGCCCGCTCCCACCCGTAACGCTGACCCCACACAGCGCCCATCCGATCGATTTTATCGTACACGGGGCTCGTCTTCGCCGGGCGCGCGTCCGGCCGTTCCTCGTCGGGAAAGTGGATCACGAACACATTCCGATACGTCTCTTCGTTCTTTTTGACGACGTATCGCTTGCTCGTGTAGTCGCCATAACGGCGCGGGTCCACGGCCAGCATGTCGATGCCCGGTTCGCCCTCGACGATCCACTCCGCGAGCTGCCAGCCGGAGCCACCGGCCGCGGTGATTCCGAAACTGTGCCCCTCGTTCAACCAGACATTCGGCAGATTCCACGCCGGTCCGATCAACGGACTGCCATCGGGCGTGTACGAGATCGGCCCGTTGACGATGTCCTTGATACCGCAGTTTTCCAGGCACGGTACGCGCCGCTGGGCCGCTTCGACGTGGGGCAGTAACCGCTCCAGATCGCCCGGGAACAGGCTCCGGCCGAACCAGTCAGGCACACCATCTGCAAAGCGTGCTGGCGCACCCTTCTCGTAAGGTCCGAGAATCCAGCCCATGCGCTCTTCGCGCAGATAGTAGGACTGGTCGGATTCTCTCAACACCGCCAACTCGCGGCCGCCGCCGGTCCGGTACGCCTTCAGCTCAGGCGACTGGTCGTAAACGATGTACTGGTGCTCGACTGGAATCGCCGGTACGTTCAAACCCAACAGACGGCCGGTCTGCCGGGCGTAGTTACCAGTGGCGCAGACGATGTGCTCGGCGGTGATGTCGCCCTTTGCCGTATGAACCTTCCATTCACCGGATGCAGTCCGCTCTATACTGAGCGCTTCGGTGTGCTCGTAGATTTCGGCGCCCGCCTTGCGGGCCCCGATTCGCAGCGCCATTGTCAGGTCGGCGGGCGCGATGTGACCGTCGTTGGGGTGATACAGGGCACCCACGATGGCGGGCGTGTCGCCGCTCCCGCCGAGCTCGACGAGTGGCCAGAGTTCTTTGACCTGGGCCGCCGTGATGACCTGGAACGGAACGCCGATGGTGTTCGCCGTTCCGCAGTACTTCTGGTACTCGTCCATGCGGTCGCGGTTGGTAGCGAGACGCAGATTGCCCGTCACGTGGAAGCTGACATCCTGCCCGGTCTCCGCGGGCAGCCGCTTGTACAGGTCCACGGAGTATTTGTGTAGCTGGCCGACGGTGTAGCTCATGTTGAACAGCGGCAGCAGTCCGGCTGCATGCCAGGTGGAACCCGCTGTGAGTTCGGAGCGCTCCAGCAGCGCAACATCGGTCCAGCCCTTCTTGGCGAGATGATAGAGCGTGCTCACGCCCACCACGCCGCCGCCGATGACCAACACTCGAACATGCGTCTTCACAGGGTTTCTCCAGCTTCGGCAAGAAAGCGCGAAGCGTAATCGGCGAACGACCGCCAGACTTCAACATGAAACGTACTGGCGCCCGTGCGCCACAGAACCATGTCGCATTTGCCAAGCACGGTGCGCGTGCATGCCCCGACTGGAAACGACTCCACGTGCAGATCGAGGGGGCACCCGGCGTTCAGAACATTCTGCGCCTGCGGGCCGCTCACCTCGAGGGCGATTTGACGATGGCTCACATCGACGAGCGAGTGGGGCAGTGCGCGCAAGGATTCACCCAATTGGCGTGCAAGGCTCTCTGTCTCGGCATTCGGAGCCAACAGGAGCTGCTCGTCGGGACCCAGCCACAGTGCGGCCCGAACGCCGGCGCGCGTGCTGCGGCATGCGAGGTCGGAAATGTTCAGACCCAGGGCAGCGCCCGCGGCGGCCATGACGGTTGGAGCACCTCTGAGCACGAACCGCGCCGCCGGCGGCAACAGCTGAACACTGCTGCTGGGAATGAGCGCAGGCGAGCGGCGTGCGCTGGAAAGATCAGCCATTCAGGCGGCTCCCCTGCGGGTCGTAGAAGACCGGCGAAGTAACCTGGACGGGAATATCGCCTCCGGGCATCGATACGTACAGGGTCTGCCCCATCCGCGCCCGCCCGCCGCTGACCATCGCAAGCGCGATGGAGCGCCCTAGAACCGCACTGCGATAAGACGAGGTCACATGACCAATGGGCCGGAACGGTGGCTGCAGCGAGGCCTGCGGCGCTATCTGCGCGCCTTCCTCGAGAACCACTTGCGGATCGACTGTGGCGAGTCCCACGAGCTGCTTTCGCTCGGGCGAGCTCATCGCGGGCCGTTGCAGGGAGCGCTTGCCGACGAAGTCTTCCTTGTTCTTGCCGATGGCCCATGCAAGACCCGCATCGTCCGGAGTCACGGTACCGTCCGTGTCCTGGCCGACGATGATGTAGCCTTTTTCCGCGCGCAGCACGTGCATGGCCTCGGTGCCGTATTCGGTCATGCCATGTTGTTGGCCGGCCGCGTGGATCGCTTCCCACACGGCGGGACCGTAGTCCGCCGGGACGTTGACTTCGAAACCGAGCTCGCCGGTGAAGCTGACTCGGAACAGCAACATGGGCACGCCACAGATCTTGCCGCGCGCGACGCTCATGTGCGGCAGTGCCTGCGCGGAGATATCAACTTCCTCGACCATCGGCTGCAACACCTTGCGTGCATTTGGGCCCTGGACGGCGATGACCGCCCATTGCTCCGTCGTCGAAGTCAGCCACACGTCCAGATCGGTCCATTCAGTTTGAACGTAGTCTTCCATCAACCCGAGAACGCGGGCAGCGCCACCGGTAGTCGTAGTCACATGGAAGCGATTTTCGGCCGTGCGCGCGACGACACCATCGTCGTATACAAAGCCGTCGTCGCGCAGCAGCACACCATACTTGGCACGGCCTACACCGAGACTGGTCCAGGCGTTGACGTACATGCGATTCATGAATGTGGCTGCGTCCTTGCCCACGACCTCAATCTTGCCGAGGGTGGACGCGTCAAAGATGCCGCACGAATTGCGTACAGCAAGACATTCACGAGCCACCGCAGCGTGCATGTCCTCGCCAGCGCGCGGGAAATGACGAGCACGCTTCCACAATCCCACATCCTCGAATACCGCGCCCCGGGCGCTGGCCCAGGAATGGGTGGGTGTCATCCTGACGGGGTCAAACAGATCGCCTCGCTGAAAGCCCGCAAAGCTGCCGAATGTGATCGGGGTGTAAGGCATGCGGAAAGTGGTGAGCCCGACTTTCGGAATCGGCTTGCCGATCTCGCGCGAGACGACGGCCAGGGCATTGAGATTGGATGTCTTGCCCTGATCGGTTGCCATGCCCGTGGTGGTGTAGCGCTTGATGTGCTCGATCGACCGGAAGCCTTCCTGCGTAGCCAGCTTCAGATCGCGGGTCGTGACATCGTGCTGCCAGTCAACGAACGCCTTCTGACTTGAATCGGACCGCTGCGGCAGGGCGCCAGCGAATCCCCTCCGGCCGGCATTCAACGCGGCGACGGGGTACTGCCCACCCAACACGGACGCCAGATCGAATACACCGCCGCATGCCCCCACCGAACGGGTTTTCTCCGCCGGGTCGCCTGGCACGAAGGCCTGCAATTCTTCGTCCCATTCGAGTTTGCCGCGTGACTGCGAGAAGAGGTGCACGGACGGCGTGAGCCCTCCAGACATGACTACGAGGTCACAGTAGATGTGGTCCGAGCCTCCCGACACCTGGCCATGGCTGTCAATTGCAGCAACCTCGACAGCATTCACGCGGAGGCGTCCGCTCGTGCCGGCAATCGTGGACCGCGGTTGTATCTGAAGTCCGGCAGCACGCGCCGCCTCCGGTAACTCGCCGCTGACAGTCTCGCGAACGTCGGCGATCAGAGCGATATCAACCCCAGCCTTGTGCAGGTCAATTGCGGCACGATAGGCCTCGTCGTGCGCGGCCACTACAACTGCCTTGGCGCCGGGCAACGTGCCATATCGATTCACGTACGTTCGTGCAGCGCTCGCCAACATGACGCCGGGCCGGTCGTTCCCCGGGAACACGAGCGGCCGCTCGATCGCACCCGTCGCCAGGACAACCTCTTTCGCTCTGACCTGCCAGGTGCGCTCGCGCGGCATGTTCGCGGGCAAGCTGCCGAGATGGTCGGTCAGCCGCTCGTTGAGTCCGACGAGGTTGTGCGGGAAGTAGCCGAACGCAGTTGTCCGGGGCAACAGCGTGACGTGCGGATACCGAGACAGCTCTGCCACGGCCTGGCGGAGCCAGTCGTGCGAGCGGTAACCATCAATCGTCGCGCTATCCACCGCAGCTTCTGCCAGCAAGCTGCCACCCAATTCCGCTTGCTCGTCGCACAGAATGACGCGCTTACCGGACCGAGCCGCGGCCAGCGCTGCTGCCAGGCCCGCCGGGCCCGCCCCGGCGATGAGCACGTCACAATGGGCAAACCGATTGGAGTAACGATCAGGATCAGCGTGCTCAGGCGCACGCCCGAGACCCGCGGTTGCGCGAATGCGCGGTTCGTAAAACGAATGCCACGCGCCGCGTGGCCACATGAACGTCTTGTAGTAAAAGCCTGCCGGGATGAAAGGCGAGACCACATCGTTGAGCGCACCGACGTCGAATTCCAAGCTGGGCCAGCGGTTCTGACTTTCCGCCTCGAGGCCCTCGTACAGCTCGATTTGCGTGGCGCGCAGATTGGGTACATAGCGGGCGGCATCGCGGCGCACGCCCACCAATGCGTTGGGCTCTTCCGCACCAGCGGACAGGATTCCGCGAGGCCGATGATACTTGAACGATCGGCCCACGAGGTGCACGCCATTGGCAAGCAGTGCGGATGCAAGCGTATCGCCGTGGAACCCCGTGTAGGGGCGGCCATCGAATGTGAACCTCAACGCGCGAGTGCGATCGATCCGGCCGCCGGTGGCCGTGCGCAACCTGCCACCTTCTGTCACGGGCGTTCACCCACTTTGTAGGTGGCGATGAAATGATCGGTGGTCGTGTCGCGCACCGCGTTGAAGAACTTTCCGCAGCCATGCGAGTGTCTCCAACGCTCCGCATACAAACCCTTGACGTTGTCGCGCATATACAAGAATCGGGTCCATTCCTGGGTGTCGGCTGCCGAGGGTTTGGCGGGGCGTGCGATGTGAGCCTGGCCGCCGTGCGCGAATTCGAGCTCCGGGCGTTCGCCGCAATAAGGGCAAGCAATGAGCAGCATGATATTTCTCAGTGTGCGACGGCGGCTCAGTGGGCCACGGCGGCCGCAGCCGCTTCGTCGATCAGGTTGCCGTCGGCGAAGCGCTCTATCGTGAAGGGTGCGTTGATCGGGTGTGGCTCATCCAGAGCAATGGTATGCGCGAATACGTGCGCCGAGCCGGGTGTTGCCTTGAATCCCCCCGTGCCCCAGCCGCAGTTCACATACAGTCCTGGTACGGGTGTTTTGGCGACGATCGGGGAGCGATCCGGCGTCACATCGACGATGCCGCCCCAGTTGCGCAACATGCGCAGCCTGCGGAAGGCGGGAAACAATTCGCAGATTGCCTCGAGCGCGTGGCTGCTGATATGCAATCCGCCGCGTTGTGTGTAGGAGTTGTAGGCATCCGTGCCGGCGCCGATTACCAGCTCGCCCTTGTCGGACTGGCTGATGTAGGCGTGGACGGTGTTGGACATCACCACGCAGGGAAAAATGGGCTTGATGGGCTCGGAGACCAGGGCTTGCAGGGGATAGCTCTCGAGCGGCAATTGCACCCCGGCCATTTTCATGACAACACTCGAGTTGCCGGCCGCCGATACACCGATCTTGCGGGACTCGATGAGGCCGCGAGTCGTTTCGAGCGCTGTAACCGCGCCGTTCGTGTCGCGCCGAATGCCCGTAACCTCGCAGTTCTCCAGGATGTCCACGCCCAGAGCATCGGCCGCACGGGCATATCCCCACGCAACGGCGTCGTGGCGAGCAGTACCGCCGCGTCGCTGCAGCGCAGCGCCCACGACCGGATAACGAATATTGCCGATGTTCAGCGGAGGACAAAACTCCTTGGCCTGCTTGGCCGTCAGCCACTCGTTGTCCACGCCGTTTGCGCGATTGGCATGCACGTGGCGCTTGGAGACCTGCTCGTCATGAACGGTATGCGCCAGCATCATGACTCCGCGCGGGGAGAACATGACGTTGTAATTCAGCTCCTGGGACAGGTTCTCCCACATCTTCAGCGCGTGGTCGTACAACGCCGCGCTTTCATCGAACAGGTAGTTCGAGCGGATGACGGTCGTGTTGCGGCCCGTATTGCCACCGCCTATCCAGCCTTTCTCGACGACCGCGATGTTGGTGAGCCCATGTTCCTTGGCCAGGTAGTAGGCAGCTCCGAGGCCATGGCCGCCGCCGCCGACGATGATTGCGTCGTAGCCTTTTTTGGGCTCAGGCCTGCGCCACTGAGGCGTCCAGCCGCGCTGACCCGACAGGCCGCGTTTCAGGAGCGACAGGGCAGAAAAGCGTTGCATGCGGAAGACTTTACCTGGTGGGTGGGCGGGGCGCCGGAATGATGCCGGGTCGGCTTCCGGTCAACGAGCATGGGCGCGCCGCGCCAATTGAACGGAAGCGACATCGTAGGTGAGTGCGATGCAGCGTTTTCAATGTGCCGCGCGTCGCTCTCCAGCGAGCGCGCGGATGATCTCGTTTTCGTCGCATACGCCGGTCAGCCGGCCGTCATCCATCAGTAGTACGGGATGTCCTGTCGCATTGCGCAATTTGATGATGGTGCTGAGGGACGTGGACGCCGGCGCGACTGCCAGGCCCGATCTCTCGGGGGACCAGCTCTCTCCTTCGCCAATGTGCCCGAGAGAGTAAACCCTGCCATCGATCGTGAGTTCGGCAGGTCCGCCGTGCTCGTCAACGAGGACCTCGTAGCGGCGGCCCTCGTCCAACCAGATTGTCTGGTCACGCCGCTGCATCTCGGTGCACCGGCGCATGACCATCATGCCGGTGAGCACGCTCAGCGGATTCATGTGGGTTACGAACTCTGCGACATAGTCGTTGGCCGGCCGGACCACGATGTCTTCAGCGGTTCCGCTCTGAACAATGCGGCCACCCTCGAGAATCGTAATGTGGTCGCCGAGCTTCAGGGCCTCATCGAGGTCGTGGCTGACGAACAGGATGGTCTTCTTGACCCGGGCCTGCAGGGCGAGCAGCTCATCCTGCAGCTTCCCCCGGATCAGCGGATCGAGCGCCGAGAAGGGCTCGTCCATCAGCAGAACATCCGCATTCGTGGCAAATGCGCGCGCCAGGCCGACGCGCTGTTGCATGCCGCCGGAAAGCTCACTGACGTGCCGCTCGGCCCACTGCGACAGCCCGACCAACTCCAGTTGCTCATCGATGATCCGCTTGCGCGTGGCCGGCGGCTCACCGCGCAACTCGAGACCGAAACCAACATTGTCGCGCACGCTACGCCACGGCAACAGCCCGAATTGCTGAAACACCATGGCGATGCGCAGACGCCGGACCCGGCGTAGAGTCGGCGCGTCGCATTTGGCGATGTCCACGACTGCATCGCCGTCCTTCACGAGCACCTGGCCGCGTGTGACCTCGTTGAGCCCATTTGCGGCGCGCAGCAGCGTGGATTTGCCGGAACCCGACAGTCCCATCAGTACCGATATCTCGCCGCGCTCGACAGTGAGATTGGCAGCGGCGACGCCCACGACCACTCCCGTCTGGGTCGCAATCTCGGTTCGGCTCCGGCCCGCATCGAGCAGCGCCAGTGCCTGCTCAATCAGCGCGGCCGTGCGCCGCTTGGCCTTACCACAGAAGAGGATATCAACGTTACGAAACTCCACGGCGGTGTTCATGGGGCGGTGCTCTTTTCAGCCGGGCGGCTGATCCGATCGAGAATAATGGCCAGCAGAACGATCACGAAGCCTGCTTCGAACCCCATGCCCACCTGCACGGTGTTGAGAGCGCGCACGACCGGCACTCCCAGGCCGCCGGCTCCGACCAGCGCTGCAATGACTACCATGGAGAGGCTCAACATGATGCATTGGGTGATGCCGGCGATGATGGTGGGGGCGGCGCTCGGTAGCTCGACTTTCCACAGCATCTGCGTGCGGGTCGCCCCGAAAGCCTCGCCAGCCTCGAGGAGCGCCTTGGGCACGGATGAGATACCAAGGTGCGTGAGCCTGATGGGGGCCGGGAGCGCGAAAATGACGGTGGAAATCAATCCTGGCACTACCCCCAGCCCGAACAGAACCAGTGTGGGTATCAGGTACACGAAGGTGGGCAATGTCTGCATGAGATCCAGGACGGGCCTCATTGCAGCAAAGAGTTTGGGGCTGTGGGCCGCAGCGATGCCCAGCGGGATGCCGATGGCCGCCGACAGGGCTGCGGCGACCATGACCAGCGAAAGTGTCTCGAGGGTGGCCTGCCAGTAACCCTGGTTGATGATGAACAACAACGCACCCATCACGAAGATGACGAGGGTGACAGAGCGGCGCAGAAGCCACGTCAGCGCGCCGAGCGCCACGATCAGGACAGGAGAGGGTATCACGCGCAGAAGCGTTGTCAGCCCATCCACGCTTCCACGGATCAGCGCGGATATACCGTCAAACAACGCTCTGCCGTGCGCCTTGACGTAGTCGATCGCGACGGCCACCGCATCCCCTATGGGTATCTTGTGACCGCTCAGCCACTGTTCGAAGCCCTTGCCCCCTGTGACTTCGCCGGTGGTGGCGCCTTGTAGTGCCGCCAGTGCGGGGCGGCCGTCGTAGGTCGTGACGCCATCCAGCCAGGCGCGCACGGTCGTTGGATTGGCCTTCAGCCAGGCTTTGGCGGCGGCCTCGGGCTGCTGGTGCAGATTCAGGATGGCATCCATCATCTTGCTTTCGCCCGTGAGGGTGAATTTCAGATTCTTCAGCAGTTTTCCGAGGTTGGGGCAGGCGTTCGAGTAACCGGCACGGGTGTTGGTGTAAATGGTGGCGCCGCCGAAGTTCGGACCGAACACCGCGTCGCCGCCTGACAGGTAGCGCAGGTCGAAGCGCATGTTCATGGGGTGCGGATCCCAGCCCAGGAAAACAACGGGCGCGTGGTCGTGAATGGCGCGCTCGACCTCTGCCAACATGCCCTGTTCGCTCGATTCGACGAGCTTGAAGCCGCCCAGGCCGAACAGGTTCTGCCGGATCATGCCCAGGACCAGCCGGTTGCCATCGTTGCCGGGCTCGATTCCATAGATGGTGTTATTCAGTTGTGCAGCAAAGCGCTGGATGTCGCCAAAGTCGCGCAGGCCGGCTTCGTAGGTGTACGCCGGGACTGCCAGCGTGTATTTGGCACCCGTCAGGTTGGCGCCGATGACGTCAATGGAGTGATCTTCGACGTACGCCTTGCGATCACCCTCCATTGTCGGCATCCAGTTACCCAGGAAGACATCGATGTCCTTGTTCTTCATGGAGGCATAGGTGACCGGCACCGAGAGCACCGTTACTTGCGGCTCGTAGCCAAGCTCGCGTACCAGGGAGCTGAAGAGGGCAGTCGTGGCCGTAACGTCAGTCCAGCCAATGTCCGATATCCGCACGGGCCTGCATGAGGGGGGATCGGTTGCCGCGGACGCGTCTGCCGCCCGGACCAGGCCGGACCACAGGAGGAGCGACGCGTACATTGCCGCAAGCGCCACGACGCGGATGCGGCCGCTCAACTGACACATGGACTTGACCCGCCGGGGTGGCAACGACATGATCTTGTAATAACCCTTGAATAGCCGTTTAACGAACCCTAGTCAAGCTTCATAACCGGGGCAAGTATTTGATAGAACGGGCGTAACGGCACGAAGGCGGGGCCCCGGCGCGCGTATCCGCGGTACGTGTCTGGTGGTGGAGAGCGCTTGCCGCAGCATTCCGGAGCACTGCATTGAACAGACAATCAACGCCCGAGCTGGAGGATTTCCGCCGTGTCCAATTGATCGAGGTCACGATCGACAGTCTGGCCGAAGTTGGCTATGTGGGCAGCACTCTGGCACAGATTGCGAGCCGGGCGGATGTCTCGCCGGGGTTGGTTGCTCACTATTTCGACGACAAGGATGGCTTGCTCGAGGCGGCGTTCCGGACTCTGAGCCGGCGCCTGTTCGAACAGATGGATGCGTGCATGCGCCAGGCGCGCACACCGCGTGGCCGCATCCAGGCGATCATTGACATCAATCTCGGACCCGAGGAGTTCACTCAACGAACCGGCAGTGCCTGGTTGGCGTTCTGGGGACAGGTTCCACACGTCGAGGGGTTGAAGCGCGTTCAGAACGCCTATCAAAAGCGCATGGTATCCAACTTGCGCTATGCGTTGGTTCGGTTGCTGCCCGTGGCGGAAGCCCGCAGCCTGGCGGCAACGATCGCAGCCATGATCGACGGTGTCTGGTTGCGTGCTGCGCTGTCCAATTGGGTGGAGGCTGACAGTGAAAGCGCGCGCGCCTTGTTGACTGCGTTTGTTGACGCGCGCTTGCGGGAAAGCGCGCGTGACAGGCGCGACGCCGATGAGTGTGCCGCTCCCAAGCTCGCGCCAGCCCGCTCGCCTGATTCGTTTACAACGCTCAACCCGGCGACCGGCGAGGTTCTCGCCACAATCAAGGTCAGCGGTGCGGTCGAAATTGACGCCGCCGTCGCTGCAGCTCGCGAGGCGCAGCGCGCCTGGGCCGTCAGGACCGGTGCCGAGCGAGGCCGGATTCTGCGGCGTGCGGCCGAGATCCTGCGTGCGCGCAACGCGGAGCTGGCCGAGCTCGAGACGCGCGATACCGGCAAGCCCATCCAGGAAACGAGTGTGGTTGATGTAGCATCGGGGGCGGAGTGCTTCGAGTATTTCGCAGGAATCGCCGCAACGATTGCGGGGGAGCATCTGGATCTCGGGCTGCAGGCGTTCGGGTACACGCGGCGCGAGCCTCTGGGCATCGTCGCGGGAATCGGAGCCTGGAACTATCCACTGCAGATCGCGTGTTGGAAGTCCGCTCCGGCGCTGGCATGCGGCAATGCCATTATCTTCAAGCCGGCGGACCTGACGCCGCTGACCGCGATCAAGCTTCAGGAAGTTCTGCGCGAGGCGGGGCTGCCCGAAGGTTTGTTCCAGGTGGCGCAGGGTTTTGCAGAAACGGGACGGCTGCTTTCCCGGCATCCGGGCATTCAGAAGGTATCGGTCACGGGCTCTGTGGGTACGGGTAAGGCCGTCATGGCCGATGCAGCCAGCACGCTCAAGCACATCACGTTGGAGCTGGGTGGCAAATCGCCGTTGATCATTTGTGACGATGCGAAGCTCGACAATGCTGTGTCGGGCGCGTTGCTGGCCAACTTCTACTCCGCTGGCGAGGTGTGCTCGAACGGCACACGCGTATTCGTACATCGCAGGGTGAAGGCGGCGTTTCTCGACAAGTTGAAGGCGCGGGTGAGCGCCATGCGCATTGGCAATCCACTGGACCCTCAGACGCAGGTCGGCTCGCTGATTTCAGCAAGTCATATGGAGAAGGTCCTGGGTTATATCGCGAGGGGCAGGGCGGAGGGCGCTCAGGTTGTGACCGGTGGTTACCGCGTGACCACGGGTGACCTGGCTAATGGGTTCTACGTGGCGCCGACGGTGTTTGATGAGTGTCACGACGATATGGCGATTGCCCGCGAGGAAATCTTCGGGCCGGTGATGACCGTGCTGATGTTTGATGATGAGGACGAGGTCATTGCGCGCGCCAACGCCACGGAGTACGGCTTGTCGGCGGGTGTCTTCACCAACGACCTTACCCGTGGCCATCGGATGATTGCGCAGCTGCAGGCGGGGACCTGCTGGATCAATCACTACAACATTACCCCCATCGAGATGCCGTTCGGTGGGATGAAGATGTCCGGTCTCGGGCGTGAGAACGGACGCGCCGCGATCGAGCATTACACACAATTGAAGAGCGTCTATGTCGCGCTGCGCGACGTAGAATCGCCGTATTGACGGGCCAAATAGATAGGAACGGGGCTTTGGCAGAAGACATTTTTGACTATGTGATCGTCGGCGCGGGGTCGGCCGGCTGTGTGCTCGCGGACCGGCTTACGGAAGACGGCCGCAACAGCGTGCTCGTGTTGGAAAATGGCGGCTCCGACAGGTCGGTGTTCATCCAGATGCCCACGGCGCTGTCCATACCGATGAACATGCCCAGGTTCAATTGGTTCTATCACACCGAGCCGGAGCCGCATCTCGGTGGCCGCAAATTGCACACTCCCCGTGGCAAGGTATTGGGCGGCTCTTCCTCCATCAATGGCCTGGTGTACGTGCGTGGCAATCCGCATGATTTTGACCGCTGGGAGGAGGAGGGGGCGCACGGCTGGAGTTATCGGAACGTACTGCCGTATTTTCGCCGCGCGGAGAAACGGGCCGCCGGCGCTGATGCTTACCGTGGCGACAGCGGTAAACTCTGCACGACCAACGGCACGTTGGAAAACCCGCTGAATCCCGTTTGGCTCGAGGCTGGCAAGCAGGCGGGTTATCCCCTGACCGCGGATATGAACGGCTTCCAGCAGGAAGGCTTTGGGCGGATGGACATGACCGTAGGGGATGGCCGCCGTTGTAGTGCTGCGAATGCCTATTTGCGGCCGGCCATGCGGCGGAGAAATCTGGCGGTTCGAACCCATGCGTTGGTTACGCGCGTGGTGTTTGAGGGGCGCCGCGCGGTTGGTGTGCGTTATGAGCGCGGTGGCCAGGAAGTTGTGGTGCGTGCCCGGCGCGAGGTGATCATCAGCGCCGGTCCCATCAACTCGCCCCAGCTGTTGAAGCTGTCCGGGGTCGGTCCGCAGGCGGAGCTCGCCGCAGCGGGCATTGCCGTGGTTCACGACCTGCCAGGTGTGGGGGAGAACCTCCAGGACCACCTGGAGTTCTATTTCCAGGTGGCGAGCCTCGAGCCGGTCACGCTGTACAAGCACATGAACCCGCTACGCAAGGCGCTCATCGGGGCGCGCTGGCTGCTGACCCGGGGCGGCCTGGGGGCGACCAATCACTTCGAGGCGGGTGGCTTCATCCGCAGCCGGGCGGGGGTCCGCTATCCGGACATCCAATATCACTTCCTGCCCATGGCGGTGAGCTACGACGGCTCCTCGCTGGCCCAGGAGCATGGATTTCAGGCGCACGTCGGACCGATGCGTTCCAAATCCAAGGGGTGGGTACGGCTTGCGTCGCCGCACGCGCGGGACAAGCCGCGGATATTGTTCAACTATCTCTCACAGCCGGACGACTGGATAGAGATGCGGGCCTGCGTCCGCCTGACGCGCGAAGTGTTCGCGCAAACGGCGTTCGATCGCTATCGGGGCCGCGAGATTCAGCCCGGGGCAGACGTGCAGACGGATGAGCAGATCGATGCTTTCGTACGCGAAAAAGTCGAAAGCGCGTACCACCCTTCGTGTTCCTGCAGGATGGGCGATGAGAACGACCCAATGGCGGTGGTGGATCCACACACAGAGGTGCGCGGTATCGACGGGTTGAGGGTGGTGGATTCATCGATCATGCCCTCGATCACGACCGGCAACCTGAATGCACCCACCATCATGCTGGCCGAGAAGGCAGCCGACCATATTCTGGGCAAGAGCATGCTGGCGCCGTCCGATGCCCCCTATTACGTAGCGCCGAATTGGGAGACGAGCCAGCGATAGGCCCGCTCGGCCATAGGTGCGGTCGGCGCCAGGGCGGTCCTTGCGCCGGTATTATTATCACGTCAATAATAAGGCGATGCTAAGGCGTGGGGCCCAGCCCCTGAGAGGTACCTCATGTCACGCTTGCAAATCACCGCCGCGAACGAGCTCAGCATCGAGCTGTCCACCGGCAATCGTTTCCCGATTCACCCCTTGTGGCTGCGCGAGCGCTGTCAGGACTCCAAATCCCTCGATCTGCGCACGGGTCAGCGGCTGGAGGATCCGTCGGACTTGGATCTGCAGCTTGGATTGATGTCGGTCGTCGAAGTAGAGCCGGGGAGGTATCGGATCCGGTTCACCGACGGGCATGAAGGCGATTTCCTGGGCCACGAGATTCTTGCCGAAGCTGCCTTGCCGCCCGGCGACCACGATTGTCCGGCTCCGCGGCTGTGGGATGGCGCCCTCAAGGATTTGCCTCGCGCAGCCTGGAGCGCTACGCCCACCCCTGCGATCAAGGCGGACTGGCTCGCCAATTTTCTCGAGTACGGGTTCATCATTTTCACGGGCGTGCCCACGGAGTCAAAGACGGTGCTGCAAGTTGGCTCCGCATTCGGGTATGTGCGTGATACTAACTTCGGGACGTATTTCGACGTGCGTACGGTTCCGGATGCCAACGACCTTGCATACACCTCGCGCTTCCTCGATCCCCACACCGACAATCCGTACAGATCACCTGTGCCGGGTGTGCAGTTGCTGCACTGTCTCGCCAATGAAACCACCGGCGGTTTATCAACGCTCGTGGACGGCTTCGCGGCAGCTGCGGCGCTGCGTGCACAGGATCCGGAGAGCTTCGGGATCCTGGCGCGGACGCCCGTACGGTTTCGATTTCGCGATATCGACACCGAGCTGGTACGCAGCGCCCCGCTGATCGAAATGGATGGAGCCCTGGGTGTCGAAGCGATCAACTTCAGCCCACGGCTGGACTACGTGCCGCTGCTGCGGCCGCAGGAGCTGGCGGCCTATTTCCGGGCCCGCAAGGCCCTCGATCATCTGCTGCGTTCGCCGCGCTTCGAGATTCGCTTCCTGCTCGGATCGGGTGACCTGATGATGATGGATAACCGGCGGCTGCTCCATGGCCGCACTGCTTTCGATCCACGCGAGGGATTGCGGCACCTTCAGGGTTGCTACATTGACCTCGATGGGCCCCGCAGCCTGTATCGTGTATTGCGGCGGCGGTTGGCGTCTGGGAGTTCCGTATGAGCTCAATAAACAGGATCGTCAGCTTCCGCAGGATGGAGGACGGCACGAAGGAAGATTATGAGCTGCTGGATGAGTCCGAGAAGAAGTATGCCGCCGGTTTGCCCGGCCGCGTGCTGCAAGCGGTGCGCAAGCTCGACCATTCGCTCGAGGGGTATCCTGTCAGCCGGCTCGGCCACTCACTGCAGACCGCGACCCGTGCTCTGAATGACGGCGCCGACGATGAGTTGATCGTCGCGGCACTGATTCATGACGTTGGCGACGAGTTGGCCCCATACAACCACGCGGAAGT